>Ga0307420_1001607_pt1 | contig 9991 bp, 7 predicted proteins | sample SalMarWE160240MG_2_FD_202167 | JGI IMG/M metagenome (GOLD analysis project Ga0307420, IMG submission 202167) | Salt marsh sediment microbial communities from the Plum Island Ecosystem LTER, Massachusetts, United States - WE1602-40 | ecosystem: Environmental > Aquatic > Marine > Intertidal zone >... | reverse complement strand
GTATGCTAAACTCATATCCATCCGAACAAAATTCGGCAATCGTTCTGAATTTAACGGACCTTGAATCGGTTCATAATACTCTGCCCCTATCTCTTGGATTGCACCTACGATGGGAGTGACTGGTTTTCCAGTTGCATAATGGAAAGTCAATCCGAGGCTCAAGTATGAAATCACTTGCACTTTTCCAACAATGGTAAGATTATGTGTTATATCAAACGACGAAGGAGCTTCTTCATAAACAATATTCTTAACAAGATCACGAGCCTGTAATCTTCGAGAATGCAAATAACTATAGGAAATCCAACCGCTCACCGGTGTCCGTAAGAATCTTCCATACTTCAAGAAGAAATCTAATCCTCTTGCAACACCGTCGCCGAGATTAATATAATTCGATGACGATGATTTAAGAACGAGATCTGAATATGTTTTTGAGTACACTTCAATTCTGCACATGAAAAGATCCGTAGCGTATTCGGTTCCAGCAGTAATATGCCGGGCGGATTGAGCCGATAATCCGGGATTTCCATTCACGGAATTATACAAGTATGGCTGAGCAAATTGATGATAGATGCCCCAGCTTGCCTGCGCATGTAATTCTTTTGTCATGTCATAGCGAATAGAAACTCGTGGATCTACAATGCCTTCCTTAGATAAGTCATAGTAGTCGCTTCTGATTCCAGCACTTGCTGTCATTCTCCGCAATACTCTTAGTTCTATTTCCGAATAGACGCCGACTCTCACTGCACTATACCGCTCATCCAGAGTGTAAACCTTTCCGTGCGGATCCAGCACGGATGGATTTTGCGGTACCGTTCCTTCATATCGATTGATCATTTTCTCGCTTTCAGTTCCAAACGATAATCGATGATCATCATCAAGATTGACTTCTGCATCGAACCGGGCTTTATAAGTCATATCCGAGGGTTTCAGATGCAAACTGCCGAGTTCCTGTTCCGTTGTAAATTGGTTGTAAGAAATACTACCTTTCAGAAGCCACCGCTCCATTGCTTCACTCCATTGAAGATTATGGAACCGGTTTGTCTCTTCTGATTGATACACACCTGCAAAAGAAGGCTCGTCCACGCGGACACCAATACGGTCGGTGTTGATGAAATTGAAGAATTTAATTTGAGCCGTGGGCGAATACTTCCATATGGCACTAAGATTGCCGTCGAAACCGTCCGGCGGGACTGTGAATATATCTCGGATACCATTCAATTGAAACATTGCACCTGTAAAACTCTTATTGCCTGAGATCCGAATTCCAAATGTACCACGAACAATGGGAATGCTTGCAGCAAGAGATCCAGTTGCAAGTCCGATGCCTGCTAAAGATGTCAGCTTGGAAGGCATATTCATGCTTTCCATAGCCAAAATACCAGAGAGAGCATTTCCATAGCGGGCAGAGAAGCCGCCAGAGGAAAAATATGTTCCACCAACAAGGAAAGGCGGTATTGTTCCATAAAATCCACCTGTAGGTGATTCAAATTTGTATGGATGCACCACTGTTGCCTGGTCTAGAAGAATTTTCGTTTCGCCTACATCACCGCCGCGTACAAACAATCCGGAACCTTCGTCGATGGCAGCAACTCCGGGAAACGTTTGAATCGCACGGAAAATGTCGGCAGATGCTCCAGGCGTTGTATAAACATCAAGCGAATGAAGCGTCAGCGTCTTTGGTTCATCGCCTGTTGTGAAAGCGCTGCCCGCAATAACAACATCGTCCAATTTCACGGATGATTCGTACATTGCCAGTTTGAGTAACAAGGAATCCTTCTTTGGCAATACTAACTCGAGATCCTTCGACTCATATCCTATCAGCGATGCCCGTAGAATATTTTTACCAAATCTCTTTGTTTTAAAAATAAACCTTCCGTTCGGATCTGTAACATCTCCATCATAGGTACCGACTAATTGCACATTGACCATTGCGAGTGGTGATCCATTTTCATCCTGGACGATTCCGGCAATAACCGATTCTTTCTTCTGACCAAACACGGTTATTGAAAGAATAAAAAGAGACAAAATTATAAAGCCGTATCTTTTCGATGCCATAGTAAACGATCCTTCGTCAACAAATCGATCAAGTGTTTCTTTTTTTCTTGAACAAGGATACGGTATATTTATTTACATGTTAATCGATTTCCGGTGGAGTGCGGCATGAGTCGTTGTAATGCGGATATTTTAATAAATACTCTATTTATCCCAAATTATGCATTAGAGAATTGAAAAGGTGGATCAAGAGCACCAACTTTAGAGAATAACCCATCCAACCATTGACGTTTAGTCCCAGAGACAGAGAGCTTTAGTACCTTTTTACCTGCATGCCTGCTAATCCAACTTCCTAATGCAAAGCAATTGAACCGTAAAGTGTTTAATGTTGTCTGCGTTTTGGTTTGTAAAACTGTATATCGAAACAAACTCATCAGATTATACGCCATAATAATAGAACGAAAAGCGGCTTCCGTTGCCCAGAATTTATTCAAGCAAAAACTATCCAACGCAAAATCATACTTGAGTTCTTTGATACGGTTCTCTGCATCGGCTCGCTGACGATATAACACCCATATCTGCATGGCAGACAAGTCTAGATTCGTAACAAAACAACTATAGCGATATCGCGCACCCAGTTCTTCGTTTGTAAAAAGCATCTTGCCTGTTGCCTTCGGACGCCTTGTGATCTCTTGTCGAACCGTAATCATTCGGCGACTGGTTTTCCATCCGTGTGCCTTATACTGAAACTCAGACACCTGAATCCCCTCAGCCACTTCAATCCAATTCTTTTGATTGACCAATTCCAACTTCAACGGCTTATGCAGTTTGACCGATACTATGTAGTGAAGTTGTTTGTTTTCAAAATAATTCAAGTAATTATCTCCATAAAAACCGCTGTCAGCACGTACTAATCCTATTTTCTTCCCCTGCAATATCTCGAATGTCTCATCAAGAAATTTCTGCATCCCACTGGCCGAAGCGCTATTGCCAGGTCTCAACCACGCATTGGCCACCATGCGTGTCTCCGGTATAAATGCCATCAATGGATTGTGCGATGGTCTACCAGGTTTTGTCGGGTTGAATCCTCGTCGACTGCCTTCTTGCTCTCCATAGCGGGTGACCACTGAACTATCTATGTCTAATGTGATACTCTTCAAAGTCAGTTGATTGAAAAACCATTTGTGCAAATCAACAAATACTTCTGTGTTTCGCTTCCAATTGAACTTGTGGAAAAAACGGCTATACGTACTTTGTGATGGTATGCGCTTCCATTGAAATATCTCTCCCAAAACTTTATCATAGCGCAACCATCCCGAATGCGTAAACCGACTCGCTCCTGTCCACACACTTACCCAAAAACTTTCCAGTATTTGAACCGGTGAATATCCATGATTGGATCCAGGCTGTGGCAACGATAGTATGTGCAACTTTTCGCGTATCCCTGTTTTGTCCATCAACTCTTTCATCAATCGCATTCCGCCCCATGCCGATACTGACCGATCTGTATATTCAATCGATATGTTCTCTACCATTTTGGTGTCGATTCCTTTTTCTCCTAAGTTACTCACTTCTATTCTCTTATACTATATTCTGTTTACCCCTATTGAATGGTTTGGGTTTATATAAATATTATCAGATCGGTCTAATTGCGTGTTTTCTCATCTAATGGCATTTCTATGGCCCGATACAGTGTTGAGAGTAGAGAGAAGTGCGTGCCCCCGCTACAAAAATGAAACGGCTCACCAAAAAGCTGGCCGTTGGCATTTTGTGTGTGATCCTAGGAAGTCACATCGTTCGTTTATTTACCCCGTGTTTCTCAATGGAATCCCGATGTTGTTAATCTGAAAATCCCCGGCTTGTCTGGGATTTTTTATTTTAATAGTAATTGGATGATCGAAGGAAGAATCTTTACCTGCCAATCTTTATGACGGGCCTTTTATCCCGATGCTTTATATCGGGACTCCCGCTACAATTTTGGCCGATTCTGAAAAATTTCGGCCTCTTTTTTTTCTGCACCCCGCTTCAAACCCACGATTCTTATATAGTATCAAATTCTAAAATTTAGTGTTTGTCCATTCTCATTGAGGATATTACCTTTATCCATTCCCATACCGAGAGTCTGTGGCAAGAATTTGCCTCAATGACACTACACTTTCAAATATCACAAACTCCTGTACGTCCGCTTTCAATACGATCGTTACAAACTGTTACAATTATGAAATAGTACTGTTACATCCCTATCGTAAATTTAAATAGAAAAAAAGGATTCTACATCAAGTCCTAATGAACAAACCATATCAATAAATAGTGAGGAGCATTTTATGAAAAACATTACTCTTTTTATTACAGCATGCTTGATCCTCATCCTCTTAGCATCCATCTATGGTTGCCATCATCATATGACCACACTATTTGGTCCCAAGGTATTCAAGTTTCGCATAGAAGCGATGACCAAGAAACTATCCAAAGAACTTGATCTTACCGACGAACAAAAAGATCATTTAAACATCATAAAAAACGAAATGAACGCAAAACTCTCCCAGCGGAAAAAACATATGGCTGAGATGTTCATTGTCATCCGAGAAGAAATTCAGAAGGATTCTATCGACCAACAGCGCCTAGAAAAACTGTTTGATGATCGAAAACGATTCAGAGAAGATATGCACAGATTCATGCTAAATAAGTTCATAGAATTCCACACTATGCTTACAAAAGAACAACGTGTAAAACTAAATGTACTCATCGAAAAGATGGAGACTAAATTCAATGAAGAATAATCATATCACAAGAGTATATCAAATGAAAACTTATAAATATGCTTTCTTCTATATACTTATATTTAATCTTTACCTCGGATCTTCTGTACTAGCACAGCAGCAGTTCGGATCTATTTCTGGTGAAATACGAGATGCCGCGACACAACAGCCACTTCCGATGGTGAATGTCGTGATTGTTGGTACATCGCTTGGCAATGCTTCAAATGAAAACGGATATTATCACATAAAACAAATTCCGCCCGGTATTTATCAGGTGAAAGCATCAATTATTGGGCACGAGGGTACAGTAATATCCGAAGTATATATTACTCCGCAGCGTAACAAATCGGTTAATATTCAACTACGCCCGATGGGAGTGGAAATTGAAGGTGTTTCAGTACAAGCGGATTATTTTGTACGCCCGCTGGAAACTGCCGTAAGTTTTCGTTCTTTGGAGTCGGAAGAAATACGCCGTTCCCCCGGATCAGGTGAAGATGTTTTTCGTGTAATTCAATCGATGCCCGGTGTTGCTTCAGCAAGCGCGAAAAGCGCACAGATTATTGTTCGTGGTGGCAGTCCGGATGAGAATCTTACTTTGTTAGATAACATCGAGATTTATAATCCTATCCACTTTGCGCGGAATGGTGCTTCGATTGGGGTCATCAGCATTATCAATCCTTCATTATTGAAGCAGGTAGATTTTATGACCGGTGGTTTTCCAGTGAAGTATGGCGACAAAATGTCATCAGTGTTCGAAATGTCGCTCCAGGATGGAAACAGGGAAATGCTAAATACTGATCTCAATCTCAATATTGCCGGGTTCGGTATCATGCTCGATGGACCGATTACTGAGAATGGTTCCGGTATCCTTTCGGTACGGCGCGGATTCTTTGATCTAGCTACATCTATTATGAACAAACCGGTGGCCCCAGAATATTACGATGCAGTCGGGAAAATGAACTACGATCTCAATTCCAAGAATAGATTGAGCTTAGTCGGATTTTATTATTTAGACAAGGTAAAGCGTGAAGGAAAAACAGATATGGCGCTTGGTAATCAAAAGTATGACTATGCAACACGTGATGATTTTGGGAGTGCATTTGGAATCAATTGGCGTTCTTTGATCAGTAATCATGCCATACTTCTCACCACATTATCTATTACTAATAACGGATGGAAAACACATCAGGGATTTTCTTATAATCCATCTTTGAGAACCGAAGATATTACCGAACGAGAACGATCGATAAGGTCCGAGCTCACAATTCAACTCACCTCAAAGATTGAGTTGAAAACAGGTTTCGCCATTAAATCAATTCTTGCTGATGATAATCAGACTGTTCCAGATGATACAACTCAAACAGGGATAATCGTTCCCGGTTTTTCAAGAATCTTTACAATCGACAACGCCTGGAAGTATTCAGGATTTATTCAGAGTTCAATTCATCCTTTGCCAATACTGACATTTTCTGCCGGACTTCGATATGACAATTATGATTTTACCGGTGAACATGTCTTTAGCCCCCGCATAAGTACTCAATATACATTTATAGAAAAGACATCGTTAAACATATCTTACGGTATTTTCTATCAGACACCCATGCCATATATGCTAGCTCAGGACCCGGCTAACAGGCAGCTTCAAAGCAGCCGTGCAGTTCATTATGTGATTGGACTAGAACATAGATTATCGGATGAAACGCGGATATCATTAGAATACTATTATAAAGACCTTTCGGATGTCATCACTGACTCGGATTCAAGCAGAGTATTGACAAATACGGGCAACGGTTATGCTGAGGGAATTGAACTTGCAGTACAGAAGAAATTTACGGAAGGAATCGTCGGCAGTTTTTCATATTCTTATTCCACTTCTATGCGCCGCGATTTTTCAGCGAATCCTCTTTATGCATTCGAATTCGACCGGCCGCATATAATCAATCTGATCGGTGGATATGAATTTGGAGACGGTTGGATACTAGGAGTAAAATTTAATTTCGCATCCGGTTCTCCCTATACACCCCCTGTCGGAGTCGTCTCAAAACATGGAAAGTTTTACGTTTTAAACGGTAAGATCAATTCCACACATTATCCGGATGTTCATCGTCTCGATCTCCGAATAGATAAGCGATTCAACTTTGGCTCATGGACATTGACAACATATATCGATCTATGGAATATCTATGCCAGAAAGAACATTATTTCATATAGCTTCTCAGTTGATGACAACCAGAATATAGTCCGTACAGAACAATTGGATTTCGGTTTGTTGCCTCTTATCGGATTAACAGCACAGTTTTAAAAAGTAATAATCATGGATAAACTGAATGAGAATTTAAGGCCTATTTTTTGTACCTTCTTTGCAGGAATTATAAGGATTCCGCGAAGGTACATAAAACGTGAAAAAAAACATACTCATTATCGATGATGATAAAAAATTAGATAACCTCCTCAAGGAATACTTCCGGAAGTATGGTTTTCAAGTTGCAATTGCGGTTGATCCCCAAAGCGGCATGAAAGCGATACGAACAACCAATCCTGATCTGATTATTCTTGATATTATGCTTCCCGAAAAAGACGGTTTTGAAGTATGTAAAGAAATCAGGAAGGAATATAGTATACCAATAATCATGTTGACTGCGAGGGGAGATGTAACAGACCGGATTGTGGGATTGGAGATTGGGGCAGATGACTACTTAGCGAAACCCTTTGAACCACGAGAACTACTGGCCCGTATTCAATCAGTCCTTCGCCGTAGTAGTAAAACAGAGAAAAAGGAAATTTTCAAGTGCCGTGGACTGTCGGTCGATCTGAAAAGACAAACTATTACTGTAGATGGAAAGTTGCGAGAAATAACAACAACGGAGTTTAAGATTCTGGCACTTCTGATAAAACATCCTGGTAGGGTTTTTTCAAGAGATACATTAATTGATTCCTTGAGGGGAATCGAATGGGAGGCCTACAATCGGTCGGTTGATGTTCTTATCAGCAGACTTCGGCAAAAACTTGACGATCATCCAAAACATCCCCGTTTTATCAGGACAATACATGGCACAGGCTATACATTTATTGGAGTTGAAGAAGATGAATGACAGCAATCGCATCCGAATCTCCATCTTTACAAAACTATTGCTAGTTATGATTATATTTGGAATTTTGGCACAGATTGCCGTGATATTATTTTTCGGATATCATTTACTCCCGAAAATTCGTGGACCTCTTCAGGTAAATTTGCAGCATTATTGTGAAATGTTAGGACAAAGAATCGAATCACCTCCTGATACCATCAAAGCAAAACAAATCGCTCAGAAATATTTTCTTACAATCGAGTATGTGAGCAATCGGGTTCAATGGAAATGTAATGAAAAAATATCCTCCCCCTCCCCTGTTCGGAGATTCTTCGAATCTGAAACAATCGTCGTAGTGAACAACTCTGATGGTAGTAAATTTATTTTTAGCGGCAATTTTCAACATTTTGCCGGTTCACAACCGTGGAAAATCTTCCCCTTATTAGCGGGCATTATGATCATTTTTCTTTTAGGTTATATTTTCATTCGACTTCTCCTGCAGCCCATCAAAGCACTGGATGTGGGTGTAAAGCAGGTTGCCCACGGAAATTTCAATCATCGAATCGAAGTCACGAGAAAAGATGAATTGGGGAATCTTACGCGTTCCTACAATGAAATGACACAAAAGATCAAGGAAATGCTTCAAGCACGAGATCATTTGCTGCGTAATGTCAGCCATGAACTGCGTTCACCGCTGACAAGAATGATGGTGGCACTCGAATTCCTCAAACCCCAGAAAAAAGTCGCGTCTATCTCTGCTGATATCCGCAGCATGGAATATTTAATACAAGAAATTCTTGAGACTGAGAAACTGAAGAACAATTATGGAAAATTAACTTTTAAAAAGCATGACATCGTGGAACTCGTTCGATCCTTCGCAGAAACCTGCAAAAAAAGAAAACCCGGATTGAAACTGGTGCACATCTCACAAAAAATAATGGCAAACGTTGATATTGAAAGAATCCGATTGGTATTGAAAAATGTTATCGAGAATGCTTTCAAATATTCCAATAAAAATAGTCGCGCTGTGGAAGTGAATATTGAAAGTGGAAATCGTGTTGCCCGAATTATTATCTCCGATGATGGAATTGGAATTCCGTCTGAAGAAATACCATATGTCTTCGAACCTTTCTATCGTATAGACCGATCTCACTCGAATAAAATTTGGGGATACGGTTTGGGTTTGAGTATCTGTAAAACAATTATTCAGGCACATGGAGGAACAATTTCGATCACCAATAATCGTCCTCGGGGAGTCACCGTAATAATTGAATTGCCCCTCGTCTGAGGATTCATTCCACCCTATATATAATAGGTCGAAGAATGAAACTGAATTCTTAAAACTAAGTGTTTTACCGAAATCATACTCTAAGATTTGGCAGTATATCTTCTACCACACTGAAAGTTTAATCTGTAATTGAAGTTATATATAACTCAATTAACAACTCTCAACTTCACACCCGTCCAACAATTTGCTATATTTCATCGTATAGTAGCCTAGAAAATATATCTGCAATAAAATCATATATGAAAAGCTGTAGACAGTAAAATGAGTTGGACATTATTCATAATAGCAGCCGGAGCTTTCCAGGGGATTATACTTTATCTCATTATTCTAAGAAAACCATTCAATAATAATGCCAATGTGTGGCTTTCTGCTTTTATTCTAGATTTTGCACTCCTAACTCTAAGCGACGTTTTGGATTGCACCATCGATATACATCAAAACAGTGCTTAACTTCATTTATTTGACTGAGGTATTTTTCTTCTCGGTCCATTTGCTCTTATGTATCTAAGAGAAATGACGGGTTGATTTAGCGCTTTTGTTTTTTCATCCCAATCGGCAGCATGTTCTTCAAGAATTGAAACAGTATGTTCGTGGCTTTCTCCTACACTTCGTTATCCTGATACTTTGATACAAACAGCATCTGCATAGGCAATCGCGGCACGAACAATTGAAACGGCGGCGGCTGTCCAATATTCCAGATCAACGGGATCCTTCACCGCGTCATAAAAATGCTGTGCAACCCGTTGATATTCTCTGAACTTCGATCGATCGACCGCTTTGACTCCGCGTCGTTTAGCCATTAAGCAGAACCTTTAATTCCTTTCCTGCGATTAATATACTATGCGCTAACAAGTCCCGAATAAGCGGGGATCTGGATTTAGCCT
>Ga0307420_1001606_pt1 | contig 9992 bp, 12 predicted proteins | sample SalMarWE160240MG_2_FD_202167 | JGI IMG/M metagenome (GOLD analysis project Ga0307420, IMG submission 202167) | Salt marsh sediment microbial communities from the Plum Island Ecosystem LTER, Massachusetts, United States - WE1602-40 | ecosystem: Environmental > Aquatic > Marine > Intertidal zone >... | reverse complement strand
CAGTCCGGGACAACATCGCCGTCCTCAAGGCGCAGGACAAAGACCCGCCCGATATGGCCTTCACTGGCTTTCATCGCTCTCTCCTCCGGTATCGATCTCCTCGGCGATGCCTATCTTCTGCACCGAAAGCGGCACGTAGTTGACCATCTTAAGCTCTATCAGGTCTTTCAGCCTCTTTTCGTCCTCGGTAAGGCTGGCCCGGCCCGTTTTGACCTCGATAAAATCAATGCCCTCATCGTACTTAATGCCGACGAAGTCCACCGGCTCGCCCAGGTAGAAAAGCCTATCGTATTTGGTCAGCTCGAAGGTGGCCAGCAGCTCGTTGAGCTTGCCAGTGCGCTTGCCCAGGCTGCGGGTTATCGACTCCAGGACATCGTGGGGCAGGCCGGCCAGTGCGTCCTGAATTTCCTTGACCGAGGCCGCCGAGGCTAAAGCGAACCTGAGCTTGGCCTCAAGCTCGTCTATAGCCGGGACTACCACCTTCCTGGGGCGGAAAATCAGCACCAGGATTACGACAAGTAGAATAAAAACTATGACATAGAGAGCAATTTCCATAGGGGACTCCTTTATTTGGCGGTGAAATACCCCAGCGCCAGCCTGATTTTTTCCTCTAATGTCAGTTTCTGGTCTGTGGGTAGGGTGGCCGCGGCGTGGGAGGCTTCCCTCACCGAGTAGCCCAGAGAGGTGAGGGCGGCCAGGACCTCGGTGTTTTCTTCGGCGAACTCGGGGGGCGGGGCGGTCAGCCAGCCGGCGGCTACCTTCTCTTTAAGCTCTAAAATAATGCGGTTGGCCGTCTTCTTACCGATGCCGGGAATCTCGGACAGCAGGTCGGCGCCGCCGCTGGCGATAGCCATCGCCAGTTTCTCAACGCTCATCGCCGAGAGCATGGCCAGCGCCAGCTTGGGGCCCAGTCCGGAGACCCCGATAAGTGTCTGGAAAAGCCCCAGTTCCTCCGGGGCGGCAAAGCCGTAGAGGGTGGCGTTGTCCTCCCTGAGATGGAGGTGGGTGTGCAGTTCTACCTCGTCGCCGATAGCCCCCAGGGTGGACATGGTGGAGGTGGGCATATAGACCCGGAAGCCGATGCCGTGAACGTCGATGACGGCCCCGTCGCCGCCCAGCGCCTGCAGGGTGCCCTTAAGGCTGGCTATCACTGCTGGCTCCCTTTAGCCAGCAGGCTTTCTATACGGGTTTCGTGGAGGTGGCAGAGGGCTACCGCTAAAGCGTCGGCGGCGTCGTTGGGTTGGGGGACTTCGGCTAAGCCGAGCTGGAGTTTGACCATCTCCTGCACCTGCTCCTTGGTGCTGGCGCCGTAGTTGGTGACCCGCTGCTTTACCTGGGCGGGGGTGTATTCAAAAGTGGGGATGCCTTTATCGGCGGCGGCCAGTATGGCGATTGCCTGGGCCCGGCCCACCGCCAGCGCCGCCTTGACGTTCTTGGCCATGAAGGGCTGCTCTATGGCCACGGCATCGGGTTGATATTGGACTATTATCTCCAGGAGGCGGTGGTACATATAACTCAGGCGCTCCCCGATAGGGGAGCGCTCCGTGACGGTTAAAGCGTCGCTTTCAACCAGGGTTGTCTTATCGTTTTCGGCCTCGATGACACCGTAGCCCATAACTACCGTTCCCGGGTCAATGCCTAAAATCCTCATCGGGGCGGGCTCATGCCTGGTATTTCTCCAGAATAGCGTCGGAGAAGTCGGCGTTGCTGGCGACGTTCTGAACCTCGTCCAGCTCCTCCAGCTTGTCCAGTAGCCTCAGAGTTTGCATAGCCGCCTTTTCTTCCATTTCGACCATGCTCTTGGGCACCATGGACAGCTCCGCCGAGGCGACGGCTATATTGTTCTGCTCCAGCGCCTGTCTGACCTTCTCCAGCTCCGCTGGCTTGGTATAAATATCGATACAGGTGTTCTCTATCTTGACGTCATCGGCGCCGGCATCTATAGCCTTGAGAGCCAGCTCTTCGGCGTCCTGGCCGTTTGTTTCCACCGTAATCAGCCCGAGGGAGTCGAAAAGCCAGGCGACACAGCCGGCCTCTCCCAGGTTGCCGCCCTGGCGGGTAAAGATATTGCGTACCTCCTGCAGGGTGCGGTTGCGGTTGTCGCTGAGCGCCTGTACCAGGATGGCCACCCCGCTGGGCCCGTAGCCCTCTAACGTCATCTCTACCAGGATGGCGCCTTCGGCCTGACCGCTGCCCCGCTTGATGGCCCGGTCTATATTGTCCAGCGGCATGTTGTTATCGCGGGCTTTCTGGATGGTCAGCCTGAGCCGGAAGTTGCCCTCCGGGTTATCGCCGCCCTCCCGCACCGCCACGATAATCTCGCGGGCGAGCTTGGTGAAAATCTGCCCCCGCTTGGCGTCAGCCACCCCTTTCTGCCGCTTAATCGTTGACCATTTTGAATGTCCCGACATATATATCCTCTGGCTAAATTCTATCACCTTGCCTGTCCGGGGTAAAGGGGGAGTTTTACGACCCAAAAAAACTTCGTTTTTTCGGGGGCCCCGTGTGCGCTTTTAGAGGATGTTTATCTACCCACCCTCCCGCCCTTGAGAGGTGAGACCTCTAAAACTCCTTTGGATAGGGGGGAGAAGATAAATACCACCCTGTTTGGGGGTGGGGGAAAAGGGGAGGCGACTAATCAGGGGTGTTTGAGAGGGGGCGAAGCCGTGAATTCAGGGGGTTTAAGGGGGACGAAGTCCCCCTTTTCCTTATAAGGGTGGCGGGTGGGTAAAGATAAAAAAGGGGGTGGGGTTGATTATTTGGTGTCTCCGCTGGCAAAGGCAACGGCATATTCCTTTGAGTGGGAGAGGGTGACCGCCAGCTCATCCAGGCCCATCCCTTTAGCCTGCTGCTGCGTCCTGCCGTAGAGATTGACCAGCGGCTGGCCGCCGGGGCCGGACAGTATCTCAATCTCTTTAAGGCTGATATCCTTGCCCGGATTGCCCAGGGCTTTGACTACCGCTTCCTTGGCGGCGAAGCGGACCGCCAGCGAGGGCAGCTTTTTACGGTACAGCTTTAGCTCCGAATCGGTGTATATCCGCTTAAGGAAAGCTTCCCCGTGGCGGGCGATGGCCTCTTCCAGGCGGGCTATTTCGACTATATCGACGCCGATGCAGTGCATATCAGACCTTAACATAAATAAGCCGTTTTGGGGATTATAGTTTATTTTGGGGGGTGCCTTCAAGCTTTGGCGGCTTTTTCTCTTCCCGCCCGCCCGTCCGAAAGAGGTTTAACCCGGATACGAGCGTGGATTACCTATTTGAAACCGGTGCTGGTGTAGAACCGATTGCCTGTCATTTTATGCTCAATCTGGCAGCAGAGATGCTCCGCAATCTCTGTGAATAGGTCAGCAACTTCTTCCTCAGCCTGATATTCTCAGGTGTTACTTCCACCAGTTCATCTCTATTCACAAAATCAATTGCCTGCTCCAGGCTCATTTTCAGGGGTGGCGTCAGTCTGACGGCAATATCCGACGTGGACGACCGGACATTGGTCTTCTTCTTTTCCTTGCAGACATTAACCGGAATGTCCTGCAGCCGTGAATTCAGTCCCACAATCATGCCTTCATAGACCTGGGTGCCGGGTTCAATGAAGGTCAGCCCGCACCCCTGGGCATTGTTCAGACCATAGGTAATCGCGGAGCCTGACTCCGAGGCGACCAGTACCCCGTTGCGGGTGGAGGCAATTTCCCCCCGGCAGGGTTCATAGCCCAGAAATATGGTATTCATGATACTCTCTCCGCGGGTGGAGGTGAGAAAAGAGCTGCGAAAACCAAGGAGACCCTTGGTAGGTATCTGAAACACCAGACGTACATTGCCCTGACCGTCATTGCGCATATCAATCATCCGGGCTTGCCGCTGGCTCAGCATCTCAGTTAAAACCCCGATATATTCATCTCCGGTATCAATGGTAAGCAGTTCTACCGGCTCAACAAGCTTGCCGTCAATTACTTTGGTAATCGCTTCCGGTTTCGAGACTTCGAATTCGTAGCCCTCGCGGCGCATGGTCTCGATCAGGATGGCCAGGTGCAGTTCCCCTCTCCCTTTGACCAGGAAGGTGTCCGGGCTATCCGTATCCTGCACTCTGAGACTGAGATTGGTCTCCAGTTCCTTATAAAGCCGCCCCCGTAACTGCCGCGTGGTGCAAAAGCGTCCCTCCCGGCCGGCAACCGGTGAGGTGTTGACGCCGAGGGTCATCTCTATCGTCGGTTCGCCGATCTCGATGCGCGGCAGGGCTGAGGGCTGTGCCGGACTGGCGATAGTATCCCCGATGCTGACCTTTTCAAGGCCGGTCACCGCGACAATGTCACCCGCCTCGGCCTGGTCTACCTTCAAGCGTTTGAGTCCGAGATAGGTAAATACCTCGGCGACCTCATGATAATCTATATTTCCGTCAGCGTTCACCCTGACGACGGTATCGTGGGGAGCCACCTTGCCCCTCCAGATCCTGCCGATAGCGATTCGTCCCTTGTGGCTGTCATAGTCCAGGTTGGAAACCAGCATCTGAAACGGCCCGCTTTCAATCCGGGGAGGCGGCACGTTAGCCAGGATACAATCGAAAAGAGAGCTGATATCTTGGCCGGGCATGCCCGCTTCGGTGACCGCAGTACCTTCCTTGGCGTCGGCATACAGAACATGATAATCGAGCTGGTCCATGTCGGTGGCCAGTTCCAGGAACAGGTCCTGGATAAGACTGGTTACTTCCGTTATCCGCGAATTAGGCTTGTCTATCTTGTTAATGACGACGATGGTTTTTAGTCCCCTTTGCAGAGCATGGCGCAGCACGAACTTGGTCTGGGGCATGGGTCCTTCGACAGCATCTACCAGAAGAAGGCAGCCGTCCGCCATGCTGATGACACGCTCCACCTCACCGCTGAAATCGGCATGCCCCGGGGTATCAATGATATTGATTTTAACGCCCCGGTACATTACGGCCGTATTCTTAGACATGATGGTAATCCCCTTTTCTCGCTCAAGGGTATTACTGTCCATGATTAAATCGCCTACTGCCTGGTTATTTCGAAAGACCTTACTCTGCTTGAGCATGGCATCCACCAGGGTGGTCTTGCCGTGGTCGACGTGGGCAATAATGGCGATATTCCTGATATCACTGCGATAGTTCATGTATGGTGCAATCCTGCCTTTATCTATTCATCGGTACGCATGGGATAGGCGCAGGCAAAGAGCCTGCTTAAGCCTGGTTGGGAATGTCCGGGGTAATAAGCGTAAGGGGACTATATGATGTCCGGTCTTCCGCTAACGAGGCGCCGCCGGCCTCATCCGCAAAAGCTCTCTTTTCGGAGGCGGTGGAGGTGAAAATAGCTTAAAAAACAAAATAGTAGTTTCACTATGAATATTATACACCAGCGGAGCGGCTTTATAAAGCGAAGGGCAGCGGCTGGATTTGAACCGGTGACCAGTGGGCTTATGAGTCCTTAGATCAGCTACGATTGCTTAACAACTTGAGCGTGACCGAAATCTCCGATATGTTATAATAGTTGACGATGACCAAAGCCGCAATGAAACGCCACGTCAAGATAGTGTGCACACTGGGTCCTGCCAGCAGCTCTCCCGAAGTTATTGAAAGAATGTTAAAAGCCGGCATGGACGTCGCACGCTTAAACTTAGCCTACGGGACACTCAAGGAGCACAGCCAGCTCATTTCCGAAGTCCGGTCGCTTAGTCAAAAGCTCAAACTCCCGGCGGGTATCCTCATCGATCTTCCTGGTCTGAAACTTGGCCACGGGGATGTCAGGGCCGTTTTCGGTCAGCATCTAGATTTTGCTCTTACCGAGGACGTTGATTTCGTTGCCTTGTCTTTTATCTCCTCGGTACGACAGGTACGAGAGGTTAAGCAGCTGCTCAGAAAAATGAAGGCCGACATACCGGTCATTGTCAAGATAGAGCAGGCGCGGGCTCTGGAAGAGAGCGGAGCCATAATCGAGGCTGGGGAAGGTATAATGGTGGCCAGAGGAGACCTGGCCCTCGACATTAGCATCGAGAAGGTGCCGATGGCCCAGAAAAGGCTGATAAATGAGGCCAATCGCCAGGGAAAGCCGGTAATTACCGCCACTCAGATGCTTGAGTCTATGGTCCGGGCAGCTACGCCGACGAGGGCAGAGGCCACCGATGTAGCCAATGCCGTCCTTGATGGCAGTGACGCACTGATGCTCTCTGAGGAAACAGCCATGGGTAATTATCCCGTGGAAGCCCTGAAGACAATGGTAAAAATAGCCCTGGAAGCTGAGACAATGTTTCCCTATGAGGAGATGCTCCGCAGCCGGTTGCAGGATGTTTTACCCGAGGTCAATGACGCTGCTGCCCGAGCCGCCTGCCAGGTGGCTCACCAGGTGCAAGCCAGGTCCATCATCGCGTTTACCACCAGTGGGACTACCGCTTTAAGGGTATCGAAATATAGACCGTATCATCCTATTCTGGCCATAACCCCCTCGCCGTCCGTGGTGAGCTGCCTTTCGTTAGTCTGGGGGGTACTGCCGCTTAAAAAACCTGAGCCGGCAAACCTGGAGGAGGTCGTTGAGCTGGCAAGCCAGGCGGCGCTGGAGACAAATCTGGCTAAAAGGGGCGACTTGATAGTGATTGTCGCTGGAATTCCCCTGGGTGTTCCAGGAAGCACCAACCTGGTCAAAATACACGGTATCTAATTTGCACCTGATTTTATTTTAGCCTTTACTAACCGCCCACATAAGTTTTTACCCCAAAAAAAGTTTGTTTTTTCGGGGGCCCCGTAGGTGCCTTTAAAGTTCCCTGTTGGCGGGTGTTTTTCTTCCCACCCTGACCCACCCTACAGAAGTGATACTTCTATCAATTTCTTATTAGGGGGTGGGGGGAAAAGGAGGGGTCTGAGCCTGATTTTTAGAGTGCGTATTGTTTCCCGCCCGCCCTACAGAGGTGATACTTCTATTAATTTTTTATTAGGGGGTGGGGTAAAGGGCTTTAGCCCGCTTCCATAAGGGTGGCGGGTGGGTAAAGATAAAAAAAGGGGTGGGGAATAAGAGAAATTTTAATAGGGGGAGTGGTGTCAGTGCCATCTGAGCCTGTCTGATTTGGAAATCTACCGCCCCTGATGCTAAAATTAGTAGATATAGTTAGGGAGGACTGATGAAGTATAAGCTGTTAGTGGTAGATATAGATGGCACCTTACTGGGCAGAGAGAGGAACATCTCGGCCGAGAACAGGGGAGCGCTGGACCGGGCCCGAAAATCGGGGGTGGGGGTTGCCCTGTCCACCGGACGGGCGGTTCTGGCCTGCCGGTCTATTTTAGACCAGCTGGCGCTGGACGGCCATCATATCTTCTTTGACGGCGCTTTAATCTCCAGCCCGGGCGAGGAGGTCTACGCCGAGCCGCTGGATAGGGGGGTGGTCAGGGAAGCGATTGAGTTTGCCCACTCGCTTAAAATAGACCTCGAGCTTTATTCGACGACCCGCTATTTTGTCGAGCGGGAGACCTGGTCGACCGACGCCCACCGCAAGTTCTTCGGCATAGAGCCTGCCATCGTGGATTTCAACGGCCTCTGGGAGCGGGAGAGAATTATTAAGGGTGGGCTGGCTTCGGTCAATCCCCGGCAGATGGCTAAGGCCAGGGAGTTTTACGCCCGGTTTGAGAGCAGCCTTCACTTTTCCCTGGCCAGGTCGCCGGCTTTTCCCGACGTCGAGTTTACCAACGTGGTCGCTCTCGATGTATCCAAGGGGAAGGCGCTGGAGGCGCTGGTCCTGTATCTGGGGATGTCCCTGGCTGAGGTGATGGCGGTGGGGGACGGCACCAACGACATTACCCTGCTTTCCCGGGCCGGGCTGGCGGTGGCTATGGGTAATGCCCCCGACGAGGTCAAGGCGGTAGCCGACCATATAACCCTTGATGTTGACCAGAGCGGTCTGGCGGCGGCGGTTGAACGATTTTTGCTTTAAGCTAAAGGAGCCGGGTTTATGATTGTTAGAAATATCGACCACCCAGAGGTAGTCCAGACAGGCTACATAGCTCACGGCGGGGCTGAGGCCTGTATGCTGCTGGATAGCCGGGTACTGGAAGGCCTCCTATTCTTTGCCCACGCCGTTCTTAAACCCGGCAGGGAGATAGAGGCGCACGTAGACCCCTATGAGGAGGTCTACTACCTGCTTTCGGGGCGGGGGGTGATGACGGTCGGTGAAGAGCGGCAGGAGGTAACCGCCGGTGACGCTATCTGGCTCCCCCGCGGAGTGCCCCACAGCCTGGCAAACGACGGGGATGAGGACTGCGTAATACTGGTGGCGGCGGCGGCGGTTTAGAAGCCGGCGTGGGTGCCGATGAGGGAATGGAGCGGCCAGAGGTCTATTATTAAGTAGGTGGCTGAGTTCCACAACAAAATACCGAACAGAGCAATGTTCAGCAGCCACAGCATGTGTTCCTTGCCGAAGTAATAGAGGGCCAGGGCCACGGCTACACCTATCAGCCCTTTGCTTATCATACTGCTGCCGACGCTGGTCATTAGCGGGTTAATCTCTATTGCCCCCGCCATTAAGCTTATCCTGGTTAAATAAGCGTCCGCAATATTCAGTGCTACAAAGACTACCGCTGGCATCATGCTTAAACTCCAGTTTTCCAACTGGCTGGACGGGGCACCTGGTAAAATGGTACCCCCCCGGATAGCGATGGTCAAGGTGACCTTTCCTATCCTAAGCGACTGTTCTGGAACGGCAGCGGCGGGCTTGACCGGGACTATTTTCCCAGTACTAACGTATTCCTGGAGCGGTACCTTTGGGTGATTTACAGTTAGCCCGGCTCTGAAGCATAATTGACATATACCAACACGGTTTAGCAGTTTAAAAGGAGGCTTACACTATGCCGGTTGAAATAAAGGGTGAGACCTACTATAGAACATCAGAAACCTGTCGGATAGTAGGGATAGGTAGGTCTACCTTTTTGAGATGGCTTAGGAAAGGTACTCTGAATGATGCATCCCACCGGGATAAGCGGGGATGGAGGTTGTTCACGGAGGCTGATGTTGACAGAATTGCCAGGGAAGCAAACCACATCACCTAGAGCCAGCCAGGGTAGGCCAAAAAAGGAGGACGGTTATATGGCAAACATAATTGATGAGGCGGCGCAGGAGCTTGAGCTTACAGAGATGCAGGTTTCGGATGATTTAAAGCAGAGGCTCAGCCTGATTATTGAGGAAGAGGGGAACAGGGTAAGGAAAGAGACGGACCGAAAATCGGCCCATATTATTGCTGGGGCCCGGCAGGAATACCGGCAGCGGTTAATCAATGTCCTGGCACAGGAGCGGGAAAAGATCAGGAGAGAGGCGGAGCGAGACTCGGCTGCCATTATCGCCAGAGCCAGGCAGAAAGGGGAGCACATAATTACCAACGCCAGGACAGAGACTCAACTTCAGTCTGAGCAGATTATCGCTGAGGTAAGAGGGCAAGCTGAGCAGGAGGCACAGAGGTACATCGGCGAGACCAAAGATAAAACTAAAGAGGTAGTGGCCGAGTTCGAAAGCACCATTAAGAAACAGACCGAGCAGAAAGCGGAAGGGATAATTGCCGAGGCAAAGGAGGCGAGCGCGCGAGTTATTGCCGAGGCTACGGAGAAGGCTAAGAAGCAGGCCGAGCAGGAAAAACAACGGGAGAAGAATCTCTTTATCGAGCGGGCTAAAGAGGAAGCGGCTGGCGCTATCGCCAAGGCACAGCGGGAGGCCGAGAAAGAGGCCAGTCTGATATTGGCTAATGCTCGAAAAGAGGCTGAGGAAACGGCTAACGGAATTGTCAATGAGGCTAAGAAATCGGCCAAACAGGTTGCCAACGAGGCCAAGGAGATAGGGAAATCTAAAGCGGAAGAAGAGATAGCCAAGACCAGGGCTGAGGCCAAGCGCGAGTCAGAATGGGAGGCAGCTCAGATTATTTCGGCGGCTAAACGGCAGGCGGAACAAATCATCCGCGAAGCCAAGAAGAAGAAATAGCTGGCTTAATTTTTGGATAGATATTTAGAAAGATTGA
>Ga0307420_1001603_pt1 | contig 10005 bp, 10 predicted proteins | sample SalMarWE160240MG_2_FD_202167 | JGI IMG/M metagenome (GOLD analysis project Ga0307420, IMG submission 202167) | Salt marsh sediment microbial communities from the Plum Island Ecosystem LTER, Massachusetts, United States - WE1602-40 | ecosystem: Environmental > Aquatic > Marine > Intertidal zone >... | reverse complement strand
ATAACCGAAGATCGTTTTTGATGTTCTCCAGGACGACGATCCCCGATACCCCCGGCAAGGCCAAGTCGAGGACAACGAGGGTCGGCACTATAGACTCTAGCAGCTCTAGGGCTTGGTTCCCTGTGTGAGTCACCTGAACCTCAAACCCCGCTTTCTGTAACGCCAGACCAAAAATGCACGCTGCATCGACGTCATCTTCCACTATTAACGCAATTGGTTTATTCATTACTGTCTCCCTCCCATTTATTGGTCACCGCCCTAGTTCCACATGTATTAACGAATGAAACGGTTAGCGGTTATGGGTACTCACGTTTTTCGTCAAAAAGCTGAAACGGCGGCACCGCTGGCTTGACAAAGGAAAGCTTTTGCGGCATAATGCGGGCAACTGAAACTTGAAAGGCTGTGACGGAGAAGAGTAAGTGGGGGGATGCCGCCAGGGAGGCGAGGCCATAGACTGAGAGCCGCGCCAGGGGAAAGCCCACCGAAGTTCGCTCCCGAGCCGACCTCTGAATGGACAGCCGCCCGATTAGGAGGCTCCGCAGGCCCAGCGTTAACGAGGCAGCCGGTCGTGTCAACTAGGTCAACGGATGATGGATAGCGGATGACGCCGCCGGTGGAATGAGAGGGCTTTTTCGGAAGCCAAGCGGGGTGGTACCGCGGGAGTACACGCTCTCGTCCCCAGGGGCGAGGGCGTTTTGTCATGTGAGCATTGTGAGGAGGCTAGTATGCTTGAGCAATTGAGCCAACTGGAAAAAGAGTCGCTGGCCACGCTGGCGGCTGTCGAGAATGGCGACGCCTTGGCGGAATGGAACAAGCGCTACCTGGGCAAGAAGGGGGCGCTGACCCAGATGCTGCGCTCCGTTGGGCAACTGCCCAAGGAGGAGCGTCCGGCCTTTGGCCAGGCTGCCAACGAGGTCAAGATGGCGCTGGAGGCGGCCTACGAGACCAAGGCGGAGGAGCTGCGGTTGGCAGAGATGGCGCAGGAATTGGAGCAGGGGGCGCTGGACGTCACCCTGCCGGGCCGGCCTATCGGGCCGGGGCATCTGCACATCACCACCCAAACACTGCGCCAGATATACGCCATCTTTGCCCAGATGGGCTTCCAGGTCTATGAGTCTCCCGACGTCGAGACGGACGAGCTGAACTTTGAGTTGCTGAACATGCCGCCCCATCACCCGGCTCGCGACATGTGGGATACCTTCTGGGTCAACGACCAAGTGCTGTTGCGCACACACACCTCGCCGGGACAAATTCGGGTGATGCGCGAGCAATATCCCGACCCGATCCGCGTCATTCTGCCCGGCAAGTGCTATCGCTACGAGCAGATCACAGCCCGCGCCGAGCACCAGTTCTACCAGGTGGAAGGGCTGGCGGTGGGGCACGGGATCAGCATGACGGATCTGATCGGCACGCTGACCGAGTTTGCGCACCGGTTCTATGGCGCCGAGGGACGCATTCGCATCCGCAGCTCTTACTTTCCCTTCACCGAGCCCAGCATCGAGGCCGACATCGACTGCATCATCTGTCACGGGGAGGGGTGCCGCGTGTGCAAGTACAGCGGCTGGCTGGAGATCTGCGGGGCCGGGATGGTGCATCCGGTCGTCCTGGAGAACGGTGGCTACGACCCCGAGGAATGGAGCGGTTTCGCCTTCGGGCTGGGGGTCGAGCGGCCCGCGATGCTCAAGTACGATATCGACGATATCCGCTTGTTCTACGAAAACGACTTGCGGTTCTTGAGACAGTTCTAGGGAGGTGTTGCGATGGGGTTTGGAAGGCAAGGGATTTATGTGACCGGCTGACCGCTCTGCAGAGCGAGGCCAAGCGGCGCTTGCGTGCAGTCACCCAGGCGGAGGCGCTGCAGGCCTGGCACCGCGCCTACCTGGGCAAGAACGGTGCGTTGACGGCCCTGCTGCACGGGCTGGGCGGGCTACCCCAAAAAGAACGACCCGCGGCCGGCAGAGCGGCCAACGAGGTTAAGCAAGCGCTTGAAGCCGCGTACGAGGCACACGCCGAGACGCTGCGTCAGCGGGAGCCTGAGCGGAGCTTGCACGCCGAACCGCTCGACGTCACGCTGACAGGCAGGCCGGCGCGGGTAGGTTATTTGCACCTTATCAGCCAGACGCGACGCGAGATGTGTGCCATTCTCGCCAGGATGGGCTTCCACGTCCTCACGGGCCCGGAAGTGGAGCTGGAGGAGTTTAACTTTACGCTCTTGAACATGCCGCCCTTCCATCCGGCGCGGGACATGCAAGATACCTTCTGGGTGAGCGATGACGTGGTGCTGCGCACCCACACCTCGCCCAACCAGGTGCGCGTGATGCGCGGGCGCAAGCCGCCCTTCCGCGTCATCGTGCCGGGCAAGTGCTACCGGGTGGATTTTGATGCCTCGCACAACTGGATGTTTCACCAGGTCGAAGGCTTTGCCGTGGGGACAAACATCTCGATGACCGATCTAAAGGGCACCATCGTCGCGCTGTTGCAGCAGATGTTCGGCAACGACCGGCGGGTGCGGCTGCGCGGCAGTTACTTCCCTTTCACCGAGCCGTCTATCGAGGCCGACCTGGAGTGTACGGTCTGTGGTGGCACAGGGTGTGGACTGTGCAAAGATGGTTGGGTGGAGGTCGTGCCGGGCGGGATGATCCATCCCCAGGTGTTGCTCAATAGCAGCATCGACCCTGAGCGGTACAGCGGGTTCGCCTTCGGTGCCGGGCTTGACCGGCTCGCGGCGCTGCGGTTTGGTGTCGGCGATATCCGGCCGTTCTATGAGAACGATCTGCGGTTTCTGAGGCAGTTCTAGGTGGAGGAAAAAGATGAAGGTACCATTATCTTGGCTAAAAGACTATGTGGAGATCACAGTCCCCATCCCCGAGATGGCCAGGCGGCTGACGCTGGCCGGGTTGGAGGTGGAGACGATCGAGTATATCGGCCTGCCGGGAGCGGAACTGGAATGGCCCCCCGAGCTAGTCGTGGTAGGTGAGCTCCTGGCCGTGCGCCCGCACCCCAACGCCGACCGGCTGGTGCTGGCGGAGGTCAAGTATGGCGACCCGGAGACAGAGATCGTCGTCACGGGGGCGCCCAGCCTGCTGGAGATGCGCGGGCAGGAGGACCTACACCTCAAGGTGGCCTTTGCGATGGAGGGCGTCCGTCTATACGACGGTCACGCCGAGGGAAAAGTCATCCGCAAACTGAAAAAGACCAAAATCCGGGGCGTCGAGTCGCGGGCCATGGTCTGCTCGGAGAAGGAACTGGGGCTCTCCGACGAGCACGTGGACATTATCTATCTGCCCGACGACGCGCCGGTGGGCGCGCCGCTGGTCGAGTACATGGGCGACGCCGTGCTCGATTTCGACATCAAGGGGCCGTTCGCCCACCTGCAGTCGATCTATGGCATCGCCCGCGAGGCGGCGGCGCTGCTCGGCGTGGAGCTAAAGCGGGACGTGATGGAGGTGCTGGCGCAGCATCCGGCCGAGATCACACCGACGCCCGATTTCATCGAGCTTGAGATCGCCGATCCCGACCTGTGCCCGCGCTACTCGGCGGCCTACATCAAAGGGGTAACGATCGGCCCATCGCCCTTCTGGCTGCAGATGCGTCTGCGGTTGGCCGGGCAGCGGCCCATCAACAACGTCGTCGACGTGACCAATTGCGTGATGCTGGAGCTGGGCCAGCCGCTGCACGCCTTCGACTATCACGTGCTGCGCGCCAGGCCGGGCAAGGAGGTGCCAGCTATCATCGTGCGTCGCGCCGAGGGCGGCGAGCGCATGGCGACGCTCGACGGCGAGATGCGCACGTTCGACGACGAGATGCTGCTCATCACCGACGGCGGCGGGCCGGTCGCCGTCGGCGGCGTAATGGGCGGCCTGGATAGCGAGGTTTCCGAACAGACCCAGGACATCCTGCTGGAGGCAGCGAACTTTTACTTTCTCAACGTCCGCCGTACGTCCCGCAAGCTGGGACTGGATACCGAGGCCAGCGTACGCCTCGGTCGGCGGGTCGATCCGGAGCTAACGGTGAAAGCGGCGGCGCGGGCGGCCTATCTGATGGCCGAGCTTGGCGGCGGTGAGGTCGTGCCCGTCATCGGCGACGTGTACCCCGGTCGCCAGCCGCAGCGGGTGATCGAATTCGACCCCGCCCTGGCAACCCGCATCCTGGGCGTCGAAGTGCCGACGGACGAGATCGCGCGCATTCTGACGTCGCTCGAGTTCGGGGTCGCCGCTGGCGAATCAGGGACGCTTAGCGTGACGGTGCCCTCCCATCGCCTCGACGTCGACCGCCCGGTCGACCTGGCCGAGGAGGTAGGCCGCATCTGGGGGTACGATCGTTTCCCGACGACACTCATGCGGGACGAACTGCCCCCCCAGCGGCCCAACCTGCGCCTGGAGGGCGGCGAGCGCGTGCGCGATATCCTCGTGGGCCGTGGCTTGGATGAGATCATCACCTACTCGCTGGTGGACGTAGAGGAAGAGGGGCAACTGTGGCTCGCGGACCCATCCGCGGCTCCATCTGACTACATCCGCATCGTCAACCCCCTGTCGGCAGAGCGGGCCTATTTGCGACAGACGTTGCTGCCGTCCGCGCTCAACACCGCCCGTGAGAACCTGCGCTTCATCGACCGGGTGGCGGTCTTTGAGATCGGCGCCGTCTACCTGCCGGAGGCAGACCAGGGCGGACTTGCCAGCCCGTTGCCCGACGAGCCGCGCCATCTGAGCGTCGTGATGACCGGCCCACGCGAGCCCGAGTCGTGGATGGCGGGGCAGGATCGCACGCCGATGGATTTCTACGATCTCAAGGGCGTGGCGGAGGCCTTGCTATCCGGATTGGGGTTGAGCGGCACGTTCGAGCGGGGCCAGCATCCGGCATTCCACCCGGGTCGCTGCGCCCAGGTCAGCGTCGGGGATCGCGTGGTGGGCGTTCTGGGCGAACTGCACCCGCAGGTACAGGGAGCCTTCGAATTGCCACAGGGACAGCCCGTCTGCGCCCTGGAGTTCGATCTGGACGACCTGCTGGCGGCTTGGGGAGCGCCGCGCACGCTGACGCCCGTCTCCGTCCACCCGCCGGTGTATGAGGATCTGGCGGTGGTGGTGGACGAGAGTGCATCGGAGCTGAACGTGCGCGCGCTTATCACGCAGACCGGGTCTCCCCTCCTGCGCTCGGTGACGCTGTTCGACGTCTATCGGGGGGAGCAGGTGGGGGCGGGCAAAAAGAGCCTGGCCTATCGCCTCGTCTATCAAGCCGACGACCGCACGCTGACCGACAAAGAGGTGGCCAAGCCGAGGGGCAAGATCGTCCGTCGATTGGAGCGAGAGCTGGGGGCGACGCTGCGCGGCTAGCCATCGATAAAACTAAGGCGCAACAACAGCTTATGCGGTTGCGTGAATCACTCACGGTATCGCAAGGCGGTACATCGCCGTGTCATCGGTGTTGCCCAAGTACAGCATCCCTTCGTACTCGTAGGCGCACGTAATATGCGACGCAAACTCACCGGAAGGATCTTGCAGATTTTGGGTGACGTTTCCATCTTGGTCTAGCCCCAGCACAAAACCATATAAAGGCGGAGTGTCGGCTGCAAGCAAGAAGGATGGTATGCGCTTGAGAACGCCCCGTGGGAAAGGGCGGGCCTGAAAGAACTCTGTAGCTGCGCTACGCGGTTCGTAAAGGGCAAGCCAATAGGTGTCCTGTCCATTGGAAGTAATGTTGTCTGGGATGCCCGGAAGATTGTCAACAAAGACATCAACCTGGCCTTTTTGAGGGCCGGTGAGCCAGTAACGGGAAACGTGATAGACCGCCATCTCGCTCACGAGAACAAAGGATTCATCAGGGCCAAGTACGACTCCGTTGGCAGCATACAGGCCATCGAGCACCACGCGTGTCTCTTGGGTCTCAGGGTCATAGGCGAGCAAAACGGGTTAGTGGTCTGCCGTCCATAAAGTCCGAAAGATAGTCCGGATAGAATTGGTAGTCGCTGAAGTAAATCGTTCCATCTGATGCAATGTCGAGATCGTTGGCCAACATAACAGGTCTCTCTTCTGCTTCAGTGGTCAACACAGTTACAGATCCGTCCGGCGAGACCGAAAGCAATCCCCGAGCTTTATCCGCCACAATCAAATTCCCATAGGCGTCGAAGGCCAGTCCTAGCGGGCGGGCGGGCGGCCGTGTTAGCGTACAGTTCTACATTGCTACCGTCTGGACTAAAGCGCATAATCCGCCCATCTGCCATGCTCGCATAGATGCGTCCCTGTGTATCAACGGTAATGTCTTCTGGATCAAGGCAGTGACCGTCTCCAAAACGCTCTACAGCTTGCAGCCGATTGTTTTGTTCATACGTCCCCGTCAGCGGAGGTGCTTTTGGCGCTACGAAAACCCCGATAGGTTTAGGAGCTACGGGCCAAGAGAACAGGTAGAGTATCAGCAACCCGACACCCGCTATCAAGCCCAGCCCCAACTTCTTCTTCATCGTATGAGCACCTCACTAGAGTTGCGGGAATGCAAAGGCGAACAGGCCGCACAACAAGCAATTGAGCGCATACTACAACGCCCCCAACAATCAGCCGGCAGCGGTCCAGAGCTGCCGGCTGACTCGAATTGTCAACAGTCAATTGAAACCTGCTACTTGCCCCCCTTTTGCCCCAGCAATCTGTTGCGCACGCGAAGCAGGTTGCGCACTGTCTTTTGTCTGACCGTTGGCTTGGGCAGCATCTGTAAACCTGACTCGTACGTCGCCAGACCGCCGCTGCGGTCGCCCGTCTTCCACAATTGTACGCCGAGTGCCAACAGGGTCTCTCCCTGATGCTCCTTGTCGCCTAACTCGGCAAAGGCGTCGGCCGCCTTACGCAGGCATTCCTTAGCCTTTTCGCGCTCGTTCTTGTCGGCGTATAGCCCGCCCAAGTTGCCCAGCGTCTGTGCTTCACGGCTGCGGTCACCCAGCTTGGCAAAGGTCGCCTTGGCCTTCTCCAGGGCCGCGATGGCCTCGTCCCACTTGTCCTGCCTGCGGTAGACCACGCCCAGGTTGTTCACCGTTTCAGCTTCTGCGATCTCGTTTCCCTCGGCGGCGAACATCTCACGAGCCTTTTCGAACTTGGCGACTGCCTCGTCGTACAGCCCCTCGTGGAACAGCCGCAAGCCTTCTTCCTTTACCTTCTGTGCGGTTTTGCCTTCTGCCATTGTATGTTACCTCCATTGAAGTCTGCTAGTAGGTGATGTCCAGCAGTCCCTCGGCTATGGCACGCAGCCCTCCGGCCGGCATCTGAGCCAGTTTCATAGCCACCTCTAGGTACTTGACGTTGACGGGCTTGGCGACAAACTCTTGCATCTCCCTGGGGAGTTCGCAAAAGTACTCGTACGCCTCTTGCTGGCGATTCCACTCCCCGATTGGGCCCTCCTGCTCGTCCAAAAAGTGTTCCAAGGGCAGACGCAGATGCTGTGCCAACAGCTCCAGTTCTGCCAGAGAAATGGGACGCTTCCCGAACTCGTAGGATGAGATACTGCTGCTCGAGCAACCCAGTACCTCTGCCATCTCTTTTTGAGAGATGTCGGCCTCCAGCCGCGCCTGGCGCAGGAGCGCACCCACGATGCGATGGCGCAGAGCGAGTACCTCCTCTAGCGGTGGCGCTTCTCGCTCGCCTACATCCTCCGCCTCCCGCTTCCAGAAGTGGGACACCGGGACGTCGAGCACGTAGGATAGCACCTCCAGCTCAGGCAAGGAGATGGATTTGCGTCCCTCTTCGTAGGCAGTGATGGTGCCCGTAGAGACACCCAACGCCCTGGCACACTCCCGCTTTGTCTTGTCGGCTTGCTCTCGCGCGTCGCGCAGCAGGAGACCGATGATGCGATTTCTCAGAGCCAATTTCTCCTCAGCCATGAATTCCTCCCCTGTGACGTACCCTGGTCACCTTCCAAAACCAATTGTAGGCAAGCTGCAACCACGGTCACCACCTGATATTTGGGGTTGCTATACTGCTGATTATAGCACAACCAGACGGGGACTACAAAATCTGCCCAAACGCAATTGATGGCACTCTATACTCGGTAGGACAGTGTACTTGCGCTATATTCGCGACAGGATTAGAATTGGGCGGGCAACGGAAACCGGAGACGAACTGACTATGACGCGTGAGAAGTGGATAGCTCCTACACTGATGCTCGCAGCCATTGGGGGACTACTGGGTATCATGGCGACCAATGGGAACCCCATATCTGTTTTCACACTGCCGACGCTGGCCCCGACGCTCTCGGTTCCCACGTCATCTCCCGTCCCCACCTCCGCGCCGCCCACGGCGACTTTTACCCCTGAGCCGCCTACTCCCGTCCCTCCAACGTCCACGTCTACTCCCACTCCTGTCCCGTCGCCATCGCCAGAGCCGACGGCGACGTTCACCCCCAGCCCGACCGCCACTGCTACTGAAACGCCTGCCCCGACCCCCACCATGCCCACACCCTTCGTCCTCGGCACACCGGGGTTGATCAGCGCGACGGCTACGCTCACCGGCGCGACGGCGATCCCCACGGCAGTCCCGAGGGCGGAGATGGCTCCCGACACCATCAACATCGCTGTCCTGGGCAGCGATCGGCGTCCTGAATGGAGCGAGTGGCACACCGACGCCGTGCACATCGTCTCCGTCCAGCCGCATGTGCCGGCGGTGACGGTGCTCTCGATCCCACGCGATCTGTACGTCTACATTCCCGGCTTTTGGATGAGCCGCATCAACTTTGCCGACGTGTACGGCGAGCTTTACGGCTACGAGGGTGGTGGGCCGGCGCTGCTCCAGCAGACGCTGCTATACAACCTGGGCATCCCGATAGACCATTACGTGCGCACCGATTTCGACGGCTTCATCGGCATCATCGATGCGCTGGACGGCGTCGATATTCCCGTCCACTGCCGCCTGGCGGATCACTGGCCCTATCCCGACGAGAACGGCGAATATCCCATCAAGGCGCTGGAGCCGGGAGTACATCATCTGGATGGGGAGTCGGCGCTGTGGTACGCCCGCTCGCGCATGACGACCAGCGTCTTTTCCCGGGAGCGGCGCCAGCAGCAGGTGTTGCAGGCGATCTGGCGCCGGGCGCGCGGCCTTGAGCTCTTGCCACAGGTGCCGGAGCTGTGGGAAACGTCTCGCGACATGATCGTCACCGACATGACCCTGGAGGACATAGCGCTGCTGGCGGACGTGGCCTTCCGGCTCGACGAGCGGAACGTGCGTTTCCGCAACATCGGCTACGAGCAGGTCATTCCCTGGACGACGCCCAAGGGGGGCTCCGTCTTTTTGCCCAACTGGGAAAAGGTCGGGCCGGTGGTGAGCGAGGCGCTGGGGCCGATACCGGAGGGACGGCTGCGGCGGACGCTGCAAACGGTGGACGTGTGGAACGGAACGCACAACGCACAGTGGGATCAACTGGCAGCCGATCGGCTTGTTCGCCAGGGCTTTCCCGTGTTCATCGGCAAACCCGACCGGCGGGATTATGCACAGACGATACTGATCGATTACACGACGACGCACAAGGGCAGCGCCGTGCCGTATCTGCAAGAGATGTTCGGCATCTCGTCGGCCAACGTCGTCTCGACGCCCAGCCCGGGTATGCCGGTGCAGTACCGCCTCATCATTGGCGCCGATTACAAAACCTGTCGCAGTCCGTAACGATTGAGAAGCTGGCTCGAAGGCACACGCGCCGCACAGCACACTCGGTAAAGCATGCTGTGCGGCGCGTGGTCTGTGTAGAGGACGAGGTATTATGCCGCCGGTTGTTCGGGCGCGCCTTCGGAGATAGTGACCGGTGTGCCGCGCTTAAAGCCCTCAAGCTGAACTTGCAGTTCAGCGCGACGAGCGATCGCCGCCCGCTTGCCCTCGTCGATCAGCTCCTGGGCGCGGGTACGAATCCGCTTCTGCATCTCTTTGCCAGAGTACGGCGCCAGCAATATCGCGGCTGCGGCTCCCACCACAGCCCCGGCCAGCATCCCCATGATCAGGTAGAAAGTCTTGCGCATTTTAACCTCCTTGTGTGAATCCA
>Ga0307420_1001601_pt1 | contig 10011 bp, 7 predicted proteins | sample SalMarWE160240MG_2_FD_202167 | JGI IMG/M metagenome (GOLD analysis project Ga0307420, IMG submission 202167) | Salt marsh sediment microbial communities from the Plum Island Ecosystem LTER, Massachusetts, United States - WE1602-40 | ecosystem: Environmental > Aquatic > Marine > Intertidal zone >... | reverse complement strand
CGAGCAAGCTTTGAGGGAAAAACCCTACACCTTCACCACGGACAATCCCGTGGCTCCCCTGCTCCATGATAAGGATCAAGTGGAAGGCGCCCTGGAGTACGCCCGTTACGGGCTTCCCATCGACGTGACTTCCGAACCCCAGGCCGGCGCGACCTCTCCGGTTACCCTGGCCGGGCTCCTGGCACAGCAGACCGCTGAGGTGATCAGCGGGATTACCATTATCCAACTCGCCAACCCGGCAAACCCGGTGTGGTACGGAACCTGCGGCTCGATCATGGACATGCGGGTGGGCCGAATCGCCATCGGCGCGGTGGAGATGGGCCTGATCAATGTGGCCAGCGCGCAGATCGCCCACTCCTACGGGATCCCCTGCCGCGGCACCGCTTCGGCCACCGACTCCAAGATCCTGGATTTCCAGGCCGGCTATGAGATGACTCTGGTGCTCGCCATGGCCGCCCTGGGCGGGGTGAACAAGATCTTCTATCCCGGTACCATGGAGGGAGCCCTGACGGTGAGCAAGGAGGGGCTGGTGCTGGACGGTGAGATCATCGACAGCATCTACCGGGTGCTGCGGGGCGTGCAGGTGGATGAGCTGACCCTGGCCAAGGGCGTGATTCACACGGTCGGCCCCGGCGGCCATTTTCTCAAGCAGCGACATACCATGCAGTTTCTGCGGGCCGAGCACTTCCTGCCCCTTTTGGCCAGCAGGCAGACCCGGGAGCGCTGGGAGCAGGCGGGAAGCCGAAGCATGGTCGATCAGGCTCAAGGCCGGGTCGAGCAGCTGCTGGCCGAGCACACGGTTGAAGCTCTGCCTGCCTCCATGGAGGCCGAGCTGGAGCGGATCATCCGGGACGTGGAGAAGCGGGAGGCTAAATAATGGACATCGAGTTTCTCTATCTGAATCAGAGCGATATCCGGGCTACCGGGGTGAGCATGGACACGGCCCTGGAGGCGGTGGAGGACGCCTTTCGTCTCCACCACCAGGGCAAGGTAAACCTGCCCTACAAGACGGTGCTGGATCTGGGCGAACGGGAACGCGGCCGGGGCAACGCCATGCCCGCCTACGTCGGGGGGGATTACGATGTGTTCGGCATCAAGTGGATCGCCGGTTTTCCAAAGAACCCCATCGACCACGGTCTGCCCCGGGGAACCGGTCTGTTCATCCTCAACGACGCCTGGAAGGGAATACCCCTGGCCGTCATGGACTGCACCCTGCTGAGCGCCATGCGTACCGGCGCGGTCACCGGGGTGGGCGCCAAGTACCTGGCTCGTCCCGACTCGGAGAGTGTGGCCATGATCGGGGCCGGGGTGCAGGCCAGGACCCAGCTGGAGGCGCTGATGATCGTGCTTCCCGGGTTGAAAGAGGCGCGGGCCTACGACGTCCGCCGGGAAACTTCAGCAAGTTTCGCCGCTGAGATGAACCGCCGCTACGGCCCCGAAGGCTTGACCGTGCGGGCTGTGGACAGCCCGGAAGAGGCGGTACGCGACGCCGACATCGTGGTTACGGTAACCGTGGCGGATGAGCCGATCGTCAAGGAGCGCTGGATGAAGCGGGGAAGCTTCTTCGCCGCGGTCGGGTCGTATCAGGAGGAGGAGTTCGAGGTGGTGAGCAACTCCGACAGGGTGGTGGTGGACGGCATCGACCACGTTCTGCACCGGGAAACCCCGGTGATCGCCCTGATGATCGAACAGGGAAAGATCCGGCGGGAGGATATCCTGGAGTTGGGCGCGATCGTCTGCGGCGATCAGCCGGGGCGTTCAAAACCGGAGGAGCGGATCTTTTTCAGCCCGATCGGGATGGCCATTGAGGATGTCTGCCTCTGCCAGAGAGTCTACAAGCTGGCCCGGGAAAAGGGCGTTGGCAGCACGCTGGGTTTGCTGGGGCGGGACGTTTGAAATTGAACGACCCGGGGAATCTCACAATCTGAAGGAGGGTCATAGTGGCCGCCGAAACGAATAAGGATGCGATCTTCGCCGCCATGCGGGAAGCTATCGAGAGCTACGACAGCGACGCCGCGGCGGAAACGGCGAAACGGGCCGTGGATTCCGGAATCGATCTGCTCGAAGCCGTGGAGAAGGGATTCGCCGGACCGATTCGCGAGCTCGGGGAGGCCTTCGACCGCATGGAGATTTTTCTGCCTCAACTGATGCTCGGCTCCGACGCCTTGAAAGCGGGAATGGCCGTGCTGGAGGAGGCGATTACCGCCGGAGGCGGAAAGATCCAGAGCAAGGGCGTGGTGGTAGTCGGCACGGTGGAGGGAGACATCCACGACATCGGCAAGACCGTGGTGGCTGCTTTGCTCCAGGCCAACGGCTACACCGTGCATGATCTGGGCGTGGAGATTCCGGCATCCCGCTTCATCGAAGCTGCCGAGAGCCGGAAGGCGGACATCATCGCCATGTCGGCCCTGCTTTCCACCACCATGCTCTACCAGCGGGATGTGATCGAGCTTCTGACCAACAAGGCTTTGAGGGACAAGTACTTCACCCTGGTCGGGGGAGCCCCGGTCACCCAGGCCTGGGCCGATGAGATCGGCGCGGACGGCTATGCTCGGGGAGCCTACGAGGCTGTGCAGCTTCTGGACGGCAAGAAGGAGGCTTGGGCCGAATGAACTTCAAAGAGATCGCCAAGCGGGGAGAAACCGGACCCCTCACCGAAGCCAGCGACTTCCTCATGAAACGGGTCTCGGCAAACGTGCTCAAGCTGGAGAAGAAGTACCAGATCAGCTGGGACGGCAAAACCCTGATCAACCTGGATGACGAGATGGCCGACCGCTGCTGGCAGGCCGGCCGGGAGCTGCTGCTCTCCAGCGGGATCTTCAGCATGAACTCCAAGCGCATCATCGAGCTCGACGCGGAGGAGATCGAGGAAGCCCTGCGCTTCGCTCCGGCCGAGCTTGCCATGGGCCAGGGCAAGGATGCCGTACGCGCCTATCACCGGCAGGTCGAAGATGCCCGCAAGCCCTTCGTGTTCAGCGGGCCGTTCAACGCCGATGCCAGCGAGGAGCACTTCGTCAAGCTCAACGAGGCCTTCGCCCAGGAGCGGCTGATCGACAGCCTGCTGTTTCCCGGTTACCTGAAGAAGCTCGACGGACAGATGATCCGCCCCACCTCAGGGTTAGCCAGCCGGGCCGCCATGCTCTACGGGCAATGGTCCCGGGAGGCTGTTCGCCGGGCCGGAAGGCCGGGAATGCCCATAACCGGTCATGCGGTCATGGCCCTGAATGAGATCGCCTGCACCAACGAGCAGTGGGGCCTGCGCTCCACCGATCCCCGGGCCATGGTGCTGATCTCCGAGCTGCAGGTGGATGACGTGACCATGACCCGCCTGGCCTACTACCTGGCCTACGGCTGTCCGATCTACATGGCCTTCACTCCCCTGATCGGCGGCTACGGCGGCGGCCCGGCTGGAACGGCGATCGTGGCCGTGGCCTCGTTCATGGCCGCGGTGGTTCTGGGCGGGGAGGTGGTACACATCGGACCGCAGCACATCAAGTTCAAACAACAGACCAACCAGCACTCCCTGTTCCTGGCCAGTCTGGCCAATCAGGCGGTGGCCCGCAACTCGAGGATCATCGCCACCACCAGCCACACTACCTCAGGGAGGCCGGGGAGCGAGCAGTACGCCCGCGAGTTCTCCGCCCTGGCCCTGAGCGCGGTGACCAGCGGCAGCAACGTGACCGGACCCCGCCCGGCTGAACCCCTGGGCTTCAACAACGTCAGCCCCCTGATGGCCAGGCTGTTCGCCGAGGTATCCCACGCAGCCGCGGGCATGAAGCGGGGCGAGGCGGCGGCGATCGTGGCCAAACTCTACCAGACCTACAAGGACAAGATCGATCTGGAGCAGGCTCCCAAGGGTCAGGCCTTCGAGGAGCTCTACGACCTACAGACCCTACGCCCGACCGCCGAGCACCAGGCACTCTACGACAGGCTCAAGGAGGAGCTCACCGGGCTTGGGGTTCCGCTCTAACTGCAGCTGCCATTTTCCAACCGTGGAAACCCCCTACCTGTAGTAGCGCAGGTAGGCGGCAAGAAGGGGATCGGAAAGCCGATAGCCCGGTTCGATCTTTTCTACCACCCCCCGGTCCATCAGCCGAGTGACGATCTGGCCGACTGCCCTGGCGCTCAAGGAAACGCCGGCCAGGAATTGCTTGGACTGGGGATGGGCCACCACCTGCTCCTTGGCCAGGATTGCCAAGACCCTTGCCTCGGTTGACGAAAATTGCCCCAAGTACGTTTCATAGCGGCTCCCACGGTTCTCCAACAGTGCCATGAGGGACGCCGCGATTGCCTCTTTCTCGATCGCCTGGCCGGTATGGAGATCCATAATCTGCTGGCATAGGCGGTTCACCGCTTCAGGAACCCGCTGCATCAGCTCCTGCAGGTATCGGGCGTTCTCATAGGAAATCGTCAGACCTCTCTGCCGGAATCGATCCTGGATATAGATGTGAAACTCGTCGTAGGCAATCGCAGCAAACTCCACGTCGGTACCCCAGCCGTTGAGCGGCGCCTCCGGATTGGCAAACAGCGAAGAGAGGAGATGTCGCTTCGAGCCGAGAACGATGATCGGTGCCGAAGCGATCTCTTCGAAGCAGGAGCGAAAGATCCCCGGAGCTTCCTCTACGCGGGCTATATCCTGAAATTCGTCCAGAACGATCAATCCGGGAAGCTCCTCTACTAAACGTCCCAGGTGAGCGAAAATCGAGCGAATCGTCTGTGCCGCGGGATCTTCGGTGATTCGCAGGGAGAGGCTCGGGCTGCTCGTCAGGGGATCGATCGAGAGCTCGGGCCTCAGCGCCGACAGGAAGTGCCTGGCGTTTTCCAGCAGATTTTTTACGGGAAAGGATTCTGCAAAGGAGTGCTCGAAGGCGGTTCGAAGTCGTAGCGTTAGAGATTCCAGGCTGCGCACGGACAGAAGATCCGCGAAAAACACGAAGCAGCGCTTGTTCCGCTTCCGAAATTCCTCGATGACTACATTTTTAATCAGCGAAGTCTTACCGTAGTTTCGTGGAGCATAAACTACGACCTTTGCTCCTCGCTGCACCAATCGGCGGAGGGCTTCCTGCTCCTTATTCAGGTTGCAGATGTTTTCACGGTCGACCAAGCGATCGAAAACAAATCGTTTCATGTTTTTCCGAAGGACATCGCGACCACGGGCTGCGATATTGTTAGTATCATACTTAAAGTATAATACTTTTTATCCCAGCCGTACACGGTTGAATTAAAAAAATGGTTGCAGTGCTTCTTCCGGACAAGCGGGGATCCGAACTGTGGAGTTTGTTCTGCAGGCAGCTCGCCGGGATTCCGGCTTCGGTTTTCACCCGGTAGAGAACAGGCGATCCCCGTCAATCTGGATCTTGCCGGCGCTGAGCCACATCCGCTGGAAGGGATCTAGGTTCAAGCTGAGCGTGCCGTCCTCGGCCCGGGCGACTTCCCTATGAGCAATGTTGTCGTACAGACGGTTCCCCGGCGCCGGGCCGGAAGCCAGCCCTGCGGCCCCGACATCGATAACAACCGACTGCCGCTCTCCTCTTACGTTGACCAGGACCAGGGTGTGATCATCGGCACAGGAGCAGTGCACCAGTGCCACGGCTTCGGGCGCGCTCTGTTCCAGCGGCGCCAGCACTTCCGCCTCACGGCCGCGGAAGTGCAGAGCCGGGTCGCTGTCCACCAGGGCGATCAGGTCGTTGATGCCCCGGGTGATCCGGTGCTCGAAGGTATTGGGGTCGCTGATCAGGGAAGCGAGACGGTCGAAATCCGAGCGAGTGCGCTTCAGATCCCTCAGCTCCCCGGTTCGGGCGAGACGCTGGTGATCGTTGGGCAGTGCGATCAAATCGTTGAAGTAGATCGACTTCACATTGCGCCCCATCAGGGCGAAGGCCAGGGTGTAGAAGGAGAGGTAGCGCCGGATCTCCAGTGCCTCGTCTTCGAGAGGCAGCAGGGAATCCCGGGTGGAGCAGCACAGCTCGTAGGGCTCCCGACCCTCGGGGGTCGACTTGTACTTGATCTTGCCTCCATTCGCCTCGACCACCCGGGCCAGCGCATCCCGCTCCGAAGAGGTCAGCAGATCCATGCTGCCCCGAACGGATTTGCCGTCGTGGCTCTCCGCCAGGCTGAAGCGGATGCTGGTCCTGGGGATGTCGTAGCGATCGATCAGATCGAAGATCCGGGGCAGGGCCGACACCCGCCCTGAGTTGAACACCTGGGGCAGGATGCTGGCCAGGTGAAAATCGTACATCATGGGCGGTGGTGCCTCCGGATCGGCCAGCTGCCTCAGCACGGCGCTGAGCTGATCGTTGACCTCGAGATTGGGGACGATCCGCGGGGAAACCGCATCCATCGACAGGTAGAGGATCTTCATCAGGTGGGTTACCTCGGGCAGACCGAAGCAGCCGGTCTTCCACTTCTTGAAGGCGTAGTTGGCCGCATCCAGGCGCAGCAGGTTGATGTCCATGGACAGGTACCAGGAGAAATCCTCGGCCAGCATCTTCAGCCCTTCGAAGGTTGCGGTGTTCAGATCCACCTGAACGTGGCTGAAGGTGGTGAGGGCACGGATCTCAGAGCCGAAGACCTCCCGGTCGTGCTTCTCGTACAACCCGGCTAAAGCCGGGTCGAGCCCGATGGACTCGAGCAGATCGGCCCGGCTGCTGATCTCCGGCTTGAAGATGTAGGGCTCATGCCGGACCTCTTGAGTCTCGGAGAGGGTGAACAGGGTTTGCGGATCGATCTTCGTGTGCTCAGATAGATAGTTGCGGAAGCGCAGTATGTGCTGATAATCCTCCTCAATGAGCATCTGGTCATTGCAGACCTTGTTGAACACAAACAGCATCCCCAATACCTCTCGTGGGGGTACCGCCTCCCCCAGCCGCCTCTCCATCTCTGCAAACCGCTCCTCAACACTCATGGCTGCGATCCGGGGTTCCTCTGGTCGGCGCCTGAAGATCGTGAACAGGGGAAAAGGTCTTGGCCGGAACACCCGGGCGAAATCCCCGTCGGCGAGGTGCTGCCGGTACTCCGCCTCGGAAAACACGAAGAAGCACTCCCCCGCCTCATCATCGCCTTCCAGGTACGCCTGAAAGCGGGGATTGCGTATATCCACGTGGTTGAGCACGAAATCGGCCATGGAGAAGCGCCTCTGCATCAGGGCGGAGAACTGATCATTGCTGCCGAAGCGGTCGTGGATTCGGTTTCGCACAACCTGGGCGAAGTAGCCGTCGTTGAAGCGTTCCTCCACCACCACGCAAGCGGGAAGCATATGGATGCCGTTGATGGCCGGAAAGAAGCGGGTAAGAAATTCTTCCAGCGTGGTCAACGTGGATTCATCCGGACGCTGGATGCTGTCCGGATAGGCGATGACCAGGGTGTTCTGCTCCAGGCGGGAAAGGGGATCCCCGGGAAGATAGGCCAGGTCTTTTTCTTTTGCAGCCGGATCTTTGCGCTTCCACACCTCTTCGAGCACGGCGATCCAATAGGCCCCGGTCCTCTCGGCCAGATCGCCGTATTCCTGCACCGGAAAGATCGATGCGAAGCGCTTCAGGATTTCCTCGAAATTTTCTGCAGCCAGGGGCTGCCAGCTCTGAGCTTCCGACATAGGCCCTCCACAAATGCCGTCTACCGGCGTGGCATCACACTCCCAGTTTCCGGCGCATTTCCTCTTTCAACTCCCCGTCTCCGTCTACCGTATCCAGGACCCGCTTCCAGGAGGCGTTAAAGGCCGGATACTCCTCGGCCAGCTTCGCCCTCTGCCGGGCCATCTCCATCATCTGCTCCGGATCGGGGAAAAAGTGCTCATCCGCATCCGGCGGACGCATGATCTGCAGCGCTTCCAGGGCCTGAGCCTCCAGGTCGTCCTCGAGAAACTCACCCGGGTAGACGCCGAAATCCTCAGGCCCCAGAGGGTGCAGATCGGCGTGTTGGCGGGAGATCCGGATCTTTTGGCGCTGGTAAACGAAACGCAGCACATCCCGCTGCAGCTTGGCGTAGGGGAAGGTGGTCAGCGGATCTCCGGCGGAAGCTTTGGGCGGCAGGTGGGTAACGGCAAGGTCCCTGTCCAAGTACCAGGAAAAACCGAGCAGCCGGGAGTTCATCAAGTAATCGATGTCCTCCCCCCGGGTTATCCCCGGATCGAAGGCGACGCTGCGGAACAGATCCGGAGGGAAAACCATGTTGCCCCCAAGAGCCAGCGGTGTTTCCACCAAACCCTCCTCCGCGGCGAAACAGGCATCGAACTGCCGGTTAATCAGAACGGCCTTGCGCACGAACTTGTTTTCTGAGGCAGCTTCCTCAGGACGGACCTTCAGCCGATAGTCCCCGGACGAATCCAGGTAGAGACCGGCCAAACCGCTTCCTGCGGCTCCGCGGCGCTCGAGCTCCCCCATAGAGTGAACGGCTCTCTCCAGAAAGTCCGCCGGTACGGTCTCGTCATCGTCAACGGCCACGATCAGCTCGCTGTCCAGCAGGACCGATGCCAGGATCTGGCAGTTGCGGACCTGGGCATAAGCCTCCAGGCTGACCAGGCCCGGATCCAATCCCTCCCGCTCCAGAGTCCCCCGAACGCGCTTTAGGTCTGAGGGGCCGAATTGACAGATCGGATAGATTGCCCTGTACGGTTCGATCAGCCGCTCCACCCTCCTCTCGACCTCCGAGGCGAGTCGAGGATGTACCGGGGCGGTGATCAGCAGCACCTGGAAGCTGTGGGTGCGAAGAGCCGCGAGGCTCTCCAGACAGCGCTCGATTGTACCGCTCTCATCGACGGGGGTGGGGTGATCGAAGATCGCATCCTCTGGTCTTCCGGCATGCCCCCGGGCCCGACACCAGTAAGTGGGAATGACGATGGTTATTCCGCGCATTGCTGTCCTCTTTCGAGGGTTCGAGGAGCCGGTAAGGCAGGATGAAAACCCGAAGGTTACCCCTTGATGGAGTTCTTGGCCGACTGCACCGTGTTGTACAGAAGCATGGTGATGGTCATCGGACCCACACCCCCCGGCACCGGGGTGATGGCCGCGGCCTTCTCGGCGACCTCGTCGAACTTCACATCCCCGACCAGCCTGGTACCCTTGGGTGCGCTGGCATCCTCGATGCGGTTCACACCCACATCGATCACCACTACACCGTCCTTCACCATATCTGCGGTCACGAACTCCGGCACGCCGATGGCGGCGATCAGGATGTCCGCCTGGCGGGTAACGGCAGGAAGATCCTTGGTGCGGGAATGACAGACCGTCACCGTGGCGTTGGCGTCCTTGGCCTTCTGAAGCAGCATATTGGCCACCGGTTTGCCCACGATGTTGCTGCGCCCCACCACCACGACGTGCTTGCCCTCGGTATCGACGTTCGAGTATACCAGCAGCTTCTGTACACCGTAGGGGGTGCAGGGCAGGAACATCGGCTCCCCGACCATCATGCGCCCCAGATTCATGGGATGAAATCCGTCGACATCCTTATCCGGATGGATCCTGTTCAGAACCTTTTTCTCATCGATCTGCTCGGGCAGGGGCAGCTGAACCAGAATCCCGTGGATCTTCGGATCCTGATTGAGCTTGTCGATCAGAGCCAGGAGCTCCTCTTCAGGTGTCGAAGCATCCAGATTGTGCTGCTCCGAGTACACGCCGATATCATGAGCCGCCTTGTTCTTGTTGCGTACGTACACCTGAGAGGCGGGATTTTCTCCGACCAGCACCACCGCCAGTCCCGGTATCACCCCATGCTTGCTCTTCAGCTCGTCGATCTCCTTCTGAAGCTCCCCGCGAATCTGAGCCGCTATCTGTTTTCCGTCGATGATCTTTGCTGCCATGCTGTACCTCTTTGTTTGATTTGTTTGATTTATACAAGCGCCAAAATCTGCATCATTTTGCGCCGTATCACCGCAGTTATTCAAGCCCACGCAGTAAAAGGGTGGGAACGCGGAAACCAGTTTTCGTGAGAGCAGTGACGGGGTCAAAGAAAAGGTCCATTCCCATAACCCAGGGCGTTTGGCTCCCGGGGAGCCCTCCGGTGCGGCGGCGGGGAAGA
>Ga0307420_1001597_pt1 | contig 10017 bp, 11 predicted proteins | sample SalMarWE160240MG_2_FD_202167 | JGI IMG/M metagenome (GOLD analysis project Ga0307420, IMG submission 202167) | Salt marsh sediment microbial communities from the Plum Island Ecosystem LTER, Massachusetts, United States - WE1602-40 | ecosystem: Environmental > Aquatic > Marine > Intertidal zone >... | reverse complement strand
GGTGGACGACAAGGCGAAACTCACACCGGAAGCCTGTTACGGCTGCGGCCTGTGCGTCACTCGCTGCCCGGTGCAGGCGCTTTCGATCACCTGAAGAGCAAGAGAGGGCAATGAAGAACGACCTTCTACAACGCGGCATCGCCGCCATCAGGGCAGGCGACAAGGCAGAGGCGCGCCGCCTGCTCGGTCGCGTCATCCGGCAGAACCCCCGGGACGAACAGGCGTGGCTGTGGATGTCCGGCGCGGTCGATACCGCACAGGATCGCGCGGCGTGCTTGAACAAGGTCCTAGAGATCGATCCGCAAAACGAAGCCGCGCAACGCGGTCTGGCCGCCCTGCAGAAGGAATTGTCAACCGCCCCCGCCGTCCCGATCGAGACACAGCCAGTACCACAACCCAAGCCCACTTTGGTACAGGCAGTCCTGGGCACAGAGCTACCTAGCACCGAACAAATCCCCTCACCCAACCCTGCCGACGTCGCAGCGGCAGCATATCCCTACACCAAAGTCACCGACATGCTGGATCACACCAAATCGCTCGACGAACTCGAGCCGGAAAAGCGCCAGGCACTGGAGGGTTTTATCCCCCTCATCACCCAAGACCTGACAGTCAATCACCTGAGACCCAAAGAAATCATCGACAGGATCGCCTCGCGGGGATTTTCGCGCAAGGCCGTCGAGCAGGTCGTCAACGAGGTGGCACAACAGCCAATCCGGGCGCCGATACGTTACGAGCGAAAACTGACCCAGGAGCAATTCGAGTCTCTGTCATCCCCCTGGTTTACGATGTGGACAAATCCAAGGGAGACGATACGCAGAATCGTGTACTATGATCCCAAACGAGACGTCCTGCTCCTGGCCGCTCTACAGGGGTTTGTCGCCTACCTATCCGGAGCGCTATACGCATTCCTGTTTCTGGCGCTGATTTCGAATGACTATGTTCAAGCGCCAAGCACCTGGGAAAGCGACCTAAGCAGTCTGTCATCCATGTCCTTCACCGCCCTAACCGTCACTTTTGGCATATGCGCCATCGTCGGCCCGATCGCCGGTCTGATTGGGCTCTACCTGTACGGCTGGCTGTTTCGCGTGACCGGACGCTGGCTGGGTGGCCAAGCTTATCCCATCGAGGTGCGAGCGGCGCTCGCTTGGTCAGCAGTGCCACAGATTTGGGGAGCGATACTTCAGTTTCTCAAGCTTATATTGATTGCATACGTCCTGTATGCAATCGCAACTAACACCTATGTATCCAGTTCCACTTTTCTAACAACCCTGGGCATCTTTTTTCTATTCGACTTTGTGATCGGTATATGGTCGATCATCGTGTACCTAAAGAGCCTTGGCGAAGTTCACGGCTTCTCCGCCTGGAGAGCACTGGGCGCAGCGCTTCTGGGCACAGCGATAGCCTCGGTGGCAAACATAGTCATCTCGTGCATTCTAAACGCGATAGCGCGTGCCCTTATGTCAGCGCTTCTCGGAGCATCCGGCTACTGAGACCTGTCAATCAACGATCAATAAAATGACTCGGTGCAAACAACCCAACTCTCGAATGTGTTTCCTATGTGGCATGCGAAACCCGGTCGGGCTGAAACTGGCCTTTTACGACGATCTGGAAAACCGACGCGTGTACAGCGAATTTGCCATACCGGACGAATACCAAGGATACCCCGGCGTCGTCCACGGCGGCATCGTCGCCGCGGTGCTGGACGAGACCGCCGGGCGCGCGGTGATGCTGGATGGCCAGCACGACAACCTATTTGCCACCCTGCGCCTGACCGTCCGCTACCGCCACCCCACGCCCACCGAAACACCGCTGACCGCAGTGGGCTGGGTGGAAAAGATGGGCGGGATGGGCGCCAAAGTAGCCGGGGAGATTCACCTGCCCGATGGCACCGTCACCGCAGAATGCGAGGCGCTGTTAGGACCCATTCCAGAGGAATTCCGCGCCCGGTGGGAACCGGAGAAACCCTATTGGCGGATTTGGGACGACTAGAGTCAGTACTTTCAACAACTGGCGAAAAAGGCCACCGAACTGCGCAAACGAGCGGAGAAGGAATAGATCGACTCGGCCTACACACCCCGCATCAAAGCCCACTCGCGGGAAAAAACATAGGCCGCCAATAAAACAGCCCCTACAGCGTACAAAGCCGCCGCTACCCACGCCAACACCAACATCCCCGGCGCGATCCCACCTCCAAACAGATCGCGCATCGCCACCAGGACGCCCACTACCGGTAGCGCGTACACAGCCCCCGGTGGCGAGGCGCCGACCCCAAAGACGGCCAGAAGCGCCATCCCCGGCAACAGCAATTGCAGGACGCCCAAAAAGAGATTGGACTCGCGATAGTTTTTGGCAAACGCGCACACAGCCGCCACGAATGCGTTCGTCATCGTCATGAACGGCAACATCAGGAGCACGAGCCACACGACCACCAAACCCAGGCTTCCCATCTGCCCGACAAAGGAACTCGTGAGCCCGCTGAAACCGGCAGGTAAGGTCGAGAGCAAGAAGGTATAGCCCAGGCTATCCAGCGACCACAGGCCGACCGTGATGGCCGAGGCGAGGATACTGAGGGCGATCTTGCCCAACACGACGCCGATACGGCTGGCGGGAGTGACCAGCAGGGATTCCATCGTCCGGCGCTCCTTCTCGCCCACCGTCATCGAAGCCACCAAATTCAATCCTCCACTAAAGGCCCACGATGCGACGGCCAAGGGCAAAAAGACGCTGCCGAGCGAGGAAGGAAACGCGTCACCCGTCACCGACGCAGCGGCCACACCGGCCGGGGCAGCGATCTCCCGCTCCAAGCGAATGGGTTCCAGCCACCCCCGATCCAGGTCCCGCCGCACCAATCGTTCCGTCAACACTACGTCGCCGTAATCATCCAGCGCGCTTTCGATGGCCATGACGGCAAAGTCGGGCAGCCACCCGTTGCGGCTGCTGGTTAGGTTGAGCGCTACCTGCTCCTCCGCTTCCAGCGCCTCCGCAGCATCCGGCGGGATCTCGAGCACGGCCACCAACTCGCCACTCTGCAGCGCCTCCTCCGGATCAGACGGCATGGCGACCAACTCCAGGATGCGCAGATCCTCCAACCTATCGACCAATCCCGGCAACTGCTCCCCGTTGACGACGACGATGGGTATCCCCTCGTCAGTCTGACGCGCCACCTGCCACAGGACAAACATGCCCGCAATGGCACCCAGGAACGGCACCAACAGCGGCACGGCAAACAGGAAAAAGAGCGCTCGCCGGTCTCGCAGCAGGTCAAGCGTCTCCCAGGCAAACACCGTACGCATCACTCTAAGCATCGGGCTGCTCCCGCGAACGCCCCTTCAAACTACGCTTCAATCGGCGCCAGAACTGGTACCAACGGGGCGCGCGCTGCTCCTCCCACAGATCGGCCCGCAACTGCTCCGCCCCCACGATGCACACAAACGCCTCCTCCAGGCTGGACGCATCGGTCTGCGCCACAAGCTCCGCCGGCGTACCCAATGCCTGCAAACGCCCTTTGTGGACAATAGCGACACGATCGCACAGCCGCTGCGCCTCGTCCATCAGGTGAGTAGAGATCAACACGCAGCGTCCCTCCTCGCGGAAGCGAGCGACGAGAGCCCGCACGTTGCGCGCGCTCATCACGTCCAGCCCAGCAGTGGGCTCGTCCAGGACCACGTTAGGCGGATCGTGGACCAAGGCCTGACCCAGCACCACCCGGCGGCACATCCCGGCGGAGAACCCCTCTGCGCGCCGATCGGCAAAGTCGACCATCTCCAGCATCTCCAGCACAGCCTCCACGCGCTGCTCTAACTGGGCACCACCCATACCCTGGAGGCGGCCATAGAAACGCAGGTGCTCACGGGGGGTAAATCGATCGTAAAGACCGGCGGACTCGACCAAGAGGCCCACACGAGCGCGTACCCGGGCGCCTTCCTTACGTGCGTTCAACCCATCCACCAATGCAGCACCAGCGGTAGGCTCCAGCACAGAGGCAATCAAGCGCAGCAAAGTGGTCTTGCCCGCGCCGTTGGGTCCGAGGAGGCCGAACACCTCTCCGTCGCGACAGGTGAACGAAACACCGTCCACCGCTACTATTTTTCTGAATCTTTTGGTCAGCTCTTGGGTCTCGATCACGAGGATGTCTTTACTGTTGAACCGCAGAAATAGGAACTAACCCCAACCCTGATAAGTGCTCTCGTTCCGTCTAGCAACGCGTGCGATAATGACTACGCGCTCATCATCCAACACAGCGTAGATGACCCGGTAATCGCCCACACGCACGCGATAAGCACCTTTCCCAACTGCCCTGACGGGCCTGCAGCCTGTTGGACGGGGATTCTTTGCCAGGGCTTTGACGGCTGCCAAGACCCGGGCCTGATCCCGGCGAGGCAAGCGAGCAACCTGCTTCCTAACCCGCTTGCTTATCTCGATCTGATACGCCACTGTCACCCTCTTCCAGCTCTGTGATCAGTTGCTCCAAACTGATAGTCTCACCTGCTTCGTATTCCGCCTTGGCCTCACGAACGGCCAAAGCATCTTCCAATTGCTCCAAGAGCTCCAGGTCATCGATGCTGATCACGGCTGCCTTGGGCTTCCCACGGCTGGCGACAATGACCCGCTCGCCGCCATAGGCTGCGCGGTTCAACACCTCGGACAGCGTATCCTTCATTTGACTGACACTTATCGTAGCCATCATTCACTCCACTCCATCTGATTATCCAAAGGCCATTATACCATTTATGGCCTTTAAGGTCAATTCTCGTGCCAGGCAAACAAAAACGCGGGTTTGACCCCGCGCTACCCCCTTTGCGCCAGCGACGCTTACAGATCGGGCACGCTGCGCTTGAGGATCTCGTACTCCTCCAGTGCCTGCAACGCACCCCGTGCCACACAGGCGACCGGCGCATCGGCGACATAGGCCGGCACCCCCGTCTCGCGTGTGATCAACTCGTCCATCTTGCGCAACAGCGCCCCCCCCCCGATCAACACCAACCCGCGATCGATGATATCGGAGGATAGCTCCGGCGGTGTCTTTTCCAGCACCGACTTGATCACGCTGATCACCGCCGCAAGAGGATCCGCCAGCGCCTCGGTCACCTCCTCGGAACTGATCGTGACGGTGCGTGGCAGCCCGGCGACCTGATCGCGCCCCTGTATTTCTATTTCGGGATTGTCCTCCAGCGGTAGCGCCGAACCAATGCGGAACTTGATCTCCTCCGCCGTCGGCTGGCCGACCATCAGGTTGTACTTGCGGCGGACATAAGATGCGATAGCCTCATCGAACTTGAGGCCACCCACGCGGACAGAGTTGGCCACGACAATGCCGTTCATCGCAATGACCGCCGCCTCGGAAGCTCCGCCCCCCATATCGACCACCATGTTGCCCGATGGCGTCCCCGTGGGCAGGCCCGCCCCGATGGCTCCGGCCAACGGCTCGGGGATCAAATGCGCCCGGCCAGCGCCCGCGTCCAGTGCGGCCTCGCGCACCGCGCGCTTTTCCACACTCGTCACACCATACGGCACGCTGATCATCACCCGCGGCTTGACCAAGCCCAGGCCGCCGCACGCTTTGCGGATGAAATACTGCAACATGCGGTGCGTCACACGATAGTTGGCGATGACGCCATCGCGCATCGGGCGCACCACATCGATGGCATCCGGCGTGCGCCCCAGCATCGCCTTGGCCTCCTCACCGACGGCGACGATCTTGTACTCTTCGGCAGAGATAGCGACGACCGAGGGCTCCTGCAAGACAACGCCCCGTCCCCGCAGACATACCAGCACGTTGACCGTTCCTAGGTCAATCCCTAGCTGTTTGGCAAACATCAAGTCTCCTTGGTATTCCGGTTACCCCTATCGACCGCGGAGAGGCCTCCGCCGTCAAAGTGGCAGAATGATACACGATTTTGGGGATTTGTCCAGCGCTGAAGAACAGATGCGGTTTCCCGCCTAGTAATGGGGATATCCAAAAATAAAGCGGATCAGATTGCGCCGCCAAGGATGCTTTCGGCTCAAGAACTCGAGGCCTTGGGCAAAGCGAGTGGGCTCAAAGCCAAAGTGGCGGGGGATGACGCCAAGCTCCGTCGCACTGCCCACGGCCAACACGTCGAGCCAGCGGGGAGGGACGGGCGTATGCGGCAGCAGCGCGTCAAAAAAGTCAACGACGCCCTGAGCCAACGGCATACTCACACGCACCAGTCGCCTCTTCACACCCAATGCCGCCAACACCTGTCCCACCATTTGCTCAAGCATAAAGTGCTCCGAGCCACCCAAGGGGATCGTCTGTCCAACTAAATCGTCACGCTCCAGCGTAGCCACGATACACGTTACCAAGTCTTCGACCCACAGGGGCTGAAAACGGGACATCCCTACATCGAGGATGGGCAGCACGAAGGGAATCGTCTTGGTCAGCATAGCCAATACAGTAATAAAGGCATCCTCTGGCCCATAGGCGATGGCAGATTGGAGAATGGTGTAATCCATGTCGCTCTCGCGCACCACCGCCTCTGCCTCCCCCATGGCGCGAAAGATCGGATAGGCGGATGCACGATCGGCCCCCAGCCGGCTCAGATAGACCAGTCGACGCACGCCCGCCTCGTGCGCCGCCTCGACCAGATTCGCCGTATGCTGAGCATAATGCTCCAGCTTTGGCTCCTGGCCGGGGTCGTCCTCACCCGCCAAGTGCAGGATCGCCGTCACATCCTGCATGGTCGTGCGCAAAGCGGGTAAATCGTCCAAGCTGGCAGAGACGGAGGAAAAGGCAACACCCTTGGGCAGCCGTTGCACGCGTCGCGATGGCCGCAGGAGGCACCGCACTTCAGTCTGCTCAACCGCCAATCGGCGCACGACGGCTCGCCCCACGAATCCTGTGGCATTGGTGATCAATATCATCTCAATCCCTCTACGGTGTCGGACGAGTACAGGAGGCAGGCACAAAAAAGACCAAAAGGCTGGGGAAACTAGTATCTGGCTTCGCCTCTTGGCCACTACCGGCAGATCAGAGCGGGCGACGGGATTCGAACCCGTGACCTTCTCCTTGGCAAGGAGACATTCTACCAACTGAACCACGCCCGCTTAAAGCGGCGATATTATACCACCAGGTGTCAAGGCACGCAAGTCGAGTTTCTAACCTGGATAGCCCTTGTGAGGGCAACCAATGACATCTGTCGTTCGAAAGGCGGGTATTTGAACGTGAGAGAAAAACGTGGTAAGATTGCGTTGTCAGAGATGAAAATGATATCGTCAGAAAGTTTCTTCGCGATGTGGGAGCAATACAACAGTGCCGTCTGGCCGATGCAAATCGCCACATACGTGCTGGGACTATTGAGCGTCTTCCTGACCGTCAAGAAATGGAGGCTCTCCGACAAGGTCATTGCTGGCACGTTGAGCTTCTTGTGGCTCCGGAGCGGCGTGGTGACGTTCATCATCGGATTTGGAGATTTGAGCGCCCAGTACTATGTCTGGGGCGCACTGTGGATCATTCAGAGTCTGATTTTCTTTTTCGTAGGTTTCGTCAAGTCGAAACTAGCGTTCGGCTTCAACGGCAAGTGGTATAACTACCTCGGCCTGATCTTTATCGTCTATGGCCTGGTCGTGTATCCCCTGATCGGAAGCGTCAGCGGACACCCGTATCCAGGCAGTCCGATTTTCGGGGTGGCCCCGTGTCCGGTCTGCATTTTCACTGTCGGGATGCTTCTTCTATCTGCGAAAAAGGTGCCGCTGTTCGTGATGGCCATCCCTCTCCTGTAGTCGTTGACGGGGCTATATGCGGTGATGGTGATGGGCGTCTATGCTGATGCGGGCGAGGTCGTGGCGGGTGTGGTGAGTGCTGCGGTCATATGGCTCAATAACAGAAAGGGTAGCTGGCCTTCTGTCCGTCCAATACAGTGAACCGATTGTAGGAGACAAACAAATGGAAACAGCTTTGATCACCGGCGCATCAAGCGGCATCGGCAAGGCCTTTGCACGAAAACTAGCATCGCTAGGGTATGACCTCATCCTGGTGGCGAGGCGGAAGGAAAAGTTGGACGCCATCGCTGGGGACTTGGAAGCGAAACATCCGGTCACGGTAGAGGTGTTGCCGGGGGATCTGGCCAAAGACGGCGACATCTCGCGGATCGAGCGGCGCATCGAGGCACTCGATACCCTCACAATGCTGGTCAACAACGCCGGATTTGGCACAACCGGTCATTTATCCAACGTCGATGTCACAAAGCTGATGGCTATGATAGCCGTGCACGTGTCGGCGCCAACACGTCTAGTGCGAGCGGTGCTTCCGAGAATGATCACTCGCAACAGAGGAGCCATAATCAACGTTGCTTCTTCTTCAGCGTTCGTGCTCTTCCCAGGAAACACGACCTATAGCGCAACAAAACACTACTTGATTACATTCTCCGAAGGGCTAAGCCTGGAGCTGGAAGGCACCGGAATCAAAGTACAGGCGCTGTGTCCCGGATTTACCCGCTCAGGGTTCCACGATACAGAGGAATTCAGAGAGGGCAAGAGTAAGTCAATCCCCAACTGGCTATGGATGTCGGCAGAAGAAGTGGTCAAACGCTCTCTAGACGCATTGGACAGGAAGCAGGTTGTCCTCATTCCTGGTTTCATCAACCACCTGATGTACGTCAGGATGAGGAGACTCACCGCTTATCTGGCACGAAAGATGTTCCAGCGAAAGCGACGCGAAGAGAATATGGAAAATGTCTTTCAGAGACCTTGAGCAGATTAAGGCACCTCACACGGACGACGATTGGCTGCAAGCGCTGGAAGAGTATGCCGTACAATTCGTCGTGTTGAGTCAAAGCCAAGACGACAAGTTGGTCAAAACCCTGCAGCGCCAGACAGGTTGGTCTGCCGACTTTGAGGGTGACGAATCGGTGATATTCATCCGTTCCGCGCAGAAAGGAAAAAGATAATGAACGACGTCACGCGACAGCAAAAAGAACGGTCCCTTTGGGATAAACAGGCACCCGCCTACGACAAACGCAATCTCAGAGTATACAAGAGTGCTTACGATCTATCGATCCAAAAGACCCGGGCCATTCTCTCGCCTGAGCACAAGGTGTTGGAGATCGGATGCGGCACCGGGATCATCGCTCTCGGCCTCGCGCCTTTCGTAGAGAGCATCGTCGCCACGGACATATCCCCGCAGATGATGTATGTCGCAAAAAGCAAGGCCGAGAGCGCGTCAATCACCAACGTCGAGTTTCGTGTGTGCGATGGCTATGCGCTCCCGTACGACGATCAAGCGTTTGACGCCGTCCTGTTGTTCAACGTACTCCACTTTGTCAAAGAGCCGACCGCTCTCCTTCACGAAGCACATAGACTGCTCAAACCCTCTGGATACCTGATCAGCGCGACGGATTGCTATGCCGAACCGGTGCCTCTGCCTTTCAGGATCGGGCTTGGCATCCAGAGACTTTTGAGCCTGATCGACGTCATTCCCTTCATGGGATACTACAAGAAGGAAGACATCCACCAACTGCTCAAGCAATGCACGTTTACCGTCACCGAAACTGACGTGCTCCACCCCGCGCCAGTAAACTACTATGTTCTCGCGAGGAAGCAGTAATGGACTATTTCAAGAACAAGGTCGCCATCGTGACCGGCGGTGCATCCGGCATCGGGCGGGCGCTGTGCGAAGAACTGGACTGCCGGGGCGCCGCTGCGGTCGTCGTGGCGGACATCAACGCCGAGGGGGCACGGGAGGTCGTGGCGGCCAACAGGCGCGCGCAGGTAATGCACGTTGACGTCTCCCTGGCGGGAGACGTGCGAGCGCTGGTAGACAAGACCGTCTCGCAGCACGGACGGCTCGACCTGATGTTCAACAACGCCGGCATCGCCATCTGCGGCGAGGTGCGCGACCTGACCCTCGACCACTGGCGGCGCTTGCTCGACGTCAACCTGTGGGGCGTCATCTATGGCACGACGGCCGCCTACCGGGTCATGGTCGATCAGGGATTCGGGCACATCGTCAACGTCGCCTCCCTGGATGGCCTGACGCCTATGCCGCTGGCGGTACCTTAC
>Ga0307420_1001596_pt1 | contig 10023 bp, 5 predicted proteins | sample SalMarWE160240MG_2_FD_202167 | JGI IMG/M metagenome (GOLD analysis project Ga0307420, IMG submission 202167) | Salt marsh sediment microbial communities from the Plum Island Ecosystem LTER, Massachusetts, United States - WE1602-40 | ecosystem: Environmental > Aquatic > Marine > Intertidal zone >... | reverse complement strand
ATGGGGAATACATCTGTGTTATTTGTTGTCAATGGAACTATAGTAAGATCGATCAGCGGAATCGATCCGGCAATGGTGAAATCAATTGAGGTGCTAAAGGGGCCGTCAGCTTCAGTGTATGGCATGGAAGGGGCAAACGGTGTTATAGTTATCCAGCTTAAATGAGGGAATCAGAGCGGGTAATAATCACTTCTTATATTTTTTTCGAATTAAAGTTACAGTCCTCAGTGTTAATATTTAATCCGGGAGGTGATGATACTTGAATTCCTGATTGCATTAGAAATGAGACTATTGGTTCCCATTACCTTCTTCTTGACTTTTTTATCATGCCAGACAGGTAATGGTTATACATGATATAATGAAGGAGGTAAATATTTATGGTGATTCAGCATTGATTTGTCAAGATGTTTCCCGGCCTCTTACTACAAATGGAAACTCATTCAATGACCCTGTCCGGTATGATTTCTGGGACCATGTAGATTATCTGATAGATCTTGCGCGAGAAAATGGATTATATACGGCTTTAGTTCCTGTCTGGGGTTCAAATGTCAGAGACAGACATGTATCTGAAGAGCAGTCTGGAATATATTCCGAATGGCTTGCTGAAAGGTACAAAGACAAGCCAAACATAATATGGGTGAATGGCCGCGATTTATATGGCAGTGATTCTACATCTGTCTGGAGAACAATTGGGAATATGCACAAAATGATTATGCCTTTATCTACACGTGGACCGGAAGTAATATAAATATTAATCCTAATGTACTCTATTGGAACGGTTTTAAACCATGATGCTTGTTGGTGAAAACTACTATATTGAGGCTATAAATCTCTTATGGTAAAGGTTTCTTCCTTTTCGTAAAATATAGTTCTAATAATAACTAATTTTGCTTAATTTTAGCTACCTGTTTAAAATATGTATTTGGAAAGACTATTTGTTGGATTAAAAATATGAATAAAACAACGTTCAATGATTTAATAATACTATTTAGTATCCTGACACATTAAAAATTTATTATTAACAATTATGAAAAAACTAAAAACTATTTTTATTTGCATGATTTTATCCGGTTTGATCTCCGGGAGTCTATTTGCACAGCAACCAGCTGTAATTAAAATTGACCTTGACCGCAAAATTGGGGCAATCGATCCCAACATTTATGGTGCTTTTCTTGAATCTATGGTTGCTTATCGCGGCATTTATGATCCTAATTCCAAATTTACTGATGAGAACGGCTTCAGACAAGATTTTATCGATCTTATGAAAGAGCTGAACATACCGGTAGTAAGATGGCCGGGTGGAAATGTTGCTTCAGGCTATAACTGGGAGGATGGTATTGGCCCGAAAGACCAGCGTCCGGCAAAGCAGGAACTTGCCTGGCATTCAATCGAAAGCAACCAGATGGGAACAGATGAATATGTGAAATTCTGTAAGCTGATAGGGGCAGAAAATTTCGTTTGTATCAACGCCGGGACCGGCACTCTCGACGATGCAAGACACTGGGTTGAATACTGCAACTTTCCCAAGGGAACATACTATTCTGACCTCAGGCGGAAGTATGGTAATGAAGAGCCTTACAAAATTAAGTACTGGGCCCTTGGAAACGAGATTGACGGACCCTGGCAGATGGGTTATAAAAATAAAGAGGATTATGTTAAGTTTGCCATCGAGGCAGCCAAGCTGATGCAGTGGGTCGACAAAGATGTCAAGCTTATTGCTTCAGGCGCTTCAAATTACCCGGGGGTAACCGCAGATTACAAAAAAGATGATGGCTGGATTGACTGGAATGATTATGTGCTCGATCGTATGGCAGGTTTTATTGATTATATTTCTGTCCATAGATATGCGACCCAGGCACTACCAAGAAGAGAGGACCAGAGCTTCTCTAACACAATGTCTTTAGGTCTTGAGATTGATCAAAAGATAGAAATGGTACAGAGACTGATAGAGAAGGCAATGTTGAAATCAGGATCAAACAGACCGATATATATCTCATTTGATGAATACGGTGCACGCGGGAATAGTCTTACAGGGTCACTGATGCTTGCTCAACATCTGAACTCTTTTATCCGTCATGCTGATATAGTCAAGATGGCAAATATCACTATGATCACAAGCCTTGCAGGTAACTCACCCGACGGTGATTACAAGAATACACTCTTTTATCCGTTCTATCTTTATTCTCATAACTGCCATGGCACATCCCTCGATGTATTTACCGGCAGCGAAAATTATAGTAATGAAATATTCAAGGACATACCTTATCTTGACGTAACTGCTACATTGAACGAATCGGCTAAAGTAGTGGTGGTGAATGTAGTCAACAGACATGAGACAAATGCTATCCCCACGGATATAGTTTTACAGACTGGTGATTTTACAGGAAGCGCTAAAGTTAATGAGATTAACGGAGAAACTATTAATTCAACCAATACTAAGACGAAGGAGGAGATAGGTATAGTAACAAAGGATATTAAGTTCAAGGGGAATACCATTCGTTACAGTTTTCCTGCTCATTCGTTAACACAGCTTCAGATACCCGTTAAATAACATAAAAGTGATTACCCGGGCTTAGTCGTATAAGAATATTTAGTCATAATCGACCTCACCGGAGTATTCATGGAATATGAGAATTCAGTGAGGTTCTGTGTAGTTGTATTATTATCACTCATATTTATTATATGAGATAAACATTGTCTTAAGATACATAAACTAAGATTCAACTTGATAAATAATTAACTGATGAGGACAATTACCAACTTCTTTAAACACTCCTTCCTGCTGACCCTTGTTATGTTTGCAGCAGGAATTTCTGATTCTCAAGCGCAAATGCTAACGGAATCGAAACCTGCAGTTACGAATGTCACAAGGGCGCCTTTCCCCACGGATTCTTCCTGACAGGAGTGTCATCTTCAGGGTAATAGCCCCGGATGCCGACACGGTTCAGATAATTCCGGGCAAAAAATACAATTATGAATTTGTACCGTTGTTATTTAAATAATAATATAGACAGTTGCCATGAAAGCAATGGTGTTGACCGGGATAAGACAGCTTGAGATAATTGAAAAGCCTGTTCCTGAATTAATAAAACCTGACGAAGTTCTCGTCAGGTTGAAATCGGTGGGAATATGTGGATCAGATATCCACTATTACCGCGAAGGAAAGATTGGCAGCCAGATGGTTCAATATCCATTTACCATCGGTCATGAAGGTGCAGGGATTATTGAGAAGACCGGTTCTGCCGTAAAACGACTTAAGCCGGGAGACAGGATTGCAATAGACCCTGCTATGCCTTGTTATGATTGCGAACAGTGCAGACAAAAGAGGTTCCATACCTGCAAAAATCTGAAATTCCTTGGATGCCCTGGTCAGGCAGAAGGATGTTTTTCCGAATTCATTGTTATGCCCGAGAAAAGCTGTATTCCTATTCATAATAAAATGACTTATGACCAGGCTGCTCTTTCTGAACCTCTCGCTATAGGAATGTATGCAGTTTACCTCGCAAAATCTGTTAAAGGAATAAAGTCTGGGATCCTTGGTTCAGGCCCCATCGGGTTAAGTGTTATGCTCTCTGCCAGAGCATCAGGATGTGAAAAGATCTATATGACTGATAAACTGGACGCACGTCTTGCACTGGCTTCAGAAATGGGAGCCACATGGACTGGTAATCCTGACACTTCAGATATTGTTAAAGGCATATTAAAAAATGAACCTTCAGGCCTGGATGTTTTATTTGAATGCTGTGGCCAGCAGGAGGCTGTCGATCAGGCAGTATTACTGCTAAAACCCGGCGGAATGTTACTGATCGTGGGAATCCCATCATTTAAAAGGTGGAGTTTTGATGTCGACGACCTTAGAAGAAAAGAGATAACAGTTCAGAACGTCAGGCGGCAAAACGAAATGACGGAGATGACTGTTAAAATGATTACCAGGAGAAAATTAATTCCGGACAGGATGCAAACACACACCTATGATTTTGAACAGATCAAGGAAGCTTTCGATCTGGTTGATAATTACAGGGATGGCGTTATGAAGGCCATGATCAGGTTCTGACAATGATTATTGTTAAATTATTAACACTAAGTTGGTTATAAAAACCCATTCACCTATTTAACCTTTATAAACATGTTCATAGTTAATTCCTATCCATTTGCTGTGGCCCTGTGCGTGATCACAATGATATGCTGGGGCTCATGGGCCAATACCATGAACCTCAAGCGGAAAACCTGGCCGAATCCTCTCTTCTACTGGGATTATTGTCTCGGTATAGTTATTTTCACCCTCATCCTTGGTTTAACCCTTGGAAGCATCGGGAATGAAGGAAGAAGTCTGTTCGAAGACCTTGGTCAGGCTAATGCAAGATCACTTGGTTCAGCATTCCTTGGCGGCGCTGTTTTTAACCTTTCAAATCTCCTCTGGGTTGCTGCTGCGGCAGTAGCCGGCATGTCGGTGGCTTTTCCGATTGCTGTTGGTCTGGCACTGGTAATAGGAGTCATTTATAATTATATCTCCGAATCAACAGGTGATCCTTTACTACTATTTTTAGGAGTGGGCTTTGTTGTTGTAGCAATTGTGGTAAACGCAATTGCTTACCAGACAATACCTTCAAAAGTGAAAGGAGATACGCGCAAAGGAGTTATCCTCTCAGTACTTGCCGGGATTATAATGGGATTCTTCTACGGGTTTGTTGCCGACAGCATCTCCCTGAACTTTGCTAATCCTGAGGCAGGGAAGCTTACACCCTATTCAGCAGTGCTGGTCTTCTCAATAGGTTGCTATATTTCAGGATATATCTGGAACACATATTTTATGTATAAACCTGTTGAAGGAAGGGCTTCGACTTACGGAGAATATTTCAAAGAGACTTCCCCAAAGGTGCATATCAGCGGTATTATAGGTGGAATAATATGGGCAATGGGTCTCTCTTTCAGTATAATATCTGCTGAACAGGCAGGCCCTGCAATATCGTATGGACTGGGACAGGGCTCAACAATGGTTGGTGCCGCATGGGGGGTGTTCGTATGGAAGGAATTCAGGGATGCCCCGAAAAAGACAAACTGGCTCCTTGCAATAATGTTTATCTGCTTCATTGCTGGTCTTGCATTGATAACCATGGCAAGGAACTCATAAAGCATCAAGGATTAAATATCATAAACAATATAATAGCACATATATGAAATATTACACTATGACATTATTCCTGCATCCACAAACGTAACGAATGCCAGATATCCCAGGATAGAACCTGCCCGGAAACTGGTACAGACTTATAAAGATGAAGGATTGACGGTTGAGTTAGTAAAAGATTAATCTTGTTCTTTTTGGCTATTGCCAATATTGGGGATTAAAAGCTTTTAACGGTGATAATCGGAAGGACTGTATAAAAACCAGGATAAAACCTGAATGTTTTAAATGCTATTATTTCAATTCTTTATAAGAATATAATGACAATGTTTTGTTTGAAGTATTTTTTGTTTTTTTAACTTTTTTTAAAAAAAAATCAAATATTGTGCTTGTTTGATAAAAAAAAATTAAATTAGCCATTTATTTATTAAAAAGTATTAGTTTAAAAATTGGTTTGTTTCATCAAAACAGGATTAGAAACCAATCAATAATAAGTTAATAATACTTCCTGATCAAGAAAAGAAATAGATTTAAAATGTGTTAAAAGATTATAGCAATTACAGGTATCTACTGCATTAAGATTTAAACAAAATAATTTATCCAACAGTCAAAATTTAATAAAAATGATAATATCTACGCATAAATATTATATAGTTATTTAAATACATAAAAACCCTAATTCTAACTTTTATAATTAAAAACACCTAAGTCTGTAAAAAAATCATTAGCCTATGGAGAAAAAAAGAAGATTTAAACCTGAAAGTCACGTGATTTTATAAATCCGTGTATTTTATTATTACAACTTAAATTTTCCCTTAATTAGTTATGTAAATAATTTGTTTTTAGTTTAAAATCATTTAATTATGAAACAAAACCCAACCAATTTTATTCCTCTCAACAGACCAGGAATAAAAAAACCTCTATTATTTATTAATTTAGTTCTGATCGCTTTGATGCTTGGCACACTGCAGATGAATGCAGTGGATCTGAGCGGTGTGTCCGGTAATGTACTTCAACAAATGACAGTATCCGGAACTATAATAGATGAGGACGGAAATCCGATGCCTGGCGTTAACATCCAGGTTGAAGGTACAACATTCGGGAGCATCTCCGATGTAAACGGAAAATACACGATATCAGTACCAAACGCAAATGCTGTACTGGTCTTTTCTTTTGTTGGATACTTAGATACTAGAGTAACAGTAGGAGGAAAGTCGGTAGTCGATGTTTCAATGGAACCCTCTACAGAGAGTCTTGATGAAGTAGTTGTTATCGGTTACGGTACTCAGAAGAAAAAGGATGTTACCTCCGCAATATCTGTTGTAGATGTTCAAAGCGTTACCAAGGCACCTGTCTCTAGCGTAACAAACGCCCTGGTAGGAGTTATTCCCGGTGTTGAGGTCCAAAGTAACCAGGGCCAGCCCGGTACGATGGCTTCTGTCAGAATCCGCGGAGTAGGTAGTGTAAATACTACTGACCCTCTGTGGGTTGTTGACGGTATTCCAAGTGATGCTTCAGCTGTCAATATGCAGGATGTCGAGAGCATACAGATTTTGAAAGATGCCGCATCATGCGCCATATACGGTTCCCGTGGTGCAAACGGTGTTATCATTGTCACCACAAAAGGTGGTAAAAAGGGTGCACCGAAAGTAAGTTACAATGGATACTATGGATGGGAATCACCATGGAAGACAATTGACCTTCTGAACATAGAACAGTGGGCAGACATGGTAGTTGAAAATAATACAGCAGGCGGTACGACTCCTCCTGATCTTGCAACAGATATTGTTGCAAATGGATATAGTGGAACAGAAACCGACTGGCAGGCAGAATTATTCCAGACAGGAGGTGTAACCGAGAATAATCTCAGCATTTCAGGCGGGACAGATGCAGGAAACTACTATTTCTCAGTAGGTCAATTTGCTCAGGACGGTATTATTATCGACACCAAATATAAAAGGAATTCGGTACGTATGAACTCCGACTGGCAAAACAATAAATTCAAATTTGGTGAATCCCTTTCGTTCGTTTACACTAATAATGAAGCAGTCGATAACAACGGAGGCCGTGCCCCGATTGAAGAGACGATAAAAATCACAACAAATATCCCGGTACGTAACCCATTAGTACTGGGGGGATTCTCAGGCTATGATACCAAATTAGTCGGCCATGATGCCAGTAATGCCATTGGTTCATTATTACGCGCCACAAACATGAATTACAATAAGAGATTCATGGGTAATGCATATCTTGAGTATGAGATCATTAAGGGCCTTGCTTTCAGAACCACTTTTGGAATAAACAGTGTTGAACGTCAGAACAGGAATCTTACCCTTAAAACTGATATGGACCCAAAGAATTATGCTAATACAACCCTGAGTGAAAGTGCTACATGGGCCTATAATTGGGTTTGGGAAAACATGTTAACATATCATAAGGTATTTGGCAATCACGATCTGACAGCAATGGGCGCCTATACGTCAGAATATTCAAGTAGCCATAATATGGGAGCTTCAGGTAGTACACTCCAAACAGAGACCAATGATGTTTTGTCAATGTTAGAGAGTGGCAAAAATATCAGCGGTAGTGAATCTGAAACCTCTCGAATTTCATATCTGGGACGTGTAATGTATTCCTTTATGGGTAAATATATGTTAACCGCCAATTTCAGACGTGACGGTTCATCAAAGTTCGGAACTGGCAATAAATGGGGTAATTTCCCATCGGCTTCATTAGCATGGCGTATAAGCGATGAATCCTTCATGAAAGGTATTCAGCAACTCAGTAACCTGAAACTAAGAACCAGTTATGGAGTTGTAGGAAACGATGCTCCTGTTGGAGCTTATACTTATCTTAGCGGCTTATCATCGGGCCTGGACTACGTTTTCGATGGCACTAAGTATTCCGGCGTTTCAGTGCGCTCGTTCAACAATCCCAGCCTTTCATGGGAAACAGTTAAGCAATTTGATGTTGCTTTGGAGTTAGGATTGTTCAAAGGCGCTCTGGAAGCCACCATTGAATATTTTGACAAACGCACGGTAGATATGATTGTCGGTGTTCCACTTCCTGCATCAAGCGGATCATCAGGAACGATTAACAAGAACGTAGGTACTATTTTAAACTCAGGAGTTGAATTTTCAGCCACCGTTCGGAAGAATATCGGAGGTCTTGATATCTCAGTTACCGGAAACATGACAACATTACATAATGAGGTACTGGATCTTGGTGAAGGTAAACCGTGGGATGCCGGCGGTGTTGAAGGTGGTAGCTGTACCAGGATCGAGCCAGGGCATCAGATCGGAGCATTCTATGGCTATAAAATGCTGGATGTGTTCGACGATCAGGCTGCTATTGATGCCTATACTTTCGAGGGTAACCCGATTCAGCCTGCTGCCCAACCCGGCGATGTAAAATGGGCCGATCTGAATAATGATGGCGTAATTAATTCGGACGACCGTTATTTCATGGGGAATCCTATACCAACCCTTACATATAGTATATCAGCAAATCTTGCCTATAAGGGATTTGACCTGTCATTATTCTTCCAGGGTGTTTCCGGCAATGATATATATGCTGAATTAGTTATGTGGACCCAGGGCATGCATAATAATTTCAACTGCGGTACCGCTGCCCTTGACCGTTGGACTCCCACAAATACAACTTCTGATATCCCGAGGGCTGTTCGTAACGATCCCAATCACAATATCACGAATATTTCTAACAGATATCTCAAAGATGGGGCATATTCCAGATTGAAGAATGCTTCATTGGGATATACTCTCCCGAAGAAAGTGACTGACTATGTGAAAATAAGCAATCTCAGGGTTTATGTAACCGGGCGCAATCTCCTGACTTTTACCAAGTATCCATTCTACGATCCTGAAATCGGATCCGGTGCTATAGGAGCAGGAGGTTCATACAACACTTCAAGAGGTATCGACAATGGTTATTATCCTCAGGCCCGTACAGTAATAATGGGAATTCAAGTTGACTTTTAACATTTAAAATTACTATGATGAAAACCAAAATATTAATCCTCTTAACCGGATTCTTGTTATTCATTTCCTGTAGTGAAGAATTCATTACAAAAGATTTTGATAAATCAAGATACGTACCCGGTACTTTTTATAATACAAAAGCTCATGCCGTTCAGGCTCTTAATGCTGCCTATTCAACTCTTAACGGTTGGGCCAACGGATATGTATGGTCTCTAGGTATCATGCATTTTGCCCTTGGCGATGATTTTTATGAAACCGGTTATTGTGCAGGCTTTGCCCCCTGGGGCCCTGTAAGCAATTTCGATATACAGGCGAATCAAAGTGCAGTAGGAGATATTTGGAATAATTACTACTCTAACATTTTGATATGTAATAATGCCCTGGATGTGATGCCTGATGCACAGGCGGCAGCAGATGATCCGACGTTCACTGTTGCTGATCTAAATCTGATGATGGGACAGGCTTATTTTTTAAGAGCATTTTATTATTGGAATTTAGCTCAATACTTCGGCGATGATAAAATTGTGATAAGGAGACATAAACCACAAAGTGAGGAAGACTTTACTCTGGCTCCATCTCCTGCTGACAGTACCGTCGCGTTCATTGAGTCGGATCTCAAAAAAGCTCAGACTCTTCTGACACCAGGCCTCAATATAACTGCAGGCTACGAAAAAGGAAGGGCAACACGCGGAGCGGCTACTGCTCTTCTGGGCAAGCTTTATATGAACAGGGGCAGGTATGCTGAGGCTGCTGCCGAGTTCAAAAAAATTCTTCCTGGAGTAGGAGATGCTGCTTACGGGGCATATTCACTTTGTAGTAGTTTCAGGGATAATTTTACCAATACAAATGAGAACAACAGCGAATCTGTATTTGAGGTCCAGTTTACTGACATGAATCAAG
>Ga0307420_1001591_pt1 | contig 10041 bp, 7 predicted proteins | sample SalMarWE160240MG_2_FD_202167 | JGI IMG/M metagenome (GOLD analysis project Ga0307420, IMG submission 202167) | Salt marsh sediment microbial communities from the Plum Island Ecosystem LTER, Massachusetts, United States - WE1602-40 | ecosystem: Environmental > Aquatic > Marine > Intertidal zone >... | reverse complement strand
CCGACCATATAAGAAAAGCCGAAGGGGAAAAAGCCCTTATCGTAAATAAAATGGATAAGGGAAAAGAATGGAACGTTTTAAATGAATTTAAAGAATTAATAATGGATGAAAATTTCCAAATCTCCGCTCAACACGGAAACGGTGTCGATAATCTTTTAGAATGGATCCTTTCAAATTGCGAAGAGGGAGAAATCGCGAAAGGAACCACAATAGGTATAATAGGGAAACCAAACACCGGAAAATCGACTTATGTTAACGCTATTATGGGATATGAACGTACAATTACAAAAGAAGAACCGGGAACCACAAGAGACAGCATCCATTCATATCTTGATTATAACGAAAGAACCATAATTCTGGTGGATACAGCCGGGCTTAAGAAAAAATCAAAATTAAAGGATTCTCTCGAGTATTATTCCTTCCTCCGCGCAATAAGAACCATAGAAGAATCAGACATCGTTATCGTTTTAATCGATGCGTCAAAAAAAATCACAAGGCAGGATAAAAATATCATAAGATGGGCAATCGACAGGAAAAGACCTATAATAATACTTCTTTCGAAATTCGATCTTATACCTGAGGAAAAAAAGAAAGAGATTACAAAGTATTATGATAAACAACTTTCCGTTTTTGATTGGATTCCCAAATTGGCTATCTCTTCCCTGCGGAGGAAGGGTATCGGTGAATCTTTATCTTTAGCTCTCGAAGTTGTAGATAAGTTAGAAGACAAACACCCGGAGCTTGAAACAATCGTCCGAAAAGCAATCGAGTATCGACCTCCTCCGGGCGCCAGGAAAAAAATAGTTTTGCATTCGGTTAAACAAGATGGTAAAAATATTATTATAAAAACAAACGAACAGAAAAGTTTTGATGAACAATACAAAAGATACCTTGAGAATAGAATAAGAAAGAAAATTGACTTCGAGGGAATCCCAATCTCGCTGAAGTTGTAAAGGGGGTAACTTTTATGTGGGAAGCATTAGCTTTCATCGGTTCTTATATTCTTGGAAGCATACCATTCGGTTTTGTTGTAGGAAAAGTTAAGGGATACGATATCAGAAAAGAAGGAAGCGGAAATATCGGTTCCACCAACGTTTTTAGAGTGGCCGGAAAGAAAGAAGGCATTTTCGTTTTTATCCTTGATTTTCTTAAAGGTTATCTGCCGGTACTTTATTTTACTGATATTTCAGTATTAGCCGGCATTCTTGCTCTGCTCGGAGCCATAATCGGGCATATGACAACACCTTTCCTTAGATTTAAAGGAGGAAAAGGAGTTGCGACGGGTTTTGGAGGAATTATCGCGCTTATGCCCTTACCGGCAGCATTGGCTTTTGGGGTTTGGGTTTTACTGGTCGGAATTACGAGAAGGGTATCTATCGGTTCTTTAGGGGCAGCGATTTCACTTCCCATCTTTTATCTTTACACCGTAGAACCTACGACTAAAATCATTTTGTATTTTTCTATTTTAATCGCTATACTGGTTGTTATAACCCATAGAACAAATATAAGAAAACTTATTAGAGGAGAAGAAGAACCGATTTTTTAAAATCGATATTTTAAAATTACAAATTTAAAAACAATAAAAAAGTTAAAAATAGAATATACAAAAAAAAGAGGTCAGCTGAAAACCTTAATTATCCGCCGACCTCTTATTATACAATCCGGGTTCTAAATCAACGACACATTAAAACGGTCTTTCTTGTCGCAATAAATTCATTTCCATTTGCCTGTATCCTGACAAAATAAACTCCATTTGGGCTACTTGCGAGATCAAGTGCTCTTGAATAGAATCCAGCTGGTTTATCTTCCGAGATTTCCACGATTTTTTTACCGCTTATATCATATACATTCAGTTTTAGGGAAGCCTTCTTCGGGAGAGCATAATTAACTGTAAGTTTACTGCTCGGTATTATGCCTTTAACATTAAGAGCATAAACCTTCGGCAATTCGATACTTTCTACAGAAGAGACAGAAACCGAATCCAGGGAAATAATAGAAAATACATCATCACTCATATCCGATGGGCTTCCGTCGGTATCCGTAATTCTAACCATACACTCATCAGAAGAAACACCGGAAGGAGTATACCACTCAAAGGAACCATTATCTTCCGCGCTGTCCGTAATCGTCACCCAATCCGTTACCGAATCGCCCTCTGTCGAACCATAATAAGCATCCAGCGTATATTCTAACTTTAACATTCCGGAGGTACCATTAGAATTCCATTCGATATAATTAACAGTATCGGCATACCATACCTCTCCGCCGTTCGGCGATGTTATTGAAATATAAACCGTATCCTGAGGAAGAATCGAAAACACATTATTACTCATATCCGTTGGACTTCCGTCGATATCCGTAATTCTAACCACACATTCATCTGAATAAATGCCAGCAGGTGTAAACCACTCAAAAGAACCATTGTCTGCCGCGCTGTCTGTTATAGTTATCCAATTCTCTACTGAATCACCCCCTATCGTATATTCTATTTTTAACATTCCGGAGGTACCATAGGAATTCCATTCAATATAGTTAAAAGTATCCGCATACCACACTTCACCGCCATTCGGCGACGTTATTGAAATATAGTAAGGCATAGGATTTATCGAAAATACATCATCACTCACATCCGATGGGCTTCCGTCGGTATCCGTAATTCTAACCATACACTCATCAGAAGAAATACCGAAAGGAATGAACCACTCAAAAGAACCATTGTCTGCCGCGCTGTCTGTAATCGTTACCCAATTAATCACTGAATCTCCACCAACTGAATCAAAATACGCATCTGTCGTATATTCTATTTTTAAAAGTCCTGATGTACCATAGGAATTCCATTCAATATAGTTAAAAGTATCCGCATACCACACTTCACCGCCATTCGGCGACGTTATATCAATGTAAACCGTATCCTGTGGAAGGATCGAAAAAACATCATCGCTTACATCCGTTGGACTTCCGTCGACATCTGTAATCCTTATCATACAATTCTCCGAGGAAATACCGGCAGGAGTAAACCAATCAAAAGAACCATTGTCTGCCGCACTGTCTGTTATAGTTATCCAATTCTCTACTGAATCACTTCCTGTCATATATTCTATTTTTAACATTCCGGAGGTACCGTAAGAATTCCATTCAATATAGTTAAAAGTATCCGCATACCAGACTTCACCGCCATTCGGCGACGTTATTGAAATATAGGGCTCTGCAACCGTATCGTGAGGAATAATCGAAAAGATACCGCTTAAATCCGACGGATCTCCATCGATATCCGTAATTCTCACCATGCAACTATCGGAAGAAATATCGGCAGGAGTAAACCATTCAAAAGAACCATTATCTTCCGTACTATCTGTAATAGTTATCCAATTAGGCAACGAATCGCCCCCCGTAGAATCAAAATACGCATCTATCGTATATTCTATTCTCAACATTCCGGATGTATTATAAGAATTCCATTCGATATAATTAAAAGTATCCGAATACCATACATCTCCACCGCTAGGCGCAACAACATTAATATAAGATGAGTCCGGAGCGGACGAATCCGGAACAATGGAAAAAACTTCATCGCTCACATCAGAAACCCATCCATATAAGGCAGACACCCTCACCAAACAAAGATCAGAAGGCGTATCCGGTACCCTCCAGGAAAAAGACCCATCATTCCTAGTCCGACTCGTCAATGTTTCCCATGTAGAATCATTATCAGTCGAATATTCTATTTTTACAAATGCTATCCATCCTTTAGACCTCCAAGTAATATTGTAGGTAGAGTCAACACACCAGGATTCTCCCCCATTAGGAGATGTCACAATGATTTTTCGAAAACGGTTCAAGTACGAACTTCCGGCATGCGACGATTCAACATCCTGACACAATACAGCAAAGGATATAAACAACAACAATACAAATTTTTTACTCATACTGCCTCCATTTTTTTAGATAACAAAACCCTGCGATCAGCTCCGGTTAATCTTTACACTTCGAAATAAAACAAAGTACTTTGTTATTAAAAGTATAATAGCCTTTTCTGAAGATTTGTCAAGGGTAAAATTTTTAAAGTCTAAAAAGAGCGGACTCTTCAAATATTTCTTGAGCTGCTTTTTAGAAAAAAATAGTAAAAAAAATTGAATTAAAACAATTTTGCTACCCAACTTGTCTCCTTGTTTATTTGTTTAGACGCCTAAATCTCAAATTAGTTCCAAAAAAATATTTTTTTTATAGTTTTTCTATGGCATGTTTAGGATTCAAGGGGCTTACGCTTAGAATTAGATATTTTGATTTATGGACTGTAAAGAATTGTGAGCGATGTTAATTTTGAATTTTGAGTTTTTAATTTTAAATTGAAAAAAACAAAAAACGAACGACAATAATTTTGAATTAATACAAAACGCGCACTGTCTCTAATCCTATTCTTATCCGCGCTTATCTGCGTCTTATTCTTGAGATTGAGTATCCAGTGTTATTTGTATTAAAGTTTTTTTGGGGGTGAAAGGCCCTAAGTTTTTCTTTCAATCAAAAAAGTCAAAATAAAACAAAACAAAGCAAAAATAATAAAGAATGATGACCCGTTATAAAAACCGTTTCTTCCAAATATATATCTTATCTCATCATTGGACAAACTTTCCAGTTTCGATTCAGACGGATGATTGTTTACCGCTACTAGTCCAATCGTTTTATTCCCGTCTCTTATCTTGTATATTCCGCACTCTTTTGTTTGCTTGAATATATAATTATCGTTACCCATTTCGAGCGGACAACATTTTTCATCCGTAGGAGAAATTATCTCAGGTTTAAAGGAACTTGTTATCGTTATAGGTTCATCCAATAAAATATTTTCATATATCGATTGTTCCGATATATACTCGATTAAATTAAAAAGAAAAGGAATAAAAATAGGGTAAAGAGATAAATCATTTTCTTCCGGAGAAAAAGGCAGTATTAAATGATTCTCTAATTTACTTATAAATGGATTTCCGTTTTTAAAATATATTAATGTTTCACCTCTAGTTATTAGAGAATTATAACTTATCGGGATTTGGCTAAGCACTTTTAAATCGGAAAAATCCTTTAACAAAGATTCGTTAACAATAGTGGAAATCCTGTTCGGAATTTTGTTCGAGATAGAAGTGTTTTCTGATTCTCCCAAACATATTAGACCGGAATTTGGGCTATCCAGCAAATCCCGCAATTGTTTCTGTTCCGCGTTTAAGGAAATAAATAAATCTTCTTTTATTCCGGAAATTTTCCTTACCCATTTAACATTAAAATACGAAGGCGAAAGCGCAGCTGTAAGTCGTTCCGGATATTTATCAGACAGTATGCAAACATTCTGTCTGGATTTTACATTAACCGCGAGATAGTACGTATTATCGAAATAGAAACCTTTTTCATCCTCCAGTTCAAGTGATAGTGAATGCAAACCTTTTTTCAGGGATAAACTGAAATCCAGTGTATTTTTTCCGTCTGTCAATATTGTGTTATCTTCTGCAATAACAGTCTCATCAGATTTGAATGTAAATCTAGTTTTCCTCTTTTCCTGATATTCATTCAAAACGGTAAAACTCACACGGAAATCCTCTCCTTCAAAACCTGGACCATTCACAGCACCGATTACCGCGAAATTACCTTCCGGAAAAGATGTCTTTTTTATTTCTATACCGTAAAAGCTCTTTTTTTCTCTTATTATTTCGGTAAAGGCATTTCTTTGGGCATCCGTGATTAAAATCCCAACGGGATTTCTTTCAAAATATGAAGAAAATTTGGGAATACCGGATTGCATTGGAACAATAAATCCATTTTTATCTTTGACTGCCACCTTCTCCATAGAAGGTGAATTATCAAGGATTATAGTTTTTCCGGGATCAAAAAAGGAAAAAGGTATTTTTAGATTTACCGCGGACAAAATCAAGAATATAAGAAGACTGATACGCGCTATCAAAAGCAGTAATCTCTTTAATCTAAACCATTTCATAAGCCTCACTTCATTCTTCACAATAAAAAGTAACGACGGAAAATCTATTTTTTTAAGTCGTCTACTCGATAAAAGGTGTATTATTATCGGTACCGCAATAAGCGGTAAAAGAATAAGAAATGAAGGAAAACTCACGGTAAATGTTTCCGTTTCTCAAGATATTTTGTTAAAGCTTTATCATAAGGCGTATCGGTAATAATTCTGGAATAATCAATACGTTTAGCAGCAAATTCAGTTTTATATTTTGAAATAAATTCCTCAAATTTATCTTTATATAAACTTCTTATATTTTTAGGATCCGTAAAAATACTTATTCTATCCTCCATATCCCGGAATAAAGCCTCGGTACGATATGATAAGCTAAGTTCTTTTCTGTCTAAAATTTGAAAAACAATTACTTCGTGTTTTTTTGCTCTCATTACACTTATATTTTTTCTTACTCTATCCGGATCTTCTAATAAATCTGAAAATATTATAAAGAGACTTCTCTTTTTTATTAAAGGTAGAAGTTCAAATATAGAGTCGGAAATTGAAGTTTTTCCGGACGGTTCCTTTTTACTCAAAGTTGAGAACAAATATTTCAGGTGATTCATACGACATCTCGCCGGAATAAAAGATTCTATTTTAGAATCGAAAAGAACCAAACCTACCGAATCATTCTGTTTTAGCAGCAAATAAGCAATTGAAGCAGCCAGTGTCCGCGCATAATGAAATTTAGAAATATTTTCTCCGAATTTCATGGAATTGCTTTTGTCAAGCAGAATATACGCCGATAAATTCGTTTCTGCCTGGTATTTTTTCAGATAAAAACGCTCAGTCCGCGCGTATAATTTCCAATTAATTTTTTTGATAGGGTCGCCCTGGTAATAGGGACGATGTTGTTTGAATTCCAGAGAAAAACCATGATAGGGACTTTCATGTAAACCGGTTAAGAACCCTTTAACAATTATCTGAGCCCTGAGGTTCAGGGTTCTGATTTTCTCTAAAACTTCAGGTTTTAAAAGTTCCAAAAACTTTAAGGTATTTATTCAAGTATTATTATTCTCTCTTTCTCTCCTTCTTTTACTGTAAGAGGCTTTCCTTTATCATCAAAACTTATTAAAGCGTATTTCCTTGCTACTGTGTCTTCTTTTTCAGGAGTAGTAACATAATACCCTACACTTATTTCTCCGGGAATACCCGTTTTATCGGCATGATAACCATTCGTATCTACATCTTCAATCATAGACGGAATTTCATAAATAAACTTACTCAAATCATAGACAGTCATCTTAGCTTTAGTATAAGGGTTCTCCGGAATTTCGAGAGCTTCGATATTATTATATATGTCTTCTAACGAAAAGGGGATATCCCCGCCATTAAAAGCTCTATATCTTTCTATAGCCGCTTTGACAATAAACATATTAGAATGTAATTCTTTTTCTTTTGTTGCTATTTTTATTTGCCTATACTGCGGTTTAATCAAAATGTACAACAAACTAAAAAAAGCAATGATTATAAGTATATCAAGAAGTCTTAATATAGGTCTATTCATTTAACTAACCTCCCTTTTATATGTTTTAAGAATAATTAAGATTTAGATTCTGTCAAGGGGATTCTTGCTACCGTTTTTTCTGTATTCTTTGTATCCTCTGCGAGAGAATAATCTGGGAGGGGGGATAGGTTTTTTAAACAACAATTATTTTTCTCTGTGATCTCTGTGAGTTTGTTTTTCTCTGCGTCCTCTGTGGTTCAATTGTTTTTTTTGTGATGAAGGGAGGGGAGGCTTGACAAAAGCAATTACGAACTTATGGTTAAAAGTAAAGGAAAACGCTCCTTCACACTGTTCGGGAGAAAAAGCAATTGAATTATTCAAGGAAGCATGGGGAAACAATTTCATCGAATCAGGTTGCGGAGCAAAAATAAAGATACCACTCGACAATAAGGAAGAAAATATAAACAATGCTAATTAAGGGGGTTTAAATGCAAAATACCGGGGCAGCAAATCAAATCGAAACAATAAAAGAGAATTTAAAAGGTGTAAAAAATACAGTTATGGTAATGAGCGGTAAAGGCGGGGTAGGGAAAAGCACTATCGCGGCAAATCTCGCTCTCGTCTTATCCGGAAAAGGAAAAAAAGTCGGACTTCTGGACATCGATATTCACGGACCGAATCTTCCTAAAATATTAGGGATGGAAAAAGAAAGACTGCAAAGTTCTGCCGAAAACAGAATTAACCCGGTTAAAATATCGGATAATTTAAAACTTGTGTCCATAGCATTTATGCTGCAGGAAGAGAATCAAGCCGTAATATGGAGAGGCCCTCTTAAAATGAAACTAATCCAGCAATTTCTAAGCGATATAGAATGGGGTGAACTCGATTGGCTGATTGTAGATGCTCCTCCTGGGACAGGAGATGAACCTTTATCTATGGCCCAGTTGGTACCGGAGGGAGGAGCTATTGTAGTAACAACACCACAGGAAATTTCAATTCTCGATGTTAAGAAGTCAATAGATTTCGCAAAAAAAATCAACCTCAAATTACTGGGCATCGTAGAAAATATGAGCGGTCTCAAGTGTCCTCACTGCGGCAAAGAGATCTTACTTTTCAAAGGAGGCGGAGGCGAAGAACTTGCGAAAAAAATGGACATTAATTTTCTTGGGGCAATTCCTATCGACCCGGAAATAGTGATTGCTTCAGATGCGGGAACTTTGTATGTGGAAAAATTTCCGGAATCTCCTGCCACAAAAGCCTTAAAGAAAATTGCGGATACAATCAGCGCAAAAGATTGAAATCACAAAGTTTTAGATACAATCTGGAGACTTGACATTTTGCTCAATGCTTATACTATTCGAAAAAATAGGAGGAAAAGTGGGTTTAATTAGTGAACAAGACAAAGAATATCTGAAAAACGAATTCGATAAAAATTTAAAAAGAGAAGTGCAATTACTTTATTTTGCAGACCAAGAAAATGAATCCGATTACACTGTGCAGACAAAAGAACTATTAGAAGAACTCGTTTCCTTAAATGAGAATTTATCTCTTTTAATTAAAGACTGTAATGATGAGAAAAGTATGAAATCCGAAAATTTGACTCTTTGTCCATCAATTAAAGTCAAATCCAAGCGAAGCGGCTTTATGAATTTCTATGGTGTTCCCGCGGGGCATGAATTCTCTTCATTTATCGAAGCGATAAATGATATGGGTTCGGACAATCTTCCTCTCTCCGAGGATATAATAGAAGATTTAAAACAAATAGACGAATCCGTCGACATAAAAGTTTTCATTACGCATGGCTGTCCACATTGCCCTGGTGCTGTTAGAAACGCTCATACATTTTCTCTTGTGAACGATAACATAAAAAGTTCTATGGTTGATGCCAATTATTTTGATAAAATTTCAAGAGAAAATCAGGTTTCAAGCGTCCCTCATATAGTTATAAACGATAAAGTAAGCTTTACCGGAAATATGCCGCCCAGAATGTTTCTTGATAAGATAAGGGAAGTTTTAAAATAAATGGAACTTTCTCTAAACATACAAAGCAAAAAAAACGAAAAAAAACATTTCTCCGCGGGCATAATAGGATCCGGCCCTGCCGGTTTAACTGCCGCCATCTATCTCGGAAGATCAAAAATAGATACAGTAGTTTTTGAAAAAATCGCTCCAGGTGGTTACATAATCAACGTTGAAAAAATAGAAAATTATCCCGGTTTTGTTGAAGGAATATCGGGACAGGAATTAGGAAAATTATACGTTCAACATGCCAAACGGTTCGGGGCGGAGATAATAGATGAAGAAATCACAAAATTAGAGTTAGATAAAACACCCTTCATTATAGAATCTTCAAACGAATCCTACACTGCTGATAGCCTGATAATCGCATGCGGTTCTTCAAGTAAAAAAATAGGAGTACCCGGAGAAGAAAAGTTTATACATAAAGGAATTTCTTTCTGTGCGGCCTGCGACGCGCCTTTTTTTGAAGGAGAAAATGTTGTTGTTGTGGGAGCCGGCAATTCAGGAGCGCAGGAAGCTCTTTACATTTCTAAATTCGCGAAACATATAACAATTGTCGAGTTCTTAGACC
>Ga0307420_1001588_pt1 | contig 10048 bp, 6 predicted proteins | sample SalMarWE160240MG_2_FD_202167 | JGI IMG/M metagenome (GOLD analysis project Ga0307420, IMG submission 202167) | Salt marsh sediment microbial communities from the Plum Island Ecosystem LTER, Massachusetts, United States - WE1602-40 | ecosystem: Environmental > Aquatic > Marine > Intertidal zone >... | reverse complement strand
ATTTGCTCACCGAATACCGCCGTCAGCAGGAATTTATTACCAAAGAGAAGGACTATATCCAGCGAAACATCGCCGGGCAGAATACGCGCCAGGCGCAGGGCAGGCGCAAACGGCTCGAACGCTATCTGCGCGATGAGACCATTACCCGCCCGCGTGAGCAGCACACCATGCACATCGATCTGCAAAGCCGCCGCCGCTCCGGCGACGAAGTGCTGATCACCCGTGATCTGGTGATCGGCTATCACGACGACAAAATCCCGCTGTTCGAAGTTCCCGACATCACCCTCTACCGGGGCGAATGCGCCGCGCTGATCGGCCCAAACGGTGCGGGTAAGACCACCTTCATCAAGACGATCCTGGACCGGCTCGATCCGCTGGAAGGAAAGTCGAAGCTGGGGGCAAGTGTCGAGGTCGGCTATTTCGCCCAGGCGCACGAACAGCTCAATCTCGAACGCACTGTGCTGGATGAACTGCTCGTCGAAAAGAACCTCCCGGTCGGCGAGGCGCGTAATTACCTCGCCCGGTTCCTGTTCACCGGTGACGACATCGACAAGCCGGTTGGCGCTCTCAGCGGCGGTGAGCGCGGGCGGCTGGCGATGGCGCGGTTGGCCTTGCGGGGGGCCAACCTGCTGCTGCTCGACGAGCCGACCAATCACCTTGATATCCCTTCTCAGGAAATCCTTGAGGCGGTGCTGGCAAACTTCGACGGGACGATCCTTCTTGTCTCGCATGATCGCTACCTGATCCGGCGGCTGGCGACCCAAATCTGGGCGCTCGACGTACCCCGCAGGCCCGCCGACGGCAGGACCCAACTGGTTGTCTACGAAGGGCCATACAGCGATTACATATCTGAGCGGGACGGCAACGCAGCGGCTCAGGAGCAGGCACCGGCCCAAAAACCATCGCAAAAGAGCAAACGTCAGGCATCGGCGGAAGATCGGCAGAATGCGCTCAGTCCCTATCACCGCAAGAAACGCCTGATCATGGTAGAGGGCGAGATCAACCGGCTGGAAGTCGAACTGGTCAATCTCAGCGGCGCGCTCGAAGCGGCCAGCGCAGCAGGCGATGTCGGCGAGGTTGCCCGGCTGGGCGAAGCCTACAGCCGGGCGGAGGTCGATCTCGACGCGCTGATGCGGGAGTGGGAAACGCTGGCGGCGGATATCTGACCCCTCTCACCGGCTTCGGTTTTGACCCGCCGGAAATCGCCGGGGTACTGTTCGTAGAAAACGACCCTATTCTGGCCTTTGACTTTGTCGCATACCCTGAATAGCCATAAAAAAGGCAAAAGAGGGCACCTTACAACTGGGGTGCCCTCTACTTTGTACAAAAACCGGTCGATCAGTCCAGCCAGATTCCACGAAGCACCGCGCCCATATCGGCTACGCTCGGCTGTCGATCTCCTTCGGCGGCGCAGCGCGCTTCGATGATGCCATCCACCTGGTTGTGCAAGCTGGCGATATCGTCCTCAACGCCGCCTGGAAGCGCGAAACTCAGCACGACCTCCGAATCGCCCGTGAGCAGGCTGCCATGCACGCCGCGTAAACCTTCCCCGCCGAAATACACACCCTTCGACGCCCTCGCCGCGAGAATCAGGTCGCCGCTCATCGAGGAGTTCACCAGCCGGACGCGGTTGTCGGCGTCGGCGTAGGGAAGAGTGGGGTGGTCGGCAAGCCACTCCGAAAACGGCTGTGTGATCCCGTCGCCCAGGTAAGCCCGGTAACCGGCCCGCCAGTCTCCGGCGCTCTCTGCATCACGGACGAGGATCAGTTCAATCGTGCCCTTTAGCTCCGAACGATACTTTCCCTGTTCGGTCATCTCGCGGAACGCCTCCGCGACCCGCAGCACGTCGTCTTCATAACGCGGGAACGCGGCCCAGTCGTCTTCACGGTGACGCAGGTAGACATGTGCCAGCCCGCCGTTCAACCCGACCACCGCGTCGACTTTGGGGTCTTCGCCGGGTCGGTCGTGTAAATCCAATCCCAGCGCCGTGAACAATGGGCTGAGTTCCATATCGAAGGGGAAGCCCAGCCGGATCGAGTGGGCGTCGTCGCCGGGAGTCTCGATCTGGCCGTGATCGGAAACCAGCACGAACAACGTGCCGTCGAACAGGTTCAGTTCTTCGAGCAGATCGAGCAGGCGGCCAATCTGCGGATCGACGATGTCGGCCAGGTAATCGGCCTGTGACGCCGGGCCGTGTAAATGCGAATGGTGGTCGAGGCCCATGAAGTACGCGGTGATCAGATCGGGTTTGGGCTGTGCCTTGCGAAGCAGCGCTTCCAGATCATCGAGCATTTTTGCATCATAGGCCCCAGCTTCCAGTCCGAGTGAGCCTTTCCCTTTGGTGAATCGGCCAATATCGATCAGGCTGGGGCGGGCGACATGCTCTGCCCCGCGAGCATACATGTTGTAAGCCACCAGGCTGGTCTTGCCGCGCTCCGCCGCCGATTCGTAGATCGTTGGCGTTTCCGGGTTGAGCAGACGGTCGGCCAGGCCGTCGCCAAACACGGCAATCGCATCGTCGACGGCCAGCGTATCGCCCACGTCGAACCCGAAATGGCGCGGCTTCCCCTTGCTGATGAAACCAAGCCGGTCGAAACACTCGTTCCCGGCAATCCGGTGATCGGCGGGATGCGCCCCGGTGAAGATGCTCGCCTGCGAAGCGAAGGTCACGCTCGGCGCGGTGCTCAAAGCCCGGACATGCTGCGCCGTGCTGTGTGTCCCGCTCCGCATGATGCGCAGCAGGTTAGGCGCGTTTCCCTGTTTCAATATGTTGAAATAGACTTCGGGCCGCAGCCCGTCGATGTCGACGATCACTACCCGCTCAGGTTTGATTTTTGTCATGTTCAACCCCCTCACAAAGCAGCATAGCGATCCGGCGGTTCTTTCGCAAATCAGTTCGCTCCACCGATTGGACTTATATGGCCCTATACATGGACTTATCTGTGCGGTAGACTCGAAAGTGATAACGGTTATCGGTGAGAGAATCATGCTGGCGATAACGCTCGAACACAACAACCCGGAGCCGCTCTACGAGCAGCTAAAAAATCAATTGATCCGCCAGATCGAGGATGGGCACCTGGCCCCCGGCGACCGCCTCCCCGCGACCCGCGATCTGGCCGAACAGCTTGGCGTGGCCCGGATCAGCGTCGTGGCGGCCTATGACGAATTGAAGGCCAACGGCTATATCGAGGCGCGTATTGGGCGGGGGACCTTCGTCGCCGAACCGGAGATCACCCCCGTCGAACACGATACCGGCGTGCTGGCGGGAACGTCCCGGCCACAGGGCGCGGCGCTGCGCGAACTGCTACGGTTGGCGGGTCGGCCCGGCGTGATCGATTTCGGGCAGGGCACCCCACCCGACAGTTTCCTGCCGGTCGATATTATCCGCGAGTCGATCAATACCGTGCTCACCCGCGACGGTGGAGCGGCGATTTCCTATGAAGTCCCCGAAGGGTTCCCGCCGCTGCGCGAGGCCATCGCCGCGTCATTCAACAGGCGCGGCATTGAAATCAGCGCGGGCGAAGTGCTGATCACCGGCGGCTGCCAGCAGGCGCTCGATCTGGCGATCCAGGCCCTTCTTACCCCCGGTGACGTGCTCCTGACCAGCAACCCGACCTACCCCGGCATCCTCGACATCGCCCAGGCGCGCGGCGTGATCGCGGTCGGCGTGCCGGTCGATGACGAAGGTTTGCAGGTCGATCAGCTCGAAACGCTGATCATCGAGCACCGCCCGCGCCTGATCTACATCGCGCCGACCTACCACAATCCGACCGGCACGGTGATGCCGCTGAACCGGCGGCGCACGCTGCTCACGCTGGCCGAACGCTACCGCGTTCCGGTTCTTGAAGACGGCGTCTACGAGGAATTGAACACCGTCGGTACGCCGCCCCCCCCGCTCAAGGCGCTCGATACAGCTAACCTTGTGCTGTACGCCAGCAGTTTCAGCAAGGTGCTGCTCCCCGGCATGCGGATCGGCTACCTGCTCGCCAGCGGACGGCTGTACCGACGGCTGGCGCGGGTCAAGGCCGCCGCCGATATCTGCACCCCGGCCCTCAACCAGCGGGCGATCCACCTCGCGTTGGAAAGCGGCCAGATCGACGATCATCTGGTGCATGTCCGCGCCGCCTGCCGGTCACGTCGAACCGCCATGCTGACCGCCATGACCCGCCATTGGCCGGAAGCGGGCTGGATCGAGCCGACCGGCGGGCTTTATCTCTGGGTCAAACTCCCCGAAGACGGCCCGACCGCCACCGAGCTTTACCTGAACGCGGTCCGAAATGACGTCGCCTTTGCGATTGGCCCGCTGTTCTATACCAACGAGCGGGGTAGCCATCACCTGCGGCTGAACATGGTTGCTCACCCGCCCGATGTGATCGAGCAGGGGATTACCCGGTTAGCATCAACCTGGAAAGACCTCGCCGCCGGATATGAATACCCTGAACAGGATTTCAGCGGCCCATTTTTATAGAATTGTCTATTGTTAGGAGCATATGATGAAATTCGATCTGAACAACCCGCGCACATTAGCCATCACCGCCGTGATGACCGCCCTCGTCTGGGGCCTGACGATGGTGCGTGTTGCCGTCACCCCCGCCGTCGGCTACGTCCACCTGGGCGACATCGTGATCTACCTGTCGGCGTTCGCCTTCGGCCCCTGGGTCGGGATGATCGCTGGTGGGCTGGGCACCGGGCTGGCCGATGTGGTCGGCGGCTACGCGAGTTTCGCCCCGCTTTCGCTCGTCGTTCATGGGTTGCAGGGCTTCGTCGCCGGGTGGATCGCCTACCGCAAGCCGACCGCCGGACGCTTGGCGCTGGGCGTTGTGGTCGGCGGCCTGATCCTGGTCGGCGGCTATTTCGCGGGCGAAGCGCTGATCGCCATCTACGGCGGGCCGGTCATCGCCGCCAGCGAAGTTCCGTTCAACGCAGTGCAGGCTGGATTCGGGGCGCTTGGCGCAGTCGTCTACGCCGCCGTCGCCCGCGCCTACCCGCGCCTGCGCCAGTTGAACCAGCCGCCCCAGGCATAGCCAGCGGAAACCGGGCCGCCCATGATCACCGTCGAGAGCCTGACCTACACCTATCCACCGCTCAAACCCGGCCAGCCCTGGCAAACGGCGCTTATCGACGTATCGCTCGATGTCGAGGCGGGCACCTGCGCCGCCGTCACCGGGCCGAACAATGCAGGGAAGACCACCCTCTGCCTCGCGGTAGCAGGACTGGCTCCCCGGCTGACGGTCGGCAGGCTGGCCGGGCAGGTGCTCGTCGACGGGCAGGATGTGCAGAAAGCGCCGCCGGGCGCGCTCTCCGATGTGATCGGGCTGGTGCTGCAAGATTCATCAGGCCAGTTGTTCAATTCCACCGTCGAAGCCGAGATCGCCTGGGGGATGGAAAACCTGGGCGTCCCGCCCGCCGAAATGCGAAAGCGCATCGACTGGGCGCTCGGTGCGGTCGGCCTCGCCGATCTTCCCCGCAGCCAGCCGCCACAGACTTTATCGGGCGGGCAGCAGAAGCGCCTTGCGCTCGCGGCGGCCCTCGCCCTGAAACCCAAAGTTCTGATCCTCGACCAGCCCGCCGGGGGGCTGGCCCCGGCTGCCAGGGCCGAAATGATCGCCGTGCTGCGCGAGCTTCGAAACAACGAGAACCTGACCATCCTGTTCACCGAAAACGACCCGGCAGTGATCGCCGCACTCGCCGACCGTGCCTACATCCTCGATCACGGCCAACTGACTGCCAGCGGCACGCCGCGCGAGATATTCGGCGGGACGCCCTATCCGGGGATCACGCCGCCGCCTGCCAGCCGATTCGCCGCCGCGCTGAACGGCCACCGACGGACAGTGTCGAACTGCCTGACCGTCGAAGAAGCCGCTGGCGAAATCCGCTCGATCATCCCCGCCGGGACCGAGTCGGTGGGATTACCGGCAGCAGTGGCTGAAAATATCACTGATACTCCCCCGGCAGTTGAGTTGATTGGGATCAGTTTCGCCTACGATCAGCGCCCGGTGCTGGCCGATCTCGACCTCAGTATCCCGTCCGGCCAGTTCGCCGTCCTGACCGGCGACAACGGCGCGGGCAAGACGACCCTATCGAAGCATTTGATCGGCCTGCTGCACCCCACCGGGGGAACCGTCAGGCTGTTTGGCGAGGACATCATCGACCGCCCCATCGGGCAGATCGCCCGGCAGGTCGGCTTTGCCTTCCAGAATCCCGAAGTGCAAATCTTCAACCCGACCGTATGGGAGGAGGTCGCTTTCGGGCCGCGCAATATCGGGCTGGATGACCGGGAGATTCGACGCACGGTCGAGGAGGCGCTCGATCAGTTTGGGCTGTCCGGTTTGGCCGATTACCCGCCCGCCGAATTGAGTTTCAGCACGCGCCGGATGGTCGCCCTCGCTTCCGTCACCGCGCTGAACACGCCGGTGCTCGTCCTCGACGAGCCAACCGTCGGGTTGGATGCTGCCGGGTGCGGGCGTGTGTTCGAATGGCTGGAAGGCCGCCACCGCGCCGGGGCGACGATCATCCTGGTCACCCACGACATGGAGATGGCCGCCCGCTGTGCCGAACGCCTGCTCGTTCTGGATGGAGGCCGCATCGCCGCCGATGGTTCGCCCGCCGATGTTTTCTCACAGGCCGCCGTGCTCAAACAGGCCGGGCTTGAGCCGCCCTTCGCCGTACAGCTTGCCAGCCTGCTGGATGCCCCCTGGCTGGCCGCCGACCTCACGCCGCAGGGTGCGGCCCGGGCCTTGCTGGAACGGCTGCCATGACACAGACAGGAGCCTTCTCGTTGAACATCGTCGAGGGCGGCTGGCTCTACCGCCTCGATCCGCGCGTGAAGCTGATCTTCGCCCTATGCTGGCTGATCCTGTGCATCGGCACCTCGAACGTGGCCGGGCTGGCCGCGCTTCTCCTCTCAACCCAGGTGATCCTGATCGCCGGAGGGCTGCCCCTAAAAAAGATCGGTGAGACGTGGAAAACCTTAGCCTTCCTGATCCTGATCATCCTGATCGTTCAGCCTTTGTTCAGCCCCGGCAGCGGACCGGTGCTGTTCCAGGTTAGTGCGATTCGAATCACCGAGTCGGGGGTACTGCTTGGCATCAGCTACGGGCTGCGGATCGCGGCGGCGGCTTTCACCGCGCTTGTCCCCGTCCTGACCACCCCCGCCGACCGGCTTGTGCGGGCCTTCCAGAAGTTCGGGATGCCCTACCCCTGGGCGATGATCTTCGTCCTGGCGATCCACGCCCTCGGCACGATCCGCCGCCTGTACACAACGATCACCGAAGCGCAGCAGACACGCGGTTGGGATACAAGCAAAGGGAACATCTTCAAGCGGGTGCGGGCGACCTTCCCCACGCTGATCGCCCTGATCGTCGCCTCGCTGCGTTTGAGCGATTCGCTTTCGCTGGGGCTGGCCGCACGCGGGTTTGGAATCGGAGCCGGTGCCCCCCACCGCCGCACCGTCCTCAATGACATCCACATGCAGCCCGCCGATTGGTCCGCCGCCGCGATCATCGTGCTGGCATTTGCAGCCTCAATCGTCCTGATCGTCCACTGAAAGCGAGGTTTTAACCAGACCGTATCAAACAAAGCCACCCCTTGATCGCCCCCTGTGGGGAGATGGCGAACTGAGGTTCGTGAGCGAACCGAAAGTTCGGCAGAGGGGGTGCTCCATCACGCGCAAAGTCAAGCATCACTTGATCGCCCCCTGTGGGGGAGATGTCTCCGCAGGAGACAGAGGGGGTGCTACGTCACGTATAAAATCGGACGCTGCCTGCTTCGTTCTTACCCCCAGCAAAGCACCGAACCCCCTCAAAACGGGTAAACCAGCGGAGCCAGCAGGTAGACGCCCAGCGCGGCCACCAGCACCAGCGGCGCGCCCAGCCGGGCGTAATCCCCGAACCGGTAGCCGCCCGAACCCATCACCAGCAGGTTGGCCGGGTGGCTGATCGGCGACAGGAACCCGGTCGATGCGCCAATCGCCACCGCCACCATCAACGTCTGCGGATTGACGGCAAACTGGAACGCGCTCGAAAGCGCCAGCGGTGCGACGATCAGCGTCGCCGCCTGCCCCGATGTAAACTGGCTGACCAGCGCCGTCAGCAAAAAGAACAGCATCAGCACCCCGCGCGGTCCGATCTCGCCCGTCAGCCGGAACAAACCGTCGATCACCAGGACCGCCGCCCCGGTCTGGTCAAGAGCGGTTGCCAGCGGCAGCATCCCCCCGACCAGGAAAAGCACCTGCCAGGAGATGCTGTCCCGCGCCTGCTCGACTGTCTCGCAGCCGGTCAGCACCGAGGCAATCGCGGCCAGCAAAGCCGCCAGCGCCACCGGCAGCCAGTTGAAAGCCACGACCACCAGGAATGCTACCAGGAGCAGCAGGGAGATCGCCGCCCGTTCGCGGTGCTCCGGGATTTCCGGCAGGTGGGTCAGCACCAGGAAATCCGAATCGCGGCTCAGGACGCCCAACCGTTCCGGCGTTCCCATCACCAGCATCGCATCCCCCCGGTTGAGCGCATACTCCGAGAGATACGACCGCACCGGGCGTCCTTCGTGCCAGATCGCCAGAACCGTCACGCCGTATTTATCGCGGAAGCTGATATCGGAGAGCGTGCTGCCGAACAGCTTCGAGCGCGGCGAAAGCGCAACCTCGGCCAGCTCGCTGTTGGCCCGGAACAAAACCGCCTGCGAGCTTTCTTCGAACCCAAACAGGTCTAAGCCCAGGTTCCCGGCGGCGGTTTCCACTTCGGTGGGCCGACCCTGCAAAAGCAGCCAGTCCCCGGCCCGCAGCCGGATCGCGGGGTCAGGCGGCGCGAAGGTATCGCGCCCGCGCACTACCGCCGAAACGGTGACCCCGTACTGGTGCCCCAGGTCGCTGGCCGACAGCGAACTGCCCACCAGCGGCGAATCGGGCAGCACGTAGGCTTCGTGCAGCCGCATCGACAGCCGGTACGTTTTCGTCAGTTCCTGGCGGGCATTGCGCAGACCGCTCCATTGATCGCTGGGAGCGCGTTCGGGCAGCAGCGATTTGCTGAACAGTGTCAGGTAGATCAGTCCAACCAGGGCAATCGGCCCGCCGACCGGCAAAAAATCGAACAGGCCGAAAGTGGGCAGCCCGCGTTCGGTGAGCAGCCCGGCCACCAGCAGGTTGCTGGTCGTGAGCAGGGTTCCCATCCCGCCCAGCAGCGCGCCGAAAGAGATCGGCATCATCAACAGCGAAGGGCTGATATCCCGCTTCAGCGCGATGCGCCGCCCGACCGGGGCGATCAGCGCTGCCGAGGCGACGGTATTCATCCACATGGCGGCAAACGCCGCCGACAGCACCAGCATCCCGACCAGTGGACGCTCGTCGAGGTTTTGCGTCCGGCGCAGGATAAACTGGCCGATATAGGCCGTCACTCCCGTTTGCCGGAGCGCCGCCGTCAGCATGAAGATGCCGATCAACGTCAGTTCCACCGGGCTGCCGAACCCGCTGAACAGCACCGGCAGGTCGAGGATACCGGTCACTCCCAGGCTGACCAGCACCATCAGGGCGACGATGTCCGGTGCGGCCAGTTCGGTGACGAACAAAACCAGCGCAGCCCCGGTGATCGTCAATACAATGGCGGCGTCAGGTGTCACTGGCTGCCCCCCTGGAGATTATCCATCGATCACACCTACTGCCCGATCACAGCCTGAACAGCGTCAAGGGCATCGATTGCCCCATATCCATAGACATTGTTGACTTCCCCGGTGTCGGCCCCGCACAGGTTTCCGGCAGGTGAATAATGCGCCGTACCGGTCAGGATTTCCTCGGTGCGATCTACGTCCCCGATCAGGTCGGGGTCGGCTGACCACAGCAGCGCGGCGACACCGGCGACGTGCGGCCCGGCCATCGACGTTCCGTCCGAATATCCATATCCCCTGCCGGGTATACTGGAAAGCACACTGACACCCGGCGCGACGATATCCGGTTTTACACGGCCACTGCCATCGACCAGCACCGGTCCCCGGCTGCTGAAATAAGCGATGTCACCGCTGCTGCTGATCGCGCCGACCGAAAAAGCATCGTCGGCACTTG
>Ga0307420_1001585_pt1 | contig 10056 bp, 9 predicted proteins | sample SalMarWE160240MG_2_FD_202167 | JGI IMG/M metagenome (GOLD analysis project Ga0307420, IMG submission 202167) | Salt marsh sediment microbial communities from the Plum Island Ecosystem LTER, Massachusetts, United States - WE1602-40 | ecosystem: Environmental > Aquatic > Marine > Intertidal zone >... | reverse complement strand
ATTCAAGCGCCTGGGTGGCGCCGTCGGTAGCGATCGCCAGGGCGTCCGCCTTCTTCAATGCGTCGTAGATCGCTCGTTTGGCCGGAAAGACCCGGCTGGAGCCCTCCCCGGTCAGAAACAGGCGCCCAGAAGCTTTGAGGGCGGGCACGAACGCCTGGGCGGCCGTCGGATCGAAGCGACGGATGACCTCCGGTGTCTGCATCATCTCCTGGACCAGCTTGTAGCGGGAGTAGTTTGCGTCTTTCAGGTTCATCTTTCCTCCATTGGATTGCTCTACAGTGCCGCAAACTCGGGGATCTCCCCGACCAGCGGCCGGATATATTCTAGAAACTCCTCAGTGACGAAGTTCCCTTCCGAATTGATGTACTCTCTCGGCATGGGTTTGCTCTTCTCGGCGACCTCGGACAGGGGAGCGGTTTCGTACTCGACCCGGTACGGGGCACTTGATCTTCTGGCGATCGTGACCATGACTCCGGAGGATCCCTCTGCGGCCAGCTCCACGGCTCTCCGCCCGCATTCGTAGGCCTCCCGGCGATCCAGATCGACCGAGCGGTCCGCGGCGCTCATGATCAGGGACTCGGTGATCTGAAACTCGCCTCGTAAGTCGAACCGGTCCATGATCATCCGGTGCAGATTCAGCGCCGTGCTGGTTCCGGCCATGGCCCCGAACTCGATATTTCCGAACTTGTCGGTCGTCTCGGAGGCACTGACCGGGGTCCCGTCCGCGTACTGCAGACCTTCTCCGCACACGATCGAAACCCACCCGAACCGGGCGATGCAGCTGTGCACATCTGCAAGGAAACGCTCCCTGTCGAAGGCAACCTCAGGAAGGTATATCAGGTGAGGCGCCTCGGCCTCATCCCTCCTCGCGGCGGCGGTAGCGGCGCAGAGCCAGCCCGCATCCCGCCCGATCGACTGATAGATCACGTACCTGTCAACCCGCTGCATGTCCCGGGCCAGAATACCCGCCTGGAGCACGTTGAGGATATTGCAGCGGGCCGCGGACGGAAAACCGGGGGTGTGATCGGTTCCGAACAGATCATTGTCCACGGTCTTGGGGATGCCCACACCGAACAGCTCGTAGCCATGATCCCTGCAGTACCTCTCCACCCGATGAATCGTATCCATCGTATCGTTGCCGCCGATCAGAAAGAAGTAACGGATGCCGTTTTTTTTCAGTACTTTGAGGATCTTGGGCAGATCCGGCTCCTGGATCTTATGGCGGGAAGAGCCAAGAGCGGAAGAAGGTGTGCGTTTCAATTTGTCCAAGAGATCGGCAGGCTCGTCGCTCAGCTCGATCAGCTTGTCCTCCATCAACCCCTCGATGGCGAAGCGCATCCCGTAGACCCGATCCACTGCGGCTGAAGCGGCGGCTGCTTCGATCACCCCAGCCAGGCTGCAATTGATCACCGACGTCGGGCCCCCGGACTGGCCTACCGCCGCATTCCCTTTTCCCATGTTTTGCTCCCATCTGCCCGATATTCTATTTCCTTTTTCGAGAAAGTGCTACAAACTCAAGTATTCTAAGTATTGGTCCACGAAAAAAGGCGGGACGATGAGATGAAGCAGAAACATCGTTACTTTTGCGGAGTAGACTTCGGCGGCACCGCCGCCAAGATCGGGATTGTCGATGAAAAGGGAAAACTGTTCGGCACCGAGCGCCTGGAGATCTCTGCCGGCCAAAGCTACGATGATATCTTCGGAATGGTGGCTCACTGTGTTCGCCGCCGATGCCGAGAGCTCGATATTGATGTCGCCGCGATCGGCATCGGATCGCCCGGGTTCATCGATCGAAACGAAGGTCGGGTGCTCCAGGGATCCGAGAATCTTCCCGCGTTCAAGAACCGCTCTCTTATCAAATACCTGAGCGAAGATTTCATGCTCCCCGTATTCGCCGACAACGACGCCAACTGCGCGGCCGCCGGAGAGCTCCAGTTCGGGATCGGCGTGGGCTACGATTCCTTCGTCATGATCACCCTGGGGGCTGGTGTGGGCGGCGCTCTTGTTCTGGAGGGACGGGTGTTTCGGGGCACCCGCGGATTGGCCGGAGAGATCGGACATCTGTGCCTGGACCCGCAGGGTCCGTTCTGTAACTGCGGTAGCAGGGGATGCTTCGAGCAGTACGCCTCGGCCTCGGCGATCGAGCGCAGTTACCGGGAGAAGATCGTAAAACGTAGCTCAGGGGATTCTGCGGATCCGGCAGAGCTCCGATCGATCAGCGTCGAGTCCGTATTCCAGCGTGCTCAGGCCGGTGATCCATCGGCCGGGGAAGTTGTCCGGGAGACCGCCCGGCACATCGCCCAGGTTTTCGGAAATCTGGTGAATATCTTCAACCCCCAGGCCTGCATTATCGGAGGAGGGATATCCGCTGCCGGCAAGGAACTGTTGCAGCCCGTCAAGGATTACATCCCGGATTTCGCCTGGCCTCTGCCCCTCCAAGGGGTCAAGATCCATATAGCGACGCTGCAGAACGAAGCGGGAGTTCTCGGGGCGGCTGCCCAGTGCTTGGAGCGACTGGAGCGTTGAGCTACAACCGGCCGGTCCAGCGGATCAGGTTGTTGAAAAAGGCGGCGTAGAACGCACCGAACTCCACCTCTCTGCCTGCGATATCGCAGGAAATCCGCTCGTTTCCCCAATCCACGAATCCTCCGACCCAGTGGGGACCGCATCGGAGGTGAAAGCTGCGGTCCTGCCCAGTCCGTAGCCTCCGACCGCCAGAAGAACATCCCTGCCCTCCTCGGTAAATAAACAGGAGGAAGCTTCCGACCGGGTCCGGTAGCGGATCGTCTCAAGAAGAACCGGGACGCCATCTTTCGCCGTAACCCGGTTATAGCCGCCGATGCAGGGAGGTGAGCCGAAGGGTAGATCCGAGAGAATCGGGTGATCCTCCGCTTCCCTGAAAGGAATCCCAGCCGCCAATCATCAGCAGACCGGCACCTCGCCGAACCCACGCGACGATCTGCTCCATCTGGCTCAGCTTGAGATTGTCCGCCGGGAAGTCACTCAGAATAATCAGCTGATATCCTGCATCTTCCTGCAGAAAACGATCCGCCGATTCATCCGAGGCGACGTAGTCGAAACCGATCTTGAAATGCGTCATGACCCCTGCCAAATATGAGGCGGCGCTGTCCAGGCTCGTATCCCCCAGGTAGAGCACGGGGGTTTTGGTTCTTTTCATCTGCCTCTCCCGGAGAGTGTCTCCTAACGGCTGTCCAGCAAACTCAGCTCCAATAAGGCCTGTTTCAAGCGTTTGCGCAAAAGGGCGTCCGCCGGCAGCAGCGGCGGTCGCGGCTCTCCGCCGGCCAGACCCAGCAAGTCCATCGAAGCCTTCAACGCAGGTACGCCCCCCTCCCGGGTCACCAGACTATTCAACCCCACAATTCGCACCTGCAGATCTGTCGCCTGCTGAAGTTCCCCCTTGAGAAAGGCACCGTGTAGCTCGACACACAGACCCGGCGCTATATTAGCCAAGGCGGCGACACCCCCGACGGCTCCGAGCGAGAGGGCGGGGAGGAGAAAGCCCGCCGATCCGGCCAGCATCTGAAAATCCCCATGAATTGCCCCCAAAATCTGAGCCATCTTGCTCAGATTGCCGCCGGAATCCTTCATGCCGATGATGTTTGCATGCCCGGCGAGCTCCACCACGGTGGGACCGTCCAGATCCAATCCCGTTGAGGCGGGCATATTGTAGAGAATTACGGGAATGGGGGATTCGTCGGCCACGGTGGTGTAGTGCCGGATAAGGGAAGCTCTATCCATTCTATTCTTGTAGTAGTGGGGATTGATCACCAGCGCGGCATCCGCCCCGGCCTTGGCTGCCTCCCGGGTCAGCCGGACCGTACTTCGGGTGGATTCGCAGCCCGTGCCCGCGATCAGCAGTCTCTCAGACGGCAGAAGATCTCGAACAATCTCAACGGTCTTGATCTTCTCCTCCCGATCGAGAAAAACAAACTCCCCGTTGGAACCCAGCACCACATATCCTCTCAGCTCATAGCCGTTGAGGAACTCCAGATTCTGCCTCAGAGCGGATGAAGAGACTTCCCCTTCTTGGTCGAAGGGCGTCGGGATCGGGGGAAAGATGCCCGCGAGGTCGAGAAGGCTCATCCCCGCTTCTTCGGGCGTACCCGTCGGATGATCTCGAGGGTCTTCTTCACATTGTCCCGGATTCCGTCGAAATCCCCTGCTTGAATCAGGTCTTTGCGGATCAACTTACTGCCGATACCCACGCAGGCCACGCCGGCTTCAAACCAGGCTTTGAGGGATTCTTCGGTACAGTCTACCCCACCGGTGGGCATCATGCTGACCCAGGGACAGGGGCCCAAGACCGCTTTGACGAAGGCCGGTCCGCCTACCTGGCCGCCGGGAAAGACCTTGATGATCTCGCAGCCCAGCTCTTCGGCCTCGGAGATCTCGGAGGCACTGCCGCAGCCTGGTGAGTAGGGGATCTTGCGCCGATTGCAGATCCGAGCCACCTCCGGATTCAGCAGCGGACCCACGACGAAGTTCGCGCCTCGGGCTATATACATGGCCGCGGTGTAGGGATCCACTATTGATCCCACCCCGAGGATCAGCTCCGGCATCTCGTTCCGGCAGTAAAGCTCTAGCTGTGAAAAAACGTCAACGGCGTGATCCCCCCGGTTCGTGAACTCGACTACCTTCAGCCCTCCCTCCAGACAGGCCTTGGCTACCTTTTTCGAGATCTCCAGGTCAGGATTGTAAAACACGGGCACAACACCCTGGTCTACCATAGTGTTGAGAACCTCGAGTCGTGAAAATCGTGCCATTTCCGGCTCCTTCTAGGGAACTTTTAGTTTTCTTTGAGTAAATCCCGGGATCTTGCTCCTGTCAAGCTGTAGCAGACAATTAAGTTCACCCGAGTCTCTCCATCGTAGTCAATGACCTATACGGAAAAACCCGGGTCCAAAGTTGAATCTGATATCAAAGAGAATCAGAAATGTGTTTTCTAAAGAATGACGGCAGCAACTCGCGGTGGATTTACTTGATTTTGAATTGGTTCCGCGATCAAATCCACAACAGGGGCCGAGGGAATCATCAAACTCTAATCAATCATGCTTTACGGGAACACAACAATCTCAAAGCTGGCGATCTTGAAAAATAGTGCGCAAGGTCATCCGGGAAGAGCTTAAAACACTTGCGAAATAGCTGCTGATAATGCGCACACTCCATCTATTCGCGAACCCTGCACCAATTGGGGCACCTGGGCTCGTACTTTCAATTGAGAGTAAGAGATGCTACTGAGCTGCTTTCTGAATGTAGTCCCGAAGAATACTGTTAAGCAGTGTCTGATATCCGGTCTTCTTGATATCCGTCTTCCCCGCGACCGCCTTTACATCTATGGTCACGGCTTCGCCAGCACCTCTTGTCACCACGATATCAATCGCTTTCTTGTTCCCTAACGTAATGGTCGCATTGCAACCAAGTCTATGAAGAACGGACATTACTTAGAACTCGGAGGCCAAATTCGTGTCGTATCCTTTCTGAGACATGTGATCCCCCTTAGTCTCTGGAACTCAGCGAAAATAACTCTCCGGCCGTGAATTAGAGTTGTTGTGCCCGCTTGTCGCAGGGAAGAAGTTAAATCAAATCGGGCAGAAGCTGTGTTTGAGTGCAAAAACGATCAGCACCTATAGGTCTTGCATTCTACAAAAAATGGCTATGAAGACGAATGCAGAATTGATCTGTTATGCCATACGGCAAGTACTGGTTGAATAATGTAGGACAAAGACTGACAGATAGACGGGCAAATTTCCTACAAAAAAATCAGACAAATGCTGATACCGGTATCCTCTATCCAGTTGTATAGATAAGATCTGAGAACATTAGTAACGAACTGAAAGATCATGAAGGTTGTTATCGCAGACAATTCAGAGGCTGTACGCGAACGTCTTTCTTCGATGATTTCCGAAGTACCCGGCGTCGAGATATCAGGTCAGGCTAAGGACGGACAAGAGGCGATATTTCTCATCGAGGAAATAAAGCCTGATGCAGTGGTGTTGGACATCCGGATGCCTAAAGGGAGCAGTATAGATGTACTTAAGTATATTCGGAGTAGCCTTCACCTTCAGCCCAATCCCTTCGATATCGTGATTACCAACTATCACTCTGCCCATTATAGAGATAAATGTCTGGCGGTGGGGGGGGCGGATTATTTTTTTGATAAATCGACTGAATTTGAAGAGGTAATCTATGTTCTCAGGGCGACGACCAATAGCAGCCAAACGGTGGAATAAATAAAGTCTTGCGCTCATTATGATTATCACTATTACAGCGGCAGCGGTCTTGGGAATTAGTATCTCTTCTTGCCAGAAAGAGGAGACGATCAAAATAACGGCGATTATAGCACTTTCTGGTCCTGCTTCACATCTGGTTGATTTAAGGAACGCCATACTACTGGCCGCTGATGAGGTCAACTCCCGTGGTGGGATTAATGGCAAGGAAATAGAGCTCATCTATCGAAGACGGTCAAACCAATCCCCTGGAAGGTATCGCAGTATTAACAGAATTGAAAAAGCCCATCATCCCGACCTGTATATATCAACGTTAAGCTCTGTTTCCACGATATTAGCTCCTTTGGCGGAGGAAAATGAAGTTGTGCTCGTAGCACTGGTTGTAGCAGTTACAGAGCTTGCCAGGCAAAAGGAATGGGTTTTCAGGTATTGGTCCAGTAGCGCACGGCCGAGCTGCAAAAGACCGTCAACTTGATGCCCGACCGGGAGCCGTGCATGGCTGAGTCGAAAGAGACAATTAAAGACCAGTGCCCGTCTTGAGGGTAAGAGAGGAAGCGAGGAAGGTAACAGATGAAAAACGCCCAAAAGTGGCTGCTTGCGGCAACCGTGGCTCTCCTGGTCGCCGGGAGTCTTCCAGGCGTTTGGTCGAGTCCTATGAAAGAGGAAGACAAATCCGAGCGGGATGAGCCTCTCGTTATTGAGATCATGACTTGGGCCGAAAATTTAGTAGAATTCCACAAGGATGCTGCCCAGGAATTCGAGCGGGAATACCCGAATATCAAGTTGGAGTTCATCACCATGCCGGAAAAGAAGTATTACGAGGCGCGCCCTCTCCTTTTTGAAAGTGGGCAGGCTCCGGATATTTTTTATCAATCGGGGGGAGCCAAAGTACTCAGGGAGTTCCTGGAAAGAGGCTGGATCAGACCACTCCATCCTGATGGAATTCCCCCCCAGGAGTGGATTAAGCGCTGGCCCGATGGTTACTTCGTTCCGGGAATAAACGTTTATCACGATGAGGTTTATTCATTTCATTTCGATGATATCAAGATCGGCGGGTGGGGATTCATGTTCTACAACAAGGAAGTGCTGGCAGAAGCCGGATTGGATCCGGAGCAGGCCCCCGAAACGTGGAGCGAATTGAAAAATGCCTGCAGGACAATCAGCAATCATGCGGCAGGCGCAGGCATCGCCATTCCCTTGGATCCCCCGGCGGATATTCGCCGACTGTGGACCGCAATAGCCGGATCGATCATGACGGATAAAGCATTTGACTATCAGCAGGGGCGATTCTGCATTGATGACGAGCGGATGATCGCAGCTTACCAGTTCATCAGGAGTTTTTACGATGAGGATCTGGTGCTGCGCGGAGATGATCCCAAGAACCCGTATCAGTACGATAAGGCGTTTGCCAGGCAGGCCCTGGCAACCGGGCAGGCCGCCTTTTACTTCGATGGATCTTTTGTAGCGAGTGTCCTCAAAACCATGGGATTCGAGGATTTTGTCAACACCAATCTTGGCATTGCAGGTACGCCATATCCGGACAATCGCCCTCGCGGAGCCCTGAGCAGCATGCTCGACAACAATAGCTATTGGATCAGCAGCCAGACAAAACATCCCGATGAAGCCTGGCTCTGTATTGACTGGATGACACGACCTGACGGCTTCTATGGGCGAGAATACGTTTCCCGCGGTATGGGCTTCCTCCAATATGTCGACAATACCCGATATGTAACTGATCCAAATATATTGAGAATTATTGAAATTAGCCGTAACCTACGGGTTGTGGCTCCCGAGCCTTTGATCTTGAAACCCGAGTTGGCCAAATCGCAAGCATTCTTAGTCGCTAGTATCGGGATACTGCCGATGGTCGGTGAAACCTTGCTCAGCGGCGGCGATTTTAGAGCTGTTGCCCGGGACATGGCTCAAACACAGAACGACCTTTTTCTAAAAACCTTGGCAGAAGAACGGAAAAGCGGCCTGAATGTCGGCGTCGAGGATTATACATTTCCCGGCTGGAACTTCGACGAGGATTTTGACTATGGGAGCTATCAAAAAAGCGGCGATTAACCCGGACAAAGGCATATGAAGCCATCGTTTTTTTCAAGCTTGATCTTCAAGATTGGAATCGTCATCGTCATTCTCGAGGCCGTTGTCTTGACTTCTTTCGGGATCTACTACACTCGCCGATTCGAGGCGGAAGTGGACGGTCGTGTTTACAGCCGCGCAGGCATCCCGGGTAATCTCATGGCCAAGGGTCTGCTGGAATACAGTGTGGTGCAGAATCAAGACCAGATGAGGGAAATGGTTGGTGACAACCTCGATGAAGCCATGGTCGTCACTGTTGCCCAGAAGGTATTCTACTCCCTCAACGCTGAACACGAGGGGAAGAACATTTCCGATGTCCCGGGACTTTCTGCCGATTCGTTCAGCCCTTCCGTGAATGAGGTATCCATTCGGTACGTAACAGAAGAGGGGGGCAATTACGTTATTTGTATAACCCCTATCTTTGCCGGTGAAAGCAAGAAACCGTATTACTTCCTGTATCTCAAGATGTCCACCAACGACGCAGAACTGGAGAAAAAAAGCATTGGGAATATTTTCCTGACCGGTACGATCGCTTGCCTGGTCTTCACATCCCTGTTGATCCTTCTCCTTTTCAGAATAATAATTTCGAAAAGGCTTTCTCTGACGCTGGACGGAATTAGACGGATAGAAGAGGGTAATTTCGCTTCTAGTAGAATTCAACCTATAAGTTCTAATGATGAAATCTCGCATCTCCAGCGCGGGATAAACTCGATGGCCGGAACGCTTCAGGATTCTTTCGCCAGTTTGGAAGGTGAGATAGTGAATCGCAAGCAGGCCGAGGACGAGCTGGAAAAAAAGCTCAGCCAACTACGTGTGCTGATAGACAATATACCGGATTTAATATACTTCAAAGATGCCGACAGCCGGTTTGTTCTCGTAAATACCTCCCAATTGAGAGTACTGGGTGCCCAAAACGAAGAGGAAGTCATCGGGAAAACCAACTTTGACTTCTATCCCGAGGACCTGGCCCGGAAGTATTCCGCGGACGAGCGGGAGATTATCCGAACCGGGAAGCCGCAGATCAGCCAAGAGGAGCCGATCATTGATAAGAATGGCAACCGCCTCTGGTTGTCGACCACAATGGTACCGCTCAAAGATCCGAGCGGGAAGGTTACAGGGCTTGTGGGGATCTGCCGGGACATCACCGAGCACAAAGTGCTCGACGACAAGCTCGAGGATCTGGCCAAGTTTCCGAACGAAAACCCCAATCCGGTGCTGCGGATCTCCGCAGACGGCAGGCTGCTCCACGCCAATGCCAGCAGCGGGCCTCTGCTCTCGACCTGGGGCTGCGCGGTAGGCGGGAGGCTTCCCGAACGTTGGCGGAGTCTGATCAAAGAGACGATTGCCTCCGGGTCAAAGAGGGAGCTCCAAGAGGAGTTCGCAGGTTCGACCTTTCAGATGATGATGGTACCCTTCGTCGCCAGCGGCTATGTCAACCTGTATGGGTACGACATTACCCAATTAACACTCCTGGAGGCGCAGCTGGTGCAGGCACAGAAGATGGAGGCCATAGGCAGGCTGGCAGGGGGGGTGGCACATGATTTCAACAACATGATGACGGTGGTCAACGGTTTCAGTGACGTTCTTCTCAACCGCATAAAGGGAAGCGATCCACTGCGAGCGCACGTGGAAAAGATCAAAGAAGCGGGAACAAGAGCCGCCGCATTGACCGATCAGCTCCTGGCCTTCGGCCGCAAGAAGGTCATCCAAGCTAAAGTCGTGA
>Ga0307420_1001584_pt1 | contig 10056 bp, 6 predicted proteins | sample SalMarWE160240MG_2_FD_202167 | JGI IMG/M metagenome (GOLD analysis project Ga0307420, IMG submission 202167) | Salt marsh sediment microbial communities from the Plum Island Ecosystem LTER, Massachusetts, United States - WE1602-40 | ecosystem: Environmental > Aquatic > Marine > Intertidal zone >... | reverse complement strand
ATCGCGTATGACTATAGCGCCGTCATCGCTAAGAGCTGTGTGAACTCTGGCGAAGAGCTCCCGATTCTGCCGCCTTGAGTTCTGATGGCATATAGCACCAAGCCAGGCCAGGTCCGCACCCTCCGGCAACGCATCGGTGTTATAATCGCCTCCCACAAGGGTCACTCTGTCACTCAATCCCGCCTCTGCGAATTGTTGCTTAGCTATCGATACCACCGCCGGCAGGTCAAACAACGTCGCAACAGACACGGGAACGGCGCGAAGAAACGCAATCGTCCAAGTGCCCGGCCCGCCGCCGACATCGAGCACATGATGGAAATTAAACGGCCGCAACATGTCAATCACGCCGGCAGCGACAGGTCTGGAGATAGTATTCATAGCGCCGATAAAGTCCTCCTGGTCGCCGTCGGCACCGCGAACACTCGGAGCGGTTTCTGCGCATTTTCCCGTTTGTGTCACCTTCGACAGCTCGGCCCAGCGACGAAGGCAATTGGCCTGATGACGAAGCATGGGCAGGACATTGTCGGCTGATTGCTCGGTCAGCAATCTCGCCACGTCTTCAGGAACGCTGTATCCTTCGCCCTGCTTGCTTAGGAATTCTAATGCTACAAGCGCATCCAGCAAAATGGTTGTCGCCCGAAGGTCGGCGCCGAGTTCACAGGCCAGATCCTCGGCAGTCATTGATTTTGCGTGCAGAGGACTAAACACATCAAGAGCCGCAGCAGCAGTTAATACACACGCAGGCTGGAATGACCGGGCAATATCTAATACTTCCTGCGCAGTCCATTGTTTTGCCATTGCAACATCCCCTTATACAAAAAAAGCACCATCAGATTAAAGCATCGGCAAATAAGATATCGAATCCGTTGTGGAATTACAACTACTATGTATACTTAGATATGGAACAGGCGATGCCGGATCAGCTTGAAATGTAAAATTGATTATGCGGTTCAGAAACCAATCATGTGGACTTCATGAATCATGACACCCATTTGAGCACATTTGACATGGTGGGGCTTCTGGCGCCTGTGCTCTTCGCAGGAGATAACGACACAGCCGCCCATCTGGAAAATCGATAAAATCAAAACGATGATTAATATTGCCCTTCTCATTGTTAGTTCTCCAATCATTATCAAAAGCTTCTGCCCGTCATCAGCAAATCGGATTTGGACGGTTCGCAGCCTGTTTTTCCATTAATTGATTCAACAACGTCTGCATGACAGATTTGTCATAATCTCAATTTTGCTTTCCCACTTGTGTGAATCAATCCCGGTCGATTGGCTCGCTTCAAAGTTACAAAGGCTGAGCAGCCATTTTCGGATAAATCGTAAAGCCTTCATTTTAAAGCCTCCTGCATTTCTAAGTTCTTTACTTTTCCGGCTTAATCACGTTGAAACAACCGTGCCGGAGAGCTCTGTCTACTTAATAAAGGCCACAATTCGACGACTGGTAACAGAAATAATAAAAGTTATCCCGGTACCGATAACTATCAGCCAGCTCCAGCCGAGATCGATTTTTCCACATTTTATTAATAGCAACAGGACTATACAAACCGTCGTGCTGACAAGCATTGCGACAATGTTGGCGTAGTTGGTTTGTTCCCGTGTAAGCAGGCCCAGCAAAAAGACGCCGAGCATCGGGCCGCCGGTAATCGAGAGAATCTGGAAGGCAAACCAAAGAATGTTTTCAACCGGAGCGCAGGCCATTGCAATCCCCGCTAAAATCAGACCGAAACCAACCACGCAGGCACGGGACACGAGCAGATAATGCCTCTCCGAGGCATGCCGTCGGATCAAAGGTCGATAGATATCCGTCACGAAAGAAGATGTGAGTGAACTGAGCGGCGAATCTATACTGGCCATTACGATTGCTCCCAGCACAAGGCCCTTGAGACCTGCCGGCAAAACGTTGCGAGAGAAATGCGGCAAAATTTCCTTCAATTCCACAGGCAGGGCCAGCGAGGGATTCTGCCGATAGAACACAAACAGCAGCGTGCCGACCAGCAGGTAAAGCCAGTACACGGGCAGCACGGTCACAATGGTGGCGAGAATGGTTCTTTGACTGCTCTTTCTCGTCTCGACGGTGAGCAATCTCTGGACCATTTCCTGATCGGTTCCGAAAGAGGCCAGGCCGATGAAGAATCCGCTGGCCAAATAGGCCCAGAATGTAGAGGCATCTTTAAGGTCGAATTTGAAACTGAATGTGCTTAGACGCCCGGCCTCGTGGGCCGTTTGCATAGCGGATAAAAAGCCGCCGTCGATATGCCGGACAAGATAACTGACCACCACAACGCCGGCCACAACAAAAAATATGGCCTGGTATGCACCTGCCCAGACGACTGCCTTGATACCACCAAAAGCAATGAAGGCAATGCTAACGAGGGTAAACAAAGTTATCGTCGCCGATAGTGGCCAGCCCATAATGACACCGACGGCCATGCACGTCGCATACAGGCGCACGCCCGAAGCCAGAAGACGTGTGATTAGGAAGTAGATCGAACCGGTGTACCGGGTCGCCGGCCCGAAACGGTGACCTAAGAATTCGTAGATGCTGGTGCAATTGTATTTGTAGAAGGCGGGAATAAAAAGATACCCCACGACGAGTCGGGCCATAGCCAGCCCAACCAGAAACTGAATCCAGCGCCAATTCTCGATGAAGGCCGTATGAGGCATGCCGATAATGGTCAGGGCGCTGATCTCGGTGGCCACGAACGACAGGCACGCTACGACGGGCGGCACGCGGCGGCCTCCGAGGAAGAAATCGACCGTGTCTTTTTCCTCGCGACCGAAGACGTACGAGATCACGAACAGCAGCACCGCGCCGAAACCAACAATGCCCCAGTCGAGCCCGCTTAATTTGCCTGCCTCAGCGATAATGCAATTCACGATGCCCCCTCGATAGCTTTCCGCAGAAACTGGTCGGATTCATCCAGGATTTTCAGGGCGCCCGCCAGGTCGGTCCGGCAAAAGTGCATGACAATCGCCACTTTGACTTTTCCCTCCGCGCGGTCCAGCAGCTTTTGAGCTCCCGGCCGATTGATATTAGTTATCTCCATCACAATTCGCACCGAGCGGTCGCGCAGCTTTTCATTCGTCGCCTTCAGGTCCACCATCAGGTTGCCGTAGACCTTGCCCAGCCGGATCATCGCGCCGGTTGTGAGCGTGTTGAGCACAAGTTTGGTAGCGGTGCCTGCTTTCATTCGCGTAGAGCCGGTGACGACCTCCGGGCCGACAACCGGATTGATGATAATCTCGGCGGGGATGTGCTCGACGGCCTCCGGCGCGCAGGTGACGAAAACCGTCGCCGCCCCGATTCGCCGGGCTTGCTTGAGGGCGCCATGCACGAAAGGCGTCATACCGCACGCGGCCAGTCCCACCACGACGTCCCTTGCCCGCACGTGTTTCTTTTCTATCGCCGCAGCACCATCCTCAGGGTAATCTTCGGCCCCTTCGGCAGAGCGGACCAGAGCGCGCCGGCCGCCGGCAATTATGCCCTGCACCAGCGAAGGCGGCACGCCGAACGTGGGAGGGCACTCCGAAGCATCCAGGACACCCAGCCTGCCGCTTGTGCCGGCACCGACGTAAAATAGCCGTCCTCCCTCTTTAAAGCGTGCTACAATTACATCAATTGCAGCAGCAATCTGCTTACTCTGTCGGGCCACCGCCGCAGGAACGAGCGCATCTTCGGCGTTGATTAGATCGACGATCTGCTGCGTCGAAAGCCGGTCGATATTTTCGCTGGCGCGGTTGCGCAGCTCAGTCATCGGCAAAATTTTACGTCTTTTCGTCATGCCGGCATTATCTTCCCTAAAATAACCGGCCGCTCTGCGCCGGTGGCTGTCGGTACGTTGCTGGCCATCCCCTTTATCGTCGCCCAAGCCAGAATCGCGAACGAAACCGCCTCTTTGGCATCGACACTGATACCGAAATCATCGGTCGAGAGCATCTTAACGTCCGGCAGCTCTTCATGCAACATCCCGACCAGCGTGCGATTATGAGAGCCGCCCCCACACAAAATTATCTCATCCGGTATCGCGGGCAGGAAGCGGCAATAGGCCCGGGCGATACTTTTTGCGGTCAGGGCCGTCACGGTCGCGACAATGTCGGCACCAGCCAGACCTTTCTTGCCGGCCCGGCGATAGATTTGCTCGGCGAAAGCAGCACCGAATTCTTCCCGGCCTGTCGATTTAGGCGGGCGCCGCCGGAAAAAAGGATGCCGGAGCATCTCGCTGAGCAACCGTTTGTCGACCGTGCCCCGCGCCGCTATTTTGCCACTCGCGTCGTAACGCCTTTTGTCGTTGGTAATAAGTCGGATAATGTCGTCGATGACCATGTTTCCCGGCCCCGTGTCGAAGGCGATAATATCATCCTGCGTGCAGCCGCCCGGCAGGAAAGTGACATTGGCGATGCCGCCGATATTCTGAACGGCACGCTTCAGCCGTTTGTGTTTGAACAGAACATAATCCGCATAAGGCACCAGCGGGGCTCCCTCGCCGCCCGCTGCCATGTCACGAGGCCTGAAATCCGCGACCGTCGTAATACCGGTACGCTGAGCGATGACGGATGGTTCGCCAATCTGCAGTGTGGAACGTATCTTCCTGCTGCCGTAGCGCTTGCCGTGAGGTTGATGATAAATCGTCTGGCCGTGAGAGCCGATCAGGTCAACCGAGCTCAGGGATATGCCGTTTCTTGAACAAAGCTTGATCACCGCATCGGCAAAGACCTCGCCCAGAACGAAATTGTAATGGCAGATATCATCCAGACGCGCCGACTCGGGCCGGCACAAATTAAGGATTCGTCGTCGCAAAGCAGCCGGGTACGAAAACATCTCGAACGCCAACAGCCGAACCTTCCGGCTGCTTATCTCGACAACCGCAGCATCCACCCCATCAGCCGATGTGCCCGACATCAACCCCACCACCCGCATCTTATCCTTGCCCGCAATTTCCCGAATCCGGCGACTCACTGCTGTTTCAGACCTCCATTTACCAAAGAATATTCTTCCACGTATTTGCAGTCACCAAAGGATTATATACTTGCTTCGCTTAATCTTCAACGTACTTGCTTGTCCAAAAGTATATTTACATCTTCAACTTAAAATGATACGAATATCGCATTCTAATATTTGACTACGGAATAATAGTGATGTCGCATGCAGTTAATAGAGCTGAAGAATTTTTGACGCGGGAGGGGGCGTTTCGATTGGGGGAATTGTTGACCGAGGCGTTTCATCCGAAGACCAGGACGCTCTCACAAACTGCGGCGGTGGATTTGCCAGCGGCGATCAGGCTCCTGCAGTCGGTGGACGATGAGATTCCGCCTGCGATGGAGAAGGTATTGAAGCAGGATTCATTCGGCCGGCTCGTGGATGCGTTCGGCGAGGCTTTGAGGGCTGGTAAGAATATTTTTTTTACCGGCTGCGGCTCAACGGGCCGGCTAAGTATCCTGCTGGAAGCGGCATGGCGGCGATGCTGGCGCGAAATTAAGAAAGTCTCGCCGGAGATGAGAGAATTAGAGGATCGAGTCTTCAGCGTCATGGCCGGGGGGGATTTTGCCCTTATCAAAGCAGTCGAGGGCTACGAGGATTTTCCCGACTTCGGGCGATACCAGTTGCGCCGAATGGGCGTCGGGCCGGGCGACGTCGTTATCGCTATCACCGAGGGCGGGGAAACGCCCTTTGTCATCGGCACCGCGTGGGAGGGGATCGACGCCGGGGCGAAGGTCTTTTTTGTCTATAACAATCCGACGGAATTATTGCGCCGGCACGTCAAACGCTCGCGAGAGGTAATCGAAGAACCGCGTATCACCAAGCTCGATCTGACAACGGGCCCGATGGCCATCACAGGTTCAACACGGATGCAGGCCACGACAGCCGAATTGTTTATTGTCGGAAGCGCGCTCGAAATCGCGCTGGTACGTGTGTCGAGGGCGTCCCGCCCTCGTTCGCGGGCAAGATGTCCGCGACACTTTAAACAGCGCGAACTTAGTGACTACCTTCGGCTCTTGTCGGAGCTTATCAAGCAGCTTTCGAGTGATGAGGCGGTTGATATGCTGGCAGCCGCGACGGCGTTCGAAGAAGATATCTATCGCAGGCAGGGATTTGTGACCTATTTTGCCGATAAGTTTTTGCTGGACGTTCTGACTGATACGACGGAGCGCTCGCCAACGTTCATGCTGCCGGCCTTTCGGAAACAGGATGACAATCTCTCGCCACGATCGTGGGCATTCGTCAAAGACCCGTTTCGTTCCACAAAAGACGCGTGGCGAGAGCTGCTTCAGCGCGAGCCTCGCGGCCTGGATTGGGAACGCGATGTTTACGAAAGGATGAAGGCGCCGGAGATTCTGTTGGCCCAACCGCCTAAGCTGGACAATACCGAAATCCATAAGTTCATGGTCGGTTGCGAGCCCGATCCTTCTCGGACGGATGCCACAGACTCGGCACTGGTAGTCGTTGGGATTGGCAACGAGGATCACCTGATTCAAACCGCTTTAAAAAAGTTCGGTTCGCAATACAAAAAGACCGCTGCTATCATTGTCGCCCCGACCGACTCAGCCGGAGCAACAGACGAAACATTCTGTTTTCCTTGCACACTGGCTGATTCGCCGTTGCAATTGTGGCATCATCTGGCTGTTAAGCTCGTTCTTAATACACTTTCAACCGCGACGATGGTTCGCATGGACAGGGTCATCGGCAACGCAATGGTATGGCTGTCGCCGAGCAATAAGAAGCTGATCGACCGGGGCTGCCGCCTCATCGCTCAGCAGACGAGCTGCAGTTACGAGCAGGCCTGTATCGCACTGCACGAAGCGCTGGAAGAAGTCGAATCGGGACAGCAGCAAGGAAAAGAGGTTCCCTCGCCGGTCGCTTGGGCAATCGAGAGGATTCAATCAGAATAAATGAGATATCCGTCCCTGATTTTTAGGAAAGACTCCAGTTCTTTCTGCCATCTGTTCTGCAGAACATCCAGTGACGAATGACTTGTGATTGCATTGCGAATCTTCGAGGTTCCACATAAACGGTCGAAGTGGCTTGCTCTCCATTCGAATTGATCCGGGTACATCCGGCAGATTTCATTAACGATTCTGATGCCGCTGGAGTATGGCGTGAGCCGGTCGCGATCTGTGACGAGAACATGGACACCGTGACATTCCCGGCCCTGGTACTTCGAACTCGTGGGTGTGAAAAGTACCGGCTCGAAGCGCATGGCCGGCAGGTTCATCGCGTTGAGCCGCCCGGCCAGAAGTTTCGAATCGATCCAGGGCGCGCCGAACTGCCTGAACGGCATCGTTGTCCCCCGCCCTTCGGAGACATTCGTTCCTTCCAGCATGCACAGGCCCGGATAGACGGCGGCGGTTTCAAGGTCGGGCATGTTCGGCGAGGGCTTGATGAAACGCAGATCCGTCTGGTCGTACCACATCCGGCGGCGCCAGTCTTCCATCGGAACAACGACGAGCCTGGCCTTGATGCCGCCGGCCAGCCAGCCCTGTCCGTTGAACATTTTCGCCAGCTCGCCCGCGGTCATGCCGTGCCGGACGGGAATCGGATAGAGCCCTATGAAGCTGGCCAGCGCCGGTTCGAGGATATTGCCCTGAACGCTGATGCCATTGATGGGATTCGGGCGATCCAGCACGACGAAGGTCTTGCCGTTCTGAGCCGCGGCTTCCATCGCCAGCGACATCGTATAGATATAAGTATAGAAACGGGCGCCGATGTCCTGGATATCGAAGATTAGAACATCGATATTCCGCAGCATCTCGCTTGTGGGTTTTTGTGTTTTCCCATAGAGGCTGTAAACCGGCAGTTTATAGACGGGGTCGGTTTGGCTGTTGATTTTCTCGCCGGCACGGGCAGTGCCCCAAAGACCATGCTCGGGGCTGAAAAGGGCCGTGACTTTCACACCAGTCATGTTTCTAAAGACATCGACGATGAACCTGCCTTCGCTGTCGTATGCAGTGTGATTTGCGATGATCCCAAGTCGCCTGCCTTCGAAAACGTCCTTGTACGCGCCAACACGATCCAGCCCGGTCTTGACCGAGCCGTAACAGTTCGCCAGCATAATAAACAGAACGATGATTAAAGTTGTTTTCGCCGGTTTCATTTATCTATACTTTAAACGACTTTTCAAACTAAAACAAGCGGCAGGACAAGAAATCGATGACAATGCCGACAGTTCATGTTATGATCCACCCTGGTGATTATGAAACTAATCCGAACAATGACAACGCTGCTGACGCTGCTACTTTTCCTTGCGGCGGGATGCCGGCCGGAACAGGAACGAGAGTACCGGCAGCGTTTTACCAAGATCGACCGGGTCATCGAAGAAGAAATAGCGAAAGGCAACTTCCCGGGAGCCGTGGTGCTCGTCGGCCAACAAGATAATATTGTGTACTGGCAGGCATTCGGCAATGAAGTTGTCGACCCATGTAAGGAACCGGCCGGCAAAAATACGATTTATGATCTGGCATCTATGACCAAGCCGATTGCCGCAGCAACTTCGATTATGATTCTAAGAGACCGCAGAGCGATACAACTGGAAGATTATGTGAGCAAATATCTGCCTGCCTTCGCCTGTAACGGCAAGCAGGATGTCCGGATCGAGCATCTCCTGACCCACACTTCGGGACTGCCGGCGTACACAAACGCCGCCGAGCTGACCGAGCAATTCGGCAACCCCTGTCCTGAAAAGGTGATTGAGAAAATATGTTCATTGGAAGCTCTCAGCGAGCCGGGCGAGGAATTTCGCTATAGCTGCCTTGGCTATATCACACTGGCAAAGATCATCGAGACAGTAAGCGGCAAAAACATCGGTGATTTCAGCAGAGAGAATATTTTCGCACCGCTCGGCATGAAAGACACCACATTCAATCCGCCGGAGGCCTGGGAGCGGGATATTGCCGCGGCCGAAGTTATAGATGGGCTTGCGCTTCGAGGCACCGTCCACGATCCCCTGGCCAGGTTGATGGCGGGCCTGTCGGGCAACGCGGGGCTTTTTTCCAACGCCTATGATTTATCTATTTACTGCCGGATGCTGCTCAACGGCGGCAAGTGGCACGGCAAAAGAATTCTCAGCCCCGAAGCGGTGACTCTGCTGACCACCGCTCGGACGCACGGCCGGGCCTGTGGTTTTGATGTGAACTCGAGATACGCATGGGTGAAAGGCTCATACGCACCGGAACAAGCGTTCTGCCATACCGGCTATACGGGCACCTCAATCGTATGCGATCCGGCGAGCAAAACCTTTATAATTATTCTGGCCAACAGAGTCCATCCCGACGATGATGGAACTACGAAACCTGTACGAATTAAAGTTTCAGATATTGTTTTTAATCGAAACGGAGGCGAAAAGTGAAACGACGTGATTTTTTGAAAGCTGCCGGTTTCGGCGCCGCGGCCCTGGCCTTATCCTGCCGTACAGACGTAATTCAAACAACAGAGCGCAGGAAAAAACCAAACATCGTTTATATCATGGCAGACGACCTAGGTTACGCGGAATTAGGCTGCTATGGCCAAAAGAAGATTAAGACGCCCAATATAGACAAACTGGCCGCCGAAGGCATGATGTTTACGCAGCACTACTCAGGTAATCCGGTATGCGCACCATCACGATGCACTTTAATGACGGGCCTGCATACAGGTCACGCCCAGATTCGTGCCAACAAGGAGGTGGGAGGAAAAGCCGGATGGGTGCTGGGCTCGACAATCGGCGGTCAATGGCCGCTCGAGGCCGGTACCGTCACTGTCGCCGGGATACTCAAAGATGCAGGCTACACCACCGGGGCGTTCGGAAAATGGGGCCTCGGAATTGTCGGCACGACAGGGGATCCGAACAAGCAGGGTTTCGACCACTTCTTCGGCTACATATGCCAGCGACAGGCTCATACGTTCTATCCCAATCACCTGTGGCGTGACGGCGAGGTTGAATGGATCGAGGCCAACAAGGATGGAAAAGAGCAGGTTTATTCCCATGATTTGATAGCACAGGAGGCCCTGAAGTTTATCAGGACCAACAAGGACCGCCCCTTCTTTCTGTATGTTCCTTTCACCATACCGCACATG
>Ga0307420_1001581_pt1 | contig 10066 bp, 12 predicted proteins | sample SalMarWE160240MG_2_FD_202167 | JGI IMG/M metagenome (GOLD analysis project Ga0307420, IMG submission 202167) | Salt marsh sediment microbial communities from the Plum Island Ecosystem LTER, Massachusetts, United States - WE1602-40 | ecosystem: Environmental > Aquatic > Marine > Intertidal zone >... | reverse complement strand
TCCGTTTGGTTGGTTGGATTAAAGTTTAATGCTGCTGCTGCGAGGTTGGCTAATGTATTGGGGAGTGTGCTGACTTACTGCTGTAAGTCAAGAAATAATGAGTGAGTCAAGAAAAGTTGAGTCAAGAAATTTTTACAAGAACACCTTTAAGGCTGAATTGAGGTTGTATAGTTGGTGCTGTTATGAAGAAAACAAAGGTGACACCTTGGCTAATCATTACAACATTATTTGCAACAACGGTCATAACACCCTACTTATCATTAGTTTCTGGAGCTGACTTCAATGCCACTTATACTGGACCTACAGCTCCTAAAAGTGAGCAAGAACCACCTACATTTATGTTTGTTCTTGAAAATGGCACCGTTCTGAAGCCACATAATAAACAGTCTGTCTCAATTGGAAACATATACACGAAAAACTTGACTATTAAATTGATTATGAACATGGATTACGGTAATGGCTTCTTTGTCAATCTACATAACGTCTCCTACAAAGCAAGTTGGCAAGATGAACCCGTAGTATTTTACAGGTGGAGTATCAATGACCCAGCCGACCTTTATGATGATGACCCTAATGGCACTAATTCTTTCAGTTATAACATAGTCTTAACAGAAATCCCTGAAGGACCCCAACACTTAGATTTCAACGCTGCTGGTGGAGGAATATACATCAGTTTCGGTAATCCCAACACATACCAAACTTTTACCATAGCTAGCTCATCCTCATTAAACTTCACAATAGTAGGACCAGAACTACAATCAACATCAACACCATCACCTTCACCAAAACACACTCTTATCGTAGACCCAAATTTCAGTCTCTACACTGGGTTAACATTATTGATAATTGCAGTTGCCACCGTTGCTGGTCTTCTGCTCTACTTCAAGAAACGCAAACATCAGGAAAAGGTTGAGGTAAAATGAACAAAAAAATCGCTTCAAGCGCGGCGGTCATAATCGTTATTGTCACTGCATCCATTGCCGCTTGGCTTGTCAATAATCAAATCAGCGACCTTCAGAGCCAGAACAGTGACTTGCAAAATCAGGTAAACGAACTTCAAGACCAAAACAAGGAGCTTCAAGAGCAACTTACTGCACAAAAAGTAATGATTACAACATTTTTTATAACTGGACATGACAATCCAGGTGGGATTATGTGGAATACTGATTTTATCGTTAGAATTCAGAACAACGGAACAAGAGATGTGCACGGACTATACTTAACCTTCAACGTTATCAGTAATTATACTGTTGAGAGAGGGCTTTACATGTTTCAACCCTATGTAGCTGAACTAAAAATGGGGGAGCACTATGAAATAGGCACCCTTAAGCAGGGAGAAACACAGGAGATACAGGGACAAATCTTGAATAATATGGTTGATTCCATGAAGCTAAGTGGTTCCAGTTTTGTGGTCACACTCAAATTAAATAATTCTGTCGTCGACACGTTCACTATTCCAAGTAAGTACTACTACTTGACAGTAAATGGTAGTTAATCCGCCCTTTGTTTAATATACGCAAACACTAAGAAAACCGCTTTTTCCCTTCTTCACCTTTCCACAGTATTAATTTATACTCGGAAACGCCTCTGAACCCCCTTTTTTCCGCTATTTTTACCCCTTTTTCTCCCTGCAGGTCACAAAAAAACGTAACGTATCCCCGTATACTATTATAATAATGATAATGATAACCACAAATCAAGCCGATTTTCAAGCCTTTTTACAAGCCATCAGACACGAAAAAAACCTTTGAACATTCCTTCACAAAAAAACATCTTAGCATTTCACCCTCACCTAAGCAAACCATCGGACAGAAGTCAAGTCAAGTCATTACGACAGGCGTCAATTTTTTTTTGCATTAAAGTTTAATCCACTTTTTCCTATAGTTCTTTGAAGTCGTAGTTTATCCAGTTAAGCAGCCAAGCCTCAGCATCTTTTTTTGGGTCTAACCGTCTTTCACGACAGTTTATATTGAAGTTGGTTGATAGTATCTTTTCAACCCTTACAGAAAAGCGTTTAGAACGCCCCCTTATAGAAAGTGGTCGTTTAGAACAGCCGTGTTCTATATATAGAATAGGCTGTAGGTTGAACCTTGCTGAGGTGTAGGTTTCACTCAGAAAAACTGTTGGTTCGTTGCGAGTGTGAAAATTGAAAGGTTTTTTAGTTTATTGGTGTTTCGGAGTTGTACCATTTGAGGATTTCCGTTATTGCTTTGTTCGAGTAGCCTATCTCCTTCAGGACTGTTTTTAAGTCGTCTGTTGTTTCGATGCTCATGTGGCAACACCATATAATATGTAGTTTCAATCTTTATTTAACTGTTCATTCCGAAATCGGAATATGTCGTGAACTCACCTAACCGCGGTCAGAATAGGAATCTGAATACGTGAGTGTTCTTGCAGAATCTCTATATTGCTCGATGAAGTTTGTTCACAACAGAACGGCACATAACACTTCCAGGGAGCAGTTTCGCCAGTGATAGATCAGACGCAAGTTGTGGACGCTTTAATGAAGCCTGAAGCATACGAAGAAAACCCAGGCAGCATTGAGCTGGTCCAGACACACATATCCTTCGTGTTTTTGACTAGGCGCTTCGTCTACAAGGTGAAGAAGGCAGTGAACCTCGGCTTCTTGGATTTCACCACGCTTGAAAAGAGGCGTTTCTTCTGCGAAAAAGAACTGGAGCTTAACAGACGATTGTGCAGAGACATGTACTTGGAAGTGGTTCCCATCAACAAGGCATATGCTATCAAGATAAAAGGCGAGGGAGAAACGGTTGAGTACGCGGTAAAGATGAAGCGGATGCCTCAGGAAAAAATGATGAGCAAGCTTCTTGAAAAAAACCAGGTTGACGACACGCTTGTTGACAGAATAGCCAAGATAATCGCGGAGTTCCACTCCAAAGCCCAGACAGACAGTCGAATAAGCGAGTTCGGCTCCGTAGAAACAATAGAAACGAATTGGAAAGAGAATTTCGAGCAAACTGAGCCGTATGTTGGCAAAACAATATCCCTTGAGGATTTCAAGCTAATACGCGAGCGAATCGAAGACTTCGTGACTGGAAACGTGTCCCTTTTTGAGAAGAGGATGGCGGAAGGTAGAGTTAGAGACTGCCACGGCGACATCCATTCGGGTAACATTTTTGCTACCGATGGCATCTACATTTTTGACGCCATAGAATTCAACGAGCGCTTCAGGTATTCGGATGTTGCCGCTGACGTGGCTTTCCTTGCCATGGACTTAGACTTCAGAAAACGATCTGATCTTTCTGACTTTTTCGTCGAGAGATATGCCCTATATTCTGGAGACAAAGAGTTAACGAAACTCCTGCCCTTCTACAAGTGCTACCGAGCCTACGTGCGGGGAAAAGTTGTCGGGTTCAAACTTAACGACCCCAACGTCAGCAACGAGGACAAAAACGCCGCAGCGGAAGAAGCAGAAGCATACTTCAAACTAGCCGCAGACTACACGAAAATACTCTAAGCAGAAATAGAGGCTAAAATTGGTCCGCAACATAGTCGGGGACAGCTACGGTGCCCATCACAACTGGTTTCTGGTGGCAGTCGCTCCCTCCAGTCACCATTAAGCCATGTTCTTTTGCAAACCGTAGATAGTGGCTGGTTGTCTGAGCATCACTTCTTGAATGCCAGCACTCCACACCATCAATGTATGCCAGCATGGAGTCTTCGATTATTTGAGTTTGTTCAGGCAGCGATTTGGTAAGTGCCACAAGCGAAGTTCCATGCGGGTCGTTAGGATGAGCCACCATTATTTTTCCGCCCGCGTTATGCACCAGCTTAGCGGCGTCTTCAAGGTAAAGCGGATACTTGGGAACGTTACAGCGCACAAGGTACTTGTCAAAAGCCTCCTGCCTGTTTCCGACAATGCCCTTCCTCACCAGATAATCCGCGATGTGAGGCCGCCCAAGCACACCGTCCACGGAAGCCTGAATCTCCTCAAAATCCTTTTTCGTCAGCTTTTTAATGCCTTCCTTCTCGAATTCGCCGTTAAGGTTATCAAGAATTTTCGCGGCTCTTGTCTCTCGGTACTCCGCCATCTGCTGAAGCTTATCCGTCAACGCTTGGTTCTTAGGGTCAAATTGGTAGCCTAAAAAATCCAGCGCTACAGGCTTGCCCGCGTGGTAATTTGGATGTGAGAAAGTCACGTTCAATTCAACGCCGGAAACGTAGCGGATTCCAGCTTTCCCAGCCAAATCCATGGCTACCCGCTGGCAGCCAATCGAATCATGATCCGTGATAGACATAAACCCGATGTTTCTGCGTTTGGCTTCCTTAACGATTTCTTCTACCGTGAAAGCGCCGTCGGAGCTTTGCGAGTGAATGTGTAAATCTATTTTCATGGCGTTGTCCCGTTATCTTTTTTCCATTCCGATGACGTACCAGTCTTCGGGAGAGTCGTGGCACGTGTCAACTGTCAACTTCACGATTTTAAGCTGTGGATGAAGCTTTTTCAAGTCATCCAAGTCAACGGGTTCAAACTTGTTCTTGTTGGCAAGATACGCCTCCACCGTCAAAGCGTTTGACTCATACTTCTCCTTCGTTCTTCGTTTGATCCGCTCGACCGACACTTCCTGGGAACAACTAGTTTCCAGTATAACGAAAGTAAAGCCGTGCTTCGCCGCAATCTCAGCTGCGCGCCTCCGCAACTCCTGAGTTACAAAGGTGGCATCCAAAATCACGCCCTTACGTTCTCCAGCAAGGTCGTCTGCACGCTTGAACATTTCGTCATAAACCGACAGCCGCTTGTTCATGTTCCCCGCAACTTTCGGGTCAAACACATCCTCGTTCTTAAGAACCTCCAATCTGATTAAGTCGCTACGAAGGATGGGATAACCCTTGATCTTTGACACTTCTGCTGAAGTCTCTGTTTTCCATGTCGCCGGAAGTCCGACAGTAATCAACAGAGTCTTAGCGCCTAACTCAGCATTAACAAACTTGGCGAAAGGTTCCCTCAACCGTGCACCCCTCACAGTAGAGTTCAGGTAAAAACATAATTAAACCTTTTTGACCCTAAAAAAACGAGGGCTTGACAGCTTGCCTATAAAGCGCCTAAAGGAAAACTAAATAGTCAGGGTTGGTATCTTTCCTAAAAGAAGGTTAACGTAAATGGAAGAATTTCAGGTTAAAGACAAGGCGCTCGCGCCTCAAGGTCATTTGCAGATAGAGTGGGCTTCAGCTCACATGCCCGTGTTGAACCAAGTTAAGCGCAGGTTCAGCAAGGAACAACCGTTGAAAGGTTTAACGTTAGGCGCATGCCTGCACGTAACAAAGGAAACCGCGGTGCTAGTAGACACGCTAGTCGCCGGGGGCGCCAAAGTGGCTCTGTGCGGTTCTAACCCGCTCTCCACCCAAGACGACGTTGCGGCGGCTCTGGCTGAAAAAGGCGTCCACGTTTTTGCACAGCGAGGACAAACAACCGAAGAATACTACTGGTGCATCAACAAAGTGCTAGATTACAAACCAGTGATAACGCTTGACGACGGCGCAGACCTCGTGGGCACCCTGCACAGCAAAAGAACAGAGGGACTGCAGTACGTTAAAGGCGGAACCGAAGAAACCACCACCGGCGTGGTCAGGCTGAGAGCCATGGAAGCAGACGGAAGCCTGAAATACCCCATCATAGCCGTGAACGACGCGTACACCAAATACCTGTTCGACAACCGCTACGGCACAGGCCAAAGCACCATAGACGGCATACTACGCGCCACAAGCGTCTTGCTGGCGGGCAAAAACTTCGTGGTCTGCGGCTACGGATGGTGTAGCAGAGGCATAGCCATGCGCGCACGAGGCTTAGGCGCCAACGTCATAGTAACCGAGGTGATACCCACCAAAGCCCTGGAAGCAGCCATGGACGGCTTACGCGTGATGCCTATAGCTGAAGCAGCAGCCATAGGCGACATATTCGTGACCGCCACAGGCGACATTAACGTCATACGCGGAGAGCACATGGCGAAGATGAAGGATGGCGCCATAATGGCTAACAGCGGGCACTTCAACGTGGAAATAAGCCTGAAAGACCTGGAAGCGTTATCTGTGGCAAAGAGAACGATGCGGCCTAACATGGTGGAGTACAAGCTTAAAGACGGCAGAAAACTCTATCTTCTCGCCGAAGGAAGACTTGTGAATCTTTCAGCCGCGGAGGGTCACCCATCCGAGGTTATGGATATGTCATTCGCGAATCAAGCGTTGTGCGCGGAGTACATGGCGAAAGCTGGGAAGATGACGCCGAAGGTTTACCCGGTTCCCAAAGACATAGATGAAACCGTTGCTGAGTTGAAGCTCAAAGCCATGGGAGTAAAAATCGACGAGCTCACACCTGAACAAAAAAGGTATCTGGCAACGTGGGAAATGGGAACCACCTAGCAAGATTATATCGGCAGATATGGTAAACTTTAAATGGTTTAAGATAATAACATGGCTAATAAGAATGGTGAATCGCAATGAGTAAAGATCAAGCAATAGGTGGAGCAATCTTCATCGTGTGCATAATTGTCGCCGTAGGCTACTTAGTGACACTTTTCTATCCAGACTGGCTTGTAACAGTCGGGCTCCTCGGCAATACCGCAAACGTTCAATTCTGGGTCATAGCTGTACCAGTCTTCATAGCCTTCATCGCCATAATGTTCATAGGCGCATGGATCGGCTGGACAATGGCTACTACACCGCCGCCAAAACCAATCGAAGAAATCACTACCGAAATGGAAGAGAAAAAGGAAGAAATGAAAACCGAAGAATCCACAGAAGCAGAGATGCCAGAAACACCTAAGAAAAAAAGCTAAGCCATAACAATTCTACTATTTAACAAAGAATCTCCTAATTCTACAGTTTTTTTAATTTAAGATAAATCAAGCATTCACTTGATATTATACGATTAAAAAAAGGTTAAAGTCCTAACGCGTTTAAACCAAAATACAAGCCCACATTGACTGCCGCGGATATGATAATCACGGTTAAAATGAATTTGGGAGAAAGCGAAAAGAAAGAACTTTCTTCACCTTTAGGTTGCACATCATACTCTTTAATTTCACGCGTCTCAGCGTCAATGCGAACAACAGCAGTGAATTTTTTTGTGTCAACCTCAACAGTATAAACGTCGCCTTCCAACGAAACCCGCTTTGGCTTCAACCCGCTCTTGTGCCCCAACCTCTTCAGAAACGCAGTCGTCATTGTCGTAACTACCTCAGCGTTCATTTTTTTCTGCGTTGAAGCCGCAGAAGTTACAACTTCTGGAGTGGTCTCTTGCAAAGTAGCCGCCAAACGTATTGTCTCCTAACTGTGTTTTAAAAAACAGGTTGAGGCGTATAAGTAGGTGTGTGTATCACTAAGAACCGACCTACTCCTATTCCTTCATTTTCTTAAGCATACACTGAACGATGTCCTTGCACATCATGCACTCGTCTGGAATCTGCTCTTTTGACGATCTTTCACTCAGATAGCCCATGTGGTGCTGGCATCCAGATGGCGCCTCAGGGACTTCAATATGTTTTTCTGCAGGCGAAGCTTTCTCTTCAACTTCAAATTCAGGCTCAGCTTCCGCTTCTTCCTCTTCAAAGGTTTCTGGTTCTTCAGGGGTAACAGCCGGCGTATCATCCACGTTTATTTCGGTTAAGCAGTATGGGCACGCGTCGAAGGGTCCGTCAGGGTCTTGTTGCAGATTCAAAGCTTTAAGAGGCTTGCTGAAAACTTTGCCGCAAGAGGCATTCGGGCAAGTAAACATGCTACCTTTTTTGGTTTTTTCTTCAATTTGGGACATTTATAGCCCTCTGTAGAAGTAAATACTATTACCCGTTTATAGTGTTAATGAATTCGAAATAAATATCCAAACTATTCCTCATCACAACGATGTTCGGGAGACGCAAGTTTCTTGAGGTCTTCGACTCCTTCCGCGTAACCTGAAGCCAGCAGAACATCACCTAGCTGAATCTTTATGTCAGGCTTAGGGCGCAAGCTTTTTTCGCCGCGTTTTATAGCCAAAATCCACATGCCCGTTTCTTCAGGAACCCGCGCTTCCTTCAAAGTCTTGTCAATAAGCGGCGAACCTTCCGTCACGCACGCTTGAGTCACGGTTTCCTCCGCCTCCCGAATTGCCAGCTTCAACACCGGATGCGGTTCAATGCCTCTCAGGACAACTTCCGCCATCTCAGCCGCAGCATCCGCAATCCTCTCGGTCGCCACGCCTAGTCGGATGAGCCCTAAAAAGCCTGAAGCTTCTTCTTTCTTAAAACCGCTTGTCAAAGCCAGTAGTTCGAATTCTGTATGCAGCTTATCCACGTATTCCTCTAGACGCTCTACTTCTTCAGCCAAGTCCTTACTGTTCAGCATGAGCGATGAATAAGCCAAGTCAATCATCAGTTCAGAGGTGTTCTTAAGCTCAACGAACCGCTCAACGATTTCTTCGAAAACTTCGTGCTTGTGCTCCACCATTGTTAATCCTCCAGCTTTGTGAGCCGCCCTTCAGCTAAATCTTTAAACTCCTTAATGCCCATGGGCGCTCCGCGCGTAATCAGAATGTCTCCGAGAAAAACACGTTCAGTATCGTCAGGATCAAGTATCCAATCTTTGTTTCGGCGGATGGCAATTATGTCAACCCCCATTCTTGCAGCCAGATCAAGTTCCTCTATCCGTTTCCCCGCTATCACGGAGCCTTCTTTGACGGTTGCTTTCATGAGGCGCTCTTCAACCTTTTCAAAAATCTCGCCGATTATGGGGTGTATGCCGATGTTGCGGGTGACTATGGCGGCGATGTCTGCGGCGGCATCCGAAATTTTATCTGCCGCAGCTGCTACCGTGGACACTCCTATCAAGGTTTCCGCGTCTTCGGCGTCTCTGGCGGCGATCATGATTTCCATGTCTAAAAGATAAGCCAAAGTGTCGATGCGGCTTTCAAGTTCTATAACGTCTTCGGCGAGTTCTTTGTCGTTGAATAAAGCGGCTGAATACGCTAAGTCAATCATAAGCTCGGAGAGGTTTTTCATTTCCACCAGAAGGTCGCTCACTGGGATAGGTTTGTATTCTATCTTTTCAAATTGTGGCATGCTTTTGAATGGCGCTCCGCAATTAGATAGTGGTCATGAGATATTTTAATCATACCCTTAAGGTTAACCGATGAGGAGTAACGCCACAAGTAACGCAATTGTGGTGATGCTGTCGGCGAAGGAACTTACGATGGGAATAACAAAATTGTCAGGGTCTAAACCTCGCTTGAATGTTAATATCGAAATTGAATATGACAGAAGCACTATTGCGGTGACTGCGATGACGTTGGCGATTAGAAGAATTGTGAATAGGTTTAGAATTCGGGACAAAGAGAACACGTTGTTTATCGCTAGAGATAGAACGGCTAAGATAACAAACACCGCAAGGGACGCTGACCAAGCGCTGAAAATGTTCTTTGCATGGCTTCGCATTGAAGCTAAAGATGGAGTGAGCAAACCTAAGGCAAGTTTTGTGGTGGCTGTGGAGCCTACAACGGAGCCTACGTCGCCGATTGTGTCAATTAAAGCTGGGTAGACGGTGATGATTTCACTCCTGTCCGACACGAAATAGCTTATTTGCCTGAGAGCTGTCCCTGTTATGTTGACTACGAAAGCCACAATCAACATGGTAGTCATGGACTCCTTGATGGTTTTGATGAAGTCCACGTCATGCATGTTTTTTGGCAAGATGTACAAAACAAGAAAACCGAAAGCTAAAGCGATGGCGGCAATTATCCAGCTTCCCAGGTAACTGGAGAAAAAGAGGCTGATCACTCCGATGTAAAAAAGCGTTATGAAAATGTCGGCGACAGTGGACATGATTGGATAGACCACGATGTCTGGGTCTAAACCTCGCTTGAACGAAACAAAAGATACTTTTATGGTTATCAGAGAAAGAAGAAGACCAATAGCCATGGTTGCCATCACAACGGACAAAATCGCGGGGAAATAGGCAAACGTTATTCCCCAAAACAAGGTTCCGAAAACAATGGCGATGCTGCTCATTGCTACGCTTGTAGCCAAGGTTATTACAACTAAAGCTTCAAAAAGCTTGTAAAAACTCTTTGTGTTCCCAA
>Ga0307420_1001578_pt1 | contig 10070 bp, 9 predicted proteins | sample SalMarWE160240MG_2_FD_202167 | JGI IMG/M metagenome (GOLD analysis project Ga0307420, IMG submission 202167) | Salt marsh sediment microbial communities from the Plum Island Ecosystem LTER, Massachusetts, United States - WE1602-40 | ecosystem: Environmental > Aquatic > Marine > Intertidal zone >... | reverse complement strand
CGGCGGCGCGGGCCTGAAACCATTCGGGCATCTGCGCCAACGAATCGCTGCCGCTGGCGCCTGAGAAAAAGTGATCCTTGGGACCCAGGGTGTCGAGGGCATAGGCCAAGAGTTCGCGTGTCGCCGTTATGTGGTTGTCGGCGCCCATCACCACGGCGACATACTCCTCATGCGGACCATCGAGGTAGGACAGCAGCACCAGGCCGGCGGAGGTCGTGTCTCCGGTTTTGAGGCCGAGCACTCCGGGAAAACTGCCCAGCAGCTTGTTGGTGTTCTCCGCCTCGATGACCTCGCCGCTGCTGAGCTCAAAGATCACGTACTTGGTGCTGGAAAGATCGACGATGCGCGGCTCCCTGATAGCGGCGAGGCCCAGGCGGATCAGATCGCGCGCCGTGGTCAGGTGGCCTACGGCGTCAAGGCCGTTGGGATTCTTGAAGGTGGTCGAATCCATGGCGAGCTCGACCGCCTGCTCGTTCATCAGCACAACGAACTCCTCCTCACTTCCCGCCACGTGCTCGGCGAGGGCGACGGCGGCATCGTTGCCCGAGATAACGAGGATGTAGGCGAGCAGATCCTCGACGGCCCAGACCTGCCCCTCTCTCACCTCGGCTTGGCCGACAAAGCCGACCGGCGTGGCCGCGGCCGTGGCACTGATGGTGACGAGCTCATTGGGGTCGGTGTTGGCGACGACTACCAGCGCAGTCATCACCTTGGTGACCGAAGCCGGAGCCCGGAGGAGGTCGGCGTTGGTGGCAAGGAGGATGGCACCCTCGTCGACGGAGTACAGCACCCAGGCGGCGGCACTGATCGCCGGAGGCTCGTGGTCGGGAAAGGCAGCTATCGGCGGTGGCGGGACGTCGGGGGGCCTGATGTTGAATTGCGGCATCATGCCGAGCGTCAACACGAGTGCGGCGAGAGCCTTCACGGTCCTGTAACCAGGCTGCGTAGCTGAAGCCGCACCATCGCATCCTGCATCTCTCGCGCCGCCTGAGCACAGTCGGCCAGGATCTCCGAGGCGCGTTGACGGTTGGACGGGCTCGGGTGCCGCAGGAGGGGCCCGGCGAGTTGAGTCAACAGGTCCGTCTCGCGGTTAGCGGCAAGATGAAGCGAACGCAGGTGCCTGGGCTCCAGCCCGTAGGACACGAGCCGGTGGGCCGATCGGGCAATGATGGCTTCGTCGTCGCCGAACTCAGGGCCCTTTTCCCCCTTCTGCGGATCGATCACCCCATGCTCTACCAGGCTCGCGATGAGTTCGACCGACACTCCGGCGGTGCGGGCGAGTTCGCTGGCGGTCATGCGCGACCTGCTCACCGCAAAGTAGGCGTCCGGTGGGGGCCCGTCGGGTAGCGGCAACAGGGGCACTTCACCCCGCTCCCAGGTGCCCAGCTTCTTTTTGATGACCTTGAGAGGAAGGAAGTGATCCCGCTGCTGGCGCAGGATGTAGCGCACACGCTCGATATCCGTCTTGCGATATTGGCGGTACCCGGAGCGGCTCCGTGCTGGGTGGACCAGCCCTTCGGCCTCGAGAAAACGAAGCTTCGAGACCGTCATATCGGGAAACTCGTCCTGGAGGCGATCGATGACCTCGCCGATGTTGAGGGTCCTGCCGTCGCTCATGCGCCGAGGGCGACAACAAGATGAAAACGGCCGACGATGACCTCGTCGCCCGGGCCGAGTGTGGCGAGAGCGACACGTTCCCCGTTCACATAGGTGCCGTTGGTCGAGCCAAGATCCTGCACGGTGAGGGAGCCCTCGCTGACGATAAAGGCAGCGTGGTGCCGTGACACGGTGATGTCGTCTAGGAACAGTGCCGAGCGGGAACTGCGGCCGGCCTCACTGGTTCCCTCGGCCAGATCCCAGTGCATGCCGCGTTGCGGCCCGTCGGTCGCGACCAGCGCGAATCCGGCCAATCCCGGAATACCGGCTGCGGCCTCTCGAGCCCTTATCCGGCGAACCTCAATAACCGGATCAAAGATGAGGGTCGGTTCCGGCTCGTCGTCGACGGGGCCTTTGCGGGGCTGTTCAGTGTCCGCCATCTCCGGCCATGGTAGTGCCTGAACCCTGCACCTGGGCTTGAGGCCTGTTCCGCGGGTCTCTGCGCCTCGGCGCGGCGGTTCAGCCGGCAGCAGGGAGGATGACGTTGACCTCCACGTCGGCTCCCGCAGGGGCCATCGGGGCGACGTTGCCGTCGATCGGTTCGCCGTCGACCGTCATCGTGGGTGCAGCTACCTCACCTCGGGAAACGGTGATGTTGTAGCTGGCACCACGGAAGCGCCGGGAGGCGGAAAAGCCGTCCCATGCCCCAGTGATGCATGGTGCCACCCTGAGGCCGGCGTAGTCAGCTCTGATGCCGAGGATCCACTGGGTGGCCGCCTGATAGCACCATGACGCCGTTCCCGAAAGCCACGAGTTCCGTCCCAGACCGGCCTCGGGATGTTCGTCGGACAGCACGTTTTGGGCATACACATACGGCTCGATCTCGTACTCGTCGGCCCGGTCGTTCTTGGCCGCGGGATTGATCTGGGAGTAGTACTCGTAGGCCCGGTCGCCGCGGCCGAGGAGCGTTTCTGCGATGACGGCCCAGGGGTTGGTGTGCAGGAAGATGCCACCGTTCTCCTTCGCCCCGGGCGGGTAGGTGGTGATGCCGCCGTAGTGCGGGTTGTACCCATCGAAGCCCGGTGTCGACACCTTGAGGCCAAAGTGGGTGTTCAGCCGGGCGTTGGCCTGGTCCATGGCGCGCCTGGCCCGATCCGGCGAGGCGAACCCGGAAAGCACCGCCCACGTCTGGGCGTTCAGGTATATCTGTCCGTAAACGTTCTCCGTGGAACCGAGTGGCTCGCCCGCATCATCGAAGTAGCGCAAGTACCAGTCGCCGTCCCAAGCGTGCTCTTCGACACATTGGCGCATCTCATCATGCGCAGCACGAAGAGATGCCGCCTCGGCCTCTTCTCCCAGGTGCTCGTACATCTCTATCAGCTCGAGTACGGCTCTTCCCCACAGGTGCGCAGCAAACAGCGACTCGGCGCCTTCGGGAAGGTTGACGGCGTCGTTCCAATCGGCAAACCCCAGCAAAGGAAGCCCGTGCGCGCCAACGTTGGTACTGGTGAAAGCCACGCCTCGCCTGAGGTGCTCCAACACCGTGCCGCTCTCGAGCGGCGCTCCGGCCTTGTCCTTTTCGTAAAAGGGCACGACGTTGTCGAGGAAGCCGAGGTCCCCGGTCTCCTTCAAGTAGGTGATGACTCCCAGGATGGGCCAGAGGTGATCGTCGCAGTAGTAGTGAGGACGATCCTTCATCTCCTGGGAGTCGCCCTCGGACCCTTCCATGGTCAGCGGATTGAACTGGTGCATCGCCGAGCCGTCCCGCCTCTGGAACGACAGCAGCGTGCGCAGCACCTCACCGGCCTCTTCTGGAAGGGCGGGCACCACGGCGAGCACATCTTGTGACGTGTCCCGCATCCCGATGCCGCGTGAGCCCAGACCCAGCTGGTAGTAGGACAGGTAGCGTGACCATTGCCGGGCCACGTAGCACTGGTGCGGAATGTGGATGTTGACCGTGCTGTTGAACGCGGCGTCGGGAGTCTGCACCTGCAGTGTGGCCAGGTAGGTACTCCAGAAGGCTCTGATCTCGGCCAGGGCCTCATCAACAATCTCCGGAGAGCGGTACTTGTCGATGCCGGGCCGGGCGGCGTCGAGACTCGACTCCTGGCCGAGTTGGGTTATGAGCCGTTTCGTTTCGCCGGGCTCCATAGACCCCAGATGATGGAGCAGCGCGCCGATGGTGTCCCCCCGCTCCGCGTCCCGGCTGCTGAGTTCCGCTTCAGCGAGGCTCAAGGGTGCCGCCCACGTGCCGTACTCGTTGCCGCCCAGGAATCGTTTCCGGTCGGCCTCGAAGGAAGACACCGGGAAGTTCGACGTCAGGTAGTTGATCTTGGTCTCCCGGTACATGAAGGGGTACTGGATGAGAGTCCCCAAAACGCCGTCCCTGCAGAAGCGGCACTGCATGGTCTGCGGCACCCAGTCGGCGTTGGTGTACTGCTTGAGAGCATCCGGATGGGTGAACTCGACCACGGGAACCGCATCGACCTCTACGGCCCTCTCTCTCATGTTGGTGATGCGGATGTCACGCACCTCGCGTGCTTCGTCGAGTGGGACGAAGATGGTGGCTTCGGTGCGAATGCCGTACATCTCGCTCACGATCGTGCTGTAGCCCAGGCCGACCCGGCACTCGAACAGATCCGGCAAGTGAAGGCCGGGCACGTAGAACGGCGAGATGACCCGGAGCCCATCTTCCTCGTGAATACGCAGATACAGAGTCGTGCCCTTGAAGTCCGACGAGGGCATCTGCTGCATGTACTTGGTGATACGGTTGTAGGTCGGATCGCCCTTACAGAGCAGTGCGCCACCGGTGTGGTCCACAAACCCGCCAAACGCCATTGTGCCGATGTAGTTGATCCACTTGGTGGGTGTATGCGGGTCGGTAATGACGTACTCGCGGCTGCTGTCGTCGAAGTAACCGAACCTCATCTCGCTCTCCGTGGCATTCTGCAATAGACATCGGGCCGCGCCGACGCCAATCCGCCGGCGGCCCGGCCATCGTCAGGCTACCTCGCGCCGCGACGGGCTCATTCCGACCCACTTCGCCGCGGTCTGTCGCCGGCCCTTGAACCGAGAGGAGCGTCTAATCGAGCAGTGCCCCGTAGGCAGAAGCGTCGAGCAACTCGTTGATGGCCTCGGGATCGGCCGGGACGATAGCAGCAAACCAGCCGGTGCCATACGGATCCTCATTCACCATTTCAGGGTGGTCCAAAAGCTCCGTGTTGGTTTCATCGATGGTGCCGGCAACCGGGGCGTACACCTCGGCAACGGATTTTGTGGATTCGATCTCAGCGATCATCTGGCCGGCCTCGACGGGTCCTGAGGCGACGGTGAAGCCGACATACACAACATCGCCGAGGGCCTCTTGAGCGTAGTCGGTGATGCCGACCCGCACCTTGCCGTCGCCGAAGCGGGCCCACTCGTGCTGCTCGGTGTATCTCCGGTCGTCGGGAACGTTCACTCAACTCTCCTGCGGCTTAGGGCGAAGCCTAACGAGCGTCATGCATCATGCGCCGCACGTCACCGGCGTAGAGCACGGCAACCAGGTAGTAGAGCACGAGGGAAGGGATCACGAGGACCCAGGCCGTCCAGAAGAAGAAGCTGTGGTCAGTGCCGGCGTAGACGTAGAAGGCGCCGATTGCGGCGTAGAGGCCCAACGTCGCCGCTTTTCCCATGGGCCGCACGTCGATCTTGGCCTTGACCTTCCAGGCAAGCACGATGGCTCCCACGCTGACCACCGATTCTCGAACGACAAGAACGAGTGCGATCGGCCAGGGAAGCACCCCCGCCACCCAGCCCCCAATCACGGCGGCCCCGATGGCGAGCCGGTCGGCGAGGGGATCAAGTATCTTGCCCAGCTCTGAGACCTGGTCGAGCCGCCGAGCGAGCTGGCCGTCGATCCAGTCGGTCGCCCCGATAATGCCGAGGAGGACGCCGGACCAGACGGGGTCATCGCGCCCGAACAGCAGCCAGAGGAAAACCGGCACCATCGCCACTCGGAGCAACGAAACGAGGTTCGGCAGTGTGAGAACGCGCCGGTTCACCGAGTCTCCCGGACCCGGAAAGGTATGCGGGCCAGCTCCTGGTCCTCGTGCTCGATGATGAACACGTAGCCGCCGGCGTGGGGAAATCGAATTCCGAGGAAATTGCCCACCAGTGGGATCAGGCTGGTGGCTCCGGCCGGAAGCGAAGAAGGGGCGCCGACCCGCATCACCCCCTTCGATTCGACGCCGATCTCGTTGCCGTCTTCGTCCAGGAGCTTCATCGAAAGCTCCAGGTCCCGGTTACGGTCGCCCGGGCCTATCTCGGCGACGAGCACAATGGCAAGCCCGCGGTGGAGGGCGGGAAACGAGCGAGCCCCGATGACGTCAAAAGCGCCGCCCATCACAAAAAGCCTGCCACCGACCACCTGGGCGGCATCGGCGAGCATGGCACTGGTGAGCCTCATTCGATGCCTCCCTTGCCGGGGTGATCCTGTCTCGAGGCTGGACCCGAGCTGTGGGTGAACCCAACCCGGCGTCTACGAGGCTAGCCGACCCGCTCCGACCCCGGTCGGCCCGTTCCGCAACATCAACTAGCCTGGCCGCGTTCGCCATGCTTCCCAATTACCTCATTGTGGGTGCCCAGAAGGCGGGCACCACGGTTCTGGCCGCGATGCTGGAACAGCATCCCGAGGTGTGTTTCTCGGAGCCGCGCGAGACCAGGTTCTTCTACGAGGACACGCTGTTCACTCAGGGGCCGGCCTATTACGAGAGGAACTTTTTCGGGGCCTGGGACGGACATGCCGCCACCGGGGAGAAAACGCCCGAGTACCTCTACCTCCCCGAAGTACCCGGTCGTATCGCAGTGACCTTGGGCCGCGAGGTGCGCATTGTGATCACATTGCGCAGCCCCGCGGCACGTGCGTTCTCTCACTATCGCCACGGATTCCAGATGCTGCGCGAGAGCCTGCCCTTCGAACAGGCGCTCGCCGCCGAGCCGGAGCGCATTGAGCGGGACCGGTTCCATCGCCTGGCATTCAGCTACCTGGACCGCGGGCGCTACGCCGCACAAGTGCGGCGGTACCTGGATGTGTTTGGTCCCGGTCGTGTGCTCTTTCTCATTTTTGAGCAGGACATCGTGGATTATCAAGAACAGGCGGCCCGGCGTCTTTTCGAGTTTGTCGGTGTGGATCCCTCCATTCCCCTCGAGATGCCCATCGCCCTGGGACAGCCGCGTATCCCCCACATCGAATTCATCGACGTCGATACCGAGCTTCGTTCCCGCTCCGGCCCGGTGGCAGTGCCGGCCGGGTCGGTGGTGTACCGGTTCGCAGGGGGCCGTATCGAGGTGGTGCGACGCCCCTCTCCTGCCCAGGCCGCCTACGCCGAGGCTTTCCTGCGCAACGTTCCGAAGGAGACCGTGCTGCCGACATGCCAGGAGCGTGAGATCAACCGCGAGCTTGCCGCCGACATCGAAGAGACGGCCCAGCTCACCGGACGGGAGCTCCCCTGGCCGAGGTGACGCAGATAGTGTCCCTCCTCCGCTCGGTGCGAATCACCCGACGATGATGACGAATCCCGCACCCACCGGCAGGGAGTCGTCGCCGTAGGCATCAGCGAACATGGCGATGGCCCGCTCGCCGGTGCAGTGGCTTGGGGCCACCTGCTGGACTCCGAGATCCCAGAACTCGGAGATGAGGCTCTCGATCTCGCCCGGCGCGGTGTTGAAGAGGTGAAATCCGCCCATAACCAGGGCGATGTCCTCGCCCGCGACCTCCTGTGCCTGGCGCACCATGCCGGCGATACCAGGGTGTGAGCAGCCGGCGATCACGATGTTCCCCTGATCGGTTCGTACCACCAGCGCCTGCTCGATGATGTCCGAGCCCAGCTCGCCGGTGGTGAAGATGCCGGGCACTATCTCGATCGGATCGGTCACATCGACCACGGTGGTGAGCGCCGCCACCGGATCCCTGATCGCCCCGCTGAAAGACGCCGGCATGTACACCGTCGGCGTTATGCCGGTTTCCCGGAGCAGACCCAGCAGCCCGCCGACGTGGTCGCGGTGATGGTGGGACAAGACGACCGCCTCGATGCCTTCGACGTCGACACCCAGCAGCGCCATATTGTGCATGAGGATGGCGGCGTCGGCTCCGGTATCGAAAAGCACCCGGTGCTCGCCGCGCTCGACGTAGGCGGCATAACCCCAATCCGTGGTGAGCCGCTCGTCGTAGCCGACGTTGTCGTAGACGATGGTGATTCGCACGCTGCGTTCCTCGGACGGCTCCGTTGGTGCAGTACTCGAAGTCGTGGTGTCGGCCTGGGTGCTGGTAGGAGGGACCGTGGTCGTCGGCGTTGAGTCAGCGAACGACGTTGTGGATGCTGCCGTATCAGTGCCGCCACACGCGGTCACGAAGAGAACGATCAGCGTGGCAGCCGGGCCGACACGAAGCGACGCAGAGCACTTGGTGCTCATGAAGCTGGAGCCTAGAAGGTTCCCCGCGAATGATCATCTTGGTGGAACGGCCACTCACAGGGGCCCTTGGTTTGCCGGAGCTCCGTTAGTCGGGCTGGCCGGATTTGAACCGGCGACCTCTTGACCCCCAGTCAAGCGCGCTAACCAAGCTGCGCCACAGCCCGGAGCCGCCATTCTATCGCTGGTCGTCCATCTCCTCCGGCGAGCCCCGACCCGGCTTGCGTGAGCGTGTCACCAGGCGAATCGGCGAGCCGATGAAGTCGTAGGTAGAGCGAAGCCGATTCTCCAGAAAGCGCAGGTAATCGGGCCCCAACTCGCCGCCGCGCACAAACAGCACGATGGCCGGCGGCCCGGTACCGGCCTGCACCGCGTAGAGCACCCGAGCCCGTCTTCCCTTGCGTGTCGGCGCCGGGTGTGCCTCCTGCCAGGCGCGAATCTGCCGGTTCAGCTCGGGGGTGGCGATACGGGCCCGGCGCGCCTCGAGCACGGCCCGTATCGCCCCCGGCACACGCTTCAGGCGAGCGCCGGTCAGGGCGGAGAGCCGCAGCACGGGCGCCCAGCCCACAAAGGCAAGCCGGTCGCCGACGCCGTCCTCCGTAGCGGCCTTCTCCTCGGGACCAGCGGCATCCCACTTATTGAGCAGGACTATCAGGCCGGTGCCGGAGTCAACGATCTCCTCGGCAAGACGCTGCTCCTGATGCGTGACCCCGGCCACCGCATCCACCATCAGAAGTGCGACGTCAGAGACGGCCAGGGCCTGTCGGGCCCGCACCACCGAGTAACGCTCGGTTGCCTCGTCGACCCGTGCCGGACGCCGCATGCCTGCAGTGTCGTAGACCCGGAACGGCTCCCCGTCCAGCTCGACCACGGCGTCGATGGCGTCACGAGTGGTGCCCGGCTCGGCTGAGACTAGAACCCGCTCCTCGCCAAGCAGCCGATTGAGCAGAGTCGACTTCCCCACGTTTGGCCGCCCCAGGATGGCCAGCGTGGCCACGTGGTCTTCGTCGGGCTCACCGCCTTCAACCCAGGGCAACAAGGCGACAAGATCGTCGAGCAGGTCTCCCGTCCCGCGACCATGAAGTGCACTGACGGGCCGCGGCTCGCCCAGGCCCAGAGACCACAGCGGACCGAGTTCCGGGTCCACCTTTGGGCTGTCGGCCTTGTTGGCGGCCAGCAGAACCGGCACCCCGGAACGCTGCACCAGCCGGGCAACCGCCACATCGTCGTCGGTGAGCGCAGTGGTGGCATCAGCGACAAAAACAACGGCATCGGCCCCCGACACCGCAGCCTCCGCCTGCTGGCGGATCCCGCCAATGAGCTCATCGCCGCTGACCGCCCACCCCCCGGTGTCCACCACGACAAAACGCCGCCCGGCCCATTCGGCCGGGAACTCCTTGCGGTCGCGGGTGACCCCGGGCTTTTCTTCGACGACGGCGGCCTGCCGGCGCAGGAACCGATTGACCAACGTGGACTTACCAACGTTGGGGCGACCGACAACGGCGACCACGGGAAAGCGGCTCATGAGCATCGATTATGCCCGGCGCGGATTGCTGCCGGTCGTTCCCTAGCATTGCCGCGGTGGTCGACAAGGTGCTCCTCGCCGAACCACGCGGGTTCTGTGCCGGCGTGGAGATGGCCATCAAGGCGCTGACCTGGATGGTCCGTGTCTTCGAGCCGCCGGTCTACTGTTACCACGAGATCGTTCACAGCACTGCGGTCGTCTCCATGTTCGAGCAGGCCGGCGTGGTGTTTGTCGACGACATCCACAAAGTCCCGCCCGGTTCCGCCATCATGCTGTCCGCCCACGGATCGTCGCCGGAAGTCGTGCAGATGGCCGCGGCACGCGGCGCGGTGATGATCGATGCGGTATGTCCCCTCGTCACCAAGGTGCACCACGAAGTGGAGCGAAAGGCGCGCGACGGCTACAAGATCCTCTATGTCGGACACAACGGCCACGACGAAGCCGCGGGCACTGTGGCCGAGGCCCCGGATGCAGTAACGCTGGTCGAGCCCGAGCGGGG
>Ga0307420_1001577_pt1 | contig 10070 bp, 3 predicted proteins | sample SalMarWE160240MG_2_FD_202167 | JGI IMG/M metagenome (GOLD analysis project Ga0307420, IMG submission 202167) | Salt marsh sediment microbial communities from the Plum Island Ecosystem LTER, Massachusetts, United States - WE1602-40 | ecosystem: Environmental > Aquatic > Marine > Intertidal zone >... | reverse complement strand
TCCAATCCAACCATTAAAAAAACATCAGAAAGTTTAAGCTCTCCTACTGGAGTTTCTACGTCCGTCCACGCATATTCCAACTGTCCTCGAACACCTAACGGAATAATCGGAGGAGAAAAGCTGGCAGTAAGTCCTATCGAGGTAAGGCTTTGACTTTCAGCGCCTTCAACATCCATCTTCCAATTTTCGACACCACCGGTTATTCCGGCTGAAAGACCTAATATTCCCGCCGAAAGCGGAATACTCAACAGCAATAACATAACACATAATACAAATTTTTTCATGAAAGCCTCCTTTTGGCCTTTTCTTAGTAAAAAACATAATTATTATCAATCACAATGTCAAGGGTCACATTAAAGTATAGGGATCAAGGTTTAGGGTCTTTAGTCTTGGCTGACCGCTGACGGCTCACGGCTGACAGCAACTAAAAACAACAAAAAAATCTCGTGATAATCTGTGTAATCTGTGGTTTCTTTTATCTTAGTGGGGGGTTGTGATGGGATTCTGACTTCTAACTCCCGGCTTCCGGATGCCTACTATACTTTCCTTGACTTATTAGTATATTCCCTTATAATCAAAACAAAAGGGGAATCGGGATAAAGTTATGAAACTTAAAATGTTTAAGAGTTTTATCAATACATTTATTGTAATAGTCCCCACTATTGCTATTGCCTCTCCCTTAAAAGACAGTTTCACGGCGGATATGATTCAAAAAGCGGACGAACAACAAATAACGGGAAAAATATACGTAAAGGGAAATAAATACAGAATGGATATAACTACGGAAGGAGAGGAAATAAGCATACTCGTCAATCCGGAAACAGGTAAAAGATATATTATCAGTCATTCCCAAAAAACAGCCCGCGAAATTCAGAATACCGTTTTTCAAAGTTTATCTATCAATCCCTTTGAATCTGCTATTCTATTTATGGAACAATACGACTCAAGAGAAGTAAGTTTCGATACTATCAATGGATACGACTGCAAAAAAAATCAAATTTACGAAAAAGAAAAGAAACTGATGACAATTTGGACTTCCGATAAATTATACTGGCCTATTAAAATAAAAACAGAAGACAAACCTCCGATAGAAGCAGAATTGAAAAACATCAAAGAAGAATCATTGAATAACAGTTTGTTTACAATACCCGAGGGGTATAAAATCACATCTTCTTTTGGCACGGAAAAAAAAACGGAAACAAAAACAGAATAGCCCAAAACCATAGAAAAAAAGCACTCCCCGTTAGAGTAAAACCGGAAAAACCTGTGGATATAGCATCTATGAAAGAGGTTATTTTCAAAAAACTGGAACAGAACAATATAAAAAGAGAAACTAAAGACGGACAAATAAAACTCGAACCGGTCGCAATACCGGTACTTAAAAAATTCTTTCCCAATTGGAAAATCTTCAGTATAATAAGAGAAAAACAGATCCGGGAAGAAACATTATTTAGCTATATTCCGGTTGAAAAAGCGGCGGTCAACAAAGATAACGAAACCGTATGTATTATTAGCAGCCCGGCAACCGACATGCCCCTTAAAAGCGGATTTACAATAGTTCAGAGTGAAAACATCAAACTGAAAGATAAAGAAGAATTTAAGGAATTCGCCAATGCCCTGGATGCCCTATATTTCAAGGACTCAAAATTTCAGGGAATAGATTCTTTGGGGAATAATAAATGGGCAATTTACACGGGAACTTTTTTCGAGTATTTAACAGGTTTCCTGGTAAAAGTTGACAGCACAGGAGAAGTAGTAGAGATAAAATATAGTTTAAAAATAAAGGAAAAATAATTATTCGAATCGATCCATCTGATAGTATAAGAATTTAATATTAACTATGTTCAAAACTCTTTTTAAAAACTTCTGACTTGTAATTAATTTAATGCCTTTTCTTTCATATTGTTTCAAAAGTTTTTCACATTTCTCCTCAGTTCCAAACAAGCTTGCCATAATAAAATTTTGGATTATTTTTAAACGATTTTAAGAGATGCCTATGAAAAAGAATAAGAAATTAAAACAAAATAAAATTGGTGACTTTATGCGCGCTGCGATGTGGATGTGGGCACGTTCCAGTCTATCGGGAATGCTTTTCTTCTTAAGAGTAGCAATTAGACTTTTACTTGCTAAAAGACTAAAAAAGAAAAAACAAACAAGCATCGACGGCAACATCCCCACTGTTATAGCAATAAGTCCTACAATGAGATGTAATTATAATTGCAGAGGCTGCTATTCGAGAGATAGGATATCAAATAACGAGCTCCGAACACAGGAACTCGATTCCCTTTTACACGAAGCAACAGAACTCGGAGTGCTCGCTATCGTGGTTACAGGCGGAGAGCCATTCCTCCGAGATGACACAATAGAACTTATGGAAAAGCACAAACAACTTCTTTTTATCCCTATAACCAATGGTTCAAAAATGAATTTAAACCTGGCAAAACGCATTTCGAAAAGTGGAAATATAATTCAACTTGTAAGCATCGAAGGGCATAAGAAACATACCGATAACAGAAGAAAAGAGGGGGCTCACGAAACAGCCACCCGTGCGATGAAATTACTTAGAGGCGCGGGAGCTTGTTTTGGTTTTGCCGCGACAAACACTTCTGAAAACTCAAAATTTCTTGGTACCGAAACATTTATAGACAATATGATAGAACTCGGATGTACCCTCGGCTATTTTACAGAATATGTACCCTGCGGAGGGCATCCGAGAAAAGATTGGTTATTAAGTGAAGAAGAAAGAGAATCGTTCAGAAAAAATATTCTGGATTTCCGAAGAAGAAAACCTATTGTGCTGGTTCAATTTCCTCAGGATGAATATGGGGAAGAAAATCGTTGTACAGCAGCCGGGATTTCATCTCTACATATTAATTCCGAAGGAGGAATCGAACCCTGTCCGTTTATCAATATTTCATTAGAAAATATCCGTAACGGCGGTTTAAAGGCTGCTTGTGAATCTCCTTTTCTAAAATCGATCAGGGAAAGGGATTATCTCTTGAAAAGAGAAAAACTCGCATGTTCACTATTCGAACATTATTCGGAACTGCAAAAATTAGCAGAAAAAATAGATTTTAATTTTTAATTAACACAAATAAAATTACTTGACATAGACAATCTAATTTCATATAATTCTGATACATAATATCTTACAAACTTTAACATTAGGAGGTTGTTATGTTTAAAAAATTTTTCTTCCTAAGTTTTTTGCTTATCTTACTTTTTGCTAACTGTATAGATACTTCAAATGCGATTACGATAAAGGAAGTTTCTCCCCTGGATAATGTTTCGAGAAAAACTAACTTCACTATAAGATTTTCAAGGGCAGTCGTAGAAAGGGAAGAAATAAATAAATGGCATGAGGACGATAAAATTCGATTCTCCCCTCCTCTTAAGGGAAAGTACGAATGGATTACACAAAAAGAGTTACGTTTTTACCCGGAAGAGATTCTTTTGCCATCATCGGAATATGTGCTGGAGGTTTCGCCTAAAATTGTAGGTATCGAAGATTTATATCTTTCCGGAAAAAACAAATTCGCCTTCGAAACTACTACTCTAAAAATAGAACATTCAGATGTAGACTACAAAATAGAAGAAAGAAAAGCAGCAGTCAGAATCATGTTAAACTTGAGATTTAACTATGAAGTTTCTCCCATAGAATTAAAAAAGAGATTGACTTTTAGATTAGAAAGAGGTCCGTCCTTAAAATATAGTTTCGATAAAACCGAACCTTCAGACATCTTAGTAGCAGTCTCCGAACCTGTCGAACTTACTGAAAAAGATAGAAATTTGCATATTGTAATCGATAAAGGATTAAAACCTGTTGGCGGAAAAAAACACTTATATGAGACTTACGAAAGAACAATGAGACTACCGAGAAAAAAACAGATTGTAATAGAAAGCGTTTATCCTGAAAGGAAAGGCCGTGTCAACTGGTTAAATATAAAGTTCTCCACAGCTGTTTCTTCCGAAGAATTAAAAAAATATTTAAAAATTACTCCGGAAATCGATTACCAGATCTCAAGAGCAGGACAGTATATTACTCTAAAAGGTGATTTTAAAGCGGGAAGTACGTACGATGTGCTTATAAAAAAAGGCCTTCCTGCTATGAACGGAACAACTCTTGAGAATGAATTCTCAAAACATCTAATAATGGGAGATATCGAACCATACTTTGAATTTGTAACTGAGGGAATGTATCTTCCTAAAAAAGGTAGATTGAACATAGGTATAGAGAGCGCAAACACGGAACAGCTGGAATTGAGTATAGAAAAAGTGTACATAAATAATCTTGTATATTTTCTGAATACAAACTCGAGAAGATATAGTTACTACAGCACTCATAATCTCAACTATTTCGGAAAACAGATAGAAGTCAGAAAATTCGAACCCGGCGGAGAAAAGAATGAGAAAGTAACAACGACCGTTGATATGAGTGATTACCTTTCAGAAGAAAGAAAAGGCATATACATTATTCAACTCTGGAAACCATCGTATCACTGGGATAAAAAAATTAAATGGGTAGTAGTTACCGATCTAGGGATAATGGTTAAAAAAGCAGAGAATGAACTTAGAGTTTACGTAAACTCTCTTACAGACCTTTCCCCTGTAGAAAACGCCGAAGTAAGTCTTTTAAGCGTAAACAATCAAACAATACTAAAAGGGAACACAAATTCAAATGGAAGTGTATTTTTCGGAGATTATAAAAACAAAATAGAAGGGTTCACTCCTATCGTAGTGGCGGTAAAAAAGGGCGAAGATTTTTCTTTTCTCGAGTTTAATGAAAGCAGAATAAATATGGGCGACTTTGATATAAGCGGCCGACCACCCGTCATCAAGGGATACGAAGCGTTTATCTATACAGATAGAGGGGTCTATCGACCGGGAGATACCCTTCATATGGTTTCGATAATAAGGGATGAAGAACAGGATATTCCCGACGAATTTCCCGTTACCATCGAGATAAACGATCCAAAGGGTCAAAAATTCCAGACTCTAAAAGGATTGACACACTCATATGGAGCAGATGAATTCTCCGTGCCTATTCCCTTCTATGCCAACACAGGTAAATATACCGCAAGGCTTTTAGTCGCCAATGAAGAGGAAATAGGAAGAGTTACTTTTAGTGTTGAGGAATTCATTCCTCCAAGAATGAAAGTTGATTTATCTCTTGACAAAGAAGGCTATTCCTCCGGAAATAATATCAAAGCAATCGTACAGGGGACAATGCTCTTCGGTCCGCCAGCCGCAGGGAGGAAAGTAGAAGTGCGAGGTTGGCTCAATCCCTCATATATAAGATTCGAAAAATACAGCGAATATACCTTCTATGATGATGAGAAGGAAATGAGCGTAATGTCTTTTGATCTGGGAGAAGCTAAACTCGACGTAGAAGGTAAAGCCGAATTCGATTATCTCATACCTGAGACCCTTAATCCTCCATCGTATATAAGCGGTACAATCGAAGCAACCGCTTTCGAAATGGGAGGAAGAGCCATCAGCACCAAGATATCTTTTCCTGTACACGCATATCCGTTCTATATAGGTATGAAAAGAGAAGGGGAAGGATATCCGGAGAGAGGAGAGGAAGTGACAATCAAATATGTCCTTCTTTCCCCACAGGGAGAGAAAATCTCCGGCAAAAAAATACAAATGGAAGTGTATAAAGTAACCTGGAACTCGGTAATCGAGAGAGACAGTAGAGGTTACTATCGTTATAAATCTTACAAAAACCTGAATTTACTCGAAGAGCAAACAGTCGAATACAAAGGAGACATTTCACAACTCACCATAAGACCCAGAGATTATGGCCAGCATATTGTAAAACTTATCGATCCACAAACAAAAGTTTCATCAAGCCTTCGTTTCTATGTATCGGGATGGGGTTATGCTCCCTGGGCTATGACCAAGCCGGATAGACTCGAACTAAAACTAGATAAAGAAAAATACAATTCCGGAGAAAAGGCGAAAATTCAGGTTCAGGCTCCTTTTCCGGGGAAATTGTTCCTTTTCATCGAAAGGGAAAAAGTGCTAAAAGAAATAGTCTTAGACATGGAAGAAAACACAGCTACAATTAACATTCCGATTATCGATAGATATAAACCAAATGTTTATGTTTCAGCCACACTTATAAGATCGAATAAGGGTGTAGAGCCTCATGCGCCCTTACGAGCCTTCGGAGTTACCCCTTTAATTGTAGAACCTGAAGAAAATAGACTATCTTTACAGATTAATTCACCCGAAGAGATAAAACCCAATCAAGAAATAACTGTAACTGTAAATGTCCCAAAGGCGAGTTCAAAAACTTACCTTACGCTTGCTGCTGTAGACGAAGGTATTTGTATGCTTACGGACTTTATAACTCCAAGCCCCTATAATTTCTTCTACGGCAGGAGAAGACTCGCAATCGAGACTTTTGATATTTATTCTTTTGTTCTTCCCGAAATAGAAAAAAGTATCGGAAAATCTTCTCCGGGAGGTGGTTTTGCAGCAGATGAAGTTAAAAAACGCGTTATGCCCGTACAGGTCAGAAGAGTAAAATCTGTCGCTCTCTGGTCCGGAATGGTACAACCGAGTAGGGGAAAAGCAAAAATAAAATTAAAGATACCTCAATTCCAGGGCACACTAAGACTTATGGCGGTAGCTCACGATGGAAACAAATTCGGTTCCGAAGAAAAAAGAATTATTGTTGCAGACCCGATAGTAATTACCCCTACTTTCCCCAGATTCCTATCGGGAAGAGATAAGTTCAAAGTCCCGGTAGCCGTTTATAATAGTACGGATAAACCCGGGAAAATTAACGTTAGATTGTCTACCGAGGGACCCATGAAAATTGTATCAAAAAACAATATCTCCGAAAGTTTTAAAGCGAAAGAAGAAAAACTTCTAAACTTTGAGTGTGAAGCGGAAAACAGTTCAGGAAAAGCACATTTCAGAGTCGACGCCCGTGGCATAGGAGAAAAAAGTTTCTCAGAAGTAGATATACCCTTAAGGCCTCCTTCTCCATATGTACATGAGTTTGGTTCAGGAAAATTAGAAAAAGAAAAAGAAAATTTAATAAATGCTACCACAGGATGGCTCGAGGGTACAGCTAAACTGGATCTTATTATTTCTCCTTTTCCAACTGTCAATTTAGGAAGAGGTATAGAATTTCTGCTCCGTTATCCTCACGGCTGTATCGAACAAACAACCTCCAAGGTATTTCCTTTATTGTACTTCTCCGACATCGCAAGGAACATAGACCCGGAACTTTTCAAAGATAACAGCTCTAATTATTACGTAAACGAGGGTATAGCAAAGCTGCGCCGGATGCAGCTAAGCCACGGCGGTTTTTCCTACTGGCCGGGAGGAAACAGAGAATGCGAGTGGGGTTCACTATATGCCAGTCACTTTCTCGTTGAGGCCGAAAAAGCAGGTTACGAAGTCCCGGATTACGTGCTGAACAGAATAGGCATAAGATTGAGAAGATTTTTAAGTGAAGAAGAAAGCGGAAGTAGCCGGTATAATGAAAGATGGAACCTCGAAAGAAAAGCATACGCGGCCTATGTATTAGCTCTTATGGGGAAAGCCGACAAAAGCAGCATGAACTACCTTATGGACGCAAGATTTGAAAAGATCTCTAATTACGGACAATTTTTACTCGCAGGAGCTTTCGCCCTAACGGGAGACATGGATAAAGCGAACAGTATTATCCCCATCGACATTGCGCCGAGCAGCGAAGGAAGAGAAACCGGTGGCAACTTTAACTCGGGAACAAAAGCAAACGCAATCATGCTTGAAATACTGGCAGAAGTCGATCCATCGCACCCTTCGATACCTGTTCTCGCGAAGGAAATAATAGACAATCTAAGTAAAAGAAGATATTATTCGACGCAGGAAACGGCTTTCGGATTTATGGCTCTGGGTAAAGCACTTAGAAACATCGAAGATGCCGATTATAAAGGTAGAATATCCATCGGAGGCAAGCATGCCGCCTCTTTCAACAGAAAGACTTTTAGCATGCAGAGGGAAGGAATAGAAGGAAAAGAAGTACAAATTACAATAGAAGGGAAAGGCACGGCTTATTATTACTGGAGAATCAGCGGTGTAAAGAAGGACGGGTCTTTTAACGAATACGATACCGGGCTTCTCGTAAGAAGGAGATATCTCGACAGAAACGGTTCCCCCGCAAAAGAAATGAAATTTAAGCAGGGAGACCTGGTAATTGCCAAAATTACAATGCAGGCTCTTACCGATAATCTTGAGAATGTAATAATTACCGATATGCTCCCCGCAGGATTTGAAATTGAAAATCCGCGACTTAGTTCTTCGACGGCTTTGCCATGGATTAACACAAGAGCACATTTTACTCCCGAATATATGGACATAAGAGATGACAGAATAAATCTTTACTATCACAGACTTACCCGCAGGAATGAGTACACCTTCTACTACTTACTTCGTGCGGTCACAAAAGGAAAATTCATTCTTCCCCCGGTAGCGGGAGAGGCTATGTATGATCCCGCAAAGTCTTCCGTGGCAAACAGCGGAGGTATAGCCGTCGAGTGAAATTAAGATATATTTTCGCTATACCGCTTTTAATATACTTAATAAGCCTGTTTATCCCATTAAGGAATCAGGAGCTTTTTAAACCTTCTTCGCTTTCTGTTTATTCAAGGGAAGGAGAGCTCTTAAGGACTTTCTTATCATCCGACGACAAATGGAGAATTGCCGTCAAAATCGACGAAGTTTCTCCGGAACTTATAAAAACTCTAATAAATATCGAAGACAAGACTTTCTACTATCACGTCGGAATAAATCCTTACTCGCTCTTAAGGGCATTTTATCTGAATCTCAAACATGATAAGATCGTATCAGGCGGTTCTACCATAACAATGCAGGTCGCGCGAATGATGAAACACAGAGAAAGGACATATTTCTCGAAATTCATAGAAATTCTTACCGCACTGAAGCTTGAAATCCTGTACTCTAAGGAAGACATTCTGGAAATGTATATTAATCTTCTTCCTTACGGAAGCAATGTTGAAGGAGCCGGAACCGCAAGCCATTTTTATTTCCATAAACCCGTTTCACAGCTAAGTCTATCTCAATCTGCCGCATTCGCGATTATTCCCAATTCTCCGGGAATCTTAAATAATTCCGGAAATATCGATGAGATTAACAAAAAAAAGAACGCTGTCTTAAAAAGAATGTTCACAAACGGAGCCATAAGTGAGAAAGAGTATCAAGAAGCAAGAAAAGAAAAAATCGAAATAAAAAATCCGGGCATGCCATTTTTGTCTCCTCACTTTACAGATTTTGTCCGACAAAGATGTACAGAAGAAGAAAGAGTTATAACATCTCTCGACCTCGATATACAGAAAAAGGCAGAAGAAATTCTAAGGAAACATCTTTTCAAATGGAGGACAATGGGAATCACTAACGGGTCGATTATCGTAATCGAGAATAGAAACCGGGAAATTTTAGGGATGGTGGGCTCCTATTCTTTCTGGGATAAGGCTAACAACGGCCAGGTAAACGGCACAAACTCGCCCCGTTCACCGGGTTCCACACTAAAACCGATTCTCTACGCTCTCGCAATGGACAAAGGGCTTATAACACCGGAAACAAGAATAATAGACGTTCCCGTCAATTACGGTGAATACTGTCCCGAAAACTACGATGGGGAGTATCATGGAATGGTAAGCGTAAGGGAAGCATTGAGTCGTTCAATGAACGTTCCCGCTGTAAATCTCCTTGCAGAAATAAATCCCAAAATTTTTTCATTCTTCTTGAATAACTGCGGGCTTTCTACAATTAATGGGGAGAGCAAAGATTACGGACTTCCTTTGATATTGGGAGGCTGTGAAGTAAAACTCCTTGAACTTACCAATCTTTACTCGACTTTTGCGAACAAAGGTATTTATCGTAAATATAGCTTTATAAAAGAAGACGATAATTTTCCAGAAAAAGAAATCTTCTCAGAAGAAACCGCTTTTATAATTTCAGAAATGCTTTCGGAATTAACAAGACCGGATCTTCCCGATTACTGGGAATACACCCGTGATATGCCAAAAATTGCGTGGAAGACGGGA
>Ga0307420_1001571_pt1 | contig 10079 bp, 5 predicted proteins | sample SalMarWE160240MG_2_FD_202167 | JGI IMG/M metagenome (GOLD analysis project Ga0307420, IMG submission 202167) | Salt marsh sediment microbial communities from the Plum Island Ecosystem LTER, Massachusetts, United States - WE1602-40 | ecosystem: Environmental > Aquatic > Marine > Intertidal zone >... | reverse complement strand
GACAGCAGGATCAAAGCGGTTGGCGTGATACGTGCCAGTCGACAAGTTCCCATCCAGCAGCGCCCACACCGTCTGCCAGGAGGTGCGGCTGCCCAACGAGCGCAGCGAGGCCCAGGTATACGCCGGGCCGAGCAACGCCAGAAGGCCCACTACGGCCGCAAAGACGGCCAGCGCCACCGCGACATAGATCGCGGCATCGTGCCAACTGCGGCGGAAGCGGACAGCCACGGAGAGAAAGAGCAGGGGGAACCACTTGACCAACCCGCCCACCCCCAACGCTAGCGCCGACTGCACCCCGCGGCCCGCCAGCCAGCGCTCGACGGCCAGCAGCAGGAAAAAGGCCGTGATCGCGTCAAAGCTCATCCACCACGTCGCCACGGGCGCGAACAGCAGCGCGTAGGTCCACGACAGCCGGACAGCCCACTCACCTCCCATCGTTCGCCGCGCCAGGCGCGCGAGCAGCACGAGCGTCCCCGTCTCGAAAACGAGCTGCACCAGCGCCAGAGCGGCAGCGTAGGCCGTATAGTGCGGCGTGACGAGATAGATTAAAAGCGAAAGGTACGGAAACAGCGGCGGGTACTCGACCCAGTAATCGATATAGGGCAGCCCCCCTTGATCCACCCAACTGGCGAGTTCGTAATAATAGGCATAGTCCGACTGCGCCAGTTGATCGGCGGGCCAAAAGGCCAGCAGGCTGAGGCGAAAGGCCAAAAAGAGCAAGAGAGGCAAGCGGAGATATCGCTTCATTTACCCATCCACCCTGCACCTCACCGCTCCGAATCCTCGCGTATCCAGATCACCGCCACGTCATCCCGATAGACCTCCTTCCAGCCACCCACACACGCCAAGCGGAGAGAAAGCGCGTCGTCGGGATAGGTCAGGACGAGATCGACGTCGTACTCGGCCAACGTCTCCTGGAAACCGGGGCGCCCCCACTCCACCTCCAGGGACTGACGCAGGAGCTTATCGCCGTATAGGTCCGTCCGTCCATCCACAAAGACGCGATAATGAGGATACAGCGACCAGATGAGATAGCCCCCCCAGTTGTAGGGGTTAAACATCTCTCCCTCGGGGCGGTTCTCGAGAATCCAGGCCGCGGCATCCACCGGTAGGCTCTTGCACCGCTCTTGCTCGTTGAACGCGACGGTCAGCGGGGTCCACACTTTTATCAGCGCCAGGCCAACGATCGCCAGGAGCAACGTCAGATTGACCACGCCGCGGACGACGCTCGATCGCCCCCCAACCCTGAGCCAACCGCCCCACCCCAGGCGGGTCAAGAGTGCCGTCACGTGCCGGCTCAACACCGGCGCAATCACCAGTGCGAACGGTCCAAAGTTGCGCCCGGCCAACAGCGAAGCGTAGGTAAACATCCCGACTAACGCCAGGTCCGTCCCATCCGCCCGCCGCCCGGAGAGCCCCATCGCCGCCAGCGTCGCCAGCAGCAGCCAGATGAAGGGCTGGGTGTAGAGCGGATGGAAATCGGGCGACTGCCACTCCTGGATAAAGTCCTGCAAGGCGCCGATACCCACCGTATCCAGGTAGTACGTCCACATCCGCACGCCGTAGGGAGTGAGCACCAGGAGGGCGGCGGAAAGCAACGCCACGCCAATCACCATGCCAATGCCTCGCCAGCTCACTACGGGGTCGTCGCCCGGCGCGACCAGCGCCAGCAGACGATTGAACACCTCTCCGACGACAAAGGCGACCAATACCATGAACCCCAGGGCATACCCGGCGTGCAGGTTGGCCCACAGAACAAAGATCGGCAGCAGCAGCCACAGCCGATTCACACCCCGCCACTTGAAGAGGTAGAGCACGTAGGCCACCACAGCGGTCAGCAGGAAAGAGAACAACTGTGGGCGAGCCACCCAAATCGTCGACGAAGTCGCCGCCGCCAGGACGACGATGAACGCCCGGCTGAAGGGATCCCCCTCCATCTGTAAGTAGACGAACAGAAAGGCGAGGACGATCACGGCGGCCATCCACAGCCCCAACCCGGCATAGGAAAAGCTGTGGAACAGCCAATAGAGCACGACTTGGCTGAGCCAACTGTGGTTGATCCAAGGGGAGCCGTAGCGTGTGTGGGAAAAAAGATCGGTCCGCAGAACCCTGCCGCTCTCCAGCGTCACCCGCCCGGCCTGCAGGTGCCACCAAGTGTCGGTATCGGCCGGCGCGCGGACGGCCATAGCGAACAAGGCGACGAACAGAATCGCCACGACGAGGCGACGGGTGTTGAACCAATGGAGCACACGCCTCGGCATCTCAATCCTCTCCCGACAGATCGTAAACAAAGATCGAATACCCGATCTTGGCCACGGGTGTTTCGCCAAGCAGCCAACGATACACCAAGGGATCCTGCGTGCACCCGCCCTGCAAACAGGTCGCGCTCACGGCCAGTGTGCCACGGCGCGGAATCGGAGCGTCCTCGCAAGCCAACAATCCCAGGCTGGGCATGCACGCGTATTCGATGCCATAGTAGTCCGGATCGGCGGTGCCAAAATAGGCCAAGTGCAGCTTGCCAACCCCCCGCTCTCTTTGATAGCGCGCCAGGCGCTTGAGGTCCTGCCCCCAGTCGAGGTTGGAATCCACCAGGTACCGATAGCCCTCTTCCGGCCCGCCCACCAACTCGTTAAAATAGGTCAGGTGATAGGGAAAGATCATCACCGCAGACAGCGTCAGCCAACCCATCAAAGCCAGAACCACAGCCCGTCTCCACCCCGGCAGCGGAGCGCCAGCCACCCGTCCTACCATGACAAACAAGAACGGCAAGATGGGCAACACGTAACGATAGCCCAAATTAAGCCTGCTGAACATCGCCAACCCAAGCCAAGTCCCGGCCGGCAGCGCGAGAAACAGAAAATCATACCAACTACGCGACCAGGTTTTCACCAGCATCGCCACAGCCACGCCAAGCAGGATCTGCACAGAGAGCGGTGTCTTGATCAGAAACGCAGCGGGAAAATAGTACCACCAGCCTGTTTCAGAACGCTGCCCCCACAAAAATGCCGGACGCCCACCCTCCTGTACATCCTGGCGCACCAACCACAGCCCATACCAGTAACTGGGGGCTGGGATCGGCACCTGAGTCAATATAAAGTCAACAAAGGGACCAGCATCAGGCGGCGCGACCTCCACCCGTCCCACAGATTGAAGCCTAACCGCCAATGCCCAGACCGAACAAAATTCGCCGCCGTAATCGACAACCAGCACTACCAGAGCAATCACCAGTATAAGAAGCAACCATCCCAACATACGTCGACCGTATTTTTGTGCATCATCCGACATCCGACTGACCAAATAGATGGCCCCTAACCCAAGCAATATCGGCACCAAAACAATCGCCGAGAACTTGGAAGCCAGTGCTAACCCAGTCGCTAGACCAGCTGCAAACAGCCACTCCCTGGCCTGATGCTGAAAAAAACGCCAAAGGGCATACACAGCCAAGAAAAAAAAGCACGTCAGCCCAAGGTCATTCGTCGCCAATTGCCCATGTGCAATGATGTTCGGATCGAGCGCAGCAACGAATGCAGCCAGCAACCCGGAGCGATGCCCCCAAAGTTTCCGCGCCCAACTATACACACACCAGACCAGCGTCAAGGTTAACCCGATGATGGGTAATCGAGCTAGGAAGAGCATCATATCGGGATTAACAGTGTTATGAAAAAAGAACCTGTGTGCAAAGTCCCCCTTATTATCCACGTCTTGGGGCATTTGAGGAGATAGCAGAAGCAGCGGCAACGCCACTAACTGCCGAATCAACGGTGGGTGATCCCAAGTCCAAAGCATCTTTCCAGTTCGCAAGAGAGAATACCCCGTCGAGACTTTGTACACCTCGTCGAACGTGGCCGATTGCACCAGGGCGCCGGGCACCTGCTGCACGAGCACCAACCCCAGGATCAACACCAGGGGCGCCGCGCCAAAAGCACCACGGCGATCCATCCTACGAAGCCATCGTGTCATAGACAATCAGCAACTCGTCCTCGTAAACGGGAGCGGGAAAATCGGCCAACTGCTCTCGCCAATAGATCATCTCGTCGGCAGTGAGTAGATGTTTGTGTACGATTATATACCGAATACCCTGGGCAGCCAAAACGGCGAACTGCCCCTCAATATCCAGACCAGGGTCGAGCGCTATGTTGGCGCGCAACGGCCCCAGGAGAGGATCAGCGTCCACAAAAGCGTAGACGTCATCAGGGGTGCGCGAAACGTGTCCATCGACGATCTTGTGTCCGTGAACCGTCTGCGAGAACATGTAGTACTTGGCCGCCTGGCGCCTCATGGGGAAATCGGCCACGGCAAAATCCCCCTCCTCCTGGGCCACTTGATACAAAAAGGGAGAATGGGACGGCAAGGTCACGGGAAAGGGAAAAACTAGGTATTCAACGAGAAGGACACCGAATGCCAAGGCGAGAACGCGATGTCCCCAAGATGGGCTCCTGAGAGCCAGCCTGCTATATAGCCAGCGGCCGCCAAAGCCAACCAAGACGGCCAGCGAGAAAAACACAAAGATGTTCAAACGATAAGGATGACGTATCACCTTGATTATAGGAATCGCCCAGGGCAAGCCAAAGCCGTGCAACGGTACGCCGCCAACCTCGATGCGCGCCCCCAATGAGAGCAACAAAAAGGGCACCCCCGTCAGCAACCAGGGACGGCTCTTGCGCCAGGCCTTGGCCAGTCCAATCGTGGCCAAGCCGAGGGCAGTATATCCAAGATAGGCCGGTCGCCAGCGCCTGATACTCCCAAGCCGGGCATATATATCCGAAAAGAATCCACCTAACAGCGGATTCCTCTCGTTGGGCACGAAAAAAGACAACACGTCATTTCCCAATCCCGTTTCGATGTCCACAGCCATATAGGCTGTGTCGGTAGTCAATTGGGCCCGGAGGATGGGCCAGAAAAAGGGAACTATCGTTAGAGCGATGAAAGCGATCAACAAGCCCAACCAACGAATCGATCCCGCCGACCACTCGGCCCGCTCGAAAAACAGGCCATAGAGCAGATACAATCCCGTCCAGGCCGTGAGCAACGTCATGAGATGCCAACCCGAAAGAGCCGTCAGCAGGAACCACAGAACCGCCAGCAGCACGTGCTTGACGCGGCGACTGCCGGTTTCGTAAAGCACGCGGCGGAGAGCGAGCACGAACAAGGGAATCCACTGGGTAGTAATCAGGTTGGGATGGCCGCTTTCGAACACGTGATAGGGATGGAAAGCAAACACGAGCCCCGAAACAAAGGCGGCAGGACGGCACCCCGTGAGATAGCTCGCCAGCAGGTACATGCTAAAGCCGCTCAAAACATAGACCAAGAAAATGGGAATATTGTAGGCGACCACAGGCCCCAAGAACGGCTTTAGAATCAGCGAGACGGCGGTGTTGGTGTGACTGAAACTGTGGAACACGAGGCTGGTACCCCGGGGGAAGAACAGATAATCGGTATGATAAAAGTCCAGACCCTCACTCAAAGCCTTTTTCGTCCACCAGTTGGCCCAGGGGTTGATCAGGACGTCGACATCGTACCCGATCAGGACTTTGTCAATCATGTAAGGCAGAGGCAGGGTCAATACAACAGTGAGAAAACCGTAGAAAACCAACACGACAACGTCGTACCGCCTCATCGGTCAGCCTCCCCGGTTTCCTTCTGGCCGGCAGTGAGGGAATCGTTCCGCGAAAGCAACCACAACACCGCCACGCATACCCATCCCAACGCCGTACTCACCACCCCGGCCGTCAAACCGGCGGGCCAGTACGCGAACACCACCCGCTGCGGCCCTTCTTCCAAATGGACACCACGCAGAATTCTCTCGACGCGCACCAGTTCCACACCCTCACCATTCACCCACACCCGCCAGTCGGGATCGTACACCTCGCTCAACACCAGCAGACCCGGCCCCTGTGCCTCAACTTGAACCCGGTTCGGCGTCCACCGGACGACGCGCGCCTGCCTCACGCCCTCGGCCGTCCCCACCTCCTCACCCAACACCACAAAAGCCCGCGGGAACGCCCGCTCGTTGCGATAGAGATGGACGCCATCGCGCTCTCCCAGCGACGTCAGCCCGTCAGCTCGCATCGGATATGCCGCAGCCAGGTAGCGCACGTTCAGCAGCCCCAACAGCCGCAGGTCGGGCACCACATCGCGGTGAGCACGCAGCATATCCTCACCCTCTGGCACTTCCGGGAAGGCGGGCACCGTAACGCCGTAGCCCGGCAGATCGACGCCGGTAGCGGCGCGCATGAAATCGACATAGTCGGCCAATTGAAACGGGTCGACGCCATCCGCCATCTCAAGGCCGTACACTGCGCTGGTGTGCTGCGGGATCGAGTAGCTGGGCGAGTAGACGCGAAAGTAGCCGGGCTGTTGCGCAAGCCAAGACGCCGCAGCCTCTCCCTCCGCCAGCACCTCGTTCGACGGTCGCACCCGGTAAAGCGTGGAGCCCACGTAGAACAGATCGGCCAAGGCCAAGATCAGCACCACGAAGCGCGCGTGCCGTAGCCGCCCACTTGCGCGTAGTGCGACCAGCATTCCCACCAGCGGCCAAACCACCGCCGCCATCACGACGTTGGCCGGCAGCTGCAACACGACTGCGCCAATCCCTCCCGCCAGAGCCGCACCGGCCAGTCCGACCGCTGCGCGACTCGTCCAGCGTCGTCGGGACACCCTTTCCTCAAGCGCAGTCAGCCCCCGCGCGGCCAGCACCGCCGCCGCCAACACGACCAGGAACCAGGCCCGCGCCGGGCCACGCAGCCACCCCAGCGGCGGCAGCACGCGATAGAGCAGTCCATAAAGGGGCGTGTGGGTGCCCAGCGAATAGACCCCCGCCAGCAGCGCCAACCCGCCCCACCACCAACGCTCTCGGCCACGCCACCGGACCAGGCCAACCACCGCCAGAAACAACCCCGCAGCTCCCACGTAGGTCATCGTCTCCTGGAAACCTCCGTGATCGGCCACCAGCAGGCCCACCAGGTAGCTGGGCGGAAGCGAGGCGATACCGCTCTCCTCCAGCGCCAGCCCACCCCGATTGAGCCGCCCCGCCACCGCCGCCAAAGGCAGCATCTGCACCGCCACCAATGCTCCTGCCAACAAAGCTGTCGCCGCGCCGCGTGACACGTGATACGTGATGCGTGACAAGTGCTGCGCAATGCGCCGTTCGCCATTCGCCATTCGCCGATTCGCTGATTCGCTGATTCCCGACCGGCAACCTGCCGCGCACAGCCAATATCCTACCGCTATCAACCCACCATAAAACCCCAGCCGCACGTCGGCCAGGACCAGCATCGCTGCCGTCACCGCCGCCGTCGCCACGTCCCCTGGATAACCCCGCTTCGCCAGTCGCCGCACCGCCCACAGCATCCACGGTAGCCACGCCCAGGCAAAGTACAACCCGACGTGCCCCGAGGCCAGGTGAGCCACCGCCTTGGGCGCGAGCATCACGGTGAGCGCCGCCAGCAGGCCGCCAGCGCGTGAGGCCCCGGTCGACCGCGCCAGCCGATGCGCCCCCCACCCGGCCCAGGCCGTGTGCAGGACAAAGAGCAGATTGAAGGCAAAGGACAGCGGGAGAACGAGAAGCAACAAGCTGGGCGGATACCACAATCCGGAAAGGGGATTGGCGGCGAAAGGCTCACCGCCCAGAATCAGGTGGCGCCACAGGGGAACCTGCCTCCATGTCGCCAGGGAACGGCGGATGAAGAGGGCGTTGGGCCAGTGGGTGATCGTCAAATCGGAGTAATCGCTATTGGGACGATAGAGAAAACCGTCCGGCGCGGACCACAGCGGCCCAAAGAAGCCCGCTGCCAAAATCAACAGCAAAAGGGGCGTCCAACGCGTCAAACCACCTGATCTAGTCATTCAATGCCCGTCGTAACCGCAGTGCTGCACCCACCGCCATGCCAACCAACACCAACCCAATGCCAAACAACCATACCGCCGGAACCTGCAGAAACCACAATTGGACGAACCAAAAATTGGGCACGTTGAAGGACAACAATCCCACAGCCTCGCTCTGCCAATCGAATGGAGCCAACTCGGCGCCAGAATCGATCAATCCTGCCAGTGCCGCGCGCCCCTCGGGCCTGGCCACCAAACTCAGCACCTCTAACAGCGAGCGCACCTGCCCCGGAATCGGCGAATCGGGCCAATGATAATGCACGCGCTCAAAGTATTCATCCGGCGTCGCCGACGCATCCCACACCCGTTGGAGATGGCGTCCCCAGTCGACAGAAATTCCCAGCACCTGCAAGAGCAGCGAAACCGTCACCAACGCCAGTAGGGCAACCCGCCCGATCCGTTCAACCTGCCAGCGCCGAATGACACCCCCTGCCGGCAACAACAGAAGGGGTACGATGGGCAACAGTAAGCGCGGCCCCCAGCCCCCACCGCCACTCCAGTTTCCATAAAGCGCATGGGGAACCAAGTAGCACAGCACGACAATCAAGACAAGCCAGGCCCAATCACGCCGTCTCCGAAAGAGCGCAGGCCATCCGATGACCCCCAGCAAGAGCACGGGCATAAAGACGAACAGCCCTTTGCCGGGGCTCAGAAGCTGGTTGTAGAGTCCCCGAAGAAGCGGCACGCGCCAGGAAACACGCCCGTAACCGGACACCAGCGCGTCTTCGAAGCGATAGATATTGTAGCCCAGCACCGCCAATTGCCCCAAACCCATCGGCAGAAGTAACAGAGCAAATCGTCTGAGCAGAGAGTTCAGCCCTACCTCCCGATCTCGTGTCAATGCCCACGACGCCACCGGCACCGCCAGCAGCAGAGCCGTCTGCCGGGTAACGATCATGCCCCCCAGCGCAAGCCCGGCGGCCACAAAGCGGCGACGCTCGACGGCGAGAATCGCCTGCAGCAAAAGCAGCACGACCAACGGCTCGCTGAAGGCACTCTTGGCATGATACCAGGCAATGGTACCCAGGGCATAAAGCAGAGCCAGAACCACGGCCAGGCGCTGCGCATACAGGCACCTGGCCAGGTGAAACAGCAATACGCCGGCCGCCGCGCTCGCCAGGGGATTGAACAGCATCACCGCCGCTCGTGTCGCAAATCCTTTCGTCACCGCCGGCAGCAGCGCCGCCACGCCTCGTCCAAAAAAGCACAGCGGAGCCACTGCCAGCGACCATCCCAGGCCATACTTGGAATAGTAGCGCCCGTCGCGCCCTACTCTGCCGTAACCCGTACGCCCCTCGACCAGGTTGGCCTCAACCAACGGTACGGCGAGCCCACGACCGGTCGCCAAACTATAGGCCACCCGGTACATCGTCTCGCCGTCTCCACTGTCTATGCGCAGTGAGGCAGATAGCAGATACACCGCCAACAACAGGAAGAACAGATACCGGCCAACCTTTCGATCATCCACTGTCTCACTCACCTCGCTGCTTCCCCCAACTCACGTGCGTTCAGCAGAAGCACGCGAGCCCCATGATCCACCCGAGCGATACCGGCGCCGCGTTCGACCACAACGGGAAAGCGTTCGGCAACTGCATCCACGGCCTCCGACGTGCCAACCATCAAACCCAGGCTATACGCGTCTGGATCAGATGGAAAAAACACAAACACCTCGTCGTGAATCGTCCTGCCGGATGCCCACAACCTATCGGAGCCCAAGGCCGAGACCACCAACTCTTGTTCAGCGACTACCTGACCGGGCTCAACCAAGCGATCGACCAAAACGAGATAGACGCGCGGGCGATCTCCATCCATCCAAGCGCCCTGCCAGTAGGTGTGCAGGTAATAAGCCGCTCCGGGTCCGGGTTCGAGCTCGAGGCCCACCAACCAAACGCTATCCCCAAAAACCACCCGGGCAGGCGTGGACGGTTCCCCGGCATCGCCTGCGAACGCCGAATCAAAGGCCTCCGGCACTTGGGAATGAGGAGCCCCCCGCTCGAACACCAGGAATCCATCCCGTCCCTCCACGACACCCCATGCCGGATCATCCAACAATCCCCGCACCAGACGCAGGTATTCGTCCTGAGGCAGAGCCGGATTGTAGTATCGGGGAGGAGCCTCTTCGCCGGCGACGGGCGGATAGAGAGAAAACTCGTTGTCCCGGTCGGTGAGCACGTCGACCGCCACGTACTCTGCCT
>Ga0307420_1001564_pt1 | contig 10101 bp, 5 predicted proteins | sample SalMarWE160240MG_2_FD_202167 | JGI IMG/M metagenome (GOLD analysis project Ga0307420, IMG submission 202167) | Salt marsh sediment microbial communities from the Plum Island Ecosystem LTER, Massachusetts, United States - WE1602-40 | ecosystem: Environmental > Aquatic > Marine > Intertidal zone >... | reverse complement strand
ACTCGCTTGATCTGGAGCCAGAACTTGGAGCACATTCCGCCTGGGCTGGATAGCAAACGTGGGGCCGAGACCGTCTATTTCGTCGGCTGTGTGGCCTCTTTCTTCCCCCGTAGCTATGGCGTGCCTCAGGCGTTTGTCTCCGTCCTGGAGGCGGGCGGCGTCGATTTTACCACGCTGGGCGGGAAGGAGTGGTGTTGTGGCTATCCCTTGCTCTCCATGGGCAGGTTGGATGAGGCCAAGACGTTGATCCAGCACAACGTCGCCCAGGTCAAGAAGCTCGGCGCTTCCCGCGTCACCTTCGCCTGCCCTTCGTGCTACCACATGTGGAAGTTCATCTATCCCGATGTCCTGGGCGAAGAACTGGACCTGGAGGTGTTGCACGCCACGGAGCTTTTGGCTGAACTGATCGAACGGGGCGACATCAAGCTAGGGAGTATGGACTTGCGGGTGACCTACCACGATCCGTGCGACCTGGGGCGCAAGAGCGGCGTCTTTGACGCGCCACGCCAGGTCCTGCGCAGCATCCCCGGCGTGACCTTTGTGGAATTGAGCAGTTCCGGCCAGATCTCTGAGTGCTGCGGCGGTGGAGGTAACCTGGAGAGTTTCGATCCCGACGTCCTGTTCGAGGTGTCCGGGCGGCGGGTCGACCGGGCGTGCGAGATAGAGGCGGAAGTGATCACCTCTGCCTGCCAGCAGTGTGAGCGCACGCTGACGTCAGCGGTGCGCCGCCACGAAAAGGCGCGCCAGGCGCGCATGCGGGTGATGGACGTGACGGAACTGGTCTGGAAGGCCATTGGGGAGGCAGGTAACGAGTGACCGCAAAAGAATCTTCTGGGAATGGTAACGTCGGTGCGGTGTTGGTCGTCGGGGCCGGCATTGGCGGTATCCAGGCTTCCCTCGACCTAGCTGAAGCCGGGTTGAAAGTATACCTGTTGGACAAAAGCCCGGCCATCGGCGGGACGATGGCGCAGCTCGATAAGACGTTCCCTACCAACGACTGCTCCATGTGTATTCTCTCGCCCAAGCTGGTTGAGTGTGGCCGGCATCTCAATATCGAGGTGATGACCTACGCCGAGTTGGAGAGTGTCGAGGGCGAGCCCGGCAACTTTGTCGCGCGCGTGCGGCAAAAGCCACGCTACGTCGTCGTGGATGAGTGTACCGGCTGTGGCGACTGCGCCGAGGTCTGCCCCATCGTCTGTTCTGACCAGTTTAACGTCGGGCTCTCGGAGCGGCGCGCGGCCTACAAGCTCTACCCGCAGGCGATACCGAACGCGTACGTCATCGAAAAACGCGGCGTGGCCCCCTGCCGGGATGCGTGTCCCACGGGGCAGCGGGCGCAGGGCTACATCGCCCTGATCCGCGAGGGACGCTACGCCGATGCCTACCGCACGATCAAAGAGGACAATCCTTTCCCGGCGGTCTGTGGGCGCGTGTGCAACCACGTGTGCGAGACGGCCTGCTCGCGCGGCAGGGTGGACGAGCCGATCAGCATTATGCGGCTCAAGCGCTTCGTTGCTGACTGGGCCTTCGAGCACCCGGAGGAGGTGGCCGAGGCCTTCAAATCCAAGGTCGAAGTGGAGGCAGTCAAACCGACGGGCAAGAAGGTAGCCATCGTCGGTTCTGGCCCGGCTGGCCTGACGGTGGCGCAAGACCTCAAGCTCGAGGGGCACGACGTGACGGTGTTTGAGGCGCTGCCGGTGGCCGGCGGGATGATGCGTGTGGGTATTCCCGAGTACCGTTTGCCTGCCGATGTCGTGCAGCGCGAGATAGACGAGATTGTCGACCTGGGGGTGGAGCTGAAGCTGAACACGCGCGTGGACGACGTGACGGCGCTCAAAGAGGAGTATGACGCTGTCTTTGTTGGCATCGGCGCCCACGAGGACGTCCAGCTTTCCATCCCCGGCATCGACCTGCCGCAGATGCTTTCGGCGAACGACTTTCTGCGCGAGGTCAACGTGGGGTACTCCCCCGCCTTGATGGGGAAGAAGGTGGTCGTGCTGGGCGGCGGCGACGTGGCCATGGACGCGGCCTGCACGGCGCTGCGCATCGGGACGATGCAGGCGGATGAGCAGGGCGGAGCTCCCCCCGAAGTGCGCGTGGCCTACCGCCGGACCGAGGCGGAGATGCCGGCCCAAGAGACGGAGTATCGTCAGGCGATGGAGGATGGCGTGGTCTTTGACTGGCTGGTGTCGCCGATGGAGGTGGCGGCGGACGAGGAGGGAAACGTCTGCGGGCTGACCTGCTGCCACATGGAGCTGGGCGAGCCAGACGAGAGCGGGCGGCGGCGCCCGGTGCCGGTCAAGGGATCAGAGTTCATGATGGAGGCGGACGTGATCATCTCGGCCATCGGCGCGCGGCCGAACCTGGCGTGCGTGCCGGAGAGCGTTGCGCAGACGCCGAATGGGCGGCAGATCGCGGTGGACCCCGACACGCTGATGACGAGCGTGGAGGGTATCTTTGCCGGCGGGGACGCGGTGACGGGGATGGCGTTCGTGGTGGATGCCATCGGTGCTGGGCACAAGGCCGCGCGGGCGATGGATGCCTACCTGCGGGGTGAACCGATGCCCGGCCCCGAGCCGAAACTGCCGGTGGCAGAGTTGAGCGATGAAGAAATCGCCGCCAGGCAGGCTGCTGGCGAGATCGTGGAAGTGTCGCGAGTCTGCACGCTGGTAGAGGTGGCTGCGGGTGAGCGGGTTCACAGCCTGTGCGAGGTGAGCGGCCCGGTGAGCGAGGAGGAGGCTATCGCCGAGGCACGGCGCTGCCTGCAGTGTGGCGTCTGCTCCGAGTGTAACCAGTGCGTCTATGCCTGCCAGAAACACTGCATCGACCACACCATGCAGGAAGAGATCGTCGAGTTGAACGTGGGTGCGGTGATTCTGGTGCCGGGGCTGGAGACGATGCCGGGTGACGTTCGGCCCGAGCTGGGGTACGGCCGCTGCGCCAACGTGGTCACCAGCATCGAGTTCGAGCGCATGCTCTCGGCTTCCGGCCCCTGGGGCGGCGTAGTGCAGCGTCCCTCGGACGGCAAGCATCCGCGCAAGGTGGCCTTCATTCAGTGCGTCGGCTCCCGCGATATCACGTGCGCTATGCGACCGGAACGGTCGCACGGCTACTGCTCGTCGGTCTGCTGCATGTATGCGACCAAGGAGGCCATTATCGCCAAGGAGCACGACTCTGATATTGAGTCGGCGATCTTTTATATTGACGTGCGCTCCTTCGGCAAGGGATTCGAGCGCTACATCGAGCGGGCCGAGCAGGATTACGGCGTGCACTACGTGCGCAGCCTGGTCAGCATGGTCACGGAGGTGCCGGAGACAGGCAGCCTGCGGCTCAAGTACGCCACGCCTGATGGCGGCAACGTCGAGGAGGAATTCGATCTCGTGGTGCTCTCCGTCGGGATTCGGCCAGCGCAGGATACGCGCGAGTTGGCCGAACGACTGGGGGCCGCCCTCAACGAATACGGTTTCGCCGAGTCGGCCACCCTGCAGCCGACCCGCATGGTCCGCCCGGACGGCTCCGCGGTTGACGGTATCTTTGTCGCCGGCGCTTTCAGCGAACCCAAGGACATCCCAGAGACGGTGATCGAGGCTTCCTGTGCGGCGGCGCGGGTTTCTGCGCTGCTGGCCGACGCCCGCGGCACGCTGACGCGAGAGCGGGTCTGGCCGGAGGAGCGGGACGTGAGCGGAGAGCCGCCGCGCGTGGGAGTCTTTATCTGTCACTGTGGCATCAACATCGGTTCGGTGGTGGACGTGCCGGAGGTGGTCGAGTACGCCAGGAACCTGCCCGATGTGGCCTACGCCGAACAGAACCTGTACACTTGCTCGCAGGATACACAGCAGACTATCCGCGAGCGGATCGAGGAACACGGACTGAACCGGGTGGTGGTGGCCTCATGTACCCCGCGCACACACGAGCCGCTGTTCCAGGAGACGATCCGTGCCGCAGGGCTCAACCCCCATCTATTCCAGATGGCCAACATCCGCGAGCAGGACTCGTGGGTGCATCGAGACGATCCCCAGGTGGCGACGGAGAAGGCGAAAGAGCTGATGGCGATGGCGGTGGCCAAGGCGGCGCAACTGTGTCCTCTCGAACAGGGCGTCTCCGAGGTGAATCACCACGCGCTCGTCATCGGCGGCGGGTTGGCCGGGATGACGGCTGCCCTCGCCATCGCCGACCAGGGGTTCAGCGTGGCCTTGATCGAACGGGAACCCGAACTGGGAGGAAACCTGCGCCACATCTACGTACCCCTGCCCGGCGGCGGCGATCCGCAGGAACTGCTGCGGCGGACCATTGAGGCGGTTTCGGCCAACCCGCGCGTCACGGTGCTGACCGGCGCGCAAGTCGTGGACATGGGCGGGTACGTGGGACAATACCGCACGACGATCCAATTGACGGATGGGCAGCAGGAGGAGGTCGAGCACGGCGTGGTCATCGTGGCGACGGGTGCGCAAGAGATCGAGCCAGAGGAATACCTGTACGGGCAGGATCCGCGCGTCATCACGCAACGCGAGTTGGAAGAACAAATCACGAATCACGAATCACGAATCACGGACTACAAGTCGGTGGTCATGATTCAGTGTGTTGGTTCTCGTGATGACACACACCCCTACTGCTCGCGTGTTTGCTGTACCGAGGCGATCAAGAACGCGCTGGCGATCAAAGAGTGCAGTCCTGCTACGGATGTCTATATTCTGTATCGTGACATCCGCACCTTTGGCTTCAAGGAGCGCTACTACCGGCAGGCGCGGGAGAAGGGCGTCGTGTTTCTCCAGTGGGACAAGGACGAGAGGCCGGTCGTCCGCGGCGAGGATGACCACTTGCGCGTGGACGTGACGATCCAGCCGGAGGGAGAGCAAATTACGCTGGATGCGGACCTGGTAGTGCTCAGTGCCGGCATCGAGCCGAACGCCGACATCGTGACGCTGGCCCAGGTGGCCAAGGTGCCGCTGAGCGAGGATGGTTTCTTCCTCGAGGCGCACGTCAAATTGCGACCACTGGACTTTGCCGCGGACGGTGTGTATTTGTGCGGAATAGCTCACTCGCCACGCTTCCTCGAAGAGACCATTGCCCAGGCCTACGGCGCAGCGGTGCACGCGGTCAGCTTGCTCGCCAAGGACGAGCTGGACGCGACGTCTATCGTCGCCTGCGTTGACCCACTGCTGTGCACGGCCTGCGGGCTGTGTGTCGACGTCTGTCCGTACGGCGCCCGCGTGTTGGAACCGGGTGCCCCCTACGCTGAGGTGATCGAGGTGCTGTGTCAGGGATGCGGGGCGTGCGTCGTTGCCTGTCCCAACAAAGCCAGCCAGCAGAAAGGGTTTGGCGTGGGACAGATCTACCAGATGATCGAGGCGATGGCGGTGACGAGCGAGTAACGGCCCCAGAGGAGACGACATGACGGACGATTTCGAACCCAAGATCGTGGCATTTTTATGCAACTGGTGTACGTACACAGGAGCCGATCTGGCGGGTACGTCGCGCATCCAGTATCCGCCCAACGTGCGCATCATCCGGCTGATGTGTTCTGGGGCGGTGGATTCTACCTACGTGCTCAAGCCGCTGCTCGACGGGGTTGACGGCGTGCTCATCGGCGGCTGCCACCCTGGCGACTGCCACTACCAGTCGGGCAACTACAAGGCCCGGCGGCGTGTAGTCGCATTGAAGGAGATCCTCAAAAGCGCCGGTTTCGACGAGGAGCGGGTGTGGCTGCGCTGGATCAGCGCCAGTGAAGGAGGTCGCTTTGCCGAGACGGTGACAGAGATGACCGAGGCATTGAAGAAGAAGGGGCCCAATCCAATGCGCCGGGAGTGGGCTGTGTAGGGATGGTAAATTGGTGACTGGTACATTGGGAGACTGGCATGAGAACACTGATCCCAGTTGACGACAACGATGTGTTAGCAGCTATACGCGGGTTCCTAAAAAGTCTGCTAGAGACCGGAGCGGTGGATTTGCTCCTGGTGCCCGTCGAGACTCAGACCGGTGCTGTCAACCCTATGCTGGTGGCCGATCCTGATCAATTGGATGCAGCCGATCCGCTGGCGCCGGTGATGGGGATCAATGCGGCACGGGCCGTGAGCCGGGTCACGATTCGCGAGCCGCAAGACCGCGATACGCGACCCCGCATCGGCGTGGTGCTGCGTCCATGTGAGTTGCGGGCGCTGATCGAATTGGTCAAACTCAAGCAGGCCAGCCTGGACGACCTGGTGACCATCGGCCTCGATTGCGCTGGCACGTACGACGTCCCGGACTATGCGGCGAAAACGCAAAAGCGCAAGACTCCAAAAACAAAGGCTAGACTCTGGCGCGATCTCTACGACAAGCTGGCTGCCGATCCTGCGGCCTCGAATGCGGCTCTGCGCGATGCCTGTCAGATGTGCGAGAAACCTCACGTCGAGGGGGCGGACATCACGCTCGAGCTCTTCGGTGCGGACCTGAGCGCTGGCATTCCCGTCACCCTGCCCGACGAGATGGCCGAAAAGCTGGGCCTGCGCCCGGCGAAGAAGAAGGGCCCTAGGGCAGGATTTGTCAAGAAGTTGGTAGCGCAACGCAAACGGGTGCGCGACGCGCGCTTTGGCGAGATGCGCCAGCGGCTCGAGGAGGAAGGGATCGAGGGTGTGTTCGCCGCCTGTGTGCGCTGTCACAACTGCATGACCGTCTGCCCCATTTGCTACTGTAAGACATGTCTCTTTCAAAGCGCTCTCTATGATCGCGAGCCGATGCAATACGCAAACTGGGCGCGCAGTAAGGGGGCCAGCCGGCTGCTCGCCGACACGATGCTCTTTCACCTGACCCGGCTCAATCACATGGCCCTGTCCTGTGTCGGCTGTGGGATGTGCACCAGCGGCTGTCCAGCGGACCTGCCGGTTGGGCTCGTGTTTCGCGCCATTGGGCAGCAAGTTCAGGAAGCGTTCGATTACTCACCCGGCCACGATACCGAGGAGCCGCTGCCATTGGTCACCTTCCAGGAAGATGAGTGGATGGAAGTTGGGACAGGATAGGAGCGTATACAAACACGCGGAGACACTATGAGCAAACGCGGGATAACGCAGAAGAGAGCCAGCGAGCAAGAGATTGTGCTCGAGCGCGCCATGGTGACGCGCCACTACGTGATGACGTGGGACCTTGACCGCTGCGTGGGCTGCCAGATCGGCCCGCTCGTTTGCCCCAAGGATGCCGTTATCCACGTCGAGGGTGAGATCGTCGACGGGCGGCTGGCGAAGAAACCGTCGGTCGATATTGATGCAGAGAAGTGCGTGCTGTGCGGCATGTGCGAGGTCATGTGTCCCAAGAACGCCATCACTCTCACCATCAACGGCGAGCGCGAGAACCCGGTGCAGGCATATGAGGCATTCCCGCATCTTGTCGAATCGACCACGTTCGACAAAGCGCAGTTCGACATGAGACGCAGGCAGTTCGTTATCGATAACTGCCCCACGAACGTCATCAGCTATGACGAGAAAGAGAAAACGCTGGTGGTGGATCAGGATCACTGCATCCGCTGCCGCCAGTGCGAGGTGGCCAGTGACGGGGCGTTCGAGGTGGTGCAGCCCTGGGAGGGCAAGGTGGAGCTGCGCCGCGAGAAGTGTGTCGAGGGCTGCTTGGCTTGCGCCGACGTCTGTCCCACGCGCGCGCTGCACATCACCGATGAAGGTGAGTTGGTGCTGGCCGACTATTACTGTATCAAGTGCGGGGCCTGTATGCAGGTCTGCCCGATCAAGGCCGATTACGAGGACACCGAAGCCACGTTTGAGTCGCAGGGCGTGACCAAGACGGTCGTCCACCAGCGGCTGATAAATGCCGACGCATTGCCGGTTTTGGTCGAGCGCTGGCGCGTCAAGCACACGCCGGTGCAGAGTGCGGCGTGGATCGAGGCGTTGGGCAAGATGGCCGACGAAAAGGCGGGACAGCGGGAACTGGACAGAAAGCGTGCTCTCAAGCGGCGCGACCTATTAAAGGCACTGGCAGGTGCCAAGGAGTTTTTGGAGGAGGAGTAAGCGTTTCTTGTGCGAGACACGTTTCAGGCTGAAGCGTGTCCCTAGGGCGGGTCGGCGGCGATGCTACTCTCGGCATCGCCGCCGAGTTTTGGCGGGCCTTGCTCATTCGCTCGCGCGGAAGTATAATCACAAACCCGTTTTCTCAGAGAAAACGGGTTTGTGGAGGGGCCATGCCATATCGCAAGTTTGTGTTCCGGGCGGGTGAATACTATCATCTGTACAATCGAGGCAATAACTATCAGGCTATCTTCTTTGAGCGTGAGAACTACCTGTACTTCTTGCGTCAACTACGCAAGTATTTGTGGCCTGAAGCGGTTGAGACTATTGCTTGTTGTCTGATGCCCAATCACTATCACTTGCTGGTGCACCTTATGACCGATGACTTGTCGAGGCTGATGCAGCCTTTTGCTCTCTCTTACACCAAGGCCATCAACAAACGTTATGGGCGTGTTGGCTCGTTATTCCAGGGGCGTTTCCGGGCAGTTCGTGTGGATCGCGACGAGTACTTGGTGCATTTGTCGCGGTACATTCATTTGAATCCGGTAATCGCCAAGTTGGTCGAGCAGCCAGGAGATTGGGGGTTTTCCAGTTATAGGGAGTATATCGGCTTGCGGGCGGGCACTCTTCCAAAAGCAGATGCTGTGTTGTCACAGTTCTCCTCGCCAGACGCCTATCGTCAGTTTGTTGCGTCTTGTGTTGAGGATGACAAAAAGATGGTCGAGCGTTTGATGCTGGAGTGAACAAACCCGTTTTCTACCAGAAAACGGGTTTGTGTATTGCAGGGGTAGAGAAATGCGTTTAAGTCACTTGATCCAAGCTGTGCCCATGGTTATGGGCCAGGTCGGCGGCGATGTTGATGTATTCGGTATCGCTACCAATTCACAGCAGGTAGAGCCGGGCGATCTGTTTGTCTCCGTGCCGGGCGTCTACGTGGACGGGCATCGTTTCATCGGCGAGGCGGTCGGCAATGGCGCTGTGGCCGTCGTCGGCGAGTTGCCGCCGCAGACCCTGGGCGACGCGCCGTGGGGGGCCTTCACCTACGTGCGCGTCGCCGATGCCCGCAAGGCTTTGGGTTGGATATGTGCTGCCTGGCACGACTTTCCCTCGCGCAAGATGACGCTCGTCGGCGTCACCGGCACCGACGGCAAGACGACCACCGTTAACCTCGTTTACGCTATCGTGCGCGCCGCCGGTTTCAATGCCGGGATGATCAGCACCGTCAATGCCCTCATCGGCGAGAAAGAGGTCGATACGGGCTTTCACGTCACCACGCCCGACGCCCCCGACGTTCAACGCTATCTGGCGCAGATGGCCGAGGCCGGGGCGACCCACGCCGTGCTGGAGGTCACCTCGCACGGGCTGGCCCAGCATCGCGTGGCCGGCGTCGACTTTGACGTGGCCGTCGTGACCAATATCACCCACGAGCACCTTGACGCCCACGGCTCGCTGGAGGCCTATCAGCAGGCCAAGGCCAGTCTTTTTGAGGGTTTGGCGCGTTCCTTTCGCAAGCCCGGCGTGCCCAAAGTTGCGGTCCTCAACCGTGACGATGACTCCTTTCGCTACCTGAGCCCTATCCCCGCCGACCGGCAGATCGTCTATGGAATGGGGGGAGAGGTGAGTGCTCACGACGTTCAATTTGCGCCCGATGCGACTCGTTTCACACTCGCACTGCCAAGCGGAGATGTGACGGTAGAGACCGCGCTGGTGGGCGGCTTTAACGTGAGCAACATCCTGGCAGCCGCGACGGTCGGCGTGGCGCTGGGTGTTTCTCCCGATGCTATCGTCGCGGGGATCGCGGCTATGACGGGGATTCCGGGCCGGATGGAGCGCATCGATGCGGGGCAGGATTTTCTCGCTATCGTCGATTTCGCTCACACCCCCAACGCCCTCGGTCAGGCGCTGAAGACGGCGCGCACGATGACGCGCGAAGCAGCGCAGGATGGCGGTCGCGTGATCGTCGTCTTTGGCTCGGCCGGCCTGCGCGACCGGGAGAAGCGGGCCATGATGGGCCACGTCGCCGGAAAGCTGGCCGACGTGGTGGTCATCACCGCCGAGGACCCACGCACCGAGAGCCTGGATGAGATCATAGCCGAGAGCGCCGCCGCGGCCG
>Ga0307420_1001556_pt1 | contig 10114 bp, 9 predicted proteins | sample SalMarWE160240MG_2_FD_202167 | JGI IMG/M metagenome (GOLD analysis project Ga0307420, IMG submission 202167) | Salt marsh sediment microbial communities from the Plum Island Ecosystem LTER, Massachusetts, United States - WE1602-40 | ecosystem: Environmental > Aquatic > Marine > Intertidal zone >... | reverse complement strand
GTCTCGAATGCCTCTGCCTGGTGGTGGAGTCCGAGTCCGGATACGACGTCGTGTCAAACGAAATATCCGATTATTTTAGTTCATGGGATGGGGTTTATATCAACTGATGTATATCCGAATAGTTTTCCCGGGATAGTTGAAGCCCTGGAGGCAAGGGGCGCCACGGTCTATTGTACCAATGTAGCTCCCATCGCGTCGACTCGTGAGAAGGCCGAACAGTTTAAAGAGGAGCTCTTAAAGATTATGGCAATCGACGACTCTCCCAAATTTAATATCATCGGTCATTCCCATGGAGGCGTGTATACCCGTGATGCCATTTCAAACCTCGGTATGGCACCCTACGTGGCAAGCCACACCAGCGTGGACAGCCCCCAAAGAGGATCGACCATTGCTCAAACAATGGTGGATATAGCAAATATATTCCCCCCCCTTGCTGAGATGATGCTTGGCATGATCCCCTTTGCCGGCGATCAGGATAAAATGTATGAAAATATCAGTAACCTATCGTCCAACTATATGAATAACGTCTTTAATAAACAAACGCCGAATATGCCAGGCATTTACTATCAGAGCTGGACGGGAGCATTCAGACACTATAGTCTCTTTTACACGCTGGGGTATTTCTTGAACGCGTTAATGCAGTCGTTGAGCGGCTCACTCGATGAGCCATCAACTCCGCAAGAATATGTTGCAGCAATGCATAAGGCGTTTCCCGCTCTGGCCACTGAAATGTGGCTCCTATTTGCAGGATACAATGACGGGCTGGTGCCGGTTAACTCAGCAAAATGGGGCACGTTCCGTGGCACTGAGTTCGGCTCCTGGTGGAGTTACGGCGTAGATCACATCGATATGGTCAATCTGAATCCCAACGGCGTGTCTTTCGACGTTATTGGCGAATGGGTAGAACTGGTTCAGAATTTAAAGAATAAAGGATATTAGATCGATTTTTTCACATTAAAGCGCGTAACAAAGGAAAAGGGGATGTTTTTGTATCCCCTTTTCCTTTGTACTCTCAGAGTGGGGCATCGATTGCTGCACACCGCAGGATGAACATCCAGCGGTTAGAAGATTATTAATGATAGTTTTAATAACATCCTTTTGAGTTGGTCGATTAAACAAGGGTATGCGGTGCATGTAAAAAAGAAAAAAATAATTATCATTCTGGGCATCGCGGCAATCTCGACTCTTGTTGTTCTTCGAGTAGGACATTATATAATCTACAAGACCAAAGACCATTATGTAACAGAGCAATATATCTTAGATAAGGACTTTTCCGACAATCAAAACAAGCCCGATTCCACGTGCCGTACATATCTTCCAGATGGCAAGGTCTCATTCGAAACACTCAGTTTTTTTAGATTCCTTGAACGGAGATTCGCAGTACAATCCGTCAAGCACCTTAAAGACCATTTTAACGCAGTAGAAACATATCTTTTCTCACACTGTAACGAATCAGAAGCACAGAGGCTATTTGAAATTTACAAAAAGTATTTACAGTGCCAGATAGAGCTCGAAACAAGCCCACTCTATCGTGCAAAGACAGTTGATGCGAAACTTCTCCTTGCACTGCTTTACGAAATACAAAATTTCAGAAGGGAGAAACTGGGAAAAGAAACAGCTGACGCGTTGTTCGGCCGAGAGGTGAAGGAGAGGGAGTATCTGCTCAGGAGGGCAATGATAATCGATGATAACACCCTCTACGGGAAAGACAAAGAAGACAGACTACACAAGCTTAAACATGATATGTGGAACGACGAGGCAATTTCCATTGGAGAGGACAATAATCCCTATAACCGCTATCAGCTAAAACTGCGGCTGTATCAGAAGGACTTGTCAGAATTGGACGAGAAGCATCGAAAACTCAAGATAGAAGAGTTTAGGGAAGATTTTTTTTCTCAAGATGAGATAGAGCGGTTACGCGAAGTTGATCAGCGCCTTGCCAAAGAAAAAGAGAAAATGGAACACTACCGGACAGCCGAACGGAAGATCGTAAATTCAAAAAATTTGACTCAGGAAGAAAAGGATAAGAAGATCAAAGAGCTTCAAGACGAGGTTTTCGGAGAAGAGGCAGAGGCCTTTCGACGGAGAGAAATTATCTATAGTGGAACTGAAAATTAGATAAAAAAAATAAAGTCTTACCAGGATGTTGTCTTGTCCATATCATCATGAGCGACATACTTATCCGCATGGAGTAAAACAATGAAAAACAAGAAAATACTCGTGGCGGCTGTGGCTGCGGCAGCTATGATCCTGGTTCTCATCACACTCGTCATGAACCTTGGTGAGAAGAAAAAAAACAAACAAGAGCACGTTATTGCTCAGCGCTACCGCACTACGCTGCAGGATAGCGAACGAGATTATAGGCAGGAAGTTTTCAGTAACAAAAAAGCAGGAGATTATTTTACTAACGACATTGTCAATGAGCATACGTTGAATTTTTTTCAGTATTTGGATAAGGTATGCATTGATGCCGAAAACCTCGCGGACAACCTGGAGCACGCCCGCGAATACCTCTACTCAGCCTTACCTCCCCAGACTGCTGAGCGGATGCTCGCCTTGTACCAGACATACCTGCATTACCAGATAAGTCTTCCGGATAAGATCGCCGAGTGGGGCATACCCAAAACCCCGGATCAGGCCTTGGAAAATCTCGCCAATCTTCAGGATTACCGCCGCGCCATATTTGGGGAGGAGATTGCCGATATCATCTTCGGCGCCAGCGTAGAGGCTCAAGAATATACCATCAGGCGTAATGCGATCTTGTATGACGACAACCTGCATGGATCCGAAAAAGAGAAATTACTGAGAACATTGAATAAGGACATGTGGGGAGACGAACTAACTGCTGATGCCAATATCTCTGCGTATGCGCGCTACCAGGAGAAACTGCAGCTCTACAAGAAGGATATAGCGGAGTTGCGCACCGAAGAGGAGCGTGAGACCCTTTTGCAGCACTTGCGCATGGAGGTATTCGACCCGGTCCAAAGGCAGCGACTCCAAAAAGTCGATCGTTTCCTCGAAGAGGAAAAGATTATCAAGGAACAATATTTTACCCAAGAGAGAGAGATACTCGACAACCCTGATTTGTCCGAGAAAGAAAAGGAAAATAAGATACACGAATTGCAAGATGCAACCTTCGGCGAAGAAGCCGATGCCTTCAGGAGGCGACAGATAATGGAAAAGGAATTAGAAAAGAGTAAAAAGTCATTGAATACATCACGTGATTGAACTGAGGGTATAAGAATGGGGGTTTAGGGTCTGGCGGAATTCATCAAGAAAAAACGTAAGAAGTAACTATAACTATTATTGGCAAATGCTTTGTTTTTATTAGATAATTTTAACCATACTTTCAATTTGCAATAATATACAGAGCATATACGCTGTATAATCTAAGGTTAGGTTAGTAGAAAAACAAGATAGTTTACGATCATTAAAAGATAAAAAGGGTTGAGAGTTTTCACCCAACTCTTTACCCTTATTCTCCAGCCTCCACCTTAATCTGCTTCGGTTTGGTCTCTTCTTTTTTGGGGAGGATTATGCGCAAAATCCCGTCGTTGTTGCTTGCCTTCACCTTTTCCACATCAACGGTAGTGGGAAGGCTGAACGAGCGGCTGAACTGACCATAGGGGCGCTCAATTCTCAGATAATTCTCCCGATTGGACCCCGCTTCTAACGGCCTCTCGCCCTTAATGGTTAGGGCATTCCCCTCGACCTTGATGTCGATTGTCTTCTGATTTACCTCGGGGATCTCCATTTTGAGGATGATTGCATCCCCCTGTTCCAAGATATCCACCGGGGGCGACCACTCGCCAGCATCGACTTCCTGTGGCCCCCTGGAGAAGGTCTCATCAAAGAGTTTATTCATCCGCTCCTGCAGGGCCATCAGGTCTTTCAAAGGCTCCCACCTGGTCACGACCATACAATCACCTCCTTCGCTTATCTGATACGGGAATCATAATCATCCCCCACATTCTTTCAAGAAAAGAATTGAGCTGACAAGTATGTGCAAAAATGGTTTTAACCTTTTTAAAATAAGGGTGTGAGAGAATTTAGAGGGCTGCTCTTACTTTTTCTGCTTACGGCAAACAGGACAGAGTTCGAAAAAGTCTTTGGGCAACTGGACTTGGTCGATGATCCAGTTCAATTGAAACAGCGGTGCAAAGGGCTTGCCGCAGGATTTGCACGGCTGCATCTTCAAGGTCCGCTTCCACCTGACAATAGTCCGCTCGTCCCCTCGTTCCTCCATCTTTATACAGTCGGTCGGGCAAATATATACACACGCCCCACAGGCGATACAGGCTATAGGATCCCAAAAGGGAGGGGTCACCTCCCGCTTATCCCCCCGGTTGACGAAGGTGATGGCGTTGGCCCCAACCACTTCTCGGCACACACGCTCGCAGAGGCCGCAGAGGATACAGTCTTCGGCTTCCTCTATTATAGGAAACCTCGTCCCTTCCACCCCTACGCTCCGAGCCATCGCGAGAATCCTCTCAGAGTGGGGGGCTCGGGCAAGGATCAACTCCAGCATCATACGGCGGGCGCGCAACACGTTCTCGGTAGCGGTGGCGACCTCTATACCAGCATCCACCGGATAGTTGCAGGAGGTGGTCATCCGCGTACGTCCCCTCTTGGTGACCTCCACCAGGCAGAGACGGCACGCCCCATACGGGGAGACGGCCTCGTGATAGCAGAGGTGGGGAATTTCAAAGCCGTACTCCAGGGCCACCGGGAGCAGCATCTGCCCCTTCTCCGCCTCCACCTCAAGACCATCGATCTGAAACCTAACCAGTTCCTTCTCAGACATCATTTCACCTTCACCGCATCCACCGGGCATACCTCCTTACAGGTGCCGCACTTGATGCACTTTGCTTGGTCGATCTCGTGGGGTACCTTCTTTTTGCCGGTGATGGCCTTTGTCGGGCACTCCTTTTTGCACTTCCCACAGGCGATACAGGCCTCGGGATCAATGGTGTACGTAATCAGCGCCGGGCAGACACCGGCAGGACACCGTTTGTCCCTGATGTGGGCCTCGTACTCATCTCTGAAATAGCGGATGGTGGAGAGCACCGGGTTGGCGGCCGTCCCCCCCAAGGCACACAGGGAGGCCTCCGTTGTCGCCCAGCCGATCTCCTCCAGGAGCTCGATATCCCCCTCTTTCCCTTCGCCCTTGGTTATCCGATCCAAAATCTCATACATCCTTAGGGTTCCGTCACGGCAGGACGTGCACTTGCCGCACGATTCATCTTTGAGAAAATCGGTGAAGTACTTGGCCACATCCACCATACAGGTGGACTCATCCATCACGATCATCCCGCCGGAGCCCATCATCGAACCGGCCTCGGTCAAAGCATCGAAGTCCACCGGCAGATCGAGCAATGCCTCGGGGATACAACCCCCTGATGGTCCGCCGGTCTGCACCGCCTTGAATCGCTTGCCGTCGGGGATACCGCCCCCAATCTCATAGACGATCTCCCGCAGCGTCATCCCCATGGGGACTTCAATGAGCCCGGTGTTGTTGATCTTGCCGACCAGAGAGAAGATCTTGGTCCCTTTGCTCCCTTCTGTGCCGATTTTGCTGAACCAATCAGCCCCCTTTTCTATAATGACCGGGACATTGGCCCAGGTCTCCACGTTGTTGAGGTTCGTCGGCCGGTCCCACAGCCCACTCTCCACCGTATGGATGTGTTTGGCCCTTGGCTCCGCCACATACCCCTCGATGGACGCCATGAGGGCCGTGGATTCCCCTGCAACAAAGGCCCCACCACCCTTGTTGATCTTGACGGTAAAATCAAACCCCGATCCTAGTATATCCTTTCCCAATAACCCTTTTTCTTCAGCCTGTTTGATGGCGACTCCGATATTTTTAACGGCGAGGGGATACTCATTTCTGACATAAATATAGCCTTCATGGGCCCCAATGGCGTAAGCGCCAATTATCATACCCTCCAGGACGCTGTGCGGATCACCTTCCAGTACACTGCGATCCATATACGCCCCTGGGTCCCCCTCATCCGCATTGCACACCACATATTTTCTATCGCCTCTGGCCTTCTGACAGGACTCCCATTTTCTGCCGGTGAGAAACCCTGCCCCTCCTCTCCCTCTCAATCCTGATCTCTTGACCTCATTAATAATCTCGTCCGGCTTCATCTCGTGAAGGACCTTATGGAGGGTAAAATAACCACCTCGAGCGGTATATTCATCAATACTCTCTGGATCAATATATCCACAGTTTCTGAGAGCAATCTTGAACTGCTTCTTGTAAAACTCCACATCCTGGTAGAGGGAAATATCTTCTCTGCCTTCTAATCCCGACTCGATGGTATACCTCCTTGGCTCATCTTCAAAGAAGATAACCTCCTCTTCTGTGCGGCATAATCCCCACTCTTTCTGTAGGTCCCCTTTCGCTATCAGGTCAATAAGCTCAACCCCTTTTTCCGGTGTCATCTCTTGATAGATGATCCGCGGCTTTCCCGGTATCCAGACATCCACCAAAGGTTCTCGCTGACAAAAACCGATACAACCGGATTTTGCTAAGGTAATATCTAATTTTCTCTCTCTGATCCTGTCCTTTATGGCCTCATAGACATGATGTGCCCCTGCTGAGATCCCACAGGTCGCCATTTCCACGGTCATTTTAATCTTATCTGGATAGAGTCTTTTGAGCCCTTTTTCTCGCAGCTTTATTAAATCATCTAAGCCTCTAACCCTCATTCCTTCACCCTTCAAGCTCTTCTCTTCCCTTCTCTTCCCTAAAAAATATTATTATTAAGGAAATGTGTTAAACCCTTTACGGATTTCTAACTATAATCTTTAAGCAATTTAGAGGCCTTTTCCTGATTTAACCTCCCATAAATCTCGCCATCGATGACGACCACCGGCCCTAAGCTACAACAACCTACACACCGTACAGTATCGAGGCTAAAATTGAGATCCTGCGTGGTCCCCCCCTCTTGCACCCCCAAATCCCTTTCTAACCTCTCTAATACCATTCTTGCACCTCTCACGTGGCATGCCGTACCCATGCAGACATTGACAAGATGGCGACCTTTCGGTGTAAGGCTTAAGGCCCGGTAAAAGGTAGCCAATTTGTAAATCCTCGCAAGAGAAATATTTAATTTCTCTGCTACCTCATCCAATGTCTTGCGGGGAAGGTAGTTTTCCGAGGCCTGGATATCCTGTAGTATAGCCAGCACGTTTGAGCTCTGATGGTCATGCCGCTTCAAGATCTTTTCCAACTGAGCGCTCGTCATGCCTGCTCCTCGTTCGTCATGCGCACCTTCTTCTTCAATTTCTCATATTCTGCCTGCACACGCTGCTGTATCCCTTCAATCATCTCAGGGGTCAGGTGTCTGAACCTCCCCTGGATCTTGAGATACTCCTCAATGGGGCGCAGCTCAGGGAGGTCAACGCTCAAGTGATACCTCCCCCGTTCCACCTCATACAGGGGGAACATCCCCGTCTCCACTGCCAGACGCCCGGCATGGATGGCCAACTGGGGAGGCAGGCGCCACCCCGTGGGGCAGACCGACAGGATATGCACGTAGGCAGGCCCCTCGATTGCGGCCGCCTTTTTCACCTTCGCCATGAGATCGAAGGGATAGCTGGAGCAGGCCGTGGCCACATAGGGAATATTGTGGGCCGCGGCGATCTCGGGCATGTTTTTCTTCCAGGTGGTCTGCCCAGGCACCACCGTACCCGCTGGAGAGGTGGTGGTGGAGGCCCCGAAGGGGGTGGACGATGAGCGTTGAATCCCCGTATTCATATAGGCCTCATTATCAAAACAGACATAGACGAAATCGTGCCCTCGTTCCATGGCGCCCGACAGGGCCTGCAGCCCGATATCGCTCGTCCCACCGTCGCCGGCCATCGCCATGACGTTGATCCGTTTGTGAGGGATCTTCCCCTTCCTCATCATGACCTTTAACCCCGCCTCGATCCCCGATGCCACGGCCGCCGCGTTCTCAAAGGCGACATGCATCCAGGGAACATTCCACGAGGTGAGGGGTAACGGAGATGAAACGATCTCCATACAGCCGGTGGCGCATGCGATGACGTTATTTCTCCCCAGGGCCTTGGCCACCAGGCGTACGGCCAAGGCCTCGGCGCACCCTTGACACGCCCGATGCCCGGGGACAAAGTACTCCTTTTGTGAGACCAGCCTCGATGCGTAGACGCCTAATCTGTCCAGATTCTTGTCCATCATTCCCTCACGTCGTATATCTCATACCACTCACCAGGACGCTCTCGGGCCTGCCGGATCATCTGCATGAAGTCCTCAGGCGATACATCTCGCCCTGCTATTCCGGCAATAAAGTTCACCACCCGTGGGTGCTTCTCCTCGGCATAGAGGGCCGATCTGATCTCAGAGGCCAGCGGACCACCCGGTCCTCCGTATGAGATGGCCCGATCCATAACCACCACGAGCTCGGCGCCTGCGACGGCCTCCCGGAACTCCTCAAAGGGGAAGGGACGCCAGAGCCTGATCTTCACCAGCCCCACCGCCTCACCCTTCTCTCTCAGGGTGTCGATGGCGATGGATGCCGTTTCCCCCAGACTCCCCTGGGTAACCAGAACGATCTTGGCATCCTCTGTCTGGTACTGCTCTACCGGGTGATAATACCTCCCGGTCAGCTCCCCGAATTCCTGCCAGCCTTTTAGTATAGTGGGCATGGCGTCCGTGAGGGCCTCGGCCTGGGCCTTCTTGGTCTCGGTATAGAGCGCCGGCATGGCGAAGGCCCCCATCGTCACGGGGTGATCCGGATGGAGGGTGTAGAGGGGTTGATAGGGAGGAAGGTAGCGGTCCACGATCTCTTGATCCAAGAGTTCGACAGGCTCGATCACGTGGGTGAGGACAAAACCATCCAGGTTTACCATAAAGGGGAGCAGGCAATTGTGGTCCTCGGCTACCCGATAGCCGATGAAGACGTGGTCGTAAACCTCCTGTCCGTTTTCCACAAAGACCTGAATCCACCCGCAATCCCTGACCGACATCACGTCTGAGTGATCGTTCCAAATGCTCAGGGGGCTGGAGAGGGTGCGATTGGCCAGCAGCATCAGGATGGGGAGCCTGAGCGAGGACGTGATATAGACGATCTCGCTCATCAGGGCCAACCCCTGGGACGCGGTGCAGGTAAAGCTCCGGGCGCCAGCTGCCGAACTCCCGGTGCAGACGCTCATGGCGGAGTGCTCGGATTCCACCGGAATGAACTCCGCATCCAACTCCCCGTTATTCACCACCTCTGCAAGGTGCTCTACGATATGGGTCTGCGGAGTTATCGGATAGGCAGCGACGACATCGACGTTGGCCTGCTTGATTGCCTCGGCCGCCGCAATAGAGACCTCCATTCCCACCCTGGTCGCCATTTATTCCTCCTCATCCACCATGGCTATGGCCTCCGTGGGACATTCCTCGGCACATATCCCACACCCCTTGCAATAATAGAGGTCGTGCTCGATATACCCGTCGTCGAGAATCTTGATGGCCATATCCGGACAGAATATATAACAAGTACCGCACCGAATGCATCGGTCTTTATTATAGACGGGACGCTGTGATCTCCAATCGCCGGTGCGATAGCTGGCGGCATTGCCGGGCTCGTCTATGACGCAACCGACGTTCAATTCTTTCCAGGTAATCTCATGCTCCGGCTTGGCCATTGCATACTCCTCCTTTATACAATCCGGGTCTCTTTATAGGCCCGCTCAAACGCCTTGATATTCCGTTCCGCGATCCTGCCAAACCGCTCCTGAAGAGGTTCGATCATCGCCTCCTTATCCACCACCTCCGATGCCTTGAGCAAGGCCCCCAGCATGGTGGTATTGGTGATAGGCAGACCGAGTTCCTCGCGGGCGATCTTGGTGGCATCTACCACGGCCAAGCGGGTCTTCACGCCCAGTTCTTTTTTGATCTCCTCAGGGGAAAAGCGCGTATTGGTCACCAAGACCCCCTCCGTTTTAAGGCCGTTACTCACATCTACGAGCCGCAGAATGCTCGGGTCCAGTACTAAGACAACATCCGGGTGAGAGATAACGGATCTGACCTTGATTTGCTCATCGCTGATCCTGCAAAAGGCCACCACCGGTGCACCCCTTCGCTCCGGACCAAAGCTGG
>Ga0307420_1001555_pt1 | contig 10115 bp, 7 predicted proteins | sample SalMarWE160240MG_2_FD_202167 | JGI IMG/M metagenome (GOLD analysis project Ga0307420, IMG submission 202167) | Salt marsh sediment microbial communities from the Plum Island Ecosystem LTER, Massachusetts, United States - WE1602-40 | ecosystem: Environmental > Aquatic > Marine > Intertidal zone >... | reverse complement strand
TCCACCGGCGCCTTATTGATACTCGTGAGCAGAAAGGGCTTCCGTTGGGGCCCTATTCATTCCGCCATGCTGGACTGCCTGCGCACGTGTTGTATGGTATTTACTATAGTCATTTGCTCGGTGGTATTCTCCCGCTTTGTGGCATTAACCGGCCTGAATTTTTTGGTACTTGACTGGATATCCTCTTCAGGGTCCTCTCCAATGATAATCCTGTGGCTGATGCTTCTATTAATGTTTCTTATGGGTTTTATCATGCCCGTAATGTCCATTATCGTGCTCATTATTCCCTTTGTATATCCTATTGTTACAGATGTGCTTGGCTTTAGCGGAATATGGTTCGGTGTGCTGGTATGTACGATAGCGGAAATAGCATTAATATCGCCACCTATAGGGATGAACCTTTTTACGACCTTGGGGCTTTTTCAAAAAGAAGCCACCGCAGGTGATCTTTTCCAAGGCGTGACGCCTTTTATAATAGCAGATATTATTCGGTTGATTCTGCTCGTGGTTTTTCCACCGATTTGCTTGTGGCTGCCCGGGAGGATGTAGTGTGCAAACCTCATGAGGTAAATCATATGAAAGGAGTTTAGAGTGGAACCGCCAGAAGAAGTCATGGGAATGATCTATGATCTTTGCGACATCGCTGGGTATGGCATTGATTCTGGGATACAGACCGGGTCGAAAGGAAAAAAGGCTGCCAATTATATCCTCGGCAAACTCCATGCGGCCGGTTTGACAGACGCAAGATTGGAACCAATTAAGGCGAATAGTCCATACCCAAAGAAGTTTGAAGTGACAGTCGAAGTTGAGGGCCAAAAGAGCCGAAAGATAACGTGCTTCCCTTTGCAATGGACAGTGGGGACCCCGCCAGAAGGCATTACAGGTGAGCTGGCATATGTAGGAGACGGGTCCCGGTCGAATTTTCAACTTGTTGATGTGAAAGGCAAGATCGCCCTGATAGACGAGAAAATGATGCGGGGCCCCACGCCGAGCGCCCGATCAAATGGTGCGGTCGTTACCGCCAAAGAGAAAGGAGCTATTGGCGTAGTTCGTGCAGGCCTGCAAGTGGATAGCCCGCAATTCCAAAAGAATGATCCCACAAAGCCGCCTGATATCTTTCCAATTCCGGTCTTCTCAGTTGGCAAGAGCGTGGGTGATTATTTGAGAGATCTGGTGGTGTCTGGTACGCCTCACACGGTGAAGATGGTGCTCGATGTGCCGCATGAGGCGTTTGATGCCTTTAACGTGGTCTTTGAATTGCCGGGGAACGGCAGCATGGACGAGGTCATTTTAGCAGGCACACACTATGACACCGGGATGTTTACCGGGGCGGTTGATAACAATGGCAGCGTAGCCTTAATGATAGCGTGGGCAGGATACTTTGCCTCCAAGCCGATGAATTCAAGGAATCGCGACATGATCTTCGCGTGGTGCTTCGGGCATGATTTCGACTACAATACGGGCCACTACCAATTTGCTGAGGCCCATAAGGACCAACTGAAAAAGGCGATCGTGTGGGATGTGGACCATGCTGCTGGTGGCATACGGTATGTGTTCGATGAAGCCGAAGGCAAGATTGTGCCAACGACCGAGACCAATGAATTTTATATTATGTCTAACAATTATACCTTCTCGAGGCTTGCCATGTTTACCATGGATAAGTACGGGTTTGTGTGCACCCAGAATCGTTTTGGATCGTCCGGACATGGACCGCAGTGGGGGATAGCACCGACAACAAGCCCTTGGGTTAACGTGGCAACCATCCCGATCTATTACCATTCCATGTTGGATACGCCGGAGAAGATTGCGCCGGATCAAGTAAGGCGCGCTTATTTCGCGCATATTGAAATTCTGGAAAATATCGACCGCACACCAGAGGGATTCCTTCGGTACGATACCATCGATAAGACTCGTCCAAATACACCCCCAAAGGTAAGAATCGAAATAATGTCAGACACGGTAAGGGTGGGAGATACTGTCATGGTGTGGAATGATTCATACTTCTTCCACGATGACAAGGCTTCTTATCATTATCCAGCATTGCCTGAATGGGCAGGCACCACATGGGCTTGGGGAGATGGCACTCCCGTCACCATTGGTGGCCCTATAGTTGATCACGTGTACGAGAACCCTGGAACCTATACAATTACAATGACGTTTACCGATACAGAGGGGGCTCAGGGCACGGCCACCAAGGAGGTTAAGGTGTTAAGCATGCCCTGATAGAGCAGAATAGAGTTCACCAGGACACCGGAAAATTAGTGGTCTTTTTATAGATCCAGCGCGGCAATACCTATAAAGAGATAAATGAATATTTTAAAAAAAGCAGTGAGAGAGGAGGTGGTACATTATGGGGTAACGGATAGTGGAGAACAGCACGCCTATAGATAGCTATGTAGTATCAGTAGTCTCACATACAGGAATATGAAAGGACTTTGGGCATGAATGCAGTCAAGCCAGGCAGGTTCATCATTGAGCCCCCAACTCTTATATGCCTCGGATTTGAATGGTATGTTGAGGGGGATGTCAACCATAATGCCACTGTGGCGGTCCGGTACCGTAAAAAGGGAGATACTTTGTGGAAAGAGGCATTGCCTCTTCTTCGTATTAAAAATGAGGAATGCATCTTTTCGTTTCTTAACAATAGCATCGATTATGTGACCCCAAACATGTTTGCGGGAAGCATAATGGATCTGGAGCCTGATACAGACTATGAGTGTAAATTTCTTATGTCGGATCCGGACGGTGTTCATGAGGAGTCACACCACGGATCTGAGCCAGGCCAGAAAATAGTAACTGTACGTACCCGTGCGGAGCCAAAACCCTTCGAGGGCGGACAGGTTTACCACGTCTATGCCCGTGATTATACAGGGCCCAAGGAAGAAATGGCCTTTCCTAACCTGATGGCTGCCTATTACACCGGTTGGTGCGAAGCAGATTGGTGGAATGTTGCCCCGCCTCGTGTTCAGCCCGGCGATATTATCTTGATTCATGCCGGCGTGTACAAAGATGATTGGACGTTTTATGGTGCTGATATCTGGGAGCAGGGTATGGGTACTCCCATAGCTGGAACCTATTATTTAACCGCAAAGGGAACACCTGAGAGGCCTATTGTGATAAAGGCGGCAGGGGATGGCGAGGTCATTTTCGATGGCAATGACAATTTCAACCTTTTCAATGTCCTGGCCGCAGACCATCATTATTTTGAGGGCCTGACCATTCGTAATACGTATGTTGCGTTTTTGGCAGGCAATAAGAATATAGCCGGTTCCAGTGGATTGACGGTCAAGAGATGCCGTTTTGAGGATCTCAATAAGGGCATTTACACTGATTGGTCAGGCTCAAAGAACTTCTACATCGCTGACAACGTGTTTATTGGCAGGCATGACCCAAACAAGCTGCATGGATGGACCAATCTACCACCGCGTTCTTCTCCCTACCCCTATGAAAAATGTTTGTCCGAGTATGCGGTCAAGCTCGCCGGTGCAGGTCACGTGATATGCCACAATTACATTGCGAATTTCCATGACGGCATAGACCATGCAACGTATGGCATCCCGGATGGCTATCCTCCATATGGCCACCCGGATGTCTATCCACTGGAAGAAGTGTTACGACTGGATGGGATGTTCGTTTCAATCGACATCTACAATAACTTCATTACCAACGTGCACGACGACTTTATTGAAGCTGACGGGGCCATGTATAACATACGTGTCTTGCGAAACCTCTGCATGAACTCTGCCTATCATGGCCTCAGCTCGCAGACTCTTTACGGCGGGCCGGCCTATTTTATACGAAACATCCTGTACCATGTGCCGAACATTACAAAACATGCCGCCAACCCATCGGGTTTACTCTATTATCACAATACATTTCTCGCCAAGGTGAGCGCTTCCCAGTCTTCGAACTATCATTTCCGGAATAACCTCATTCTTGGATGGCAGCCCTCGGAGACAATTTTTTCAGCGGACACCTTTACTAATTACACATCGTCTGACTTTAACGGCTTTTGCCCTAACCCGGAAGCGGCATATTCTTTCGAATGGGAGTCTCCTCCATTTGACATCCCGGTAGACTATGCTAACCCACGGGTGGAACGCCAATTCGCAACTCTCGCGGAATACAGCCAGGGCACAGGCCAAGACGAGCATAGTATACTGGTAGATTATAAAATATTTTTGAACGTGATGCCACCCGATCCGGATAATCCCACAAGAATTTACAAGGCTGAGGACTTGGATTTTCGGCTTGAACCACACGCCGTAGCAATTGACGCCGGGTGCATCATCCCCAATGTGAATGATGACTTTACCGGAGAAGCGCCAGATCTTGGGGCACTAGAGGCTGGTATGCCTATGCCTCATTATGGGCCTCGGCCGTGATTATCCCGGAAGCGAGTTTTAGCCCTTGCATCGAGTTCCGCGCATGTTTTTTAGGACTTGGTGAGTTCATTCAGAAATTTCTGCTCCGGTAGCAGGATTCTGTTGTATGCGTTAATACTATTGTATTATAAAATGGTCATGGGCCTCTTCTAAAGGAAAACACAAAAGGGTCCAGTCTTCGTTTGGCTTTTCTTTATAATGAATCTAATATTTGCTCATAATGCTTTTTAAACTTATTGCTTTCCAATTTTCTCTTGATTCTTTCAATTGCAGTGCTCACTGAACCGTAATTATTTAAATTAAATTCCTGCCCTATTATCGTTAAACACTCACCTCGTATAAATCTTACCATATAGATCGCAAGATCACGAGCCTCGTTCTCTACACTCCTTCGCGACTTTAATAGAGCTGCATCCTCTATTTTATAATGATTACATATCGCTTTCTTAATATCAATTACTTCTGGGCAGAGCTTTTTTGATTCAGGGATCTCCTTTTCCTTCTTTTTTTAGGAAACCTCTCTCTTACCCATTTACTAAATGTATCACTACCAAGTATGGACGGCATATTCTTTTTTGAGTAATGCTGAATAAATTCTACAGGCTCTTGTGTAGACATAAATCTCTTATAAGAAATAACCTGCAAACTTGTATCCTTAGAAAACATATCCAGGATGTAATTCTTATATAACCATTCCCATTTCTTTGCCTTTGATATATAACCATTGTGGCTGCTCCATGGATAATCTTTCAGCTTGCCAGCTATACCTACCCTCAGAGGATTTCTGTGAATATATCGAACAAGCCCTAATACATATGAGTCAGCATCGATAAGGATGGATTTGTATCTTCCCCTGAAAAGATTGCCATCACACCCATGTCTCGCATTATATCTCTGTGTGTATACCCCATTGATATGTCTTATGCACCTTGAAAGGTTGGCATCTAAGGTTTGAATAAGCAGATGATAGTGGGTAGTCATAAGACAATATAGGATGCCCCTCATCATTGATATTACAGCAACTACAGCTTATACATTTTTTCATTGACAGGGGGAATATATGATGTCCCTTTTTACGGGTGCGAAGAAGGAGTGAAAACGAGGCCGTGCTGGTGGTGATGTCTAAGTCAAGCAAAAAAGGGGACTTTTTTGCAAAGGAGAGGTGTTTTTTCTCTTGATTTATCCCGTGAAATTCCCAAGGACAGCAAAGCGTATTTCACTGGGACTTGCCCTTTAATGGATGACCCCATAATGAAGCCGCGTTTTGATCTGAGTCAAGGTTTTCAGGCAGGCGAACTGTCAAGTGGGTACCCTCCTCTTCAGATGTTGTAAACCTGATATCGCCTTTGTGGGTCCGGGCTATTAGCAAAGCGTTGTGGGTTCCCAGTCCAGTGCCACCTTCTTTCCCGCTGGTCGTATAGGGTTCGAATAAATTTTCGCGTATGCCCATAGGCACGACACCCATGTTGTGAATGTCGATAAAATGAAAAATCTGTCCTGACATCTCCATAGTATCAATGGAGATACTAATAGTGCCTCCTTCAGGCGATGCTTCGATGGCGTTCTTAATGAGATTGGCAAACATGATTTCAAGTAAGGTCTTCTCACCCAAAATGACGTATTCAGTTTCCAGATTAGTATGCTGATCAAATAAGGTGAACACAAAATCTGTTCTTCTCTTTAGAGCCAGCGGTCCAAGTGTCTTTTCTATTCTCCAGAACATGCTAAGAAGATTAACCTCCTGGGGCTTTAGCTTATAGCCGCCTTCTTCCATTAGGAAGAGGTCGCGTGTTCGGTCAATGAATCCGAGCATTCTTTCACCCAGTTCATGGATCATGGTTGTCTCTTTTTGCTGTTTGTCAGTGAGGTTATCATCTTTAAGCAGCAGCCCTGCAAGCCCAATGATTCCTATTAAAGGGGACTTGAGGTCGTGACGCATCATGCGGTGAACGTCATCTTGAAGGCGTTCAATACGCTTTCGCTCGGTGATATCCCGAATGATGCCTTGATATCCCAATATGCTTCCATCATTGGAGCGCCGTACAGTGCCGGTCAGAAAACAGTCCATCTCTGTGCCATTTTTTTTACAAAACTTTACCTCATAATCTATAACTGATCCTTTTTTCTCTATTTCTTGCTGAAACTTATCTCTGTCGTCAGGATAAACATATATTTCCCGGACATTGAGCTTATTTATCATCTCTTCTCTGGAGTATCCAAAAAGCTCTAACAAGGCTCGGTTGACATCAAGGAATTTACTCTCTCGACTGGTAATATATATCGCATCTCTTGATTCGTCAAATAGGGTGCGGTATTTCTGCTCACCTTCCCGTATAGATTCCTCTGCCCTCTTGAAATCAGCGGCTTCTCGCTTTAACTCCTTAATACTTTGTTCTAATTTCTGGTAGGTTGGTTTTCTGGTCATTAGAATATCCCCCAAATAAAAGGGGGCGTTGGTTCTAAAACGATTTATCAGCACATGATACAGAATATAGTTAGATTAAAACCACGGCCCAAAATTGGAAAAAACAATAACATATTATCATGCTCGATTAAAATACATAACGTGAATAAGCGTAATTTTAGAGAGACCTCATTAAGGTGATTTCTTGATTCTTAAGTTGTTTTGGAACCAACGTCCCCTTTCACTTTCACCGCTCTTGGTTCAGAATTGAAGAGTAGAGTACCGTTTGAACTGTTCTTGAAGTTATGACTCGGAACAAACCCTGTCTTTCCCGTTCTTTTTCCCTTGGTACATGAGCTGATCAACTCGGTGAACGAAAGCATTTATCTTTTCCTGTGCCTTGTACTGCGCAAGACCGACGCTAACCGTCATATGAACCTCCTGACCTGGCGCCGGGGAGAATTTCTCTTTCTTAAACTCCGTGCGGATTCTTTCCGCAACAATGGCGCCGCCCGCACTTGTCGTCATGGGCATCAGAATGGTGAATTCTTCGCCGCCATAACGGTAAGCGAAATCCGTTTTGCGCAGGCATCTCTTGAACACCTGGCCGAATCGTATCAAGACCTGGTCTCCCTCGACATGGCCGTAGGCATCGTTGAATGCCTTAAAGTTGTCGAGATCCAGCAGGAGCAATGTTAAAGGTTGTTCATAGCGGTTCGCCCGGTCTAATTCGATCTTAAGCTGAAAGTAAAAATGCCTAAAATTGTAGAGCCTGGTGAGATCATCGACAATACTGAGCTCACGGAATCTGCTTTCACTTTCCCTCAGTGTCTGTTCGACCTTTTCCAGCAATGCGGTCTTCTCCCTAAGCTTCATATTCTGCTCACGCAACTTGTTTCTATTCTTCTTCAAGATACCGGAAGTCAATGAGGAAATGTATGCTACAACAAAAAGTAATACGTTAACCACGGAGAGGTGGAGCAATCTTGCCATCCATGAAGGATTAAAGAACGGGTCGACGGTCTGACGGGGAAGTAAACCGAAATACTCGCCTGCTACCACAAAGCTGAAAGCTGCTGAACACATAACAGCTATGATATAAGGAAAGCTTCGCGGTGCGACGACGCCCACATACGTTATCAGGGCAGCATAGATAGGGGTAAGATATGTGGCCTCGTAACCGCCCAGGAAATAAATGATTGCTGTATAACCAAGAACCTCAAGGAAATTGATCAGGAGTGAACCGTATTTGTATAAGTGTATGTTCCTAATATGTTTCAGTAGCAGCAACGTGGGCGGGTTGATCAAAATGAGGTATAGGACTGACAAGGTAATGCCCGTAAAGTGATTTATCTTGATTGTGCCTGTATGATAAGCGGCTAATGAGAATACCCACATAACCACGCTGGCGCCGGAGCGGACAAGCGCCCCTTGAAAATGCTGTCCGTAGAGCTTCTCAACAGAGTCAGCCGGCAGTTCGTTCGATGAGTACCGCCCTTTTTCTTTCATGTGAACCCCTATCGTTCATCTTCCTCTCACCCGAAATGGCAGATTCATTGACTACCGTTTTTGGGAGGGGGGTCGGGCCACGGCAACTTATTGATATCTAAAGATTAAGATTCCAGAAATAGGTTTTTTCTGGCCCTATATCCCCTTTTTCGGCCCCTAAAAACTCGTTATAGCGAGCAGGTGCTTCCCGGACCTGGTATCCTTTCCCGATCCTTATGATCTTTCTCCCTTTGGTTCGAAATCCCAGGAGCGCCTTCACCTTCTCAACGAAGGGCCTGTTTCCAACCGCGATACTGCCTGTCCACTCTCCCTCGCGGCCTTTCCTCCCATCTCCCAAGTATTCCTCTTAAAAGTAAAAGTAAAAGGGGACGTAGGTTCCAAAACAACTTAAAGATATTTCTCTATCTCCGGCAACTCATCAGAAACGGCAAAACGGTTCACCGCCGAAGTTGTGATGCCAAGAAATCGCGCAACATCAGCCCCGGAATATCCCATTCTTTTTACCGCTATCTGACAAAACATCCTGCGTGATTTAACCACACCCCTCTTCCTTGCCCCTGAACGTAAATCCGCTTCTTCGACTCCTTCTCCCTCACAAATATCTCTTGCCAAAGAAGCTAAATCAGATATCCTTAAATTTAATCTCAGAGTCTCTTTTGCCTTTTCCTCCACATCGGCGATAACGCTTTTTACAAATTCACTGCTCCCTAATATGCGTTCGTCCGAAAAAACCTTGCTCCCGGCTCTCCTTAATGAAAGGACCTGGGACCATCCACCAAGACTCCGAATAAGCCCTCCCCCAACCAGATCCGGTCGGCCACCTGCTTTAACTCCCCCTTCAACAAAATGCTCATATTTTTCAATCGCCCTTTTTCGCCTCTTTCCAAAATAGGCAAGAATCGTGTCCCTATCCTGCCACTGTCGCTTTACAACCCCCATAATAACAGAATGACCACACCATTCATATCTCTTTAATCCCTTTACACCCTTCACAATCCCTGCTCTTAAGGGGTTCAGATGAATATAGCGCGTCAACTCCAAAAGGTAGGGATCGTCCTCGCATAAAATGGATTTATATCGGTTTTGAAAAAGATGACCGTATCGCTTATGTCTACGGTTGTAATTGACTACATAGCCTGTTAAGAGCTTCCGCATACTATTGGATAGCGGCAGCTTTCCGGTTCTGAGAAGGAGATGAAAGTGATTTCCCATAAGAGCCCAGGCATAAATGCTGAGGGCCTCCATTTCGCAAAGATCCTTCAGGCGGTCAAGAAAATCCTCACAATCCTTTTTGTCGCCGAATATCTTTAATCCATCAATGCCCCGGCCCATAACATGATGCAGGGCACCGGGCGTATCAAGTCTTGGTTGTCTTGGCATGGAGAAAGCCTATCCCTTGTATCCTCGCCTGTCAAGTTGTTTTGGAACCAACGTCCCCTTTTATATTCTTTCAACAGCAGTAAGAAATCTTGTGAAGTCTCTTGAAAGCCAATCGCCATCTATATTAAACGTAAGATTGCATTCTTTTGGCATATGATCTCCTTGATGGACAGAACGGGCTGCTCAGGGGCGGCGAGGTACGAGCCGTCCCTTGCAGCAGCAAGGTTAGGTGATGATATTATTCGGAAGGCTTTAAAACCTTTCGAAAGGCAACGAACCAAGCGCCAGCAAATATTGAAACCAAAAGCCCACAAACAGCCAAAGTTGCATAAAACAGATTCCTTACAGAATCGATAGATCTCAAAATGTCATCTTTTGCCATTATCTTGTCGGTCTCTTTCTTGATTTCCATATAATCTTTCTGAAGTGTACGGAAT
>Ga0307420_1001553_pt1 | contig 10122 bp, 5 predicted proteins | sample SalMarWE160240MG_2_FD_202167 | JGI IMG/M metagenome (GOLD analysis project Ga0307420, IMG submission 202167) | Salt marsh sediment microbial communities from the Plum Island Ecosystem LTER, Massachusetts, United States - WE1602-40 | ecosystem: Environmental > Aquatic > Marine > Intertidal zone >... | reverse complement strand
TCGAATCGCATTGTCTGGTGCAATGAACTTAAGAATATCCTGTCAAAATTTGAAGAAGAACTCGAAGAATACGATGCAAAATATCTATCTTGGTTTGTCTCTACTCTTAAAGATGTTTTATCCTACAATTATGCCGAAACAATAACGGAAGAACAGTTGGATTTGCTTAGAAATGGCATAGAAATAATTTATGAAAAACAAGAAAATTGTGATAAAGACTCTTTTGCAGGATATCATCTCCAACTCGTTGAGTCTGGGCTCTCGTTATTACCTACGACACAAAAAGCCATAGATGAATTCGGAGAATAATTGTTATGGTAGATGGGGTTGAAGCTTTCTTTTTAGACACTTCTACACAAATCAGCAAAATATGGGAAGATGAAAAGATAAGGCGTTATCTTAACAACGAATTATCTCAGAAGACCTGTTATTCTTCAGTATATGTTAAAAATGAATATAAGCTCAATATTCTAAACGATGCTATTATTGTTCATGCTATTATAGTTGATTCAGGAACTTTGGATGAAGCCGAATCCCGCTTAGACAACTTGATGAAACAAATTGGAAGAAGACCGGATGAACTTCCTTATAAAATTTTTAGGCGTTTATTTAGACAATATAATTCAAAACCACCTTTCTTGAAAAAGTTAGAAAAGCTTATTGAGGCAGAATGGCTAAACTTTTTTCTCGGAAATATCAGAAAATCACTTTTCAACTTAGTTAAATGTAACTCAGCTCAAGACGACCCATATAAAAAAGGAAACCACTATATCGGAATAACCAGCAAGTGTTCTTCTGGTTGTGAAATAGAAGATTTTTTACAATCTCAACAAAGTGCCCTTAATATACTATCCAAGATTAATAATACAAAACTTGATAAAATGAATGATCCTAAGGGCACACTCAAAAAAATCAAATCTGTTTCGACAGCTATTTTGGGTGGGACATCACCTCGTGGAAAACCATGTAAAGACATGAGTGACGCTGTAATATCCATCGAAGCGAAGGCTAGTGATCCAACAATTATTCTTCATAGTATGGATTCTGACTTTAAACTATTGGGTGAAGTTTTAAACATTTCAACATGTGTACATTCAAAACATAAAATTCTAATTGATCAACAAACCGGTAGGAATTAAAAGTGTCCGGGGGTCTGTTGGAAAGTCCCCGGTTTACCGATTTATGAGGTTTAAGGTGAAAAGGGATGGCAAAGACTTATATGAACTCGTATAGCGCATGGCGTATACCGTATTGCGGATAGGGTATCAAGTGAGACCGGGGAAAACATGGAGTCACATCTTAAATATTAACTTTTTAGTTGGAAGGAGAAAGGGGATTTCAAAGACGTATAGAAACTACAAGAACAAGAACTTCAATACACGAATCTCACGCCTACCCCTTCAACTATGTTCAGGGCAGGCTCTGAGCCCGTCGAATGGGAAGGATAGAAGTGCTGCTTCTACTCAAAGTGGATTTTTCATGTAGTTGTTGCATGTGTTGGGCATGTCGTAACGTTATTTTTATATCGCAGCCAGATGCTTCGACTGCGCTATGCTCCACTCAGCATGACAAACAACGAAAAACTATTTCTCTACAGGTTCTGGTCTGGTTGGCCAAAGATGTTATAATCAATATATGAGCTTTGCATCCAAGCCCCTGCAGAAAAAGAAAAGCTTGCTTTTCCACTTCCTCCGCTATGCAGGGGCTTTGTTTCATTTATTTCATATAGCTTCCTGAAGTTCCGTGCCTGATTTCATTGCTTCTGCCGGCGTTTTTTGTGCTTGCTTTGGGGTTTGTTCTGGGTTAATTTCTGATTTCGTTTGTACGGAGTTCAGCAATGAAAAAAGAAGTGGCACTGAACAAGGCAAAATGGCTGGTCGAGCCGGGCTGCGTTATTCTGGTTACATCCGGCACGATGGAAAATCCGAACATTATGACCTTTAGCTGGCAGACGCCGGTCAACAGCGCCGATCCGTGCCTGATATTACTTGCTATAAGCCATGTCAGATATTCTTACGAGCTGATAAAGCAAAATAACGAGCTGGTCATAAACATTCCCGGCGAAGAACTGCTCGAACAAACCCACCTCGCAGGCCAGGGGACGGGGCGAGACAGAGATAAGTTCGTCGAGAGCGGCCTGACACCGGTTGCCGCCGGGACGGTCGAGCCGCCATTGATTGCCGAGTGTGCCGGCCATCTGGAATGCCGGGTCGTGGAGATATTCAATATGCAATCGCACGATCTGCTGATATGCCAGGTCGTTCGAGCACTGGCCGAGGCGGACTTCTTTGACGGCCGATGGATTCCGGAGAAATTCCACACGCTGCATTACCTCACCGGCAACAAGTACGGCCTGATGACGCGGACGGTCGAGGCTGGTAGCCTGTCAAGCTTGAATACGTAAATTGTCATTAGACAGTTGGGTGGCAGCCTCATCCCGATTGTCGTTTATCGGGATGGGGATGGCTTTCCATTGGCCAAACGCATACTATATAATTGGACAGGTAGGGGAAAATTGCTTATAATGTTGCTTATCCGATTCGAGCAATTATTAAGAAAGGTAAACGATGTCTGAGACAGTGGATCGACGGGGCTTTCTAAAGAAATCCATTATAGCGCCGACAGCGGCATTTGCTTTGAGTTTCGAAGAAAAAGCTTTATTAGCAGCGACCGCGGGAAAATCGGCTGCCGCAACGCGCACAGGTTCCGCAAAAGGGATGCCGATGGGCAAAATCGGCAACATCAAGGTCAGCAGAATCTTCTGCGGCGGCAACCTGATCAGCGGATTCGCCCACAGCCGGGACCTGATTTACGTCTCCGGCCTGCTGAGAAAGTACTTCACCGACGATAAAGTGATGGAAACTTTCGAGATATGCGAAGAAACCGGAATCAATACCGCGATACTCCGGCTCGACGAGCACTGCATCAGGATTATAAACAAATACTGGAATAACAGAGGCGGCAAGCTGCAGTGGATCGCCCAGGTGAAGATGCCGTCAGACGACCCGTTAAGTGAAGCGAAAGCGGCCATTGATAGCGGAGCGATAGGAGTTTATGTGCACGGGGGCGTTGCCGACAGTTGCGCAGAACAAGGCCGGGTTGACATTCTGGCCGAGGCGGTCGAATTCATAAAACAGAACGGCGTCATTGCAGGAGTCGCGGGCCACAGCGTTAATGTGCCCATCGAATGTGAAAAGGCGAAAGCAGGCGTCGATTTCTATATGAAGACCCTGCACAGCCACAAGTACTGGTCCGCCGACGGTCGGCCCGAGAACGATAATATCTGGTCCAAGACGCCGGAAAAAACCATAGAATTCATGCAGACGGTAGACAAGCCCTGGATCGCATATAAGGTTATGGCTGCGGGAGCCATCCATCCGAGCGACGCCTTCAAATACGCTTACGAAAACGGCGCCGATTTTATCTGTGCCGGGATGTTTGATTTTCAGGTTAGAGAAGATGTTATTATCGCCAGGGACATCCTGTCAGGTAACATCAGCAGGCAGCGACCATGGAGAGGATGAGGAAAGCTTAAGTTCATCTCAACCGACAATCGTGATTTGTGACGGAAGTATTTTATGCCGGCCGGTTTTCCGCCGCTGATTCGACGAGTGCCTCGATTGTCTGGTCATCGGCGGAAGTATTAGAACCGCTCTTCAGCAATGCCTGGAAGATATCGAAGGCTGTCACCAGGCCCTGCACGTTGCCTGCTTCGTCCGTCACGGGCAAACATCGACCGCGGAACTGGCTCATATATTCCATAATCGCTGCAAACGACGTTTCCGGTTTTATGGTGCGAACGGGCCTGCTCATGATCCATTTGATTCTGATTTTAAGCGACGCATCGTCCAGGGGCCGGTGCCATTTCACAAATATGGGTTGTAAATAGGGACTCAGTGCTCTTGTTATGTCGGATTTTGAGACAATGCCTTCAAGCACCCCGTTTTGCCCGATCATGATATAGCCGGCATCGGTCTGCTGCATTTTTGTAAGGACCTGCTGCAGGCTGTTGTCCGGACTTGCCCAGGTGACTTGGTTTTGCATAATATCGTTTGCGCGTATTTCAAAAAGATCGATGGTAACGCCGGGTATCTCGTTTTTTGCCATTGCGGACTGGCCCCGAAGAATCGCCGGCGACTGAGTTATTTTCCGGTTGGCTTCGGAGATTTTGCCCGTTGCTGGTTCTTCGCTCGTCTCGGATGTTGCAGCAGTTTTTTCGGCAACGTCATTGGCAGCGTTTGGATCCGGAGCGGTATCTTCCTTCTCAGGCGATACATCAGGCTCCCGGAGCTGAGATTCTTCGGCATTACTTTGCTCGGCAGCGGCATCTTGAGAATCGGCTGTATCTTCCGGAACTTGCCCGGTCTGAGCTTGCTCTTCAATCTTTCCGGCATCAGTTGTCTCAGCCGGTGTTTCTTCAGCAGACGGCTGCTCTTGTTTAGATTCTTTGGCTTTACTTTGCTCGGCAGCGGCATCTTGAGAATCGGCTGTATCTTCCGGAACTTGCCCGGTCTGAGCTTGCTCTTCAATCTCTCCGGCATCAGTTGTCTCAGCCGGTGTTTCTTCAGCAGACGGCTGCTTTTGTTTAGATTCTTCGCCTTCGCTTCCTTCGACTATATCAGACTCTTTATCAGGCTTTTCGGAATCCGTTTTCTTAGTGGCAGTTTGCATATCTTGAGTGTTCTCCTCGGTTTCTTCTTGAGTTACCTGTTCGACCATACCATATCCACGCCGAACATGTCGGAAATGTCATCACAGAAAGTCTTGAAAGCTTGTGTCGCTAATTCTGTGACTCGTGATTCAACTTCTATTTGGGATGTTGCCATATCCAAAGTCAGACCATTAGGTCGTAGTTCGCACATCCGCAACGGATGTCTGCCTTACACTTTTTTTACTTAAGCAGTTGCGTTAACAATACCTACACTCTATTTCGGTATATTCAGCGGGCACTTTAGTTAAAAGCGGGAAATTAAACGGGGCCTATACCTAATCGAGCGGTATAGGCCCCATACTAATGCTAATCTTTATGTTCTTTCCAAACCTGCCCCATGTAAGCGCCGGAGCGGTTTTTACTATTCAGCAACGTCGCTCGGTTGAATCAGGCGGATATCGTCAAAGAACATCTTGCCCGAACCGCCGGGTACCGTCATGTTGCCCTGGGTTCCCAGGCCGATCGCAATCCTGTCAACATTGGTCAGGACTATACCCTGATCGGCAAGAGCCTGCAGCGGGATAACCCACTCGGTCCAGGTGTTGATCTGTGCCGCGGCCGGATCATCATGGATTACCACCGCAGGTGTGCCGGCAGTGTTGGAAACTGCCACGTAAAGCGACTCGGCATCATTGCTGAGGATGCCAATGTCCTGGTGCGCCCACTGCCCGGTGACTGAACCGGTGGTCGTGACGTTCGAGAATACGGCCTGGCATGTCAAAGCAGCATCATGGCTCGTTAAGGCCAGGCCAACATAGACATTCGCGCCCATCGGGATGCTCTGCGGCGTAGCTCCCGTTACCGGCTGCCAGTTCGAGCCGTTAGCCGAATGCGAAACCGTAAACAGGCCGGAAATACTACGCTCCAGTTTCACCCAATATGGTGCGGCAACTCCAGTCTGATTGAAGTTGGCACTGGTGCCGCCCGTACTTGGGCGATACTGTGATGCGACTCCGTTGGCGGGAGTTACGCAGGCGAAGGCATGTGCCGAGTCAGGATCCAGCGTTTCGCGAATCATCACGCCGGCCTTGGCCCAGTCATTTGTGTTCTCGACGCTATCGACTCTCGCGACAATCGAGCCTGCACCGGTGAGCATCTTGTAGGCGAAGTGGAATTCATCGGCTTCCACGTTATTCACTAACCAGATATCCGCGCCGGAGGCGTTCATCGTGTAGGTGCCGACCGGGCCCTCGACGAAGCTGCCGGTAGATGCCGGGTAGCCTCTGAACCAGATTGACAACTCCGTAACGCTTTCTTCGGTCCAGTCTCGCTGGTCTGTCAACGTCAGCTCCGTCTCCGAATACCTGGAGTAGCCCTGCTTGTTGTTGTCGAAGACAAGCGGCATTGATTGAAGGCCACCGTTTACGATCGTCTCCTCGGTATAGGAAGGAGTTGTTTCGTCACCTACTGCAGCGCCGGTGCCGTTGCCGAGATAGGCCGGTTCGTTGCCATGCGGGCCGTAACCAAGGCCGTCTTTCCATGCCCACCATATCTCATTGTTACCAACGTCGTAGTCCTCGAAATCATCTATGACGAAGAAATCACCCGTCGTAAAGCTCCAGACGTTACCTGCCCAGGGGCTATCGGTACTGGCGCCGTTGACTTCATCGATCCGCCAGTAGTACGCGGTATTAAATGTAAGCTTGCCGGGGTCGTAGCTCTCCTCGCCGAGGGCCTTGGCCCCCTTGTACTCAGGCGAGGCTGTCGTGGCATTCTTTACGGCGTCCGCATCCGAGCCGAAGTACACCTCGTGCGAAGCGGCGACGGCTCCAGCAACCCATTTCAGAATCACAGACGGTTTTACGTCCACGGTGCCATTGGCCGGATTCGGGCCAGTGACGGCACCCTCGGTTGTAAAGCTCCAGACTTCGCCTTTATGCATAGCCGGGCCCTCAAACTCATCGACACGCCAGTAATAAGTCTTGGCCAACATGAGCGGGCCGGGAGTGTAAGTCGCAGGACCGTTAGGAACACCCGTGGCAGCGTTGTTTACTTCGTCGAAATCTTCGCCGAAGACTATATAGTGCAATTTTGCGCCGAAACCAGCCGTCCAGCTAAGCACTACATTAAGATCGACGAATTCGGCACCATCAGCCGGTTCGGGAAGATATGCAGTATTGGGAGGGACCGAAAAGCTCCAGACGGGGCCTTTCCACGGACTATTCGGCTCGGCATCGTTAACCTCGTCGATACGCCAGTAGTAGGTCGTGCCCGGAACAAGACCATCGGGATAAGCATATCCCGCAAAGCCTGCAATAGAATATGCCACATCCAGGTCCTGGTTGCCCCTGAATACATCAGAGTCTCGGGTGCCATCATTCACATCGTCGAAATTGTCGCCCATATAAAAATCGTGAGAAACCGCAAAATAGCCCGGTCGCCACGAAAGGGTCACCCACGTATCGGCATGTAGGGCACCATTTCTCGGATTGGGACCCGAAGCGAGCGGTTGGTAGCCTAATCCTATCACATCGTTTACCCAGTTGACGATGAACTCAGCACAGGTCAAACCTCTGTCGTCTATCCAGCCAGGAGGGCCACTACCAGCAGACTGGTTTACAAAAGCGACGTAAGCGCCAGTATCTGTGTTGTGAATAACAACAGGATCAGCCTGTGCTTCTCCTGGGTCATCTGTCCCACCCGTAGATGCGAATACCGCAGCGACTTCCCAGGGGGCTACAACAGCACTGAGAGCAATGGGTCTATAAGTTATGGCGGGGTCATTGAGACTGGGTAGATATTCCTTACCTGTCGGTGTGACCGTCAGCGAAGTATTATCAGCGGATACGATAATACCAGAAGAAAGGTCAAGGATGTTCGCGGCACCAGAAGCACCGTTCTCAGTTTGTCGAGCTCCACCTGCATACGAGACGTATCCGAACCAGTCGCCGACATTTATAATCATGTTTCCGCCATCGAGCCACTCTTCAACAAGCGAGCCATCCGGCTCAAGGTTTGGGAATGGATAGAGGACACTCGGCATGCATCCGTTAAGCCAGAGAATGTCCATTTCATCATCATTCATATTCGCTTCTATCCAGTCACCAAATGCATCATACTGGTCGTCATCGAACTGCTGGATATCCGCGAACAGATGCCCAGCTTCGGCAATTATCGTCTCAACGTCTGTGGTCATTGTAGCAACATCGTACCAGCCATCGGTGTTAGGTGCCCCGACGTAGAACGCTATGTCAGAAGCCATAGCTGTTGTGCAAAATGCAAATGCGACTACGAATACCAACACTAAATTTTTCATTTTTTTCCTCCTAATTTTAACTGAGAATTAATAGGAAGTTTCGCTCCGGCCACGCACCAGAGTGACTGACAGTAATTTTCACTTATTTTTGACTAAAATATTGCTTGAAAATGGTTTTGGCCTAATTCTACCTCCTTCCTTAAACGGCCAATATGGGCACTTATTTAAGTAAAATCTGAAATAAACTGTAGAAATCCCCCCCGCACAAGATGAAAAATCTAAAGATTTCCACTTAAATTGTTTATACCAGATTAATCGGCTTTGTGTCAAGGATTTATTTTGTTTCATCCCGTACACGATTATGCGAATTGCCGATGCGGGAGCGAAAAAACAATCTTTTTTGAGGCATTTTTCATTTCAGATAATAGATCTACAAATAAGGATGATTTTGCCTTTACGGGAAGCTGGGCAATTCAGTATATATAGTACCTGGTGAAGTGTGCACGCAAGACAGTTAGGCATGATTGCTTGAAGACAGAGCCCTTTTTGAAGCTTTGGAACGACCTCTTTTGTCCAATTGTAAACCTTGCCTGGCGAAGCTGTCAATTGAGGTGACTACGTATTTTTGAGTGAGAAGTCAAGAAAGTACGTTTCGAAATTCCGGGACATATCAAAGATTTCACCGATAAATCAAAAAAGGGCATGATTTTGCATGTTTTTTGCCTGAATCCGGCTTCATTTCCCAAAAATGTATTTGAACTGAATACGCAAAAACACAATCCAAAGTAGTAGGGGCGGTTCGCGAACCGCCCCTACCCGGCACTTTACCTGCTGCCATGGCTGGTGCGGTATATGTATGCTGCCTATAGGGACATTTCCGGGCTTCCGATTATAATATCCGTAAGACACTTCATCTTCCCGGTAGGAGACGCAGCAATCCGGCCGGCGAAGAAATTCCTAAAATTTTCCTTGACGCGAAGCCGGATAATTTGGTAAATTAAAGCTTGGTGAGGCGTGTTCCTTTATAGGCACGTATCTAAGGAACTCGGCCTGCCAAAAGATGGAAAGTCTTTAATTCCTGAGGGTATTGAAGCATAACAAGGAACGAACAAGACGACCGAAGTTGTATGCTTCGGAGATAAGAGTTTTACCTTATCATCAATTATATATAGTTAGTTCCTAAAGGAAGGAGGTAACGACAAGTCTAAGAAAGATGTCATGGGCAGACATTTCGATAAATGTAGCTTTAGATAAAATTCTTATCGGTCGCTTATATTTTAACATCCTTTTTCGAAGGAGGATTATTATGTCTAAGAAATTGTTACTTTTTGTTGTTATCGTGTCGGCCTTGCTATTGAGCTCAATGGCAATGGCGCAGGGTACCGACGTTACGGGCCCGTTTGACACCGTGCAGGGCGTCCCTAACGACGGCATAGAAGACGGCGGCGACGACAGCGGTTGGCCACCCAACGAAATACCACCTAATGCCTTTGACGACCAGATTCTGACGAAGTTCCTACACTTCAAAGGAAACGTAGAATCTACGGGCCTCCGCATAACGCCGGTTATGGGTCCGACCGTGGTTACCGGGCTGACATTGACCACAGCCAACGATGCGATCGAACGCGACCCCGTCGAGTACGAGCTGTACGGCTCCAATGAAAGCATTGACGGGCCATACACGTTAATCGCCGAAGGCCCCATTGTGGACTTTGCCGGCAGTACGGACTGGCCGCGGCGTACGATAAATGAAACGCCGATCCAGTTCGATAACACGGTGTCATACAAGCACTACCAGATAATGTTCCCGACCGTTCGCACTCCGGACAGTGCCAACAGCATGCAGATTGCTGAGATCGAGCTGCTGATGCGCATTTTCAAGGCCTCTGAACCAGCCCCGGCTAATAAAGCCATTTACGAGGATACCTGGGCGACTTTGACCTGGGCAGCCGGACATGACGCAGTCTCGCATGATGTATATGTAAGTGATAATTTGGCTGACGTGGAAAATCGTGCCCCGGAAGCCTTCCAGGGTAACCAGACCTTGGCGTATCTTGTTGTCGGTTTTATGGGATTCCCTATTCCGGATGGTCTTGTCCCGGGAACAACTTATTATTGGCGAGTCGATGAGATCAATGATGACAATCCGGAAAGTCCCTGGGCAGGCGATGTCTGGAGCTTTACTGTTCCCCCCAGGATTGCCTGGAAACCCAAT
>Ga0307420_1001552_pt1 | contig 10127 bp, 8 predicted proteins | sample SalMarWE160240MG_2_FD_202167 | JGI IMG/M metagenome (GOLD analysis project Ga0307420, IMG submission 202167) | Salt marsh sediment microbial communities from the Plum Island Ecosystem LTER, Massachusetts, United States - WE1602-40 | ecosystem: Environmental > Aquatic > Marine > Intertidal zone >... | reverse complement strand
GTGACCGGGCACAGGCCCACCAGCGCCGATACCGCGTCGAACAGCCGCCCGCAGCTTGAAGTCGGCGGCGCGTTGATCCCCCGCTCGACCTGCTGCGCGACGATCTGCCGTTCCTGCGCGGGGAAACCGGCCAGCGCGGGGACATCGGGGATGGAGCCTGTCGCCGCGAGCAGGTATCCCCAGGCGATCCGGTACGGGCGGCGGATCGCCGCTTCGCCGCCGGGCAGCGGGAGATATTCCAGGTGGGCGAACCGCTCGTAATCGTTGACTCCTGCGATCAATATTTCGCCGCCCCAGATCGCCCCGTCGGGGCCGTAGCCCGTGCCGTCGAAAGCCACGCCGATCACCGGGCCGACCTGCCCGTGTTCGCCCAGGCAGGCGGCGATATGGGCGTGGTGGTGCTGCACCGCGATGCGCTCCAACTGACAGGTATCGGCCAGATCGCGGGCCAGCCGGGTGGTCAGGTAGCCTGGATGCTGATCGTGGACGACGATCTCCGGCTCGATCTTGAATATCCCCGTCAGGTGATCGAGCACCTGCCGGTAGTAGTCGAGCGCCTCGACCGAATCGACTTCGCCGATGTGCTGGCTGAGGATCGCATCGTGGCCGCTCAACAGGCAGAGCGTGTTCTTCATCTCCGCGCCAGTCGCCAGGATAGGGCGGTCGGCCTGCCAGGGCAGCCGGACGGGATAGGGGGCGTCACCCCGCGAACGTCGTAAGGGCTGCCGGGCGGCATCCTGCTCCCCGGCGAAGCGATCCACCCACCAGACGGCGTCGTCACAGCGCATATGGATCGGGCGGTCGTGGAGCAGAAAAGCATCGGCGATATGGGCGACATCGTGGGCCACGATGTCGCCTAGCTTTTCCTGCGCCTCTCCGTTCTCGGTGATGATCGGAAGATCGCTCAGGTTGCCGCTGGTCATCACCAGCGGGACACCGGCATCGTGCAGCAGCAGGTGATGCAGGGGCGTGTAGGGGAGCATCACGCCCAGCATCGGATTGTCCGGGGCGACGTTCGGCGCGATCCCCGATCTGGCTTTCTGATACAGCAGCACGACCGGCGCGTTGACGCCGGTCAGCAGCGCGATCTCTTCGTCGACAAGATGGCAGTATTCCCGCACCTGCTCCAATGACGACATCATCACTGCGAAGGGTTTGTCGGGGCGATGCTTTCGCTCCCGCAGCCGGGCGACCGCCGCCTGATCGGTCGCGTCGCAAACGAGGTGAAATCCCCCCAGCCCCTTGACGGCCAGGATCGCGCCATCACGCAGCAGCGCCGCCGCCTTTGCGATGTCGTCGTCTGGCCCGGCGTCGGCCAGATCGCCGCCGCCCACCAGTTCGACGCGCGGTCCGCAGACCGGGCAGGCGTTGGGCTGGGCATGGAAGCGCCGGTCGAGCGGATTTTCGTACTCGGCGAGACAGTCGGGGCACATCTCGAAGCCGCCCATCGTCGTTGCCGGGCGGTCGTAAGGCATCGAGCGGATGATCGTGTAGCGCGGGCCGCAGTTGGTGCAGTTGGTGAACGGGTAGCGATAGCGCCGGTTGGCCGGGTCGAAAATCTCGGCAAGGCAGTCAGGGCAGGTCGCCACGTCGGGCGAGACGAGCGACGCGCCCGCGCTGCTGGCGCTGTGGCGGATCGTGAAGACCGTGTCGGTGCCGTCGAGGGGAATCGGCTGCGCCGATACCCGGTCGATGCGGGCCAGCCGGGGCGCTTCGGCGCTGATCGCCGCCTGGAACGCATCGAGATCAGGCGTTCGCCCCTGCACCTCGATGTCGACCCCGGAGGAGGAGTTCAGCACCCAGCCGGTCAGGTTGAAGCGGGCGGCAAGGCCGTAGATGAAGGGCCGGAAGCCCACGCCCTGCACAACGCCGTCGACATGAATATGGCGTCGGGTTGTATGGGTTGGTGCGGAGGATCGGTGCTGCGGTATCATGGTTCAGGGAGTCTACCACGTTGTTTTTGCCGTATCGACCTCTTTTATTGTTCAGGCCGGAGGAATGGTAAGATAGGGGCGTTTGTCTGAATAGTGATCGTGAAAGGGTTCGTTTGTGGCTCAATTATCCCTGCCCGATATTCCATCTTTCGATGAACGGGCTGCCGGTGCCGCCCGTCGGCGGCAGAACCGGCTGACCAAGCCCACCGGCAGCCTGGGCCGGATGGAAGAACTCTCTATACAGTTGGCAGGGATCACCGGGCAGGCCGTGCCGCGTATTGACCGGAAAGCGGTCGTCGTGATGGCCGGTGATCACGGCGTGGTCGCCGAAGGGGTCAGCGCCTACCCGCAGGTCGTCACAACCCAGATGGTGGGCAACTTCCTCGACGGCGGGGCGGCGATCAACGTGCTCGGTCGGCACGTCGGCGCGGAGATCGTGATCGTCGATATGGGCGTGGCCGCCGACCTCGATCCGCATCCCGATCTGCTGGTGAGGAAGATCGGCTACGGGACGGGCAATATCGCCACCGGCCCGGCGATGACCCCGGCGCAGGCTGTGCAGGCCGTCGAAGCGGGGATCGAGATCGCCGGGAGCCTGATCGAACAGCGGCAGATCGACATTATCGGCACCGGTGAGATGGGGATCGGCAACACGACTCCGTCGGCGGCAATCGCGGCGGTTCTAACCGGGAGACCTGCCGCTGCAATTGTCGGGCGGGGCACCGGGTTGGACGACGATGGGCTGGCCCGTAAAGCGGCGGTCGTCGAACGGGCATTGGCGGCGAACAAACCCAACCCGGAAGACGGGTTAGACATACTTTACAAGGTCGGCGGCTACGAGATCGGCGGGCTGGCCGGGGTGATGATCGGGGCCGCGTCGCGGCGCAAACCGGTGGTAGTCGACGGCTTTATCTCGACGGCGGCGGCGATGATCGCGGTGACGCTCTCACCGGGTGTGCGCCCCTACCTGATCGCTGCGCACCAATCGCAGGAGCGCGGGCACCAGCTCATGCTGGAATGGCTGAAATTGACTCCGCTCCTCGACCTCGACCTGCGGCTTGGAGAAGGGACGGGCACGGCGCTGGTGCTTTCGCTGGCCGAGGCCGCCTGCCGCATTCTATCGGAGATGGCGACCTTCGACGGCGCGGGCGTCTCAGATCGGAAGGTGGAATGATCGCGCTGCTGGCCGCCTTCCAGTTTTTGTCGATCATGCCGCCCCTGATCAGGCGATCCTTCACGCCGGAAGAGATGGGGCAGTCGGTGGGCTACTTCCCGCTGGTCGGTTTTGTCCTGGGCGGGGTGCTGGCTGTGGCGAAAGTTTTGCTCGATGTCGTACTACCTCCCGCCGTCTCTTCTGTGATCGTGGTTGCGCTCTGGGTGGCGCTGACCCGCGCCCTGCATCTCGACGGGCTGATGGATACCTGCGACGGTGTGTTCGGCGGGCTGACCGTCGAGCAGCGGCTCGATATTCTGCGCGATTCGCGGGTCGGGGCGTTCGGCGCGGCGGGGGGTGTCCTGGCGCTGCTGGCGAAAACGGCGGCGGTCGCATCGCTTGATGGAAACGTGATCGCGCTGATCATGGCGGCGGTGCTGGGCCGCTGGGCAGTGACACTGGCGATTGTCGCCTTCCCTTATGCGCGTGAGGAGGGCCTGGGCTGGGCAATGAAAGATCACGCCGGGTGGAAGCCGCTGCTGATGGCGGGCGTGATCGCCGGGCTGGTGGGCTGGTTCGGTGGGCGCTGGGTGGGAGTGAGCTTCGCCGGGGGAACGATTATTGTTTGTTTGGCCCTGGGACGATTCTTTGTGAAGCGGCTCAGGGGATTGACCGGCGACACTTACGGCGCGATCTGCGAGCTGGTCGAAGTCTGCGTCCTGGTGGGTTATACAGCATTGAATGGGTGACTGATGGGAAGTCTTATTTTTGTACTTGGCGGCGTGCGGAGCGGAAAAAGCACTTACGCCGAGGAGCGTGCGGAACAGATCGGCGGTGACCGGGTGCTGATGGTTGCCACTGCCGAAGCGAAAGACGACGAGATGGTTGAACGGGTTCGCCAGCACCGGGAAAGCCGCCCGGCGGCGTGGCGAACGGTGGAAACGCCCCAACATCCAGCCGCTGCGATCCGGTCGGCGGTAGGCGATGCGAAAGTCGTCCTGGTCGACTGCCTGGCGATGCTCGTCTCGAACATACTATTGTCGATGGCGGGCGAGGATGACCAGTCCTATTTCGATCCATCGATAGAACAAATGATGAGAGACAAGGTAAACGCGCTTATCGCCTGTGCTTCGGAACTGGATGCTGACCTGATCGTCGTCTCGAACGAAGTCGGGATGGGCGTCGTCCCGCCGTCGGCATCCGGGCGCGCTTTTCGTGACCTGCTGGGCCGGGCGAATCAGCTCGTGGCCGAAGCTGCCGACGAGGTCATCTTGATGGTGGCGGGGATTCAAATGCGCGTCAAGTGAACGTTCGATCAGCCTGTAAACAGCGGAAGCTGCGTAGAGACCGGCCCGGCGGGCCGGTAGCCGTCGATCCTCGTCGAGAGGTGATACGTCTCACACAGCGTTTGAAAATGCTCCCGCAATTCGCCGACATCGTTGGCCGGGCAGGAGTACCGATCTCCAAACCGTGCTCTGTATTGATCGCTGACGCCGGGGAACAGCCGGTCGAGCTTATCGTAGTAGTAGGCCCGCTGGCGGTCGCGGAGGGTCATCCCCAGCGAAGCGATGACGTACGTTGCTCCCGAATCGCTGGCCTGTTTGAGAATATTCTGGATGTTTTCTTTGCTATCTTCGAGGAACGGGAGGATCGGCATCATCACCACGCCCGTGTGAATGCCGTGTGATGCCAGCTTTGCCATCGCCCTGAAGCGCGCCGAGGGGCGCGGCGCGCCGGGTTCGACCTTCACCGCAAGGTCGGCGGCGGCGGTAGTGAGGGTAAATGATATATTCGCCTGTGTCTGGTTGATCGTCTCCAATGTGTCGAGGTCTTTGAGCACCAGGTCGCTTTTGGTGATGATGTGAACCGGGAAGCGGTACATGGCGAACAGTTCGAGCGCCTGCCCGGTGAGGTTGTAGGTTTTCTCGACCGGCGTGTAGGGGTCGCTCATCGATCCGGTACCGATCACACCCCGGACGCGCTTGCCCGGCAGTTCGCGGCGCAGCAGTTCGATGGCGTTGACCTTGACCAGCACGTCCGAAAAGTTGGCGATCCGGTAGCACTCGCTCCGCGAATCGCAGTAGATGCACTGGTGCTGGCAGCCGCGATAGATGTTCATGTTGTACTTCAGGCCAAACCACGTGTCCGGCTGCCTGACGTGTGAGAGCATCACCCTGGCCTGTATCTCTTTGATCACCGCGCCTCGTCCTGATCTCCAAAAGGTTTGACGTTCGTGGCTATTATCTCCGAACATGTGTTCTTGTGTCAAGTCGATTTTTTATCTATTGCGCTGACCGTATAATATCCGGTAGATCAAGTTTTTATCGGCTTTTTGCGCATTTATCAGGAGCATTTCATGACAACCGTTATCGTCGAACGTGTCACGAAGAAGTTTGTCCAGGATGATGGGGACGCCGGGTCTGTGGCTGTCGCCGTCGACGATGTGTCACTCAGGATATATCCGGGTGAAACGCTTGCCCTGCTGGGGCCATCCGGCTGTGGGAAGACCACGCTCCTCAGGCTGATCGCCGGGTTGGAAACGCCTGACAGCGGAACCGTGCTGTATGACAACGTGCCGCTGGACGAAATCCCGCACGAGGAAAGAGGGGTGGGGATGGTTTTCCAGGAAGACGCCCTGATGCCCCACTGGGTCAGCCGGTTGAACATCGACTTCTTCCTGAGACTGCGCAGGCGCGAAGAAGAACTCCCGGAACGCCTGCTGCGTATTTCTGAGATCACCGGCATCGACATTGACCATCTTCTAGATCGGTTTCCCGATCAGCTTTCCGGCGGTGAAAGGCAGCGCGTCTCCATCGCGCGGGCGCTTGCCCGCGACCTGGAAATCCTGCTGTGTGACGAACCCTTTGCCAGTCTGGATGCGGCGTATCGCAGCAAAGCCCGCCTGGAACTCAAGCGTCTTTTATCGGAGTTTTCGGTCACGACCGTTTATGTCACCCACGACCAGCTTGAAGCGATGGCCCTCGCCGACCGGATAGCCGTGATGAACGAGGGAAGGATCGAGCAGATCGGGACTTATCGCCAGCTCTATGAGACGCCGCAAAGTATCGTCGTCGCGACCTTCGTCGGCGTGCCGACTATCAACCTCTTTACGGGGCAGGCCGTCGGGGGAAAATGGCACGGCGAGAATTTCGGCGGGTACCCGATCCGGCACGATCTCCCTTCAAACTCCCCGATCACGATGGGGATTCGCCCGGAATATATTCACCTGGCCGGTGATGGGGTGCCGGGCGTCGTCGACGAAGTGACGAAGTTCTTCTCCGAACGCTATCAACTGGTCGACGTTCACCTCGGCGGAGAAGAGTGGACGCTTCAGATTCCCCTCGATGTTACCGTGCATCACGGGGATACGATCTACAGTGCCATCGACCCGGCTGGTTTGCTGTATTTCGATCCGGCAACCGGGGCGCGGATCGGGTAGTTATGGCAATCGCCGGTTCGATACTGTATCATTGCCGGGTTATCGTCGACGCGAAATCGGACTCAAGGATGGTTGATGTCACTATCGAAGATCAAACAGGATTGGGAAGCACTCGGCGAATTAGACCCCTGCTGGGCGGTGCTGACTTCGCTTCCTAAAGGTCAATCCGGGGAGCCGGATTTCGATGCTTTCTTTTGCACCGGGGAAGAAGAGATTGCCGGTGTCATGCAGAAGTCGGAGCAGCTTGGCCGTCCTTCAAAACGGGGTCTGGTGCTTGATTTTGGCTGCGGGTTGGGCCGCCTGACGCGCGCGCTGTCGGCCTACTTTTCTCGATGCTGCGGCGTCGATATCTCCGCCCCGATGGTCGAGCGTGCCCGCGAACTGAACCAGTCGGCCACGAATTGCGAGTTTGTGCTGAATATGTCCGGCGACCTCCGGCAGTTTCCCGACGATCATTTCGATATGATCTACACGGCGCGTGTATTGCAGCATATCCCCACCCGCGTGGCGATCAAAGCCTACCTGGGCGAATTTGTCCGCGTCTTGAATCCCGGCGGCTTGCTGGTTTTTCAACTACCGAGCTTCATTCGTGTGAGAAATCGCATTCAGCCCCGCCGGAGACTCTACGCTTTCCTGAAAGCGTTGGGCGTCGGCGAAAAGACCCTGCTGACCCGGCTGAATCTCTCCCCCATGCATATGACCTTCATTCCGAAGGCCGACGTTATCGACTATCTCCACACGTTGGGCGTCGACGTTCTGGATGTCCACCCTGATTCGATGTGTGGTCCTACCATCGAGAGCCACACCTATTACGTCACCAAACCGGGCAGATGACAGCAAAGGGGGCATCATGAAACCACCTGGAAGGTGCGAAATTTCAGGAGGTTAAACATGACACCCCAATTTGCAAAGCTATCCCGTTCGCTGTACGAGCGCAAATAAAAGGGCGCTTCTTCTGGAAAGAAAAAGCACCCGGCTGTGGAAAACGATCCCCGTTTCAGGGACTTCTATATCTTTCCGGGTGTCATCGTGCCATCGGGCAGGGTAACCCCCTCAAGGAAGCCGATTTCTCGAAGCCGCCTGTAGACGACATCCTGTGTGCTCGGGTGCACAAAGTCGAGATACATCCCTTCCAGGTTCGCGAAATCCAACGAGGCTGCTTTTTCCAGGGGGCTGTGAGCAAGGTCTGCATTTTTAAAAACGGCGTTCTTCAGCACTGTCTGATCAAATTCGACAAACCGGAGAAAAGCGTTTTCCAGGTTGGCCCCCCGCAGATCGGCCTCTGATAAAATGACGTTTTTAAAAGAGACTTCGTTGAGATTGGCCTCAAATAAGTTGGCCCGCCGGAGATCGACATCTTCGAAATTTGCCCTATCCAGGTGCGCCATGACCAGTTCGGCCCGTGTTGCTGTTGTTGCACGCAAACTGGCTCCCCGCAAATTGCCGCCCCCCAGTTTTCCCCCATCCAACCGGACGTTGTACAGGCTTGCCTCCTCCAGGTTCGCCGATGTCAGACTGGCCCCCTGTAGATCGACATCCTGGATATGGGCTTGAGACAGGTTTGTTTCTATAAACGCATTGTGCAGGTCAAGCTCTCGTAAATAGGCACCGGCCAGGTTCGTACTTGATAGATAGGTCTTCTGCATGTTGGTGTTCCACAATACCGCGTCTTCGAAGCTGGCCCCGGTGGGGTCGGCTTTTTCCAGGTTGGCTCCCACCAGGATAGCACTGCGCAGGTTTGCGTCCCGCAAATTTGCCTCGGACAGATCGGCAAAGCTCAGGTCGGCCCCTTCCAGATTGGCCCCGTCCAGGTTTGCCCGGTGCAGCGATGCGTGAGAAAGATCGCACCACGACAGATCCAGGCTCTCCAACGAGTCACTCCCATTCCAATTTGATATGCTGGGAGGAGCAGGCGAGAGTTCCTTTAAAGGTTGAAATGTTTCACAGGAAGCACAAACCCGCGCAAAGTCCCGGATATCATTGTTACAATTCACACACTTTCTTGTCACCAATTGCCTCCTTGTCCACGTCCACCAGTTTGACCAGCAGCGACTCGTAAAAAGTCATGAGTGAGCCACTATTATAGAAGGCAAACTCGCAGCCGCATGAAACGCCGTCATTGCGTCCATTTGCCTTGCCAGAGGCCCAACCGACCTACTACTATTATATTAAATTCTTGACCCCATCCCACTTCGATACATACATCTTTTGATTTTTGTAACAGCAGAGAAAAAACGCCTGGTAATGTCGCGAGGGTTAAACCTGGTTTTTGGCTTATGCAGAAGCTTATCGGCGTCCCCCTCCATCCATCAACGGAGGGGGACGCGGCTCTTGATCAGAATGGTGCTATTGTTGACCATAAACATTGATGTAGCGATCGTGCAGTTTTTTTACATCTTCGTTGGCGATTTCGTTCGCCACGTCAATTTGAAAGGTCATCAACACAGTGCATACAGTTTCTTCATACAGTCACCGGTGTTACTTCTTCAAGCCTCGACGTAGATAGCTATGCATGATGACCGACGTGACAATGATCAAACCGTAGATTAACTGGGTCCAGAATCCAGTCAAGCCAACAGCGACAGTCGCAGCCTCAATAGCCCCAATGATGAAAGCTCCGATAAAAGTACCGAAGACCGTACCGGCACCACCAAAAACCGATGTCCCGCCCAAAAAGACGGAGGCCAGGGTGCGCAGCAGGTATCCCTCCCCCAGGCTTGGCCAGAAATAGGTTACATACAGGCTGGAAATCACCCCGGCAAAGGCAGAAATTGCACCGATAAGCGAAAACACGATGATGCGCACCCGGCCAGCGTTGATACCCATCAATCTGGCAGAGTTTTCATTATCGCCGATCAAAAAGACGTGGGAGCCAAAACGATGCCTGTTGAGCAGCGCCCACATTGCAATCGTAACAATGATCAGCCAGACCATTTGCATAGGGAAGACACCCCCGATCTTGCCGACCAGAACAGGGTGCAGCAGAGAGTCTCTGGTGTATCCCAACGAGCCACTTCTTCCCTCCGAGAGCACAAGGACAGCCCCTCTCCAGAAGAATTGGGTACCAATCGTTGCCACCAGAGACGGAATACCGAATATGACCACGATTATGCCATTCAGAAAGCCGGCGACAGTTCCCATCAACAAGGCAGCGATAAAAGCCAATGCGACGCTGCTTGTTGCGTCATAGGTCAATATGAAGGCAATCATGCCCATAGCCATAATAGACGTGAACGACAAATCCATCTCCCCCGCGATGACCGCCAGGGTAAGCGGCATTGCCATGATGGCAAAGAAGGGGATGGTGGACATGAAGGCAAGGTAGATATTCGAGGCAAGGAAAGTATCGGGCGCTGAGATAATGAAAACAATCCACAACGCAATAAAAACGCCAAAAATGCCAAGTTGAGTGCCATTGGAACGGGCAAACTTGGCCAGCGAGAACTTGTCCTGGTAAGGTTGTATTGATTCTGAGTTGGTCATTATTGTCACCCCTGGGAGTATTCCTGCTCGACCTTGCCATCAAAGCTGCCTGTTTCGGCAATCCGGTACATTCTATCCATGAGATCTTCCAGTGTAATGTCTGAGGTATTGAATTCCC
>Ga0307420_1001551_pt1 | contig 10127 bp, 4 predicted proteins | sample SalMarWE160240MG_2_FD_202167 | JGI IMG/M metagenome (GOLD analysis project Ga0307420, IMG submission 202167) | Salt marsh sediment microbial communities from the Plum Island Ecosystem LTER, Massachusetts, United States - WE1602-40 | ecosystem: Environmental > Aquatic > Marine > Intertidal zone >... | reverse complement strand
GTAATTTATCCGCGGAGGTTTCACATAACACGATTCACTTAACCTGGAATGATAATTCCGACGACGAACTCACGTTTAGAATAGAACAAAGCACTGATGGAACAAATTTTCACCGGGTCGAATCAGTAATGAAAGATTCAACCGAATATACAATTATTAATTTATCGCCGGATTCCGATTATCATTTCCGCGTATGCGCGGTTTCGGATATATCCGGTCAATCGACTTATTCAAACATTGTTACGGCAACATCTCAAGGTGAGATTCCGGATGAAATTGTAGCGTTATATAAATTCGAGGGCGACGCCGCCGATTCAAGCGGAAATAATTACCATGGAGTAGTAGATGGCGCGACTTTAACAGAAGTAAAAGTAGGTACGGCATATTTCTTCGACGGAGATGATGATGTTATCACGGTACCGACCTGGAACGATAGTTCCCTTCACGGCGATAATCAGGCATTTACTCTTAGTGCGTGGGTTAATCCTTTTCTGGTTTCCGTCGACAATTGGGTCATAAGTGATGACTCCGAATGGGCAAATTTTAATTTCGGCCTTGTGGATGATAGACTGTCGATTAAATGGGTAAGAAGCGGCAGCATACGCTACTCACTAGCGAGTGTAGAATTTCCTACAGTAGAGGAAAATGTGTTTTCACACATTGCGGCGACATACGACCCTTTGAATAAAGTGGTACGAATGTACCTTAACGGAGAGCAGGTCGTTGTCGACCGGGTTAATGGTACAACAGGACCCTGGCTGTTCAATCAATTATTAATCGGAAGAGGTTCGGATGACGGAGAGATGAAATCATTCAATGGTATTCTAGACGATATACGGATTTATAAAAGTTGCCTCTCAGGTAACGATATCCATAATTTGTATAACGATGACACCTCTCATTATATAGATACTCCTATTTCGTATTTGCTATTTCCAAACTATCCCAATCCATTCAGCCTAACAACCACTATCCGTTACCAATTGCCGGTTACCGGTCATCTTTCAATTTGCGTTTACGACATACTCGGCAGAGAAATAACAACATTGGTAGACGAAGTAAAACAAGCGGGAGAACATACGACCCAGTGGGATGGTACCGACCGGGAAGGCAAAAGGGTCCCAAGCGGTACGTATTTTTATCAGATAAGATGGGAAAATAACCTTACAAGTACTAAAAAGGTAATATTTTTAAAATAGAAACGTTTAAGAAGGAGATATAAATATGAAGCAATTTACTGTAATTGTATTATTTCTTTTTCTACTGGCTTTACCAACCTTACAATCGGAGGCAAAAATTATTAATTCCAATTCCTGTGAGCTCGACAGCATTAGAGCGGCGATTGACAGGGCGGATTATGAAGATACCGTTTCAGTGCCTAAAGGAGAAAGCACATGGGAAGATTATCTTTTAATAAACAAAGGAATAATATTACTCGGTGCAGGAATCGATTCAACGGTTATTAAATATAACGGCCCGAGCGGCTACACTTACATTATTACGGTTTCACCCGATCTTGAAACAGCTCAGAACGATTATCCTATCAGGATTTCCGGTTTTACTTTTGAGAAGCTTGTGAGGGCTTACGCCGTGTTGTTACTAGAAAACGACCACCACGAATATCCATTAACTAAAGTAATGGTAGACCACAACAAGTTTGTAAATTTAAACTCCGGGGAAACCGAATTCTCGATTCAATTAAATCTGGCGATGTTTGGAGTCGCGCATAACAACATTATGCAGAATGGTTCTCACGCATGGAGGTATATGGGGGGACTCGGGGAAGGTAAGGAAGTGGAATGCTGGATTCCGGGAAGTCTGAACGCGATGTATTTTGAAGATAATTATATCTATACTACCGGCGCATCTTCTTCTTCGCTAGTGATCAGCGGAGGTAACGGAAACCGTTATGTAAGCAGGTATAATACCTTCGACCTGTCTTCACGCGGACCTGATGCTTACGCCCAATTACATGACATCCACGGCAATCAGCCTAATAATAACGGCGCCGGTATCGGTTTCGAGGTATATGGAAACCACCGTACAGGAACTGTCGGGAGATGGCTTGACCTGAGAGCGGGAAAGGTTTTCATATTCTATAATAAGTGGTCAGAAAGCAGAAGTCCGGGTAGCTATTTTGTCTGGGAAGAATATAATGATGATGTTTTCTCGCCATATTCCTGCGAAGGAACCTGTTATCCTCAAACAGAATCAGGAAATTGTGTTCAAAGACCATACGATTCATATTTCTGGAGAAATTTTGGAGGAACAGACGGAGATGTTTTATCCACAGAGTGCATTATTAATTTTGACCACTATAATCGAAGATACATCGATGGAGAGGATACGATAGAAGCGGTAATTAATGATCCTCCCCTTATCCTTGAAAACCAAAACTGGTGGAGGGATAATAATACAGCTTTCGACGGAACAATCGATCCCATCGGTTCATGCGGATATTACGGAGGTCCTTCCTGTACCAAAAGCGGGATAGGTTATGGAACACTCGAAGAAATGAATGCTATAATCCCGACCGCCGAAGGACTGGGTTTTTGGGTCACAGATCAGGAATTCGATCTTGAAAGTATGACCGGTCAAAATCCCTCCGTTCCCATCAATGGTACATTATACAGGTCTGTAGATAATGGTTCCGGAGGATATGAATGGGAAGCATATTATACTCCTCTGGAATATCCCCATCCTCTAAGAACTGCAGGAGCATTTGTCTGTCCGGATACCGCTTCACATACTAATCTTCAACCGAACCTCCCCAACCCCTTCAACACAAAAACAGCCATCAGTTATTCATCACCGGTCACGGGTCACCTATCACTCGTCATTTACGATATAACCGGAAGAGAAATAAAAACACTTGTCGACGAGGTAAAAACGGCAGGAACACATACAATCGAGTGGGATGGTACCAATCGGGGAGGAACTAAAGTCCCAAGCGGCACTTATTTTTACCGGATAAAAGTCGAAAACGGCTTTACAAGTGCTAGAAAAATGATATTTTTGAAATGAGGAAGGCATTATGAAAATAATTGACATTTTTTTAACTTTTTTATTAATAATATTGCATCTAACAATTTTATTTCCGGTTACATCATCCGCAGCTCAGATGGATGATTACACGGGGCAGGCTTTTCCCGAAAACCACGCTTTAAACACACCTATCGATTCCCTCCCGGTACATCCGAATTCGGATAATTTCATCGACAGCATTGGGCGAGACACACCACTCCACCCCGACCTTGGAACCTATTACGAGGGACATCCAATAGGTATTCCATATAAAATCGTAGGTGCCGGTCAAACTCCGGTAGACTTTGTCTTCGAGTACGAAAGCGATCCGGGCCCCTACCCCATTCCTATTCCTCCGCTCGTGGAAGGATTAAACACATACACAGATGATGATAATGGAGATAGGCACATACTTGTCATAGATACGAGTACAAATCTGCTTTATGAAAGTTGGTACAACTGGCCACCAGGACACTCAATGCCGGATCCGGGAAATTGGGATACGTATCCACCCTCGGACCCATCAGATTGGTGGGCAGGCTCAGGAGCTATTTTCGATCTAACCTCCAATGACCTAAGACCTGCCGGCTGGACATCCTCGGACGCTGCGGGATTACCTATTTTTCCCTTACTAATTCGATATGATGAAATCGAACGTGCCCTGGCATCCGACGGTATCATTCATCACGCGTTTAGATTTACCGTTCAACGCACCCGGCGAGCTTATATCTGGCCGGCAAGACACTACGCGTCGAGTCATACCAATCCGGATTACCCTCCGATGGGCCTACGTTTTCGTTTGAAGGCGGATTTCGATGTTTCAGGTTTCACCCCGCGCTTGCAGGTCATACTTCGAACGATGAAAAAGTATGGAATTATAGTCTCCGATAATGGCAGCAATTGGTTTGTTCAGGGAACACATGACGATAGATGGGATAATGACGAACTCCACGCACTCAAGAGTTTACATGGAGACGACTTCGAAGTCGTAGATATAAGTTCATGGATGGAAAGACCCGGATTCGATTCCAATTCCGCGGCAGTTCCTCCAGCCTCCGGAATATCCATTCCGGATATCATTAAACCCCACATGAATCACCCAAATCCTTTTACACTAGTCACAGTCATCAATTATGAACTAGAAGCAAATAGTCATGTAACGCTAAAAATTTTCGACCTCTCAGGGAAGGAAATAATAACACTTGTCGATGAGTACCAAACTACGGGTCCTCACGAGGAAGAGTGGGATGGAACGGACTCCAAAAGTAAAAAAGTTCCAAGCGGAATATACTTTTATCAAATAAGAGGGGAAAATAATGAGGCAAACACGGATAAGATGATACTTCTCAGGTAAAAAAACCCCTATACGATGTATTTGCATCGGAATTTATCTTAGCGATTAAAAATATTTCACGATTTTGATTATACAATTAAAAAGACTTTACTAAATCAAAAAAAAATTTAAATTAGAACTAAGGATTTTGGAGGTTTTATATGAAAGGACGATTAAACGAATTTAGTAAGTTTTTGTTATATTTTTCCGCTTTTAACTTAATTGCATCTTTCTTCGTTCTGAAAGAATTATATGCCCAGGGTATCAGCGCGGTATGGGTAAACGAAGGAGGAGATAAAGTTACTCAGGAAGAACTCCGGGTCGGACAGCCAAACGGACGACCTGTCATCAACCATATCTGGAACGGGTCCACAGTCAACATAAAAGGTGCTAAGAACGAAGTTGTGAATTTCAATATAGTAATCGAAGCGGCGACAGCGCAGGCAAACGGTGTTACCGTCGCTTTTAATACACTTACCGGACCAGAAGGTTCGACAATACAGTCCACTCCAACCAGCGGAGACGGTGTATTCAACTGGGTAAATCGCCCAATCGAACTCTTCTATATAAGATATTTACAGATAAGAGGCTTAAGTCATTTCGGTTATGAAACGTACGATGAACGGCACATTCCAGAGCGCATGAGAAGACCCTGGACAGGTGAAGGTTACGGAAGCGGCACATGGGAGGATAGACCTGACCATGATAAATATTACCCTGATATTGCGGTACCTCTGGAACTCGAATCACCTTTTACAATTGACGCAGAGAGGAATCAAAGCATATGGGTAGATATATATATTCCAAAAACCGCCACCGCGGGATTATATACAGGCAATGTTACAATCGATGAAACAGGCGGTTCCACCATCTCGATTCCGGTCGAACTGACCGTTTATGATTTTACTCTGCCTGATATTCCCACAGGTAAAACGATGCTATTCGTTGAAGGTTCAAATATAAATGAGCGGCGCTTCGGCATCGGTAATAACTGGATAATGGGAGAAAACGAGTCGCTCGCGGAGCTTATTCAGGACAGACATTTCCTTATAGCACACCGCCATAAAATCTCTATAATTGGAGATCAGAGTTGGATAAACAGCGACTATACCAGTGATGACCATCCTTCGGAGACTTTCGCAGAACGCCTGCAAGGGAGTTTTTTTACGAGCGCTAATGGTTATGATGGGCCGGGACTCAACACAGGAAATAATGTTTATTCGGTTGGAACGTACGGCGGCTGGCAGGGCTGGGGCGACACCGAAGCGCATATGAGGGAACATTCAGATAACTGGGTCGAGTGGTTCGAAACAAATTCTCCGGAAACCGAATACTTCCTGTATCTCATAGACGAATCGGACGATTACGAGCAAATCGAAACATGGTCCGAGTGGCTGGAGGATAATCCGGGACCGGGAAACCGCCTAAAGTCTATGGCCACTATATCATTACCGAGGGCCGTGAATAGAACACCAACGTTAAAAATACCCGCCTCGGTATCAAATATAGGGATCCCTAGTGAGTGGGAAACTTCAGCCTACGAGTACTCTCACGATCCGAACAGACGGTTCTTTCTCTACAACGGCTCTCGGCCTGCAGGAGGAGGTTTCATGATAGAGGATGATGGGGTAGCACTCCGGGTGAACGCCTGGATACAATTCAAAAAGCACATAAACCGCTGGTTTTACTGGGAAGCGACTTACTATAACGATTATCAGGCAGGAGGAGGAAGAGTAGACCTATTCGAATCCGCACACACATTCGGATCATTCACAGATGTCGATCCTGTGCGAGGTGAAACAGGATATAATTATTCAAATGGCGACGGTGTTCTTCTTTATCCCGGTATCGATTCGGTCTTTCCCGGCTCTTCATACGGTGTGAACGGCCCCTTCGCAAGCCTGCGTTTGAAACAATGGCGCAGGGGATTGCAGGACCACGATTACCTTACGTTAGCATCTGCTATAGACCCAATAGCTGTACAGGGTATTGTAGACAGCATGATACCGGCAGTGGTTTGGGAAGTAGGAGTACAGGACACAAGCGACCCGACATGGGTTCGCCGTGATATCAGCTGGTCTAATGACCCCGATGTTTGGGAAGAGGCACGTGATTCACTTGCACAGATTATCCTGGGGGAAGGCTCCGGGGTTGAAGAAATCCCTTATCATCTATATCCAAATGCACCCAATCCATTCGACAAAACAACTACAATAGAATACTCGATTCTACGGGAAGGAATCGTAAAACTCGCAATATACGATGCTATAGGAAGGAAAATAAAAGTCCTGCTCGATGGGTACGTACCCATAGGAACTTACCAGATAGAATGGGATGGAACGGATACACATGGTGAAAAAGTCCCAGGTGGAACGTATTTTTGTCAGATGAGAAGGAAAGATGAGAAAGGGAGTTCTAAAAAAATGATATTTTTGAAGTGATTAAACTTAATTTTAAAAAAATCAGATTTTTTCTGATATAAAACAATGACTCGCTTGACAGAAGAAGCAAAAAGGATAACTTAAAAACATATAAAATGAAAAAATATAATCTTTATTCTAAATCTACACCGTTAATAATAATCCTTTTAAGTTTACAAATAAGTTTTTCCTTACACGCTTCTGACAACAGTCTCCAACTTAACGATTTAGAATATTTTGAAACCCGCGGGCTTAACGTATTGGTTTACAATAACTGGTATAATGAAAATTTCGATGACTCGAAAATGAGCGGAATCGAAATTATTCATCATGGTGTGAGAACAGCCACAAACGGTGACATACGGCTGGAACCTACACCCGAGCAGTGGGACCCATTCCCCAATTTAAGAGAAAGAAAAATAAATAAAAACGAAAACAGCATCGAAGTATTATTAAACTATCCCGATTATGATTTTGATTTCACAGTAAAAACAACTGCAAAAGAGGGAGTAATATTTTTAAGCGTTAATCTTGAAAAACCTCTTCCAAAAGAACTCGAAGATCGAGCAGGTTTCAATCTTGAATTTCTTCCGTCGGCATATTTTAAAAAAGCGTATATAATGGACGGAAAAGCAGGTACCTTTCCCCTCTACCCCACCGGACCTACGAAAAAAACAAAATTTGGTGAAACGGAACCGAAACCGATAGCCAGAGGAAAAAGACTGACTCTCGCTCCGGAAAATCCCGAAAGGCGCATAATTATAAACAGCAAAGATAACGAACTCTTATTATACGATGGTCGTAACAAAGCACAAAATGGATGGTATGTTTTGCGCAGCCTTATTCCGGCAGGAAAATCCGGTAAAGTAATCGAATGGCTCTTAGAAGCCAATACGATTCCCGGCTGGATACGTGAGCCCGTAATCGGTCACTCACAACTCGGATATCATCCAGGTCAAAAAAAGATCGCAGTAATAGAATTAGATAAGAATGACAAACCTCTTGAAACCGCGAGTCTACTCAAAATAACAGAAGAAGGTAACTTTATCATAAAAAATAAAAGCGAAATAGAAAAATGGGGTAAATATTTTCGCTATAATTACTTCACTTTTGATTTCACACAAGTAAAAGAACCAGGTTTATATTTAATAAAATACGGAAAAGTCCGAACAAGACCTTTCAGAATCGCGGAAGATATTTACAAAAATGCGTGGCATCCAACACTCGATATTTTCTTCCCGGTTCAAATGGATCACATGTTTGTCAATGAAGCTTATAGAGTCTGGCATGGAGCCGCACACTTAGACGACGCTCTTCAGGCTCCGATAAATCATAAACATTTTGACATGTACGCGCAGGGACCCACAACGGACACTCCTTACAAACCTGGAGAACACATTCCCGGCTTAAATATCGGAGGCTGGTTCGACGCCGGAGATTATGATATCCGGACACAAACACATTATTCGACTGTCACAAATTTAGTTCTAACCTGGGAAAATTTTCATCCGATGCGAGACGAAACCACTATCGACCATGAAAAACGGTATGTAGACATTCACCACCCGGACGGAATTCCGGATATACTGCAACAAATAGAACACGGAACACTTGCTCTTATAGCGCAATATAGAGCGCTCGGGCATGCTATCCCGGGAATAATTTCATCCGATTTATCGGGGTATACACACCTCGGGGATGCTTTAACCAAAACGGACAACCTTATATATAACCCCGAACTTGATAGTTTTGAATCCAACGGATTCGAAAGCGGAAAATTCGATGACAGATGGGCGTTCACCAGCAAATCATCAGCCCTTAATTACGGTTCTGCGGCAGCTCTCTCAGCTGCATCTCGCGCCCTCCGCGGATACAACGATAAACTGGCAAAAGAGTGTCTTACAACAGCCAAAAAAGTATGGGATACGGAACACAGCCATGGACCGGATACATTTAAGTTAGGCAACACCACAGGGGGTCCTCTGGAATCAGAAGAGCTAAAGTGCGCAGTCGAACTTTTAATCACCACAAAAGAAGATAAATACAAAAAAAGAATAAGAGAATTAATTAAGGGAACAGAAGAAGAACGACTGATTTTCTCTGCCATACCTCTCACCCGGGCTATCCCCTATATGGATAAAACTTACGAAGAAGAAATGAAAAAACTGGCAGAATCTAACATAAAATTTATAGAAGATATTGAGAAACAAAATCCTTACGGAATCCCTATTTCAACCCGAGGCTGGGGCGGAAGCGGATTGGCTATGTTCCTTTCTATCTACAATTATTTTTTATACAAAGCTTTTCCTGAGTTAATAGACCGTGAATATGTTCTCAAAGGTTTAAACTTTATCTATGGCTGTCATCCCGGCTCGGATATTTCATTTGTCTCGGGTGTGGGGACAGAGTCAAAAATGGTAGCATACGGAAATAACAGAGCCGATTATTCTTTTATCGCGGGTGGTATTGTTCCCGGCATTATTATCCTCAAACCTGATTTCCCCGAAAATAAAGAAGACTGGCCTTTCCTCTGGGGAGAAAACGAATATGTAATCAGCGGTGGAGCAGCATATATATTCCTCGTAAATGCGGTCAACGATTTGTTAAATCAATCCGAAGATTAATACCCAAGATTTATATTATATTATCATTAAGTAATTATTCGCCACGAGCCCCGAATCACGAGCCGGAACTAAAACCCAATACCTAAAAACTAACAGCTAACTCCTCAATCCGAACCGCTAAAAACAGACTCCCCGTTTACAGAATAGGACAGAGTTTTTACTGTACATGCTCCTTCTGTATAATCCCAGTATTCATTGCCCAATTCCATACCGCTTATCCAGAGCGTATCACTTCTGTTGTATTCATCCTTAATGTAATCTATAAACAGTTTAAAATCTATTTCAGAGGGAATTCTCTGTTCCCCGGAAATCCTGAATTGATGGTAATCCCAACCAGCCGCGTGCCCGGGATAATATTGTGCATAATCATAAATATTATCCCCGTCAATGATAGCATCTTCTTCCTCTAAACTAACTCCATTATGTGTAGGGCCCCAACCAAGCCATATCATAACTTCATCTGTTATGGAGCTCGATACATCATTCCCTTCCGGTTTTTGCTCGGTCAACCAGAATTCAAAGGCAAGATTCCAGTTATCTCCACTTGCCCCAAATACTATATCTACATAAGCGTCAAGAGAATTTAGATCTTTAATTTGTATAGGAAAAATCGAGTCTTCCGTTTTGTCGCCCCAGGGCTTGGTACCGCATATAACTTCAGGATAATTAGGGTCCATATCATTTGTTGTATCTCTACTCCATTCCCAACCGTAACTACCATCCGTA
>Ga0307420_1001550_pt1 | contig 10132 bp, 7 predicted proteins | sample SalMarWE160240MG_2_FD_202167 | JGI IMG/M metagenome (GOLD analysis project Ga0307420, IMG submission 202167) | Salt marsh sediment microbial communities from the Plum Island Ecosystem LTER, Massachusetts, United States - WE1602-40 | ecosystem: Environmental > Aquatic > Marine > Intertidal zone >... | reverse complement strand
ATAAAAATTTGTAAGGTAGTGATTCCAAATAAAGAATTTCAAAAACCCATTTATATGATACTAAGACATCACAATGTGATGTCAAAGCTTACAGAGATTGCCGTTGACATATTGAGTAAAATAATAAAATATTCAAGAGCATTAAAATAAGCTGGAAAAAATACCTGACCAAGTATTGGCCATAGACAGGTGGAAGCATCTCAGCCTATGGGAAAATGATAATAACTATATTTCGTGATAATAAAGGAGCTGAAAATGAAATCTGAAAATAAGAGAACGTCAAATGAGTTTCCGGGTTCATTTGAAGAAAAGTGCATCAACACGATTCGTTTTTTAGCGGTAGATGCAGTGCAAAAGGCCAATTCCGGTCACCCCGGTATGCCTATGGAGGCCTCTGACCTCGCGTATGTTCTCTGGACAAAAATCATGAGGTACAATCCTAAAAATCCACAATGGCCAAATCGGGATCGCTTCGTTTTATCGGCTGGCCATGGCTCTATGCTGTTATATGCAATGCTCTATCTGTCCGGGTATGGCCTTACACTCGACGAGATAAAGGCCTTCCGGCAATGGAATAGTCAAACCCCCGGACATCCCGAGTATAATTGTGCACCTGGTGTGGAAACTACTACGGGTCCATTGGGCCAGGGCTTTGCAACCGGAGTTGGCATGGCCATGGCCGAGAGGTTTTTGGCCAACCGTTTCAACAGGCCAGACTTTCCGCTGGTTGATTACTGTGTCTACTCTTTGGTGAGTGATGGGGATATTATGGAAGGAGTCTCTTCCGAGGCGGCTTCTCTGGCAGGGCACATTGGTCTGGGAAAGCTGATCTATATCTATCTGGATAACAGGATCACCATCGAGGGACCCACCGATTTTTCCTTTAGTGAGGATGTAGGGCGCCGCTTTGATGCATACAACTGGCATGTCCAGCAGGTAAATGGGTATGATTTAGCAGGTATAGAGGAGGGTATACAGCAAGCCAAAGAGGAGAAATCAAAACCCTCTCTTATTGTTGCGAGGACCAACATAGCGTATGGGAGCCCCAACAAACAGGACTCAGCTGATGCCCATGGGGCGCCATTGGGCGAAGAAGAGGTAGTGCTGACCAAGAGAAACCTTCAATGGCCTGAAACTCCGGCATTTCTTGTTCCCGAGGATGTGCTCCTACATTTTAGACAAGCGGAAAAACGTGGGCAAGAACACGAGAAAGAATGGTTATCTCTCTGGCAGTCCTATAAAAAAATCCATCCTGAACTTGCCCATGAGTGGGAGAATATGCATGACAACCCTGATCCTTCTCAGTGGGAAAATTCTCTCCCCCTATTTCAGCCAGAAGATGGCGCTGTGGCAACCCGTTCCGCATCCGGCAAAGTACTGCAAGCAGTCGCACCTCACCTTCCTGGTCTAATCGGTGGTTCAGCAGATTTGGCACCCTCAAATAATACCCTTCTGAAAGACCTCGGAGAGTTTAAAAATGCAGGTGGCCGCAACATTCATTTTGGTATCCGTGAGCATGCTATGGGAGCGATTTTGAATGGTATAGCCCTCAGCGGAGCCCTCATCCCTTATGGTGGAACATTTCTGATCTTTTCCGATTACATGCGCCCGGCTATTCGTCTGGCAGCAATGATGAGCTTGCCTGTGATTTATGTCTTCACTCACGACTCCATCGGGCTGGGAGAGGATGGTCCCACACATCAACCTATCGAGCAGCTTTCCAGCTTGAGAGCCATGCCAAACCTGATGGTTATCCGCCCTGCAGACGCCCAGGAGACAGTAGAGGCATGGAAAATAGCCCTGAGCCGTCGAGATGGCCCAACCGCACTGATTCTGACACGACAGAAACTACCTATCATTGATAGGGATCGCTATACTAAAGCAAGTGGACTTCAACGCGGCGCCTATGTTCTGGCCGATGCCCCTGGATCAAAACCCGAACTGATCTTGATAGGCACAGGGTCAGAAGTGCCTATTCTGCTGTCGGCATATGAGGAGTTGGTAGATCGAGACATTCAGGTCCGAGTGGTCAATGTTCCCTGCTGGGAACTTTTTGAAATGCAGCCTGAAGACTATCATGAGGAGGTGTTGCCATATGATGTAAAGGCGCGCCTTGCGGTTGAAGCAGGCTGCCCTTATGGATGGGAGCGATACACCGGGTCGCAGGGCAAGATCATCGGCATAAAACATTTTGGGGCCTCTGCTCCGGCGAAGGAGCTTTTTAAACAGTTCGGTTTCACCGTAGAGCATGTTATAAAGGATGCCAAGGAACTTTTAAGCAGAACATATTGAAGGTGGATAAAAAGATAAGTCAATAGACATATAAGTGATTCAGGCAGAAATTTTAGATCTTTAGTAACCGTTCACGGGTTGAGAGGTTCAGGGTTCAAGGGTCCAGGGTTCACCGAAAATCTGAAACACTGATTCGTGTGATCTGGGAGTTTGCTGGTTTTTTTAGGTATGCAAAACCGTCTTACACCGAACCCTAAAGTGAGCCTTACGTAACGTTGAACCCCGCATGTCCTGATATAATCGGGGCGGGCAGGTCTGAACCTTTGAACGCCTAAAATTTTAATTTTAACATACTATTAGACAGGAGGACGAAAAGTGAAACATATTCATTATTTAGATCAGGAAGCGGAAAAAACCGAAACAGATGGAGCAAAAGGAGCTGTCATACGACATATAATCACAGAAAAGGACGGGGCTCCCAATTTTAATTTGAGAGTTGTAACCATTGAACCAGGCGGGCGAAGTCCTAATCATAGCCATCCTTGGGAACATGAGTTTTTCGTTTTAAAAGGCAAGGGAACTGGCGAGGTAAATGGAGAAGCAGTCGATCTCAAACCAGGTGATGCCCTTTATGTACCACCGGATACCCAACATTGTCTTCGAGCAGCAGAAACCATGGAAGTTATTTGACTCATTCCACAGACGTAACAATACACCTGGATGGTGTATAGATACAGCGATATTTTCCACATCAGAGGTGGCGGATGCAGAAAAAAATTCCTCAAGAAAGGATTAAATGAAAACATACCTTGACTGTATTCCCTGTTTTTTCAATCAAGCACTTCGTGCAGGACGAATAGCGACAGATGATGAAAGAAAGATAAAAAAAATTTTAGATGAGATAGGAATAGCTCTCAAGGACATCCCTCTTGAGAGCACTCCCCCAGAAACTGGAAGGCTCATATATAAAAAAGTAAGAGAAATCACAGGGAACTATGATCCCTATAAGGAAATAAAAATTGAAAGTACTCACAAGGCCCTCTCTTTATATCATTCTGTAAAACAGAAGATCGAACAATCAGATGATAGTCTTCTTTCAGCTATAAGAATTGCGATTGCTAGTAATGTAATTGATTTTGCCTTGAATAGGAATTTTGATATGGAGAGAGAAATATATGACGCGCTCGAAAAAAATTTAGCAATAAATGATTACACTAAATTCAAGGAACATTTCGACAAGACTGATGAAATTCTTTATATTGGCGACAATGCTGGAGAATCTGTTTTTGATAGAATCTTAATAGAAGAACTAAAAAAGCCAGTGATATATGTTGTGAGAGATGAACCTGTTATCAATGATGTAACATATGATGATGCAATACTGGCAGGAATAGATAAAGTTGCAACGATAGTATCATCCGGGACAAATGCGCCCGGTACCATACTTACAACATGTAGCAGTAAATTTAGAAAGATATATAACGACGCAAAATGTGTGATAAGCAAGGGACAAGGAAACTATGAGGGGCTTTCTAATGAGAAAAAGTCGATATTTTTTATGCTAAAGACAAAATGCTATGTCATAGCGAAGGAGATTGGCGTTACCGAAGGGGATATTATATTAAAAGGAATAAATGTGTAATAATTTGGGTAGAATCTTGTCCTTACATTCCTCTCCCTCTTCCTCCTCCTCTTCCTCCTCCTCTCCCACCTCTCCCCATTCTTTTCCCGCTTCCCATGCCTCTGCCTCTGCCTTTTCCTCTCATGTCGTCACTTTTTTGCCCCCGGTTCGTTTTTCCCTGGTCTATCTCGGTTTTAGTCTCTGTTACTATGCGGCGAACTGCTGAAGAAAGATAGGAAAACAAGCTCAAAACAATGCCTGTGCCTGCCTCAAAAAATGCCTCTGTTTTATCCTTTGTTCTGGTCTCTGCGTAGGACCTATGGTACCCTGCCCTACTGCTTGCATTTACGCTGATATCTGCTTCTGATCCAGCTTTTGCATGCAGGGCTTTCTCTGGCTCCAGCGGTTTTTTTGAGGATAAAAAGGACTGCATCATTTCATAGGCTTCATTAATTTCCTTTAATTTATCCTCGGCCTTTTGTTTTAGGCGAGGATTGTTAGAGAAACGATCCGGATGCCAGATATTGACCATATCTTTATAGGCCTGTTTTGCCTCATCTATGCTCGCATTGCTATCAAGTTCAAGAACATCAAAACATTGTCGAATATCCATTGTATCTTCCTTTGCCTCCTGAAAAAAGTAACGGCTCTCTATTCTACCACCTGATCTCTCGGACAATGTCTCCACCCTCGTCCTGAGTGATGAAACCAGTCCCCTCATCCATATATTGATCTTCTCTCAAAATCACTTGATTATGCGTGCTGGCAATAAAGCGCCACTTTTACAGGAACCTTAAGAAAGTGCTGCTTAGGATGTCAAGGAAAAAGCGAAGATCTCGAGAGGATGTTAAATCCATATGCTATTGTGCAACTCTTTGGTACCATGAAGGTCTCACCAAAAATTTGAAAGTCATATGTTCCCCGAAAGGATTAAAGATCTATGTTTGAGTGATGAAGTTGCTATCACAGGATACTAAAGGCCATATCATTACGGATATATAGCAAAGAGCAAAAGGAAGGGATAAAATCTCAATTATAGTATGGGCGACTCGGCTATATGCGAGTGCTTTAGCATACCTTAGTTCCACAGAGATTTAAAGGTAATATAAGAGGCGGCTCCTTTTTGGAAAATACCAATACCTATTTAGTTATGCCAGGCCCCATTCATTCACATATATTTCTGCCATTTTCCGCTCTCCCGGCAAGATCAAGCTTCTGATTCACTTTCATAACATCCTCACCCTTCCTGCCCTCAGCTTACCTTTTCGGTCAGGTATTTGCCCACACAACATCATGAGGTTGAGTTCGGCATGACACACAAGGCCGAATCCCGTATAGTCAGTGTTCGAAAAAGGAAGTTCTTATCAACTCAACGGGCAAACATCATCGCAGCACGATCAGTTTTTATCATCCTTTTTTGAAACGCTTTTTGATTAAAATCTTCTGGAAGAGGCTGCCGAAAAAATCCAATGGCGATATTTTTATTGTGACACCATGGCTCGGCTGTATGTTCCAACAATGACCAAAATAATGATGCCGTTTAACATGATTTGCCACTCCACACCTAATCCAGCCATACTCAAAACGCTGAATAGAACGGATAGGACGAGTACACCTAAAAAGGTTCTTTCAACACCACCCTTTCCTCCTGAAAATAGGGTTCCACCTATTATTACGGCAGCAATTGACTGTAGCATGATATTAGCACCCACACCAGCGCCGCTTTGAAAGGTTGGATAAGGAGTTCTGGCCCAACCCAGATAAAGAAGACCGGCAAAAGCAGCTAATGTTCCACTTATCATATACACAAGAACTTGAACTCTCCAGATACTTATACCTGAACAATGGCAGGCCAAGAGATTGCTACCCAATGCACGCATTTTCCAACCAAAAGCCGTAAGTTTCGTGATAATCGCAAAGAGTATCGTTAGCAAAATCCACATTAATGTTATAATCGGAAAACCAGAAATTTTCCCTGTACTTAAGCGAATGAGTTCCGGAGCGGCTCGTCCCCGGCCTCCCCCCCCGGTTGTGACATATAATGCCCCCGTTAAAATGATCATCATTGCTAAAGTCATAACAACATGAGGTATCTTGAGACGTGAAATGCCCAATCCATTAATTATGCCTATAACCGCGCCGGTGATGATACAGACAATCGAAGGGATAGTAAAATCGCCCTTCGCCATCAGGAGAGATCCGAGCATAATAGTCATCCAATAGGTTGCGCCTATTGATAAATCGATGCCCCCAGAGAGGATCACAAGGGTCTGAGCAAGGGCAAGTATACCCAGCATTGTATTGCAATACAGAACCATTTTGATATGGCGAAATGTTAAGAAGCCTGGGGTTAAGAGACCAGCAATTGTCGATATAACAATTAGTGCGATGATAAGTATTATCGGTTGAATAGAATATATCTGAAATCGACGCAGCCCATTCATTTAAGCTCTCCCCCTTCCAACTATAAACAATTGGATTCCTGCTACCCCGGCCAACAAAACCCCTTTAACGATAAAATGGTACCAGATTGTAATCCCAAGAAATTGAAGGATTTGTCCGATGGATGCGATAATGAGGGCCGAGGCAATCGTCCCCCGGTAGCTACCCACACCGCCGGTCACAAGCGTGCCTCCCATGAACACCACAATAAATGAATCGAAAAGATAGGGTGCCCCCGCCTCAGCGTTTCCGCTTCCAATCCTCGCCGCAATAAATAGGCCGGCCAAGGAAGCGGAGAGAGCGCTAACGATGAAGACCTTAATCCTCACAAGATCAACGTTTATGCCGGACATTTTAGCACTCTGAGGATTTCCTCCCACGGCATAGATTTCTCGCCCAAATTTTCTCTTCTGCAATACAAGAATGCCGACAACGGCAGAGAGGAGCAAAATTAGAAAGGGTACCAAAGGAAAAGATGCAACTTGATATAGTACTGCCTTTTTATAGTGAGAGGGTATGAACCCGCCGGGACTTGGCCTTATAAGAAAATTCACGCCAGTGAGGAAGAACATCATTCCTAAAGTCATGATGAATGAGTCAATATTCAGCTTGCTAACACCCAGGCCATTTAAAGATCCGATAAAGAATGCACTAATAAGTGTTAATAATATAGCGGGACCGATACCCCAGTGCATGCTTACAGAGGCTATGGCTGTTGCCATGCTTGCTACAGCTCCTACTGAAAGATCAAATCCCTGACTCAAAACGACAAATGTCTGCCCAAATCCAACCAGGGCGATAGGAACGGCGCTTACTAAAATGGTCGAAAAGGTATCAATGGTACGAAAGAATGGTGAAGCAAATGATGAGGCTATCCAGAAAACAACCAAAACGACATATATGTGCCAATCATAGAGCAAGTTTTTCAGTCGGCTATTGCTCACTTTTTTGTCCCTTAGCCATAGTAAGAATCCAAGAGCTCGGCCTCATCCATTTTCTCTTCAAAAAATTCTTTGACAATTTCTCCCTCCCACATCACCAGTAGTCTATCGGGCAGGTTGATAACCTCCTCCAGTTCCGTCAAAACAGCCAGAGTAGGGATTCCATCATCTGAAAGTTTTCTTAGCAGGTAATAAATTTCCATTTTTGCACCGACATCAAGGCCCATTGTCGGCTGATCCAGGAGCAGGATCTTAGGCCGCGCAAGGAGGTACTTGCCCAATACCACCTTCTGCCGATTTCCGCCGCTAAGATTTCTCACGATTTGAGCCAATGAAGGTGTCTCTATCCTTAATCCGGAGACCATTTTTTCGACAGCATTCCTGTCTTTATTTCTCCTGATAAATCCGAATTTTGTTCGATCATGCATACTTGCTATGGATATGTTTAGCCAGACATTATGCGTTAACCAGAGTTCTTCTTCGTCCCTTTTATCGGAAATGTAAAATACACCGTTACTTATTGCATCCCTGGGATTGTCAGCACTCAGGGTATCGCCAGATATTTTGATCTCTCCGTTCTCCATGGAGAGAAGTCCCGCAATCGTACGCAGAAGCTTGCCCTGACCCTGACCCCTCAGTCCAGCCAATGCAACGATTTCCCCTTTATGCACTTCCAGATCGATACCCTTGAGCCAATTGTTCTTGACATTTTTCAAGGAGAGAACAAGTTCGCCCTTAGATTTCAAGCCTGTTTTTTGGGGAAAATTGAGACCCTTTTCCATACCTGTCATCATGCCGATGACCTTTTTTCTGATTGAAAGGTGATCACCATCCGGGTCATTGGGAATAATGCCCTCCAGGTTTCCGTCTCTAAGGACGATAATATGATCGCATATCCTAAATACCTCTTCCAATCGATGGGAGATAAAGATGAGGGTTTTGCCCATCGCTTTTAAATTGATTATGACCTTTAATAAATCATTGACAGTGCTACTCTCAAGCGGGGCAGTCATTTCATCTAAAATCAGAATGTCAGGATTACGGACAAGTGCTTTGGCAAGTTCGACCAGACTCTTATCACCTTCACCCAATTCACCTGCAGGCATTGTGGTATCTAACTCTATGCCCACTTCATCTAATGCCTTATGAGCACCCTGTTCTAATTTTCTATGGTCGATGAGGCCTTTTTTGTAAAAGCTGTCCAACTGATCTATAAAAATATTTTCAGCAATACTTAATTGAGGGATAAGGGCATGCTCTTGGAATACAATATCCATTTTATATTTGTATCTCGCCTGCGATGGATCCTTGATGTGAGCCTTTTTCCCATTAACAAAGATGTCGCCACCTTCGGGTTGGTGGAGACCCATTAAAATCTTAACCAATGTTGATTTACCAGCTCCATTCTCCCCCACTAAACCGTATATTTTACCTCTTTCAAGAGAAAGGGAGATTCCCTTTAAGACCTTAACACCAGGAAAACTTTTATTTAACGATTCTAATCTTAAGATTTCCGCCATAAAGGAACCTGCCCTGATACATTCATAATGTTATTGAATAATTTATAAATCAAACTAGCTCGGTACAACTTAAACCGCACAGGCCGGAACCAAACAGGTTTTTAATTTTATTTCACATTTAGTGCTTTGATGTAAGCCCAGTATCTCTCCGAGCCGGAGGCCGGTGACCAGCCCTGTTGAATAGGGTTCCCTCCGGGAAATTCAACAGGGCCAGTATCTCGTTCAAACAAGCTTGATCAGGTGTTTCAGAAAAACAATGAGAACCCATTCCTGTTTACTTAACAATTTTATTCAGCATATCGTCCGATAATGGGGTATAGACGAATATGCCTTCAGGCGCTTTAGGTCTCACGAAGTCCTTGAATTTTTCTGAAGGTATTCCGGGTGTCGGATAAAAATACATCTTGGGAACAGGATAGCCTTGCAACAACATTTCCATAAGAACAACCGAGATGGCGCTACTGATAGATGGGTGGCAAGAGGCATAAGCTTTAATGTTATATTTTAGACACTTTTGTAAAAAGCCGTTCTGGTCTTCCGATGCGTGTAAATATTTACTGGGGTCCATATCAAGCTCGATCATTGCATCCGTAATAGCATTGGACATCTGTCCGCCGACAGAGTAAATTGCATCGAAATTGGGATGTGCGGCTACCATGTCAATAAATTTTTTCTTTGCTTTATCATAAGACCAATCCGCATATTCAATGGCTGCGATTTTAATATCTGGGTATTTTTTTAAAACAGACAATCCTCCGCCGCTACGGCCTGTATCGATTGGGTAACCCTTCAATCCTCGAAAGAAAAGGACCTTCCCTTTATAGCCCAGTTCTTTGGCAAGCCACTCAGCGCTGAGAGTGCCAAAAGTCCAAGGGTCATTCCCGATATAACAGTTATACTTTGTTGTGTTGGCCGGATTGTTGAAGAGTATAATCGGGCATCCGGCTCCATAAATCTCTTCAATGGTATCTACGAGCGCCATGGCATCCAATGGATCTACGATTATGCCATCAAGCTTGCCGGCCTTATACATTGTGAGCATCGCCCTGAGGTTCGAGATTTCGGTATCGACAGATCCAGCACTGTCCATGTGAACATAGTCCTTAATTAAAGGGGCTCGATCAACTTCTCGCTTAAATTCGGCAATATTGACCTCTTGCCAGGGATTTCCCCTCCAGCTAGTTATGTATCCAATTTTATATGGGGGAGCCTTTTTATATTGTCCGATTTTAGGAGCATTGTTCCACCAATCAATCCAGGCATGCTTTTTTAGAAATATATCGAATGCCGTATCCTTATTTAACTGGTATCTCATCTCCTGGGCCCGTGCATCGGTTAATCCAAGAGAAATCATAGCACCGAACACAAAAAAAACA
>Ga0307420_1001548_pt1 | contig 10147 bp, 13 predicted proteins | sample SalMarWE160240MG_2_FD_202167 | JGI IMG/M metagenome (GOLD analysis project Ga0307420, IMG submission 202167) | Salt marsh sediment microbial communities from the Plum Island Ecosystem LTER, Massachusetts, United States - WE1602-40 | ecosystem: Environmental > Aquatic > Marine > Intertidal zone >... | reverse complement strand
ATATAAGAGAAAAATCGGAATCGACTGGAAAAAAGAGCTAAATCTCGCTTAATCTGAGTTCATTGTCACCAATGGATTCTAAAAGATACATTTTTTTCAATTTGACACTTTAACTCATTAGATTTAAATACAATCAACAGGATGTACAATATCATTCAATTTAATAGAATTTGAATGGATGGATTTGGAAACGATGGAAGAAATAAAGAAGGAAAAATTGAATTGCCCACATTGTGGAAAAGAAATGTATCAATTGTCTGGTAGCTCCACTTCTACTTATGTATGTCCAGAATGTGGACGTTCTGTTGATGCAGAATATGTTCGTTCAGACTGCAATCAATCCCCAGACAGCAGCGGTGGTGAGATATCTATTGATAAACTGTTCAATAATGCATTTATGAAAAAATATACCAACTATGATAATCTCACCGATTTTATAATCAATAGTGAACTAGTCCCAAAGGATACATTAGTTGTAACACATGAAATATTTGAAAATATCCCAAGCGAAGAATTTGATGAATATATTAGATCCCATACGATCTTTGATTCTTGGATTGATATGTTTGATAGGGCAACATCAAGATATTTAAAGGTTTAACTTTTAAAAATTATGGAAATCAGAGACATGGGTTAACTACACCTTCTTTAAAGGAGGATGCTGCCCCATAGAAAATGTTTTAATAAATCGTTAGTTTTAAAACCTGTTAAGCATTGTATTTATTTGCTTTATGATGGGGAAACAAAATATGAAAACAAAAAACTCGCTTGTATTGGATGAAAAAGACGATAAGGCCGTTCAATTGTTCGCTGAACTTGGGATGCCGAAGAACCTTGCCAAAACACTCATGTATATATCACAGGTTGACGAATGCCGCTCTGCAGAGGTTGAGCAAGGTGCAGATTTAAGGCAACCTGAGGTAAGCGTGGCAATGCAAGAGCTAAGGCGAAGGGGATGGGTAACAAAACAGGATCTTAAAGGGAAAGGAAAAGGTAGACCTGTTCATGTCTATAAGCCCATGGTTCAACTATCTGAAATAATGAAAAACATTGAGCAGGAAAAATTAAGAGAATTTGAAACTGTTGAAAACAACATATCCGAACTCAAAAATATTATCGGATAATATATAAATTCTTACTTTTATCCTCGTCTTGCTTGCCCAGATTTTGTATAACTCAAAATTTCATCGGGGAAAATAGATTTTTAAAGAAAGAATTGATGTGTAGGAAAAAATACATTAATTTAGATGACAGAAAAAAACTATTTTAGAACCACAACGAAAGGATTATTATGTCAAGAAAAAAAGCATTAGATCGGAAAATGCAAAAAATAATAGCAAAGGGGCGGATCAACAAATTATTCATCTTAGCGGAAGAAAATGCCCTTTCAGGTGAATTTAACCTGTCAAACAGATATGTAGAACTTGCACGAAAAATATCTATGAGGAACCTGACGCCGATCCCTAAAAAATATAAACGAAGATTCTGCAAACACTGCTATAGATATCTTCTGCCAAATGTTACTTGCAGGGTGAGAATTCATGGGGGAAAAATAGTTGTTTACTGCCATAATTGTAGAAAATATACTCGGATTCCACTCAAAAAGACTGGGGAAAAACCATCCGCTATACTTAAATAACCTATCATTTATTACCGTTACCCAATTCTAGTCTCACATATGGGAGTAATGAATATATGACGACGTTATATGATGTTCCAACTAAGGAATTAATAGACGAGGTATCAAAGAAATTACAGAGTGATAAATCTATTGTTCTACCAGAAGAAAATAGGTATGTTAGAACAGGTGTACATAAGGATAATCCTCCAGCAAATAAAGATTGGTGGTATGTCAGATGTGCAGCCATTCTACGTAAAATCTATATTAAAAATACTATTGGTGTAGAGCAACTCAGGGCAGAATACGGTGGAGGAAAAAATCGCGGTTCAAAACCATCAAAGGCAAGACGTGGAAGTGGCTCCATTGCAAGAAGGGCTGTTCAGCAACTTGAAAAGGCAGGATATGTAACAAGAATCAAAGGAAAAGGTCGTGTGCTTACTCCAAAAGGCAGGTCCTTTTTAGACAATACCTCTCATGAAGTCATGAAAAATGTTGAGGCTTATTACCCAGGTTTGGAAAAATATTAAATAATTAATGGATCAGTAATTGAGATTTATGGATGAAGAACTTGAGAATCTAAGACGAAAAAAACTGCAGGAGTTGCAGCAACAGGGTCAATTCCAAGAATCACTCGAAGAACAGGATGCTCAAAAAAAAGAGCTTGAAGAAAAAAGGAGGATGATTCTCCGTAGCATTCTTACAACACAAGCAAAAGAACGGCTTGGAAGGATAAAGGTTGCTCGACCTGAAATGGCCGAGGAAATCGAGAATCAGCTCATAATGCTTGCTCAGGGTGGCAGATTAAAAAATAAAATAAATGATGAGCAGTTACGTATGCTGCTTTCGAAGATAATTCCAAAGAAAAGAGATATAAAGATAGAGAGAAGGTAGAATATCATGTCAACACATAAATCACTTGGCAAAAAACTTCGTTTGAATAAGGCTAATAAAAGCAACCGGCGTGTACCTGCATGGATTATGATTAGAACTAACCGGCGTTTTACACGTCATCCCAAAACGCGTAACTGGCGTAGAAATAAACTTAAGAAAGCTTGATTACCATGGCAGAAGAAATTGAAAAAATATATGTCATACCTTTAAAGAAGAAAGGTTTTAAGTCCTCCGTAGCAGCACCCATAGCTGTTAAGAGGGTGAAACAATTTTTGACTAAACATATGAAGGTTGAGGTAGAAAACATTTGGATGGATGATTCCCTGAATAACGCTCTCTGGACACATGGGAAGTACAGGATGCCTAGTAAAATACGTGTGAAGGCCGTTAAATTTGATGATGGTGTTGTTGAGGCATATTTGCCTGAGCTCGAGTTCAAAAAATCCAGACGTGAATTGCTGAAGGAAGAGAAAGAGAAGAAGGAACCTATCTTAGTAAAAGAGGAACCCGAGCCTGAGGAAGAACCTGGTGAGATATCTGGTACCGAAGATTACGAAGTTAGCCCAGCTGCAGATGGTGAAATAAAAATAAAGAAAAAGAAGGCTCCAAAGGCAAAAGAAGAAAAGGAAGAAAAAGAGGAGAAAAAATCTGGGAAAGCGTCTGAAAAGAAGGAAAAACCATCTGGGAAAAAGGAGAAAACAGAGAAACCAAAAGAAAAACCTGCTAAAAAATCTAAACCGGCTGAAGAAGACAAGGTTAAAACTAAAACCACAAAAAAGACTGCTTCCAAAAAACCTAGCAGCACTAAGAAAAAAAGTGAATAACGTATGTTTCAGCGGCTGGATTTCAATGAAAATCCTAATGTGGGTGTTTGTTGCAGGACCAATGAAGATGTTGCTTTTATACAGAGGGGACTTACCAAAAAGGTAAAGAAAAAGATTATTTCTGCCTTGGATGTAACACTTGTGGAACTAAGCATAGCCGATGCGAATATTGTTGGTTCTCTTCTTACAATTAATTCAAATGGGGCGGTTGCAACCGATCTTATTGATGATGCAAATATTAAAATCATTGAGGATCAGGGACTGGACGTGTTTGTTATAGAAGATAAAATAAATGCAGCTGGCAATGATATTCTTGTAAATGATAATGGTGCAATGGTACACCCCCATCTAAAAGATGAAACACTAAAAGAAATAGAAGAGGTATTTAAGGTGCCAGTCTACAGAGGCACCATTGGTTCTTTGGATATTGTTGGTATGGCTGCAGTTGTTACCAATAAGGGGTTACTTTGTCATCCAAAGGTTACACCAGATGAGAAAAGACAGTTGGAAAAAATTTTCAATGTAAGTGTCATGATTGGAACGGTTAATCATGGTGTTCCTTTGATTGGTAGTGGGCTCGTGGCAAATACTAAAGGTGCAATTGTTGGGAATCTTACTACTGGAATTGAACTGGGTCGTATTGAAGAAGCGTTGAATTTTTTGGAATAAATCCTATTTTTATATTAAAATTTACATTTTGCTAGATAATAAAATTTATATAGTCCCCCTTATATTATATGTATCGAAATATAATAACTATGTTGGATGATGAATAATGAAAGAAAATACGCCTTATAAATTAACTCAACAAGATGAGAAGATAGTATATATCTTTACAGAGCTCGGAATGCCAAAGAATCTAGCTAAAACTCTTACGTATATATCGCAGGTTGATGAATGCCGCTCTGCAGAGGTTGAACAGGGGGCAAATCTTAGGCAACCTGAGGTAAGTGTGGCAATGCAAGAACTGAAGAAAAAAGGGTGGATAGATAAGAGGGATCTAAAAAAGGAAGGGAAAGGGAGGCCAATCTATATCTATAAACTTACGTCGCCTTTAGATCACGTAATTGGGAGCTTCGAAAAAGAAAAACTACAAGAAATAGAAGTGGTCAAAAGAGACATAGCAGAACTTAAAGTCCTTTTAGGTGATAGATAAAACAGATGGGATCTGTTGTTCTTCTTTAAAACTCACATTTGCTGCTATTATTCTAAATTTTCCAATCTAATTCGAACTAATTTTGATTTTGCATTTCGGATAAGGAAAATTGCAATTATTCCACTCAATTCTTTGAATTAAGAAACTCGTGTTTCTTTTCCCATTGTATTGTTCTATTTTGATTTAGGAAACATTGGTTAAATGTTACTGGAACTTCAACAATATATTGTAACAAATGTTGCAATAAAAATTTTGGATATGACAACATTTATATATGCTGTAAAATGTAAGTATTTTATATTAATATTAAAAAAGTTTGATAGATTTAGAGAGAAATACGGTGATAAGATGTTTAGAAAAATTAGTGAGGGAATAGATAAGGGATTGTTAATACCAAGACCACTTTTGAAAAATTTTTTGAAGACGATAGGTCCATTATCATTTATTGTTGCAAACCACCCTGAATCTATAATCCAAAATATACCTTCATATAAATTAAGGCTGAGAAATCATCGAGTACCATGGGCACATATTGCTGATGAGAGTCAATATGATTCTACCAAGCTTCTAAACAAAAAAATTCTTGATAATCTAGGTCAATTGAAGCATAAAAACAAAAAATACCTAAGGCCAACACTTTTCTGTGAATCAGATGCTCCTGAAATACGTGCTCTTGCAGAACAATTGAGGGTAGAAAGTAAGTCAGATGAGGAATTTGCTCAAGCTGCTTTTAAGTGGGTTAAAACTAATAAATATCTAATCTTTAAGCCCATTGGGGGGGCTCTCCAAACGTTCAAGACGAAAGGTGGAGTATGTCTTGATCAGCTATCGCTTTTGGCAGCTATAGCAAGAGCTGGTGGTATCCCTGCGCGTTATAGATTGTACGGATTAGCTCCAACTCAAGAGATGTATGATGTTATGGTTGCTCCAGATCCGATATTGAGGGAAACCTTCCAATCTTTAGGGTTTCTTGATGCTATACATGGTGAGGCAGAACTGAAAGTGAATGGCAAGTGGATAAACGGGGATCCAACTTTTTCAGATGAACTTAGCGTTGGAATGGGTGTTACTATATCAGAGTTAGGGGCGGAGCCCGGGTGGAGAGTGAGGGTTGATAAAAGTATGGATATCAGATTTGAAGGGTTTCCACTACTATTCCGCCAGTTTATGTCGCCTCTTTTTATAGTACTGCGGAATACAGTTGACACCGTGAATGATTCTATGGATCAAATTAGAGAAAAGGGCAGAAAAATACTAGAAGAAATTAGTATAGAGGAATATAATAAAAAGATGAAAAAGAAACATATCAAACCTGTTTTACCCTCTGTTGATGAAGTGAAAGAATTTAGAAAGATGGCACTAGAAGAACCTAAGCCCACCGCATCAAGTAAAGATTGATATTTTAAGGAACTGGATGTCGCATAGTTGTAGATTTTGCAGAATCTACCTGCATATTCACCTGCGAACAAAATATTAATAAAAAGAACTGTTTTTAAATTAGACCTGGGGAGGTAAAATGGCAAATATTTATCAAAATCATGTAGATAAAAGAATAAGAGAAATGCATGAGAGAATGCTTAAGTTCAAAAAAGGAAAAAAGAAAAAACAGCAATGAGCTTGTAGATTTGGGGGAGAAAAAACACTAGAACATTATAATTAAATAAATTTATACAAGATATCAACCAGGGGGAGAGAAAATTATGCAAGCTAAAGATACAATAATAATATTGAAACCCGTAATTTGCTTTTTATTGATTTTTGTGAGTTTTGCCTTTAATGTTGCATTTCCAACTACGTTTGCTTTTTATTTTATTATGGTCATATGGAAGAAAAACCTGATTATATAGTTAGAATGACTATTTCTTGAAAAAAACAGCAATGAACTTGCAGATTTTAGGGAGAAAAATAATTACACAAAGCAAAACATATGCATAAAGGTTTTATGTATCTTGATAATTGCAAGTGGCATTATTATGGATATAGTGGCAGTAGAGATATAAAAGACACAAAATAATCAAAATGGCGCTCAGGTCCGTGACAAACATAAAACAGTTTCTGCGGTGAGTGGCTTTTATAAGTGAAAATTCTTTGACCTCTACTAGTTCACTTATGTATCTAGTGGAGAAAGTAGAATGTCAGCACTATATGATCAGAGATCCATTGAGAAAAAATGGCAGAAGAAATGGCAGGAGATGGAAATCCATCACTTTGATTTTGATAGCAATAAAAAGCCGTATAGTATAGATGTCCCACCGCGTTATGCGTCTGGCCCACTCCATGCGGGGCATGCAGTTCATTACACTCACATAGATTTTGCTGCAAGATACAAACGTATGTGTGGTTTCAATGTGTTTTTCCCGTTGTGTTTCGATGTAAATGGAATACCAATTGAGGAACGTGTCGAAAGACAGTTGAATATAACTCGTAAAGATATTGATAGACATGAATTCACAAAGCTTTGTTCTGAATTTGCTGAGAAAAATATCAAAACCATGACTGACCAGTTTATCATACTGGGGGAAAGTATGGATCCATCGATATATTATCAGACTAATGCAGAATACTATCGAAGGCTCACCCAGATATCCTTCATCGAACTATATGATAAAGGTCACATTTACAAAGGTAAATTTCCGGTGAACTGGTGCCCACGTTGCATGACTGCCATGGCAGATGCGGAGGTGACATATGCTGATAGAACAACAAAACTTAACACAATAAAATTCCATTTTGTAAAAGATCAACCTGGGCAGCTTTTGAATTATCATGGAATTGGAAAAGATGGTAAGGGAATGTACGTTGAGATTGCAACTACGCGGCCAGAGATGCTTCCATCATGTCAGATCGTTGCAGTTCATCCAAAAGATGAACGTGCACCCTGGCTTGCAGATCAAATGTTAAAGGTGCCCTTATTCAACAAAGAGGTAAAGATTGTTGAAGATGATGTTGTAGATCCTGAGTTTGGATCTGGTATTGTTATGATATGTACCGTTGGTGACAAAGAGGATCTAAACTGGGTTTTTAAGTACAAACTACCCATTGAGATGAGTATTGACGAAGAAGGCTGTATGACGGATATCTGCGGCAAATACAAGGGGATGAAAATTGAAGATGCACGCAGGGATGTAATTGAAGATTTGCAAAAAAACAACTTGCTTATTGCACAAAGTCCACTGGAACAGAATGTAGGTGTCTGTTGGCGCTGCAAAACACCTGTCGAATTCATCAATGCAGAACAATGGTTCTTAAAAACGGTACCATTCAAAGAAATGGTATTAAACTCCAGTGATGAGATGAAATGGTGCCCAGAGTTCATGAAAATACGACTCATAGACTGGGTAGAATCCCTAGAGTGGGACTGGGTTATCAGCCGTCAAAGATATTTTGCAACACCAATACCTCTATGGGAATGTGAAAAATGCAAGCATGTTGTACTTGCTAGGACCAAGGATTGTTATATTGATCCTACAATTGATAAACCACCAGTAGAAACATGTCCAAAATGCGGAGGAGATCTCAAAGGCTGCGAAGATGTCTTTGACACATGGATGGACTCATCAATATCGCCTCTCTACAACACATTTTGGCATAGAGATGATGGGAAATTCAAAAAACTGTATCCAATGTCTCTCAGGCCACAGGCGCATGATATAATTAGAACATGGGCATTTTATACAATTCTAAGGTGCAATCTTTTGACAGGCGAGAAGCCTTTTGAAAACATCATGATGGGGGGATTCATATTATCTGAAGATGGGACACCCATGCATGCCAGTCTTGGAAATGTAATTGACCCGCTAAAATTGATAAATGAATACGGCACTGATGCTTTCCGATGCTATGCGGCAAGTTGTGCTTTGGGTGAAGACAACGCGTTTAGAAACAAGGATGTTGTAAGGGGAACAAGGCTTCTTCGTAAACTATGGAATGTTGAGAAATTCATTTCAAACATAATCAAAAATGATGCTAAACCAGAAAAACCAGAGCTAATCGATATTGACAGATGGATACTAACAAAATATAGCAAGCTAGTAAAGAAATGTACGGAACTAATGGATGTATTTGATTACTCTCAGGCAATGAAAGAAATTGAATACTTCCTGTGGCATGAACTTGCAGATCACTATATCGAAATGGCAAAATCATCCATATACAAAAACGAAAACGTTGAAAGCATTAGCTACACGATATACACACTGGGCTTGGGTATTCTAAAATTATTTGCACCATTTTTCCCACATATTACAGAAGAGATATATCACCAGTGTTATAAAAAATTTGAGGGTTGTACGAGTATACATGTTTCACCATGGCCTGAAATGATACTTATCGATAACGAGGCTGAAAAAGCAGGGGAATATGTTAAAAACTACATTTCTTGGGTGCGCTCATGGAAAAGCGCTCAGGGTATGGCATTAAATGCTTCTATGAAGTTCTCTGCAACCTATTCTACAAAAAGCATTATTTCCAAGATAAAACCCAGTGGATCAATAATTAAATCAACATTAAACTATCCTGATGATCACGAATTTATTGTTGGAAAGCCGGATGTCGAAGAAAAAATTACTTCGGTTAAGCCTGTTCATTCTGAAATAGGACCACTGTTCAAAAAAGAAAGTGGGAAACTTACCAAATGGATTGGGGAACATCAAGACGAACTAATAAAAACCATCGAAGGGCATGGAGATGTCAGATGGTCAGAGATACCGGTTGTCGATAAAAAAACTCCAGATAAACATTTAATAAAGAATGGTTATATTCAAGTTAAAAAAGAGACAAAAGTCAAAGGGAAAAAGGATAAAGGTGTTTTACAATTTGATGATTTTTATATAGAAGTATCGGGAGATATGATGAAATGAAACTTAACAAGAAAACTTTTAGAAAATGGGCTGTTAAAATTTTGGCACTGTTGATAGTATTAACCATGATTCTTACTGGATTTATTGTTATGCTGTCGAACTAGACTTTCAATTTTCTCGACAGATATTTAAATAAGTGTTTTATTCGGCGGAACTCAGGGATTTAACTATGGTTGATAAAAGTTTGAAAAATCAAGAATCTAAAGTTATGAATAGATGGGTAATTGTTATTGGAGCAATAATGATACAGGTTGCACTTGGTGCAATTTATGCATGGAGTGCTTTTACAACACCATTAAAAGGCGTTCCAGCGACAACAACTTCACCAGCAATTATTAGTGAATATGCATTCTCATCAACAGAAACACAAGCAATATTTAGTGCAGGTCTAGTGACATTTGCAATCTTCACAATAATAGGTGGGCGACTTCAGAAGAAATATGGACCTAGAAACATAGCACTACTAGGTGGTGCAATGCTTGGTATTGGATATATATTAGCAGGATTTACTGGTGCTAATTTCCCATTGAAACTAATATTCTTAGGCCTTATGGGTGGTGCTGGTATTGGTCTTGCGTATGTTGTACCAATTGGTGTTGGAATTAAATGGTTCCCAGATAAAAAAGGACTTGTATCCGGTCTAGCCGTTGCTGGTTTTGGTTTTGGAGCATTTATATGGATACTTATGGCCAGACCACCATCCATCCTTGGTTTTAATGGCTTAATTACCCTTCAAAATGGTTTATATACAGTTGCAAATGTTGATGGAGCGTTCATAATATATGGAATTGCATTT
>Ga0307420_1001542_pt1 | contig 10177 bp, 6 predicted proteins | sample SalMarWE160240MG_2_FD_202167 | JGI IMG/M metagenome (GOLD analysis project Ga0307420, IMG submission 202167) | Salt marsh sediment microbial communities from the Plum Island Ecosystem LTER, Massachusetts, United States - WE1602-40 | ecosystem: Environmental > Aquatic > Marine > Intertidal zone >... | reverse complement strand
CCCTTTTTTCGATTGCTGGTGGTAAACACGGCGTCCACCGGACAACATGTGGCGCAGGCGTCGCATCCCCGGGCGCAGAGCTCCAGATCAAAATAAAAGGCGATCAACGGCCGGCACATCAGCGCAGGACAGCGTTTTTCCTTAATGTGAGCATCGTATTCATCCCTGAAATATTTCAAGGAAGTGAGCACCGGATTCGGGGCCGTTTTTCCCAGCCCGCAAAGAGACCCGGCTTTGATGTCCCGGCTCAAGGTCTCCAGAAGCTCGAGGTCGCCTTCGCGGCCTTCGCCTTTGGTGAGTCCTTCCAGAATCTTGAGCAGATGATAGGTTCCGATTCTGCAGAAGGTACACTTGCCGCAGGATTCCTTCTGGGTGAAATCGAGAAAATACCGGGCGACCTCCACCATGCAGGTATCCTCGTCCATGACCACCATGCCGCCGGATCCCATCATGGCACCGGCCTCCGTGAGAGAATCGAAGTCGATGGGCGTATCCAGAAACTCCTCGCTCAAACATCCGCCGGAAGGACCCCCGATCTGAACCGCTTTGAATTTTTTATTATTGGGAATGCCGCCGCAGATATCAAATATCAGGGTTCGCAGGGACACCCCCATGGGGATTTCCACCAATCCGGCATGAACCACATTGCCGACGATGGAAAAAATAGCGGTCCCGGGGCTGTTTTGGGTGCCGGTACTTCGGTACCAGGTGGCGCCATGGGTCAGTATGGGCGGAACCGAAGCCAGGGTTTTAACATTGTTGATCACCGTCGGCTTGCTCCACAGTCCTTTTTGAACCGGATAGGGCGGACGATGCCGGGGCATGCCCCGGTATCCTTCGATGGAACGAATGAGAGCGGTTTCCTCGCCGCAGACAAAGGCGCCCGATCCCTGGAATACCTCAATTTCCAGATCAAAGTCGCTGCCCAGAATCTGTTTTCCCAACAAGCCCGTCTCTTTTGCCTGTTGGATGGCATTGGTGACGATTTTGACGGCCAGAGGATATTCCGAACGGACATACACCAGGGCTTTTTGAGCGCCGACGGCGTAGGCGCAGATAATCATGCCTTCTAAAACCTGATGGGGATTGCTCTCCAGGATGGTCCTGTCCATGTAAGCGCCGGGGTCTCCTTCGTCGGCATTGCAGATCACGATTTTTTCCGGATCCGCAACGCTTCTGGCCAGCCTCCATTTTCTGCCGGTGGGAAATCCGGCGCCGCCTCGCCCTCTTAGACCGGAGAGCTCCATTTCGCTGATGATTTTGCCGGAATCGAGCTTTAACGCTTCGGCAAGGGCCGAATATCCGCCCTCGTCGATGTAATCGTAAATGTCTTCGGGATCGATGCGCCCGCATTTTTCCATGACGATGCGTTTTTCCTGGTTAAACCGGGAAAATTCGGTCACCGAGGGAATCAAATCGTTTGCTATGGTGGCGCCGTAAACATGTTCGAAGCGGGGATCGCCGCCGCCCAGAAAGAGTTTAACCAGCATTTTAGCCTTTCCGGGCGTGACCTCGTGATAGAAAATCGGCGGAAATCCGGAATCCGGATGATCGATGATCACCACCGGTTCCGCATAACAATGGCCAAAACATCCCACGGTATGGATCATCGCTTCGATATTGTTTTCGGCCAGGGCTTCTTCAAAGGCTTTTTGGGTCTCAAGGGCGCCGGAAGCGATGCCGCAGGTGGCCATGCCGATGTGGATTTTGGGAACCGGCGCATCCTTAAAAGCGGTCCGGTGTTTTACGGCCGCTTCACGGACAGCATGGTATTTTTCATCGATAATATTATGACTGTCCGGACGCATCTTTATGCTTTTCTCTTTCCGCCATTTCTTCTTCTAATTTTATTCGCAGGAGAAGTCCTTCGACCTTGCTGGGCGCCATATGCCCGTGAACCGTTTCGCCGATGATGGCCACCGGCGCCAGCGCGCAGCAACCCACACAGGCCACACGTTCTATACTGAACTCCCGGTCCGGCGTGGTTTCACCGTCGGAAATCTCGAGTTTGCGTTCAAAATTTTCCAGAATAATATCCCCGGCCCTGACATGGCAGGCCGTGCCCAGACACACCTTGATCGGATGTTTGCCCGGCGGATGAAATCGAAACTGATTATAGAAGGTCGCGACGCCGTATACCTCGCTTTCGGGAATTTTAAGATGCTGGGCCACCATTTTTAGGGCTTCGGGAGGAAGATAGGCCAGTTTGCTTTGAACCATCTGAAGGATTGGGATTAGATCTCCTCTTTGTTTTTCAAAGGCTTCCAGTTTTAAGGCGACCTGCTTTAAAGCGTCTTTTTCATCCTCGGTCAACTCATGATTCATGGAGAAATCCTGTGCGGCGACATGATATTTTTGTCATCCTTTCCAACATCTTCGGCTGTCTGGATGCCGCCGATCCGAATAAGACATAAAAAATTAAATCCAGTCGGCTGTTTTTATATCATAAATCTTGAAATGTCAAATGCTATGGATCGCAACAATGTCAAACAGCGGGGCTTTATGGACGGTTTTGGGCATCTTGAATTCGGCCAGACGTCCTGTCCAGCATCTGGGAGCATTTTAAGAGAATCCCTCCGCCAAGTGCAATGAAGCTGCTCATCCTGAAAAGTGTGAACGATCCAAGTGTTTCAAACAGATAACCGTTAATGAAAAATCCAACCATTAAACCGAGTCCGTAAGTTACCGCATTGTTGATTGCCTGCCCCAGAGTTTTTGCTTCGTTCGGTGTCGATGCGTCGATATAGAGAATGCTGGCTACATGAAACATGGCGTAGGTTACCGAGTGAAAAACTTGCAAAAACAGAATGAGAACCGGGGATGTTGCAAAAGAAAGGGCGATCCATCTGAATGCCGCCACCATGAATGAGAAAAACAGAACATTGTCCAGGGAAAAGCGTTGAAAGATGCTGTCGGATTTTATCATCACAATGATTTCGGCGGTGGAGGCCAGTGCCCATGCGATGCCGATAAATGTCTTGTCGTACCCCAGGTTTTCAAGATGAATGGAATAAAAACCGTAGTATGTGCCGTGGCTCACCAGCATTAAAAAGGCACAGAATAAAAATATAACCACGCGCCGTTGTAAAAGCACTTTGGTTTTTGAAAAAAGGGCGGTTTGTTTTTTGATTTGAATATCGGGGATCTTGACGGAAATCAGGGCCTGGGCCAGAGAGCCGAAAAAGATAAGGGACAAAATGATTTCAATGGAATAAAGATCGATAATCTTTCCCAATACGATAACGGTAATAATAAATGCAATTGACCCCCACCCTCTGAGCTTTCCGTAACTTTTCTTTTCCGTATCCAATACATCCATGGCAAAGGCTTCCAGAAAAGAAATGATCGGAGAGTAAAATATACCGTAAAAAATCGTAATAACCAGCATCACCCAAAAATCTGCGGTAAACAGGTAAAATGCCCATATGCCGGTACTGATGAAACTGCATAAAATATAGATGGGTCTTCTGAATCTAAACCGGTCGGCCATCGACCCCCATATCAGCGGGGTTAAAATCAAGGCTACGGATCGAATCGCCGACAGAATCCCGATTTCGAAGCCGGTGAACTTGAGATGGTAGCAGTACAAATTGAAATAGGGTAAAAAAACACCCATGACCCCGAAATATAAAAAGTACTGGGAGCTGATAATCCATTTGAACGATTGGTTGCGATCCTTTTTCATGGGTTCTCAATCAATATTGCATTTGGGGCAAAAACACAATTTCTATATTATCGTCCGGTGCGACACAACTTTACTTTACAAATACAAATTGAAATGTTAAAAATTAAGACTTAAAATATGTGTTTATTGTTTTTTTGAGACGGTTGCAAGTAGATGTAATTGCAACGTTTATCAGCCGTACGATAAAGACGATCTCTATATGGTGAAAATAACAAACCGTCGGCGTTAATAATGAGGAGCTTTAAAATGGATTATATCAAAATACGATTCACCAAAGATTTCGATCAAATCGGTTCCAAGTTCGAAAAAACATTCGAACATCTCTTTAGATCCATAAACCCGATGATTACGTTTACTGAACGGCGTTGGAGACCCCAAATGGATATTTATGAAACCCCTGAAGAAATTATTATCATGGGTGAAATCGCCGGAGTCAGCAAAGAGGACTTGGAACTTGAAATCAGCAGTAAAGCGGTGAGGATTCAAGGAAACCGCACACAATCCCCTCGAATTGATAACGCGACTTACCGACTGGCGGAAATTCAGTACGGTAATTTTGAGCGCATCCTGTATCTCCCTGCGCCCATAGATCCCGAAGTTGTTTCAGCGTCCTACGCGAACGGCTTTCTCCAGATTCGACTCGCAAAGCTCGAACTGGACAAAACATATCAAGTTCCAATTATAGAATAATAGTTGTCGGCGGGTTGATTTGATCCGTCGCCGAATGTGAAGTTATTAAACCGACCGTAATTTTCGATTTCGATTCATTGATGCCGGATCGAATTTGATGCAGATTAACTGGAGATTCCCATGACTGAACATCAACCATCATCTGAAATGACAGCAGAAAAGATTCCCGAAGTTCTTCCCATCCTGCCATTGTTCGACGCCGCCCTTTATCCCAAAATGGTATTGCCTCTTGTTGTGATGCAGCCGGACTCGATTCAACTGGTTGATAAAGCCATGTCCGGAAATCGGCTCATTGGTCTTGTTGTTGCAAAGAAGTCGATGGAGGGAAATGTGGATATGCGCGAGCATCTGAACGAGATAGGGACCGTCGCATTGATCCTTAAAATGGCGAAAACAGAAGACAGCAAGCTGCAATTGCTGGCACAGGGGCTGGGGAGATTTAAGATTAAAGAATACACGCAAGTCAAACCGTATCTCAAGGCCCGCGTCGAACACATCAAGGAAATTGAAATAAAGGACAAAGAGGTTGAGGCGCTGATGTCCAATATGATCGGTCAGTTCTCGAGGGTTGCCGAGCTTTCCCCGGGCCTGCCCCAGGAAATCGTGGCGATGGCCAAATCGATACAGGATCCCGGTATACTGGCCGATATGATTTCCTCTACCATCAACTCCACCATTAAGGAAAAGCAGCAAATCCTGGAGACGATTGATGTCAAAAAGCGGCTGAAGGAAGTGACGCGGCTGTTAAACTATCAATTGGAAATTCTCGAACTCGGTAATAAAATTCAATCCCAGGTTAAAGGGGATATGGATAAAAGGCAGCGGGAATACTATCTGCGCGAACAGCTCAAAGCGATTAAAGAAGAGCTGGGTGAAAAAGATGAAGCGACCGTAGAAATTGATGATTACAAGGCAAAGATCGAAAAAAAGAATCTTCCCGAGGAGGCGCGAAAGGAAGCTGATCGGGAACTCAATCGGCTTGCCCGGATGCATCCGTCTTCAGCCGAATATACGGTGGCATCCACATACCTGGATTGGCTGACCGCACTTCCCTGGAATGACAGCACCAAAGATAACATGGACATTGCAAAGGCCAGAAAAATATTGGACCAGGATCATTTCGGTCTGGATAAGGCCAAACAACGAATTCTGGAATATCTTGCGGTACGCAAGTTAAAACCGGAGTCAAAGGGGCCCATTCTGTGCTTTGTCGGCCCCCCCGGTACCGGAAAAACATCCCTCGGACGTTCTATCGCCAATGCCCTGGGCCGAAATTTTTTTCGGATTTCATTGGGCGGCGTGAGGGATGAGGCTGAAATACGGGGGCACCGGCGCACTTATGTCGGGGCGCTTCCCGGCCGGATTATTCAAGGAATTCGACGAGCGGGATCAAACAATCCGGTGTTTATGCTGGATGAGATCGATAAAGTGGGCAGCGATTTTCGTGGAGATCCATCATCTGCTTTGTTGGAAGTGCTCGATCCGGAACAAAACTATTCCTTTTCCGATCATTATCTGGATGTGCCTTTTGACCTGTCAAAGGTTATGTTTATCACCACCGGCAATATACTGGATACCATTCCTCCGGCGTTGTTGGACCGGATGGAAGTGTTGAAGCTTCTCGGATACACAACTGAAGAAAAGCTGAAGATTGTCAATCGTTACCTTATTCCTCGCCAACGTGACGCCCACGGACTCAACGCGGGCCAGATCAAATTTACAAACGGCGCGATCAAACATATTATTTCCGGCTATACCCGAGAGGCCGGGTTGAGAAATCTTGAACGGGAAATTGCTAATATTTGCCGGGGTGTTGCCGCAGGTATCGCTGAAAAGAAAATTAAATCCGTGACCATTAAAGTTGAAAATATCTCCAAGTATTTGGGGCCTGAACGGGTAGCGCATGAAGCTAAAGCCAGAACTTCGATTCCCGGCGTCGCCACAGGCCTTGCCTGGACACAAACAGGGGGCGAACTTCTTTTTGTGGAAGCCACTTCCATGAGAGGCAGCAAGGGGTTGACCTTGACCGGCCAGCTCGGAGATGTTATGAAAGAATCTGCGACCGCGGCACTGAGTTTCATCCGGTCCAACGCCGTTTCCATCGGCATTCCCGATGATTATTTTGAGAAACACGACATACATATACACGTTCCCGCGGGTGCTATTCCAAAGGACGGGCCATCCGCGGGTGTTACCATGCTGACCGCCCTGGCATCGCTGCTGACCAATAAAACCATTAAAAATGATCTTGCCATGACTGGTGAAATCACGCTAAGAGGGCAGGTCTTGCCGGTCGGCGGCATAAAGGAAAAGGTGTTGGCCGCACACCGCGCAGGTATAAAAACCATCATTCTTCCAAAGTTGAATGAAAAAGACCTGTATGATATTCCCAAGGAGATTCAACAAAAAATACAGTTTAAACCTGTGGAAAAGATGCAGGATGTTTTAAATATCGCATTTGAAAAAAGGTAATGATCATTCATTTTTTTAAAAGACACTACCGGGCTGTTTATCGATTCATTGTTTTTTGCAGTATTTCAGGATTTTTCCTTTATGGATGTTCAACCGTAGCACCGCCCCCTACTGTTCCGCCGGGTTATCCCAAACCATATAAAATGGGAAGAAACTGGTACACCCCCCTGCCCCATGCCGGAGGCTTCAGCCAGTATGGCAGGGCATCGTGGTACGGCAGGGAATTTCACGGAAAAAGAACGGCCAACGGTGAAATTTACAACATGTACGATATGACGGCCGCCCACAAAACCCTTCCTTTCGACACATATGTCAGGGTGCGGAATTTAAAAAACAACAGAACAACCGTTGTCAGGATCAACGATCGCGGGCCCTTTGCCAGAGGCAGGATCATCGACCTCTCTTATTCGGCGGCCAAAAAACTCGGTATCGTCGGACCCGGCACAACGGATGTCGAAATTGTTGCGCTGGCCGGACCCAATGAGACATACGGGAGCGCCGGAAAGCCAACGTCTTATCCGGTTACCGATTTGTACCAGGGAACCTTTACGGTTCAAATCGGTGCTTTCGGGGATCGGCGCAATGCCGAAAAGCTTCGCAATCAGCTTGCCCGAACATATCAACGTGTCTACATTACTTCCTATTACAACGGAAGAGATACCGTTTACAGGGTTAAAGTCGGCAGGTATTCAAACCTTGCCCAGGCTAACAGGTTTGAAAGCATGATGATCCGAAAGGGGTATAAGGATGCATTTGCGGTGGCGGAAGATAACCAGTGAGCATCCGCTGATCTGATGACCGGACATAAAAAAAAACCCATCGTTGTCTTTTTGGACCGGGACGGCGTGATTAATCGCGATTCTCCGGGTTACATCAAAAGCTGGTCCGAATTCGAGTTTTTACCCGGCAGCCTCGAGGCATTAAAAAAGCTGACGGTGAATGGATTTGCCGTGATCGTCATCACAAACCAGTCGGTCATTCATCGGAAAATGATATCGTTAAAGGCCCTCGATCATATCCATGACATGATGAAAAAAGCCGTTCTGTCGAGCGGCGGTGACATCAAAGATATTTTTTTTTGCCCCCATATACCCGAAGATGAATGCGACTGCCGTAAGCCGAATACCGGCCTGATTCTGAAAGCTGAAGAAAAGCATCGCATCGATCTTAAAGCATCGATCATGGTCGGAGACAGCGCAAAAGATATCGAGTGCGCGCGAAATGCCGGATGCGGCACCGTAATTTTGGTCAAAACCGGCAACGGCGCTCTGGCCGAGAAACAATTAAAAGAAAAAATGATCCGTCCGGATGTTATTGTTCAAAATCTTTTGGAAGCCGCTCATTGGGTCATCTCCCGCAATCCGCCGGCACCTTCTCCTGGCCGCTCGCAATCCCATGACTAGTTCTGACCCCACAACCACCCTTGAAGGAGAGCTGGAAAGAATCACTTTCTTCAATGCCGAAAATCATTATACCATCGCAAAATTAAAAACCAGCAAAACCAACAGCCTGGTTACGATCGTCGGTACAATGACGGCGGTCAAAGCCGGGCAATTTCTTAAAGTTGAGGGGACTTGGGAAACCCATCCCAAGTATGGACAACAGTTTAAGATTCAGTCCTACAAAGAAACGCTGCCAGAAACCATTGACGGCATTAAAAAATATCTCAAATCCGGGATTGTCAAAGGCATCGGGCCATCAACGGCCGACAGAATGATCAACCACTTTAAGACCGATGTTTTTAAGATCATAGAGAAATATCCGGATAGACTCGTAGAAGTCGAAGGCATCGGAACCGCTAAAGCCGCAACGATATGCAGTGCCTGGAAGTATAATCACGCGGCGCGAAACCTGATGGATTTATTGCAGGAGGCAGGCGTTAAAACATCCTATTGCGCAAAGATGCTCAAACATTACGGTACGAATGCGGTGGATATTATCAAAAATGATCCTTTTCGCCTGGCCTCCGATATCCAGGGAATGGGCTTTTATCTGGTTGACAAAATTGCATTGAAGCTGGGCGTTTCGCGGGATGATCCCAAGCGCATAAAGGCTTGTGTGGTTCAAGTCATGCAGCAGTCCATTAATGAAGGACATGTATTTGCCTATGAGGAGCAATTGTTTGCGCATTGCAGCCGTTTTTTTGGGTTGGACGCCGATATCGTCAACCATGCGATCGAAACCTTGGTTGACGAAAAAAAACTGGTGATTGAAAATCAAGGGGAATTTTCCGACAAAAGAGCCGTTTACCTGGAAGAATTTTATGAAGCGGAAACCGGGATATCCGACCGCGTAAAAGCGCTGTTGTCTGTTCCGGTCATACCGCCTCCCATCGATTCGGAGCGTATCTCAAGGGAGGTGCAAAAAAAATTGGCCATTGCCCTATCCGGAGAGCAAATTGACGCCCTCGAAAAAATACTCTCCCATCGGGTAAACATCATCACCGGGGGTCCCGGAACCGGCAAAACAACGTTGATCCGGTCCATCAGCGCCATATTCGAGGCGCTGGGGAAACAGGTGCTCCTTGCGGCGCCGACCGGGCGAGCGGCCAGACGCTTGTCCGAGGTGACCCGGAGGAATGCAAAAACCATCCATCGATTGTTGGGGATTAATTTCCAGGACGGTGCATTTTTAAAAAACAGGGACAATCCCCTTGATGGGGATGTGGTGATTATCGATGAAGCATCAATGGTCGATACCCTCTTGATGTTTCATCTGACGAACGCCCTGCCCGTTACCGCTGTATTGGTCTTGGTGGGAGATATTTTTCAGCTTCCCTCCATCGGACCCGGCAACGTGCTTAAAGACTTGATAAAATCCGCCCGGATTCCTGTTTTTTATCTGAAAAAAATATTCAGACAGGCCTATCAGAGCCCGATTATATTGAATGCCCACAGAATACGCAATGGTGAGGCCCCGGTTTTCAGGCCGATGGACGAATCAGACAGGCTTTCAGAATTTTATTTTTTGGAAGAAACGGATCCGGCCAAGGTGGTTTCCACCATCGTTGAATTGTGCATAAAAACAATGCCGCGGGATTTTTCTTTGGATCCATTGCAAGATATTCAAGTTTTAACGCCGATGCACAAAGGTATTGTCGGCACCACACATCTCAATCAGGTGCTGCAAAAGGTATTGAACCCGAACCCGGTTGTGCTTGAAACCACAGGCAGTGCTTTTAAGATCGGGGATAAAGTAATGCACCTTAAAAACAACTATCAAAAAGAGGTATTTAACGGAGATATCGGGACCATCCGGACAGTGGATCCCAAAGGAGAAAATTTTTCGGTGGATTATTACGGAAGGACGGTAAATTACGATTTTACGGAA
>Ga0307420_1001540_pt1 | contig 10180 bp, 5 predicted proteins | sample SalMarWE160240MG_2_FD_202167 | JGI IMG/M metagenome (GOLD analysis project Ga0307420, IMG submission 202167) | Salt marsh sediment microbial communities from the Plum Island Ecosystem LTER, Massachusetts, United States - WE1602-40 | ecosystem: Environmental > Aquatic > Marine > Intertidal zone >... | reverse complement strand
GCGGAAGCGGTTCTCTGGTCATATATTCCGGCATCCTGGCATCTGCCGGTGTGTGGCCGGTCTTCTCGTTGAACTCTAGTTCCATCCGCAGCACCGTCTTCTTGTATTCCTCCAGATCCTCCACCGACCATCCCCAGCCGAAGCGCCCGTTGTCAAGCTTTGATGAGTAGGCGTGAGTAGTATTAGGGGGCACCCGGCCTGACGCCCTGGCAAGCCAGCAGATTGCAGCTAGCCCGGCGCTTCTTTCGGTTGCAGAAGAAGACGAGCCACGCATGAATCGTGTCCCACAGGGGAAAGACCAAGACGCTCGCAGGGGGAACGCAGAGACACCGACTGTCGCATGATCTACTCGCCTCTTCGACCTACCGAGTTGGCGTCGTGCACGGTTTCACGCCAAACAGAGATCGCACGTGTCCATAACTCACGGCAAAAGTTGGAGGCTCTATGCCAAGCCCACCAGCCTCCGCAGGGCTGCAGCCGATGCCGCTTCCACCTCATCGTGGATGCTCTGCCCATGGGAGTCCATCGTCACAACTATGGGAAAGCCCTCGACGCGGATGACCCAGAAAGCCTCCGGCACGCCGAACTCGTCCTTCTTGTACACCGTCACCACTTCCTTGACGGCATCGGCGATGAGAGAGGCTGCCCCGCCGATGGCGTGGAAATAGACCGCGCCGTGCTCCTGGCAGGCACGCAGCGTCCCGGCTCCCATCCCGCCCTTGCCGATAACACCGCGCAGTCCGAAGTGGGCGATAACCTCCGGCTCGTAGACCTCTTCGCGAATGGAGGTGGTAGGCCCAGCGGCGACAAAGTGCCACCGCCCCTCTTCATCTTGCCGGACGACCGGGCCGCAGTGGTAGATGGCACCGCCCTTGAGCAATCGCCGCAACTCCTCGTACAGCGGCCGCTCGCTCTCGGGGACTGAGGAGGCATGGATGAAGGTCTCTATCATGTACTTGTGGGCCGCGTCGCGCCCCGTCACCATCACGCCCGAAAGACGCACCGTATCGCCCACGTGCAGCGCCCGGATATCGTCCTCGGAGATAGGCACGCTCAGATCGACTATGCTCATTTGAACACCACCTCCCCGTCTCGTACTTCCAATCCTGCCCGGCGGCAGGCCCAGCACATGTAGGCAATGCTGACAAAGTAGCAAGCAGGGTGACGGTGGTATGCCCCCATCTTGACCCCCAGGACGGTGGTCTTGCCGCCAAAGCCCATCGGCCCGATCCCCAACTGATTGCACTCATCTAGCAGGCGCTTCTCCAATGCTGCCAGATCCTCCACCGGGTTGACGTCGCCCAGTGGGCGAAAGAGCTGTTCCTTGGCATGCACGTAACCCGAACTGCGATCGCTGCCGATAGCGATGCCCAGTATCCCAGGAGCGCACCCCTTCCCCTGCGCCTGGTAGACTGCATCCAGCACAGCTTTGCGTACACCTTCCAGGTCACGTCCGGCTTTCAGCCCGGAGTGGGGCAATTTGTACTGCGCACTCACGTTCTCGCTCCCGCCACCCTTGAGCAACAGATCGACCCGCAGGAGATCCTCCTCCCATTCGCGGAAATAGAACGAGGGAAAACCCACGCCCAGGTTGTTGCCGCTGTTGCGGCCAGTGAGAGGATCGACGGCGTTAGGTCGCAGATAAGCACAGCGCATGGCCTCGGCCACGGCGGCCTCAATCTGTGCCCGCAGATGGCGCGTGCCCATTCCCTGGGGATGGAAGATGTAGAAAATGGGTGTACCCGTGTCCTGACATACAGGGGTAGAATTGGCACGGGCCAGGGTCACGTTCTCCAGGATGGATTCCAGCGCGCCTGCCGCGGCCGACCCGGATTCCTCGCTTGCTTGCGCCACTCGCAGCGCCGCCTTCACGTCGGCTGGTAAGTCGGTCGACGCCCGGCGAATCAGCTCGATGAGATGTTCAACTAGATCACTCAAGTCAATCCTCCTCGTTATCCCTGTCGCGTACTGTCAGGAGATGAAAGTGATGTGTGTCATCAAGCGATATGATGTATCGTAATATGATACATAGTGTCATGGTTTGCAGAGCTTGTCAAGCTCATGCTTTGCCCATACAACTTGGCGCGGTAGAAGACGCGCCGTATCTAATGACAACTCCAATCCGGGCTCTCCGAAAAACTGCACACTAGGGGAATGAGCATTCGAATCCTGGCCCCGCTACTCAAAAGGCGCCCGCGCGGGTGCCTTTTTTGCGTCTCAGGGGGTGATTTTCAGATTCAAGCTCGTAACCCAAAGATCACTGATTTGAGTCCTAATCCACTGCTTATGTCCCTGCCTTGTCTCAAGCAACCTATACCAACATCAATGCCTTTGCTTGCGCGACGGCTCGCATCCGGTTGTTTACACCAAGCTTGCGATAGATGTTTGTCAAATGCGTCTTCACTGTGCACTCGGCAATGGATAACGCAGCAGCAATCTCTCGATTGGATAAACCGGCGTTCAACGACTGCAGCACCTCTCGCTCACGCGCGCTGATAGACGCAGCGATGGAGAGCGCCGTCAACTCGTCCTCCGGAATGCGTGTCTGTTCCCCGCTGGCGTGCCCTATCATCCGCAGGATTTCCTTCACAAAGACCCGAGCCTCGGCGGCAAGGTTCTTGGTGCGCAGCACGAGCACAAGCACAGGCAGACTGCGAAGGCCATGATCCCAAAAAGGACGAATGAACGTCTCGGGACTCGCTTGCCGGACGGCATCTGTCATCACTTGTCGAGCCTGCCGCACCTTGTGCTGCTGGAACAGCGCCACAGCCAGCATCACGCGCGCAGACAGGATCGACCCGCCGCGGAATCCGTGTGGGCATTGAACAATGAAGCGATTGAGAAAACGTTCAGCGGCCGCGCCCCGTTCTTGCTCCAGTAGTATCTCTGCCCGAACAAGGTCGGATAACGGATACGTGCTAGAGTATGCAGCTTCGTTCAGCAATCGTTCCGCGCCAGCAAGGTCGCCTTGTCGCAAGCGAATCAACGACTGATGTATACCCAACGCCTGATCGGACCACAGGCCCGAGGGCCGCTTGGCATTCAATTCCCGCGCGGATTGAACCGTGGCTTGAGCCGCATCGTGATCGCCTTGTGCTGATTGAATCAGCGCACGTCGAACCGCGATAGCGACCGGCATGTTCGTGCTCGCCGGATTCGGATCAACCTCGGAGGCGCGCAATAGGAGTTGATGCGCCTGCGTCAGCTGATTGCGCTCATAGCACACATGAGCCAGTGCGACCAGCGCGATACTGGCCGTTTCCGGCAATTTGCCACGCTGATCAAGTGCCTGCTGCAACACTTGATGCGCTGTTTCTTCACCGCGCCGGAGGCACCCTCGCCATGCCGCAATACTGGCGCATTCTCCGCCTGCCATCAGCATGGCAAAAAGGTGGCGCCGGGCTCGCGCGGTTTCATACACCTCCCGCGCAAGGGCTTCAGCTCGATCCAATTCCCGCTCGAAAAACTGCAAATACTGCATGACGCCATTCAGCATTTGCCATACGTCTTCGTGCTCGCCAGCAGCAAAGCGAGGCTGCATCACCGTCTCACCCGTCGACCAAACGTGACGAATTCGCTGAATCTCGGCAAGTACATCTTGCTCGTCACCCGTCTGCTCCGGCGTCGGCTTGCTCTTGATACTCGCTTCCGCTCGTGCCAGGAATTGCTCCACTTCGATCTGCGGCAAGGCCACCCTTGCCAAGCGCACGTACACACTTAGGAGGGTCTTGTGTTGTTGCACCACCGCTTCTGGCAATTGTCGCAGCCAACGTAGCAAGCGCGAGTCCTCGCCGAATTGCTCCAGCTCACGCAGCGCTATGTTCTCGATCAAGGATGCGGCCTCCTCCCACGCTTCGATGACCAACAGATGATACACGGCATCTGCTGGCGCGTTCTGCGAACAATACCATTCCGCCGCCCGGCGATGCAAGCGGGGAATTTCAGCCTGGAATTGCATCTGCAATTGGCTGTAGAGCATCTCGGCAAACAAATCGTGATACCGATACCGATTCTGTTCCCCCATTCGCTCGACAAAAAGGTTCTTGTGCCACAATTGGGATAACAGTTCCTCCCCACCGGTTTGCCCGGTGACAGCATCGCACAGGTCCCCGGTCAGATGCTTCAAAATCGACGTTTTGAGCAGAAACGTTTGCACAGAGGGTGGCTGACGAGACAACACACTCTCCATAAAGTATTCGCGCAGATAGGCGTGAGCACCGGTAAAAGACGCTATCGATAGACCATGATTATCCTGTTTGCTCAGAGCCAATGTTGCAAGAGTGAGGCCCGCGACCCACCCTTCGGTACGTTTGACTAGCGTCTGCATGTCATCGTAGGCCAAGGGTCGCTCCAGGGTGTGCCGCACTAGAAAGTCGATTCCCTCCTCCAGCGTAAAGCGCAAATCATCCGCCTCCAACTCGGTCAATACACCGTTTGCCCGCAAACGCCCCAAGGCAAGCGGCGGCTTGACATGGCTGGAAATGATAATTTGCAGATTTGGCGGACAATGTTCCAGCAAGGTTTGGATAGAGGAGTGAATCTCTGGGCTCTGGATAAGGTGATAGTCATCCAAGACCAATCCGACGCCGCCGGTAGAGCCTGGCCTGTTCGTCGCACAGATGATCTCACTGGTGAAATTCGCGACAGTTTCGGAGATATCAAAAGATGAAGACCCGCTGAGACCTGCCAGTAATTCTTGCCCCCGGTTAGGTTTCACCGTCTGCAAAGCCGTCACGACCGCGAGCCAAAACCGCAGTGGAACGTTGTCACCTGCATCTAGCGATACCCACGCCACGGGCATTCCGCAAGTTTGCTGCCACTCATTCAACAACGTGCTCTTGCCGAACCCACTGGGCGCACAGATCAAAGTCATGTCGATCCGCTTAGTGAGACGGGGACGCGCGACGAGCTTTTGTGGCAACCCTGGAGGCGTGACTTTGGTCAGCGATAAGAAAGACGCAAACGTCTCTTCCTGAGGTACTGCCGGGACAGCTTGATTTTCCAACGCAGCAGCTATGTTACCGGTATCAGGGTCTCCCAATAACCGCGCCAGCGTTGTTTGCCCAGCCAAACGCGCGCTTGCCCGGTCGAGGTGTTCTTGGGTCATCTCCTCCGGTTTACCCAGATACGTCTTGCGGAGTTTCCCGCCGCGTCGACGGTAAGCATACCAGTACAGATTGCCTCGCCGCACTTCGCGCCGTGCAGTAAAATGTCCTGCGTCTCCTTTGAAAATAAACCCTCGGTTGTCTGCATCGACGAGCCAGTTGTGCCAGCGCGGCGACCCAACCTGAACAGCACTAGTAGTACCTGAATCTGTGCCGTCGATCATCAATAGGCCGTTTTTTACCAGTGGTTTGGCGGGCTTTTGCATTTGGCCTCCTGCCCAAGGACAAAGTTGCCCAACAACCAGGATTATACTACCTGTTGGGCAACTTTGCAATCATCTTCAATCCTCCCGACCAGCACGCTAGACGGTATAGCCACCTCAATTCAACGTCGAAATCCTCCGAACTAACGATAGACGGCACACGAATCCTATGCTATCGTGGTAATTAAGGAAGAAATGGTACCACCCAAAACCGCGATCAACCGAAATGTGATGTAAAGAGCACATCTTGGATTCTGATCATCCTCGGCCCTTCAGCATGCTTGTATCAATAGTGACACAGCATCTCATCCACCAGTCAGTCATAAGGGAACATGCCTGTAACGTCCGCGGAAGCATCGATCAAGACATAGAGCAACGGAAACTGACTTCCAAGATCGGTCGGTATCTTCTCAAAAAGTAGGGGCAAGAGTAAGTCGGATTGCCAATCCGACCTACATTCCCCCAAGATATTGAGATGATACATCGGTCGCTATGATTGCCGAATGCAGAATCATACTAGAAGCATTAGCATAGGCGATCGGTAACTCAAAAGGAGGTGTCTATCGAATCAGTCCTGCGATGTTCTTTATGTCAAACCCTTGCGTAGTGAAATTCCGTTCACTAATCAAAAGGAAGGAGATGTTCAGAATATGAAACGCTACAGTGTTACCCTATTTAGCATTCTGATGGTTCTCGGGCTTTCGCTATCTGCTTGTTGTGCCCCCGGCACTCCTCAGCAGGAGGTTATCAGGGAGACTATCGAGGTCGAGAAAATCGTCGAGCGGACCGTTGAGGTCGTGCCGACCGTTGAGGAAGACCCCACAGCTCTGCCCCGCAACGAAACCCTGTACTTCAATGGTCAGCAGTGGGGCCCGGTCGTTGGTTGGAATCCGTACTCCTCCAGCAACAATAACGCGATGGCTATCGTCCAGCAGGACAGCGCCCGTGTCACCATGTTCGAAACCCCGTACCTGTACAACATGCTCGATGGCAATGTCTATCCTTTGCTGGCAGATGGTGATTATTCGTGGAACGATGCTCGAACGGAACTCACCTTCAAGATCAAAGATGCTGCACATTGGAGCGATGGCACTCCGGTGACCGCGGAGGATGTCGCTTATACCTGGGCCACCCACGTCAAGTACAACACCCCTACCGGCGCTGGCAACGTAGATTACATTGAAGACATCCAAGCCGTTGATGACAAGACGGTTGTAATCAAAGCCAAACTGGACGATGAGGGCAACGCGATCAATCCTCTGCTCGTCTCTGCGTACGTGAGCAGCAACTATGTCATCCAGAAAGCCTGGACCCAAACACTGGAAGAGCGCGTTGGTGGCGATGCCACCGAGTTCTCGGCGGATATCGCGGAGGACGTGGTTTACTCCGGTCCCTATCACAAGTTCTTCGCCGACGATACGAAGGTTGTCCTCGTTCGGGATGACAACTACTGGGGCCAGGATGCCTCCATGTGGGGCAAGCTGCCAGCTCCAAAGTACCTGGCGCATACGATCTTTAAGGATAACGCCGCCGGTTCTGTTGCTTTGGCAAAAGGTGAGGTGGATGTCAGCCAGCAGTTCAACTCCAATATTCAGCTTTTGTGGGAAGACTATGGGCTGCCCATCTCCACCTACCTGCCTGAGGCTCCCTATGGCATTGGCGCCAGCCTCCCCACTGCCTTCTACAACCCGAATTCCTATGGTTTAGACCAGGTAGCGGTGCGCAAGGCCATCGCCATTGCGGTTGACTATCCTACCATCATTGCCAACGCCATGACCAACCAATCGGCCACCTTCGAGCAGGTTCCGCGCTCACTCATGAACCCGACCCCCGGTGAGCAAGCCCTGTACGATCACGATGCCGTCGCAGACCTGCAGTGGGCTGGCAACGATATCGAGGGCGCCAAGGCCCTCCTGGATGACGCCGGTATCGTCGATACCGATGGCGATGGCTGGCGTGAATACGACGGTCAAAAGCTTAGCTATGTAGCCACCTGCCCCAATGGCTGGTCCGACTGGCAGGCTGCGATTGAAGTGGTTGCTGCCGCCGGAAAAGAGATCGGTATTGAGATCACGACCAACTACCCTGAATGGTCCGTGTATCAGACCGTCGTCACCAAATCGGATGCACCTCTCCCCGAGGGCTATGACATCTTTATGATGTGGAGTGACGGTGCTGGCCCCACCCAGCCTTGGGGACGTATCCGCCATCTGATGAGCTCTGAATTCGTTGGTATGGCGAGCAACTGGAACGGCAACTGGGGTCAGTATAGCAACCCTGAGGCCGATGCCTTGATCCGGGCGATCCCCACTGAAACCGACCCCGGGAAACTGAAGGAAATGTACACGGAATTGGTCAGGATCTACCTGGCCGATATTCCCTCCTTCACGCTCATGTACCGCCCCCAATCGTTCCATGCGGTGAACGAGACAGTTTGGACGAACTTCCCGCATCAGGATGATGGCACCGACCTGCCGGTCCCGCCGCTTGACCTGACGGACGGCTGGAGTATCGCCTGTCTCTACAACCTGACGCTGGTTAGCCCGTAGAAAATCGTTCAATGAAAAACAGCCATGTTCCGCCAACCACGGGACATGGCTGTTTATTAAAGTGGATCGTTACTACTCAGGCATACGCCTGACAATGCTCTTGAATATGAAGAGAGGAAAAATTCTGGGGTGTGGTGGGCGGCTTCGCGCCTGAAAAGCGCGCGCTGCCCACCACACCCCAAGCCCCTCACTTTTGCTCAAGAGGCCGAGTAGTAACAGTGGATCTAAGGAGATGTTGCGTTGAAAGGATACCGAAAGTATTTCCTTAACAAGCTGGGGTGGTTTCTGGTCACTTTTGTCTGCGCCTTCATACTGAATTTCACCTTGCCTCGCTTGATGCCAGGAGACCCTGTGGCAGCCATCGTGGCAAGGATGGCCCAAGGCATGAGCGATGCGACCGGGGTCCAAGCAGTTTATGAGCAATACATAGAACTGTTTGGCACCAACAAACCCGTAGTTGAACAGTTTTTCATCTATATGAGAAATGTGATACGGGGCGATTTTGGTTACTCGATCAGCATGTATCCCAGAACGGTGTCAGATGTTCTCAAATCCGCCATCGGGTGGACAATATGCCTGCAGTTCCCGGCGATCATCGTTGGCTGGCTGATCGGGAACACACTGGGCGCGTTGGCAGCTTATCTCAAGGGAGGGTTTGATAAAGTCCTCATGCCCGTCAGTATTTTTGTGAGCAATTTCCCGGCGTTTGGCATGGCAGTCATTTTGCTGGTCATTTTTGGAGTCGGATTAGAATGGTTCCCAACATCGGGCGGATATGGGTATGACCTGATTCCTAACTTTAGCTGGGAATTTATGTGGTCCGTGATCGTCCATTATCAACTGCCATTCTGGTCAATCGTGTTGATCGCGATCGGGGGTCAGGCCATTGGTATGCGCTCCATGGCCATCTATGAACTGAATGCAGATTATGTGAAGTACGCCCGTTTCATGGGAATCAAAGACCGGAAGATCATCCGCTATGTGTTTAGAAATGCCATGCTTCCGCAGATAACCGGTCTGGCGTTGTCGATCGGTACCATGGTCGGCGGCGCGCTGGTGGCGGAGATCGTTTTTAGTTATCCAGGGCTTGGTTATACGCTTTTGAACGGCGTCATGGGACAGGATTATCCGCTGATCTCGGCATCTACATTGATCGTCACATTGATGGTTCTGAGTGCGAACTTTATCATCGAAATCCTTTACGGCGTCATTGACCCGCGCATTAAAGCGGCGCAGGCTGATTAAGGAAGAGTGTTGTTATGAAACATACCATTCAGCAAGTTTTCCGCTCCGGCAAATTTGTTTTCGGTTTCTCCATTTTTGTGGCGATTCTGTTGATCGTGATCATTTATCCGCTGATCATCACCGACTCGCCGTTAGCCATCATCAGTCAGGGCACCTTCTTCGAGCCTGGGATCTATGTAAATGTCTATGACAGCATTGGTTCCCAGCCGTATACACTGAATCTGGACGATGCCGCTGCTAATCGCATTGCCGCCAAGTTGGGCGACAAGGAACGCCTGGATATGAAGGAATGGCTTGTGGCCCACGGGATTCCTGAAAGTGAGATCGATATCGCGGACACCGTACAGATCCTGGGTCTGTGGGAGACCCATTATGACCCCAAGACGAAAATTGCCGGGATGACCAATGCCCGGCGAAATTACTACGTTCGGCTCAATACCTCGCTCGAAGGACTTTTATCAACAGAGGGAGCGATCATTGCCGTAAAAAACGCGGACACGGGTACCCTTGAGGAGAAAAGGGTTGTCGCACAATCTGATTACGTGAATGTCGGCCAGGTTGCGAATGTACGGGTGTTGCCGCTTGGAACCGATAACTTTGGTAGAGATGTGTTGACGGAGCTAGTTAGGGCCACCGGCGTATCGCTGCAGATCGGTTTTGTCGCCGGTATCATTGCAACAACGATCGGCTTGACCCTGGGGTTGCTGGCGGGTTACGTCGGCGGCCTGGTGGATGACATCATTATGTTCTTTACCAATCTTTTTACCGTCATCCCCACTTTTGTGTTGTTGATCTTGATTTCATTCAGCATCGGGCAGGAAAAACGTGGCGCTGTCACAATCGCCATAGTGATCGGGTTTACTTCCTGGTATTGGACTACCAGGGCTGTGCGGGCGCAAGTGGTTTCGCTGCGCAATCGCGACCATGTCAACCTATCGAAACTATCTGGGCACTCTATCGCTTACATCATCGCTGCCGATATTCTGCCCTACATCGCTTCTTATGTCGTGATGGCGTT
>Ga0307420_1001537_pt1 | contig 10192 bp, 8 predicted proteins | sample SalMarWE160240MG_2_FD_202167 | JGI IMG/M metagenome (GOLD analysis project Ga0307420, IMG submission 202167) | Salt marsh sediment microbial communities from the Plum Island Ecosystem LTER, Massachusetts, United States - WE1602-40 | ecosystem: Environmental > Aquatic > Marine > Intertidal zone >... | reverse complement strand
ACTGGCACATTATGCTAAAGATGCATATGATGTCGAATACCTTTTCCCGTTTGGCTGGGGGGAGATCGAAGGCGTGCATAATCGTACGGATTACGATTTGTCGCGCCATGAACAGTTTTCAGGCAAGAATATGAAATATTTTGATGAAGAAACGAAGGAGAAATTCACGCCGTTTGTCATTGAGACTTCTGCCGGTGCAAGCCGGTCGTTCATGGCATTTCTCGTAGATTCATATAATGAAGAAGAGGCGCCCGATGCGGAAGGTAAGATGGAATTGCGTGTTGTAATGAAGCTTCATCATAGACTTGCACCTATAAAGGCTGCGGTATTTCCGCTTGTAAACCGTGACGGTATGCCGGAATTGTCTCGTAAGATTGAAACCGATTTGCGCTCGCATTTCCGCGTATTCTATGATGACAGCGGCGCAGTAGGCAGACGGTATAGAAGGCAGGATGAAATCGGAACACCATATTGCATAACAATCGATTCTCAGACCTTACAAGATCAGACGGTTACCGTGCGCGACCGTGATACCATGATACAGGAGCGTGTCCCATGCGCAGGCCTGAAAGATTACATGATAAAGAAATTAATTTAATGTTGGTGAGGCTTTTTACGGCGATATTACCATATTCAACAAAAATTATTATACTTTATTGATTGACGTACAAGGGCAGTGGCAAATAAATTCTTGCTTTTAACGGTTCTAATTCTTTTTAACCTAAACGACACTCGATCGCAGTGGCTTGACGATCCGGTTCTCCACCAAAAAGTACTCACAGGTATTGACAGACTCTATAACTTTGAATTTGACAGAGCTGATTCAGATTTTACGGAAGTAATTCGCCGGTGTCCTGATCATCCGGCCGGCCATTTTTTTCGGGCAATGATTCAATGGGAACGTATAATCAGCAACTTCGATGACGAATCACGGGATGATAAATTATACCAGATGCTGGATTTTGTTATTGAAATGTGCGAGAACCGTTTGGATGAGAATCCGAATGACGTGACAGCACTGTTTTTCAATGGAGGTGCAGTCGGTTTTCGAGGGCGATTGCGTGCCAATAGGGGTAAGTGGATCGGTGCAGCTAATGACGGAATAATTGCATTGCCGTTAGTGCAAAAAGCATACGAACTGGAGCCGAACAATTACGATGTTCTATTAGGAATAGGTATTTACAATTACTATGCATCCGTTATACCCGATAAGTATCCGATCGTCAAACCGGCGATGGTTTTCTTTCCGACCGGCGACCGGGAAAAGGGATTGGAACAGCTTCGTCAGGCATCACAGAAAGCGAAGTACGCCAAAGTCGAATCAATGTATTTCCTAATGCAAAACTATTTCGTATATGAGAAGGATTTTACAAAGGCTCTTGAAATTGCCAGACAACTTTATAAGAAATATCCAAATAATTCCATGTTTCACCGTTATGTGGGCCGTTGTTTAGTCAGTACGGGATATCTAAGCGAGGCAAAAAAAATTTTTATTGAGATCGAAAAACGCTGTATTAATAAGCAGATGGGGTATGACACGTACGATGCACGCGAAGCGTACTACTACCTTGGGAAATTCGAATTTATGGCAGGACGATTTGATACAGCTTTGCAATACTTATGCTTGAGCGATGAATTGAGCAGGAAAATTGACAAAGATGAGCCGTCCGGATTCATGGCGCTTGGAAATTTGCTTATAGGCAATATCTACGATGCACAGGGGAAAAGACAAGATGCCGTGATGCAATATAAAAAGGTGCTGGATATGAAAGAGTATGATAATTCTCATAAAGATTCGAAAAAGTATCTTGAAGAGCCGTACACACGCGGCAAATGAAAACTTGAGTTTCCCCGTCGGTTTATATATTCCGGAAGTAAATAAAAAAGAGCCGCTTACTGTTTTCCCTGGTTTCCGAAGGAAAGATACTTTTTTATATTAATGAATAGTTGTTTGATGCGATACTGGAATAGGAGCAGAAAAATATATGATGTTTTTTTGAAGATCTTGCATTTATTAAGTGCTACAGGCTCACACCGAGAGAAATATTGTGCATCCCGATGTCTTTCGCATAAGAGCTGAACGAGTAGTCAAATTGATAGTCCTTCACAATAATGCCGGCGCCCATAGAAAAACCGGCAAGTCCGGCGCTTGTCCCCATTTTGAAATCCTTCCGTTGTTTGTTATTGTACCCGGCGCGCAAACGGAACGACTCACTCATTAATATCTCGGCGCCGACTGTAAAAGCACTGAATCGGTCCCAGAAGGTATCGCCCTTTTCATTGAGCCGATGGAAGTTAAGGTTTAAATTTATCGGCAGATGTTCGGGACGCTTCGTTATGCCTAATTTTATATCTAGCGGAAGCTGTTCGATAACACCCATGTATTTTTTCAACTGCGTGCCAAGATTTAAAACACTGCCGCCGATTGAAAGATTCTGAGAAGGAACATCATAAAGAAATCCTAAATCGATTGCAACGGCGCTTGAGCTGTACTCGCTAATCGAAGAATGAATATATTTTATATTAACGCCGAAAAGTATCTCCTCATCGTAATGTATCGCTATGCCTGCGATAAGCGCAAGTTCTTTTGCTTCGAACATGCCGATTTCATTCAAGTCTGCATCGGTTTGAGTAAAAGAACCATAATTGATATAAGTGACGCCTCCGCCTATATTTCCGATTCCTTCTATGTATTGAGCATAGCTCAACGATCCCATATTAACATCCATGAGATAATCCACATAACTGGCGGAAATTCTCGGTTTGCTTAAAGTTCCAAGGGATGCCGGATTGTAGAACAGCACGTTCGGATCGTCTTTCATTGAAACGAAACTGCCGTTTAAGGCTGCGGTTCGCGCATTTACATTGATGCGAAGGAAATCATACGTCGCTTGTTGGGCAAAAAGCGTAGTTGCAAAACAGGCAGCGGTAATAAGTAAAAGAATTGTTTGTCTCATTGATTAAAATCTACCAAAATTGAGAGTGAAATTCAAGCAGCATATTTAAAATGAATAGAAAAAGCTGTCAAGAAAAAAAGATGTATGAAATCCACTTAGTGCCATTCATTGTGTCTGAACAACATATCGGTTATAGACCGAGACGCCGTCTCGATTATTTATTACGTAACTATTTGCCAATATCTAAATTCCCATTCATATGAAGAGAATATTCTCTTGATATATGCAGATATTACACGAAAATAATGGAATAAAATTCTCTTTGCAAATCAAGTCCTTTTTCAGTATTTTATAATCGATAAATATTACAAATTGTTCTGAGGATCAAGATGAAAGAAGGAATTCACCCTGTATATAAAAAAGCTGTGGTTAAGTGTGTGTGCGGTAATGTATTTGAAACTCGTTCTACCGTAGGCAATCTCCACATAGAAATTTGCGCAAATTGCCATCCGTTTTTTACCGGCAAGCAGAAACTGCTCGATTCAGCCGGACGAATCGAGAAGTTTAAAAAGAAGTACGCTGCCAAGTCAGAGGAACCAAAAACAGAAGTTGCCGGAGTATAATAACAGTATTGCAATTCTAGGGCGGAATGTGTTGTCAGGATACATTCCGCTTTTTTATTATTGATAGTCTGGAAGTTCGTAGTATCGAACTTTCGTCTGTCTGTTTATAAAAATGGACTGATCAATGGCAGCACAATTCTATACCTTTACGAATAATCAAATTCCGCACATCGAAGCGTTTATTCAGTTCCACACTGATTTTGGAATTTGCAGTGCGGAATATCATCATTGAGAGACTATTGAATGTCAGAAGACGTCGCGCCACAGGAATATTCGCAGCAGCCGGCAAGTCTATATGCCAGCCCGCGCGGCACAGCAGTTAAAATACTGAACCGTGTGGAACGTTCGGATGCATATCTTGATAAGTTGCTCGATGCCGAACTAAGTTCGGATGCTATGAATGAATTGGATAAAGGCCTTATGAACGAGATTGTTACCGGCGTGATTCGCTGGAAAATGAAGCTCGATTGGGTGCTTACGGGTTTTTTTCATGGAAATTTCACAAAAGCAGAAACGAATATCAAGAATGCACTTCGTGTGGCGCTGTATCAAATTCAATTTCTCGACCGGATTCCCCACTCGGCTGCCGTCAACGAAGCAGTTGAGTTTATCAAACGGCTGCGCGGACAGAAAGCTGCGGATCTTGTCAATGCCGTCCTCCGTAATATTCTGAGGAATATAGATAATATACGTTATCCCGATGAGGAGGAAGATAAAATTCGCCACCTTGCCGTGATCGAATCTCATCCGGTGTGGATGACAAAACGGTGGGTGGAACGCTATGGATATGATGAATCGAAATTGATGATGGAGGCAAATAATTCAATTCCGGATCTGGCTTTACGGATCAACCGCCTGAAGGTAGATTTGAATTATTTTTTCTCACTGCTGGACAAGCATCAAATTCAATATACACGTTCTCAGTATTTCGATTTCTTTGTCCGTGTTCAGCACATGGCAGGAATAGGGAAATCGGAACTTTTTAAACAGGGCTATTTTTCCGTTCAGGATGAAAGTGCCGGTATCCCGGTTCTCTTACTCGATCCGAAACCAGGAGACCGCATTATCGATCTTTGTTCGGCACCCGGAGGCAAGACGACGTTTATCGGAGAGCTGATGAAAAACACCGGTGAAATCATTGCCGTTGATCGTTATGAAACTCGGCTCAATCTTGTGAAGAACGCATGTCTGCGATTGGGTATAACAAATGTTCATCCTGTCGCTGAAGATGGCGCGATTCTTGACATAGCTCCCGCGGATAAAGTACTTGTGGATGCTCCATGCTCCGGGCTCGGTGTTCTCTCGAAGAAACCAGATGCGAAATGGAAACGGGATGTCGACGATATTCCAAAGCTGGTGGAATTACAAAATGCTCTTCTTGAAAACGCGGCAAAACTTGTGAGGCCCGGCGGAGTTCTGGTATATAGTACATGCACAATTGAACCGGAAGAAGGATTCGAACTTATAAAAGGATTTCTTGTTCAACATCTTGAGTTCTCTATCGAATCGGCGAATAAGTTCGTTCATCAGAGTTTTGTAGGAAGTCAGGGACATGTCGAAACATTCCAGCACAAGCATGGAATGGACGGATCTTTCTCTATCCGGATGAAGAAGAAATAAACGGCCTATTGATCGAAGCATAAAATACTTATCAATGAACCGTTGACTACGGAGGGATATTCATGAAACTCAATGAACTTCTCGCGGCGGAGCTTAAACGGCTGGAAGATGCAAGGACTTTCAAATACGAGACTTCTCTTCAAAGTGCGCAAGGCGGGATTGTCAGGATCAATGGCAAAGAAGTGGTAATGCTCGCTTCGAATAATTATCTCGGCATGTCGAACCAGCCGGTTGTAGTGAAAGCTGCAATTGATGGAATGAAGAAATTCGGGTACGGACTTGCTTCGGTACGTTTCCTCACCGGTACTCAAACAATTCACCTTAAGCTGGAAAAGAAAATATCCAGATTCCTGAAATCTGAAGATACTATTCTTTTTTCGTCATCCTTTGCTGCAAATATTGCATTCTTCCAGGCGCTTACAAATGAAAAACTCGGTTTTGAGAATTACAAAGACGTTATATACAGCGATCAATTGAATCATGCCAGCATCATAGACGGACAGCGTTTATGCAGGGCAGAAACTACAGACCGGAAGATTTATCAACACGGCGATTGCACCGATCTCGAACGCCAGATGGAAGAAGACAAAGACAAAAATTACCGGCTCCGAATAATAGCTACAGACGGTGTTTTCAGTATGGAAGGAGATCTTGCACCGTTGCCGAGGATTCTTGAACTTGCAGAGCGATACGGTGCATCGGTTTTTGTAGATGATGCGCATGGAATTGGGGTCTGCGGAAAAAGCGGACGCGGTACAGCGGAACAATTCGGTGTGCCCGGCAAAATTGATTTTACTGTCGGCACACTCGGCAAAGCCGTAGGCGGAGCAGCCGGCGGTTTTATCAGCGGCTCGAAAGATTTCATTGAGTATATGCGTCAGAAAGGAAGGCCCTACATTTTTTCGAACTCGCTTCCCCCTGCGGTTGTCTGCGGTTCGCTGGCAGCATTCGATTTATTAATGAGAGATAATTCTATTGTCAAGCGATTGCATGAAAATACAGCATACTTCAGAAGAGAAATTAATAGCTTGGGATTCGATATCATTGATGGTACACATCCCATCGTGCCGTTAATGCTGGGCGAAGCACCTGTTGCTCAGGAAATGAGCGGTGCTTTACTGAAAGCCGGAGTCTGTATTAAAGGCCTATGGTACCCGGTCGTACCTAAAGGAAAAGCACGGCTGCGCGCTCAAATCTCCGCATCGTTGAAGAAAAAAGATATCGACCGCGCACTTGAAGCATTTGAAAAAGTAGGGAAGAAAATGAGAGTAATTTGAGATAAGAGATTGTGAGATGAAAGATTGTGAGATAAGAGATTATTACTATTTATTATTCACCAATCACCAATCACTTATAACTAATAACTGATACCTCCAATGTCCTCACATTCACGTCTCGCCTTTATTGATCTTCTTCGCGGATGGGCACTGTTAGTTATGATTGAGGTGCATGTTTTTAACGCCTTCATCTTACCGCATTTTCAGGCAGCTTCGTGGTTCAATGTACTCAACTTTGTAAATGGTCTTGTTGCACCAAGCTTTATATTCATATCCGGGTTTGTTTTCCTTCTTGCAAGTCAAAAGAAATTAGAGTCGTTTCGTGCGTTCGGTTCGGTATTCTGGAAACAATTGGGAAGGATCGGATTGATCTGGCTCGTTGGTTATGGCCTTCATCTTCCATTCTTCTCATTCTACCGGTCTATCACCGATTCAACAGAGGCACAATTGCTGAGCTTCTATCAATCGGATGTTCTGCATTGCATAGCGTTTGGTTTGCTTATGCTTTTTCTCTTAAGATTGTTTATTTGGAATGATCATGCGTACCGTTCAGTTTTGTTATCAAGCGGATTTCTCGTTATAATAGTTACAATGTTCATTTGGGATATTGATTTTACCGATCTAATGCCTGTACCACTTGCAGCATATTTCAATGGCAAACATTATTCGCTTTTCCCGCTTTTTCCATGGACGGCCTTTATGTTATTTGGTGGCTACTTCGCCTCCGGATATATCCGCGCACGAGAGCAGCAGAAAGAAAAGAATTTCATATTGCGTTTTACGCTTATTGGGTTGATTCTGGTGATTGTAAGTGCGATTGCAGGCGAATTACCTTTTCGCATTCCATTCAGTTCGGAAGCTATAAGTGCGGATCCCAGCTTTTTCTTTCTTCGCCTAGGTATCGTTATGCTGCTGCTTACGGCTTGCTGGTTTTATGCGGAATACCGCAAGACCGAGAAGTCTTTTGTTTTAGATGTCAGCCGGGAATCGTTATTAGTATATACAGTGCATCTGCTTGTTATTTACGGCAGGTTTTGGAATGGACGGAGTTTATGTTATTATTATAGCAATATGTTTGGGGTGTGGGAGTGTATCGCCGGAACACTGGTGCTCGCAATTGCAATGATCGGCATGGCGATGTTCTGGGGATGGCTCAAACGGAACTATTTTCCGCTTGCACGGGTTTTTGCCTGGATGCTATCGGGAACGATTGTTGTCTGGTTTTTCGTAAATTGAATGTAAAAAAAGTATGTAGAAGGAAAGAGAAAATGGATATTGTATTTCTGATAGTTTTAGTTGTTATCGCCATTCTTCTGCTCGCAGTTTTCATACGGTCTTTTTGGCGAAAAGGCGACGATTCAGCGCGAGCGTCATTAATCTTCCAGCAGCAGGTGGATTCTTTGCGCGGGGAGATGAATCAAAACCTTAAGAATACAACTGATACATTTGTTATGTCTTTGAAGAATACGACAGATCTGTTGCTGAAGAGTCTGCAGTCGACAACAGAAAATATGAACCAGCATTTGAGCAGTGTTACGTCGCAATTACAGAATAATACCGGCCAGATGGGAACGCGATTGGACACTGCGGCGAAGGTAATTCAGGATGTCCAGAATAAACTCGGTGAACTTGGGAAAGCGACACAGGAGATAAAGGAACTCGGACAGAGTGTCTCGAAATTAGAGGAAATGCTTAAAGCTCCCAAGCTTCGCGGCGGATTAGGCGAACTGCTGCTGGAGGATTTGCTCAAGCAGGTTCTTCCGGCAAATGCTTATGACATTCAATACTCGTTTAAGAACGGTCAGACGGTCGATGCAATAATCAATACAGCCGGCGGAAAAGTACCGGTGGACTCCAAGTTCCCGCTGGAGAATTTCCGTAAAATGCTCGATGCGAAATCGGATCAGGAAAAGAAGACCGCTGCCCGTCTTTTTAAATCGGATGTAAAGAAGCATATAGATTCGATTGCAGAAAAATATATTTTACCGGACGAAGGGACGTTCGACTTCGCGCTGATGTATATTCCTGCAGAGAATATTTATTACGAAACTATCATAAGAGACGAAGCATATGACGAGGAGGATGGATTATATTCATATGCAACGAAGAGGAGAGTGGTTCCGGTTTCGCCGAACAGCTTTTATGCTCATTTACGGGTAATTGCTCTTGGTTTAAAAGGACTGCAAATAGAGCGCAGTGCAAAAGAGATTTTTCAGAATCTTGAAATGCTTGCCACGGAATTACGGAAATTCAACGATGTATTCGAGACACTCGGCACGCAGTTGAACAATGCAAAAAATAATTACGATAAAGCCGATAAGCAGTTATCAGGTTTAGTAGAGAAATTCAAGACAGTGCAATCGATACCGGATGGTAAAGCGCATAATCAGTTGGATGCGTTTTCGAAATAATTTTTACATACGTAGAGGCAATTCATGAATTGCCCTCACATAGTTATATCCTCATTGGATTTTAATGTGATTATTTTTATGTTGCGAATTATCCCATCGCAAAGCACAGCTTCGCGGTACACTATAGGTGAATATGCTATACTCATTGCCTTACTGACTCATTGACTCATCGGCTCATATGCTCAATGGCTCACAATTTCATATTCTCATTAGCATGTTCTTTGTCGTCGAATAAATTCAACATCTTTTTTACACAAAATCCGAAGGATTTAGAGGCAAATAATAAAATTATCAGCTCCGTAGGAGCTGAACGTTTGTAATTAAAAAACATGAAACTAACTGAACGCCGTAGGTGTTCAACTCCTATGGAGTTTTGTCCGTTTTTGTTTATGGTTTTACAAACGTATGACGCCTACGGCGTCAAAGAAAATATATAATGGAAGCAAAGCTCCATAAGCAGAGCTTGGGAGCGAGGTGATAGGGAAACGAAACCTAACCCGCCTTCGGACGGGCAGGAGGTTTCGACTACCATACTCATCTGCTCAAAGGCTCATCGGCTCCATCCAATTCCTCTTGCCTGCAATCTGTTCATTTTGTATATTATAATTATATGGTATTTTGCCCCGTAGTGTAACTGGCAACACGCCTGACTCTGGATCAGGAAAGTCTAGGTTCGATCCCTAGCGGGGCAGCATACTTATGGCGCTATCGTCTAACGGTTTAGGACGGAGCCCTCTCAAGGCTTTAATACGGGTTCGATTCCCGTTAGCGCTACACTGAAACAAAGTTCTTGTTCCCCAAAAAAGTAATCTTCGCCGAAGGTGGATAGGAACTCCTTAGGAGGATTATATGAATGTGTTTTGATTTCGATCCCATATATATAGTCTCGTCACTAAACTCGGGACTTACAGCCGTGTTTTCCTACAAAAGCTTTTAACTGTCCGAGAGTTGAACTGTCGGACTGTATATAGTTCAGGAGTTCAACTCCTGAACAACATGAGGATTCTCCGCCAAGGGCGGACATGGATTCCCGTTAGCGCTACAGCTAGAATTGCAGGAAAAGTTGTCTTAATCCTTTCATTTTTTCTTCAAAAAAATTGTTTTTTTATCTAAATCCATATGGATTTTTTAGCATTTTTTTGCTATTTTTAACTTATTCTTTCAAAGTATCGGATTGGATTGTATTTTACTGTGTTTTTCGCCAAAATTCATCGATTATTTTTTAATTTTATGTTTGCTCATTTCATTAAGAATCTATATTTTCAACCAAGTTTTTTTAAAAGAATTTTGAAAATAGCATATTATGGCAATAGATCTACTTGAACAAATTCATCCTTTTATTAAAGATTCAATTTATCCGGCGC
>Ga0307420_1001534_pt1 | contig 10195 bp, 4 predicted proteins | sample SalMarWE160240MG_2_FD_202167 | JGI IMG/M metagenome (GOLD analysis project Ga0307420, IMG submission 202167) | Salt marsh sediment microbial communities from the Plum Island Ecosystem LTER, Massachusetts, United States - WE1602-40 | ecosystem: Environmental > Aquatic > Marine > Intertidal zone >... | reverse complement strand
GCCCCGGCTGATAGCGTGAGTGGCCCACCAGTTGGTCCACAGAAAGACATACCGGTCGTAGCCATCGCCCGCCAGCGCCGTGCCGAACTGGCGCACCAGTGGCCAAGCGTAGGCCAACGCCACAAGCGCATATCCTCCCAGCGCCAGGAGATCCCACCGTCGCCCGCGTCGCTTCTCCGTCACGGCGCGACCCTCACTGTTCCCAGTTCGATCACGTCGTCCTCGGCCCCCGGCACGCCCGCGAGCACCGGCAGCCGCTCCAGGCCCGGCCATAGATAGACGCCGGCCAGGAGTCGATAGTCACCCGCTGGCAAGTCAGCGGGGAGTTCGAGGGGCACCGGATAGCGAAAGACAGCTCCCGCCGGCCAGGCCGATGGAAGGATGCGTTCCCCCACCAGCGCCCCGTCGTGCTGAGCCACTAATGAGCCATCGGCGGCCATCACGTGCACAAACGCGACGTACGTATCGTTCAATTCGACCACCGGCTCCCAGGCCAACGTCATCGTCAGCGTGTCGCCCGGACGCACTCGTTCGTTCTCCAGCTCCCAGCCGCGCAGGCGCACCTGGCCGCCAAAGTTGACGTCGAGCGCCGCACCCGCAGGCAGATCACTCTGCGAGATGAAGGACACGTCGTCGAACACAAACGTGCGGCAAGTCACCGGCGTGTCGCAGGGAGGCGTACCATCGCCCGCGGGTGGATCGAGCAGCGCGTCGCCCCAGCAGCGGGGATCGTCCAACACGTCGGGGCACCCGCCGGGCGCGTGGAAGCGCAAGACGTTCATCCCCTGTGTGAGGGTGAACGGGCGCGTGGTGTACGCGGTGCGCTCGCCCACTACAAAGGTGTCCACCAACCGCTCTCCCAAGTACACCTCCAACACGGGGAACGCCAGGTGGGAATCCACCGTGAGACGCAGGCTGCCTGTCTCCTCAACTGCAGAGTAGACGTACAACCGGCCATCGTTGTACATCCATCGCCGCCACACGTCCCCATCCTGCTCCGGCGCGTGCCATCCGTACTGGCTAAAGGTATAGAGGCGCGAATCTCCCGGAGCCGGACCGTCGGCGGGCACAGAAAAAGCGATCAACGTCTCGTCCTCCACCACCGCAGGCCCCAGCAGTTCCTCCACAAAGGGACGATACCGCTCTTCATCGCCTGGATATAAACGGTGAAGCAAAACCCAATCAACATCAAAGTGATTCAACCAAGTCCGTCGCTGGGCCACAGAAGGGCGCGAAACCACATCAGGCGAGGGGTCGGCCTTTGCCAGCCCCTCGATCGTCTCCTGCCAAGGCGGGACATCCGGCAGTGTACGGAGCACGATGCCGCCGACGATGGGCCGGGCAGCGGCCGTCTGAAAGTACAGTGCCCGGTTGTTGACGCTGCGGCGGCGCATAGGGATGTGCAGCAGTCCACCGTCACCGGGGCTACCGGCAATGTACTGAATCGCGGCAGGGATAGAGGCGTCGCCGGCCGGAAAAGGCCACATCGGCAGGTATTCAAAGACGACGAGGGCCACAATGACCAGAGCGAACGAAACGACGAACCAGCGCCGGGCCGAAAAGCGAGCTACGAGCGCCTTCACGCCAAAAGCGGCCAGCACGCCGAGACCCAGCATCCCGGTGGTGTTGATGCGCCCGGGCGTGCGGACCCAATCGAGGAAAGGCACAAACTGCGCGAGCGCGTAGGGCATCGAGACGTAGGTGCGGTAGCCGTCGACCGTGTACTGAACCGGCGCTCCGCCTGCGACGAGGATCGGGCCCAGGGATAAGACAGCAGCGCCCACCGCCAGCACGAGCCACGACCAAGGTCTTGGTCGAGCCTTCAGAATACCCCACGCCCCCAGCAGCACGGCGATCAGGCCGGGATAAGCCAACCCGGCTCTCAGAGCCCCTGGATCGGCAAACACGCGCTGGGCAAATGAGGGGACGAGCCCGAGAGAGGCCAAGACGGGATGGTAAGGAGAAGGTGTGAAAAAGGCCAGTAGGTCGGTGGAATGCTCTACGAAACCCGACATCGCCAGGTAGTCGGTCTCTCCCTCGAATCGTCCTAAAACCACAGGCAGCAGAAATGGCAATGCCATCAACAGCGCAATGCCAAACGCCAACCCCAGGTAAAGAACCCGGCGGTCCTCGAAGAAAGCGCGTCTGCGGCGCACCAGATTCTCTCCAACGACGACAAGCGTGACAGGCACCATGAAGAAAACCAGATGAATGGGCCAAATCAAGGCCGCCATCCCCGCCAGTATCCCCAGTCCGAGGCTACGTCGCCACGTCGGGCGGCGCAGCGTGCGGATCAGGAGCAAAGCGTACCACGGGAATAGGTAGACCGTCATCTGAGGCAGCCAGCCGGCCAAGGCATGGCCCAACCGATTGGGACAAAAGGCAAAGATCGCGCCGCCCACCACGGCAGGCCAGTGCTCTCCCGTCAGCTCCCGGCACAGATGATAGGCAGCCAAGCCGCCCAGGACGAAGGAACTCAACACCATCAAGTTGTACGTCGCTGCGGGCGGAAAAAGGCTCGACAAAGAAGAGGCGATCAGACTGTAACTCACAAGCGACCACTGGTAAGGGTGCTGCAAGCCAACGGGATGGTTGAGCAGATACAGGTCACCCAGGCCACGCCCTTGCAAGAACAACCGCCGAGCGAACCAGAGCCACCAGGCGTGCTCCCAGCCGTCACGGCCGGTGAACCCGGCGATAACCGAGTTCAAGTGAAATGCGACCGGATAGAATACCACGATCGCGATCAGCACATAGATGAGCAGAGCCACCAGCGAGTCCCGGACGCCCGAACGGCGGACAAAGCGCAGGATGGAATCAAGGTATCTTCTCAATAAATCGGGGCAGATGTAGGGCGGTTTTGCTAACCGCTGCCTGGTCGGATAGCAAATCCGACCTACATTCGCCATTTTCCCCAGAATATTGAGAGGATACGAATCAAGCGCTTTTCTCACCGCACGATCTCCTCTGGCAGCACCAACCGCCCGCCGGGCAACTCCTCTCCCGCAGCGTCCACGACGAGCAGACGCTCACCCCTTTCCGGGTCGTACATCCCAACCGCCAGTTGGTATTGTCCGGGCGGCACATCCTTCAGCGATAGGATTATCTCGTCGCTCACCACCTCGCCGGCCTCCCACCACGTCGTGGGATAGGTCCAGTCACGCGGGACCACGTCCGTTTGCGCCACCAAAGCGCCGCTATCCACGTCGTACAAATGCACAAAGAATTTGTAAAAGACGTCCATCTTTCTTCTGGCCTGCCAGTGGAGCGTCAATCGTAACACTTCATCGCCTTGCTCGACATCGTATCCCAACAGGGCAATATCGTCTCCAAAGTCTACAGATAGCGCGTGCATCACAGTGGGAGGAGCAAACACCCGTGGCAGCGCAGCAACCTCAATCCTTCCGATGGTCACCGGATCTCCATGCATCCGCCCGGAAACCGAATCGACCAACTCCAACACGAGTGCATACTCACCTGGCCGGACGAACGGCCCAATCTGCATGGGATACACGTACGTCGCCGCTGCCCCCACAGGCCATTTCGAAGTCGGCCAATCCTCATCGCCTATTCGAAACAACTCGCGTTGAGCCACCCGCCCTTCATCATCCACAAACGACGCACGTACGTCTAGATCCCTCTCTGGTGGCCGATCCGCCAGCCAGGTCACCGATAGCTCTCCCCACCCGGCTTGGGAGATATCGCCAGGTATCCACTCAGCGTCCAGTATCACTAAATCGTCGCTGGCCTGCCAGCGCGGCGCAAAGTCAGACGCCGTATCATACACCACAGGATCCTCACAGATGGGAGGAACAGCCAGGTACGCCTTCCAGAGAGTCAACCGCTCGTCCGAAAGCTGATCCGCATGGAAAATCAAATACCGAATATCCTGGGCCGCGAGTTCTCCCAGTTGCTCTCGTACGCCAAAGGTGGCACGATCCGGCGGTTTGCCGGTATGGTTTATGGCACGAAGTATCGGCACCGTGTCCATGAAATCCCAGGCGTCACGAGGGGGACGAGATATAGTCCCCCCTACAAGCTTCTTGCCATGATACATCTGAAAGAACATGTATCGCTTTTCCCTGGCACGGCCCATCGGTACCTCGATGATGCCAAAATCCCCCTCCTCGTCACTCAATCGATCGTAGAATGCAGGGGTCTGAAGCTCAACTGCTGGAAACGGAATTTTTGCATAAACAAATAGCAGCAACACAGCGAGCGCACCCGTGGTCCAAGCTGGAGAAACCCTTGACCACTTGGCCTGCAACTGCACTTGCAGCGTATCCCACCCTATGGCTCCAAGAATGGCAAGGTTGAATGCAAAGAGATCGTTGAATCGAAAAGGATAAGAGATTATCCCCATAATCGAACCGGGCCGCGGTAGACGCAGCCGCTCTAACCTGACACCATTGATCGTCAGCGGAGAATTAAGGGAGAAAAAGGCAAACACAGTCGCGGCCATCAACCAGAAAAGGCTTTTGCGCCATCTCTTTATTGCAGCCCACAGGGCCAACAGGTAAACGACCGTGCCCACGTACACCGGTGGAGTGCGCCCAGCCCCAGGCAGCATCCTCAGATTCGAGTGAATTGGGCGCAGGAGAGCGCCCAGAAATGGATGGCCCGGCCCCGGCACGAAAAACGCGAGGAGGTCGTTGCCTGCCATATCGGGGCGCGCTATATATGGTTGATCCACCGTCAGCACCTCTCGCACCAATGGATACAGGAACGGCACCAGGATCAAGCCGCTAAGCGCAACAGTCAACAGGAGTGCGTGCAGAGCTCGGCGATCCCACATGTTTCTTTCGAATGCGACACTGTAAAGTAAATACACCCCCACCCACATACTGGTCAGTGTCATCAGATGCCAACTCGTCAACGCCGTAAGAGCCATAAAAATGGCAGCGAGTGCGCTGCTGCGTAAATCCTTCTCGCGTATCCCGCGCAAGAAAAAGAGGACAAACAATGGAATCCATTGAGTGCTACAGAGCACAGGATTATCCGCCTTGGCCAAGTGGTAAGGCGAAAAGCCATACACCAGACCCGCAAGAAAAGCGGCAGGACCGGACAGCTCCAGGTCTTTGGCCAACAGATACATCGCGAAAGCAGCCAATGGGTACGAGATCAATACGGTCAGATTATAGGCCGCGATGTCGCCCAGCAAAGGTGCCAGCGGTATCCACAAAAGAGTGTTGACGTGGCTGAAGCTGTGAAAGTGAAGGTGTACACCGCGTGGATAGAACAAATAGTTCATCTCGTAGAGATCAAGCCCTTCCCTCAGGGCTTTCATCGTCCACCAGTTGGCCCAAGGGTTGATATACACGTCTGTCGTATCCCCAAGCAGGTGCGTGGACAGTTGGGTAATCGCAGGATACGTCATCACTAACGACAGTAGCGTGTATATGAGGAGAACTCCCCCACACGTCCACAAAACCCGTCGCCGGTCTTTCACGGCACTATGACCTCCTGCAAGACGAGGGCATCGGAGAGCACAGCCAGCGTCGCGCCAGAAACCGGGAGTCTATCGCCAATTTCGGGATGGTACACCCCAACCGCCAAGCGATACCGCCCGGCGGGCACTTTCTCCACTGACAGTGGTATCCCATCGCTCACCACCTCGCCGGCCTCCCACCACGTCGTCGGGTACGTCCAGCGGCGGGGGACCGCATCATCTTGAGCGACGACGGCATCCGTCTGCGGATCGAACAGGTGCACGAATACCTTGTAGTAAGCGGTCGGCCGTCGAAGGGCCTGCCAGTGCAGGGTCAATTCCAACGTATCGCCTTCTTGAGTCAGGTCGTACCCCAGCAGCCGCAGGTCGTCCCCGAAACGAGCGCCAGCAGTGTGCTCCATCTGGCTGGGCGGCTCGAACACCCGCGTCAACGCAGCGATATCGAGGTAAGCCAAAACAGCCGGTTGACCGACATCGACCAACTCGGCCGTCAGAGCGTACCGACCCGGCGGCAAGTGAGGGTCTACCTGGAACTGATAACGGCCGATAGCGATCGCGCCATCCGGCCAATCGCCGGTCGGCCAATCGGCGCAGGGCGGCGACTCCAGCGACTGCTGAACCTCGCTGGCCTCGTCCACCAGCGACAGACGAGCCAGCAAATCTCGCTCCGGCGCCCCTCGGTTGCCCCAATGCACATCCAAATCCATGACGTCACCTTGACCCAAGGAGGTGGGCATAGAACCAACCTGAATGATGCCCACGTCGGCACCCAAGTCGAAATCGAACTCAAAGTCATGCCCGTAGCGAGGACGCGTGTTGTAGACGGCGATCAAATCGTCCTGATAGAGTGGCGCCATCGTCAGCCAATCCTGCCACTCGGCCCATTGCTCGGTGAACGGATATTCCGGGTACTTGCGAAACGCCGGCTCGCGGTGCATGATCAGGTAGCGCACGTCGGCATCGGCCAGATAGGCCAGGTGGCGCGACACGGCCGTCAGTTCGGGATCTATTTTGTTGTCGTTCAGCCGCATACCCTCTGTAAAGGGATCTCCGTCGATAAAGTCATTGATCCACCGGGTTGGCCGCGCCATTTTGCCCTGAACGATGGACTTGCCGTGGACCGTCTGGAGATACATGTAGAACTTGGCCGGGCCGCTGAACCCCATCGGCAGGTCATACAGACCGAACGACTCTGATTCAGCAGCCAGTTGGTCGTAAAAGGGAGAGTATTGCAGTCTCGCCGTGGGCACGGGCGTGCGCAGGTACTCGAACAGGACCAGCCCGGCCATCAGCAAGGGAACCAGGCGGGCGCGCCACTTTGATTGCGATAGATAATGAACTCCATAGCCCACGAGAACAGCCACCGGCACAGCCAGCAGAATATTGAAGCGATGCGGGTTGCGCAGGATGCGCACGGGAAAGCTCCAGCCGATGAGCCGGTAGGGCGTGGGTATTCCGGGGTAGACCTTTCCGCCCACCTTGAGATAGGGCCCCAAGGCCATGCCAAGACTAAATGCGGCAATCAGCACCCACAAGCGAGCGCCCCGACCGGCGCGAAAGGCGCCATAGACCCCCACCGCCAGAACGGTGTAACCGACAAACGCCACGTGGGTTTCCAGGATATCCGGAAGATACCGCTTGCGTAGGGCGTGGTTGGTGTTGGGCAAGATGTAAGCAAGCAAGTCCGTTTGATTCTCAGACTGCTCGTCGATAAAGACGTCATCGGGATAATCGCCTGCGAGTTGTTCGCGCACTAATGGGAAAAGTGGATAGGCCAGCACAACCATGGTCAACGCGCCGATCAGAACCAATCGGCACCAGGTTCGCCGATTCCAACACTCGCGTTCGGCAAACAGGCTGTATAGAAGACAGATCGCGGCCGGAAAGAGCGCCAGGACGAAAAGCTGCAAGCGAGCAAAAGCCGTCAGGATGAGGAATAGAGCAGCGAGCAAGACGTGGCGCCGCCCGCCCTCGCGCACCGCCCGTATCAGAAACAGCAGAAGCCAGACGAGCCATTGCGTGCAGACCAGATTGGGGTGATCGACGTGGATGAAACGATAGGGCCAAAAGGCGTGGACCAGCCCGGCCACAAAGGCAGCGGAACGACTGTGCAAAAGACACCCTGCCAGATTGTACATCGCGTATCCACACAGCGCGATGTTGAGCAAAAAGACAATGTTGTAGGCACCCACCGGGCCTGCCAGAGGCTTTAAGGCCAACGCCCCGGCGATGTTCAGCCAGCCAAAGTTGTGATAGACGAGGCTGGCTCCGTTAGGGTGAAACAACAGGTCGGTATGATATGGACTGGTTCCCCGCGCCAGGGCCTGGCCGATCCACCAGTTGTTCCAGTAGTGGACGTAAGTATCACCGCCATGTCCGATGAGACGTGTGGTCAGATACTCGGCCACGGGCCAGGTCATGACCACTGCAAGCGAGCAATAGAGTAGAAAAACCCCTATGTCAATTAACCAAATGGGTTTACAGAGATTCGTCTTGAGCCATCTCATCGGCAGGCATTGTAATGCAAGTAACCGTTTGAGGCAAGGCCATGATCAAGAAATAAAGGTGCCAAGCGCTCGCCCGAGCAGCGCCTGGCACCTTTGAAACAGCGATCAAAACTAGTATGACCTGCAGACTAGCGGCAAGTAAACCTTATGCGGCTCCAGAACCAAAGCAAAGTCGCCAAAGCTGTTCGTCGTTGCCACGAGCTGCCCGGAGTCGACCGTGAACGACACCAGCACCCACTCGCCATCGGCATCCGACCAACGGTACAGTTTGAGCACATTCTCGGCCACCAGCAGGCCAAGCACGTCGCGATAGTAATCGAGATCATACGCAATCGTGATCGTATAAGTGCCGCTGATCTGTTCAATGGGTTGTCCATCGGCTTGCGACTCGGCGGCCAGTGTGAACCCCTGGTAAGTGAAATCTCCCGGCACGGCGCTACAGCCGATGGGCACAGTGATCCAGGGCGTATGGGTGATCACCAACCCATCGCTAATGACGGTGCCTGCCACCGTATCGGTGTACACATTGACCCAAACGGTGCCATCCACCGAGGTCAGCGTGCCTCCACTGCCGCTGATGACTTTCGTCGCCGCTGGCGGAATGATGTCCACCGCCATGCTCGATGTGTCGACCAGTCCATCTGTATCCTCTACACTGAGAGTGGGCCAGTAACGTCCAATGTGATCGTATGCGTGGGTGAGAATATCGGTGACGCTGTACGCGCCTGTATCCCACACGCCATCCCCCTCCCAGTCCCAGCGGACCAGCAGATCCCCCGGGGCATCCTCGACGTCACTCGAGGCGGAAGGATCGACCTCGATCTGTGCCCAGGACGTTTTAGTGAGTGTGAAGGTCGCGGTGGGCACATACCCGGCCTGGATATCCTGCGTCAGCGTGCCGACCATGCCATCGGTATCCGTGACGGTCAGGCGCGCTGTGTGTAGACCACCGGAGGCATAGCTGTGGGTCGCGACGACGGTCGTGGCGTCGCACCCGCCTCCGTCATCCTCCCAATCCCAGCAGAAATCGAGGGAAGAGAGATAATCCTCAGCGTCGGTGCTGATGGAGGCGTTGAAAGTGTAAGTGGTACCCGGAGGCTGCGCAACGCTAGGATCGGGAGAGACGGTAAAGGATGGAACGGGGGTGGTCTCGATGCCGACGATGGGAGCAGGGGAGGCAAGATAGTTGCGCCAGTCCACGCCGGTACTCAGAATCGTACCACTGCCGCCATTACCTCCCACCCCACAGACTCCTCCGCCACCGCCGGCGGGCCCACTGGCGTCATTCCACCAATTGTACTGGGCGTTAACGCAGAAACTGCCGGGGACTTGGTTGTAGATGCCCAAGTTGGGAACGAAGACGTTCGAATGCGTGATCGTAAGCGCCGACGTTGCACCGTTCAGACTCACTCCGTTTTTCGGCCCCGTATGAAAGACGTTGGATCCGGTCATGTGGACCGCAGCACCTTCGTCAACTGCCAGCGCGTAAAGCCCAAAGTGGGTAATACTGACCCCGGCGATTCTCAGATTCAATCCACTGCCATGGGCATAGATACCGTGTTTCGAAGAATGATCGAGCGTACAGTTATTCAGCGTGTGCGTTCCCGACCCCTCGTAGTGCAACATCGCCATATCCTTACCGCCTATGGTGAAATCAACGTAACGATAATAGGAGGTCGATCCAGCGTAGTGGTTGATCGTCTTCCAGCGACTGTAAGCGTCAATCTGCGTGAAAGCAATGTGTTGACTGGGGGTCCCTCTGGCGATCAAGGATGCACCACCGGCAATGTGTATCTTGCCCTGATCTCTGAGGAGGACTTGTACACCCGGATCTATCGTCAGGGTGACCCCAGGGTTGATCTGAATCTCTTTCTTTGTCACGTAGTAAGGACTCCCGGCCAGTGTCCAGGTCGTGTCGACCGTGATATCGGATCCAATCGTCGTCCCTGCCGGCGCGGCTGCGCGCTCTGGCGCAGAAGCCCGACTGAACGTCGTCAGCCCAAAGCCCGCTATGCACATAGTTAAAAACAAAACACCCAGCCTTCTTGCATTGAAAGATGTTATTACTGGCAACATGTTTTCCTCCATTCAGATTAAATTCGCGCTGTATCTTCTCAATAAATAGGGGAAGATGGGGGGGGGGGGGGGGGGGGGGGGGGGGGGGGGGGCCGGCGCCCCCCCCGCCCGGGGGGGGGGGGGGGGGGGGGGGGGGGGGGGGGGGGGTGTTGGGGGTGGTTGT
>Ga0307420_1001533_pt1 | contig 10201 bp, 8 predicted proteins | sample SalMarWE160240MG_2_FD_202167 | JGI IMG/M metagenome (GOLD analysis project Ga0307420, IMG submission 202167) | Salt marsh sediment microbial communities from the Plum Island Ecosystem LTER, Massachusetts, United States - WE1602-40 | ecosystem: Environmental > Aquatic > Marine > Intertidal zone >... | reverse complement strand
CGGTGAGGCAAGCCCTGGAATCAGGGTCTCTATCTTGCCGACGGCGTCGGCGGGGGCGTTCATCAGCAGGTAGCGCTTGGAGCGGCCGGCCACGACGGCGCGCAACATGGTGGCGACCTGGTCGACGGCACCGTTGCTTCCCGGGGGACCGACCAGCACCGCCTGTGATTCGAGCATTGTGGCCAGCGGCCGCAGGCCGTTCACCAGCAAGGTGCTGCCCGAAGACACGAGATCGACGATGGCGTCGGCAAGCCCCAGCTTGGGGGCGACCTCGACGCTGCCGCGCAACGGAACGATCGTCACCTGGAGGCCGCGTTCGGCGAAGAGCCGGTCCGTGAGCAGAGGGTGGGCGGTGGCGACGCGGGCGCCGTCGAGATCCTCGAGCTTTTTGGCCTTGGAGGCCGTCGGCACCGCCGCCGACAGCCGGCACCGCCCGAAGCCGAGTTCGGCCACGACATCGAGGTCGGCTCCCGCTTCTCCGAGCAGGTCGAGCCCTATTATTCCGGCATCGGCGACACCATCGGCCACCATCTCCACGATGTCCTCGGTGCGGACGAGCAGCAGGTCCACAGGGACGTTGCGGGCCGGAGCAGCGAGGGTGCGTTCGGTGATCTCGAAGACGAGGCCGGCGTCGCGCAGCAGGTCGAAGCTCGGTTGCATGAGGCGGCCCTTTTTGGGAACGGCAAGCTGTAGCCGCTTCATGTGTCGCCTCCGCCGAGTCCCAGGCGATCGAGAGCAAGGCGATAGCCGCCCGTCCCGTGACGGAGCCACTGGTTGATGCGGGTTACCGTGGCCGTCGAGGCACCGGTCTCCGCGGCAATGGGGCGATAGTGCTGACCTTGTTCCAGCAGGCGAACCACGAGCCAGCGGCGCGCCATCTCCTCGAGCTCACGCAGCGTGCACAGATCGCGGAAGAAACGTTCGGCCTCGGGCACGGAGTCAAGCGTGAGGATGGCCTCGAAGAGGGCAGCTGTGTCTCGGTTGGTCCAGTCCTCTTGAGTCGTCATGCGGCGACCTCCATACTGTTGTATCGTGCTAATGTGCTACAACATTGAGTCATTGTAGGGCCGTTTCTACAGGAAGCCAATTCAGGAGGCGAATTGCAGGTCATTCCCGCCGTTGATGTGCTGGGCGGAGCCGTGGTACGGCTGCGCCGAGGCGAGTACAACGCAGTCACCCGGTTTGGCGACGACCCGGTGGCGGTGGCCCGGGACTTCATGGCGGCTGGGGCCGAGATTGTTCATGTCGTGGATCTGGAGGCAGCACGATCGGGCCGCTCTACGGCGGGGCTATGGCCGCGGCTGGGGGAGGCGGGGGTACGTTTCCAGGCGGCGGGGGGCATTCGCCGCGCCGGCGACGCCGTGGATGCCATTGCCGCGGGGGCGACGCGGGTGGTCAGCGGCACGACTGCGGTATGGGAGCCGAAGCGGCTGACCGAGATGTCCCAAACCATCGGGGGAGAGAATCTGGTGGCCGCCATCGACGTGCGTTCAGGGCGGGCCTATGGAGCCGGATGGCTCGACGGGGGGCAACCGCTGGCCCAGGTGGTCGAGCAGGCGATCGATGCCGGGGTGGGGAGGATCATGGTTACGTCGGTGCCACGAGATGGCACCCTCGATGGTCCCGACGTCAAACTAGTGAAGTCGGTAATGGCTGGGGCAAGGGGGATTCCGGTTGTGGCTTCCGGCGGGGTGAGCAGCCTCGATGATCTTGGCCTTCTGGTGGACACCGGCTGCGAATCCGTGGTGGTGGGTCGAGCGCTGCTGGAAGGCCGTTTCTCGTTTCAGGAGGCGGCGGCCGCCGCTCAGGGGCGGTAGCGCTTCAGGGCGGTGTCGATGTCGATTGTGCCGACGCTGATGACACTGAAGTCACTGCGGAGTGCCTCCAGCGCCGCCTCGCGCAACATCCCGGTCAGATCGGCAAAAGAAGAACCCTCGGTCTTAGCGGCGAGAACATCGAGGTCGACGTCATCCTCAAAAGGCACATCGACGACGCCGAACAGTGCTCGGCGCGCGCAATCGGATCGTTCCCGGGTCGAATGGTGAGACGCATTGGCGCGCAGGCTAGTGGCAGATACGGCCTGGCTAGTTGTAGTTTTTTCATAGGTTGTTGACCGGGTGGGAGCCTCCCGGTTTCGGTTTGGGGTGACGAATACTCCGAACCGAGAGGGAGGCTCTCGTGGCTCATGGTATGGCGGCGTTGACACCGGTGGGACGCCGGTTGGTGGTGGATCGGGTGTTGCGGGATGGGTGGCCGGCGGCGACGGTTGCTGAAGCGATGGGGGTATCGCGGGCGACGGTGTCCAAGTGGGTACGCCGGTTCTGTGAGGAGGGTGTTGAGGGACTCGAGGATCGGTCGTCGCGGCCCGGTTCGTATCCCCGGGCGGTGTCACCGCAGGTGGTACGGCGGGTGGTGATGCTGCGGGTCCGGCGACGCTGGGGGCCTCATCGGATCTCGTGGGTGACGGGGATCCCTCGTTCGACGGTCTACAAGGTGCTGTGCCGGGTGGGGTTGAACCGTCTCGATCGGATCGATCGGACCACCAGGAGACCGATCCGGCGTTATGAACGGTCCCGGCCTGGAGAGCTGCTGCATATCGATGTGAAGAAACTGGCCCGTATCCCTGACGGCGGAGGATGGAAGATCCGGGGACGGAACCGTCACACCAAGGCAGCCAAGAACCGTGGGGTCGGCTACGACTACCTCCATGTCGCTGTCGATGACCACTCCCGGGTCGCTTACGTCGAAGCGCATCCCAACGAGAAAGACACCACCGCAGCGGGATTCCTGGACCGAGTCACCGAATGGTTCAGCGACCACGGTGTAACGGTCAGCGAAGTACTCACCGACAATGCCTTCTGCTACCGGCACTCCCAGGCGTTCCACAACACCGCTGACAACCACGGGATCACCCGCCACCGCACCCGGCCGTATCGGCCTCAGACCAACGGCAAAGCAGAACGATTCAACCGCACCCTGTTAGAGGAATGGGCCTACCACCAGGCCTACACCTCCAATCAGCAGCGCCTCGACCGCCTCACCCGCTGGCTCGACACACACAATCAATGCAGACCCCACGGCGGACTCGGAGGCCACCCACCAGCCACCAGGCTGAAACAACCTCCGTGGGAACTACACCTAGACGGCGGGGATCTCGATTCGCTCCAATCCCGGGACCGGCAGCACCGGAACGGCGAGCTGCCCGGTGATGTCGATGGGAATCACCATCCCGCTGGTCAGCCACTGCCAGATCAGGTGAGCCTCCTCGGCGTCGGCCACCGAGGAGGGCACCTCGGACCGAGCCTGATTGCCGTTGGTGGTGTGGATGGGGTAAAGGGGTGGTGGAGCACCCGGTCTCCAGGCGCCGGTGAGCTGCGCGGACTCGATGACGGCGCCGCCGTCCGAGCCTTCGGCGCGAATGGTGCCGGCCTCGTTGAGGGCGCGCCAAATGCGGCGGCGCTCTATAGCGCGCCGCAGTGCCGCATGGCGATCACGTACCCAGGCTGCCTCCTCGAAGCGGCCGCTGCCGGCGAGCTGCTCGATCTTGGACACGAGGGGATCGAGGAGCAGCGAAGGGTCGTTCTCCACCCCGGCTATAAGCCGATTCACCACCTCCCGGTACCGGGGCTCGGGGAGGGAGCCGTCGCAGGGACACAGGGCCACACCGAGCTGGGCATAGGTGCATGGGGTATCACGAGTTCCCGGTCTTCCCGTGCAGCGGCGCACCGGCAACGCGTCCCAGATGGCCTCGACAACGAGCCGGGCACCGCTCCGGCCTCGAAACGGGCCGAGGTAGAGGATTCCTTCGGGCCTGGGTGAGCGTGCCAGCGCCAGCCGAGGGAAAAGCTCGTCGGTCAATCGGACCCAATGCGGCGCGCGGGACGGTTTGGAGCGCCTGTTGTGTCTGGGTCGATGGGCGCCAATCAGGCGAACCTCAGTGACGGCAGCCTCCAGCTCGGTCTCGCAAACACGGTGCTCGATGGTGGCGAGTTCGCGCAGCATCTGGGCTACGGAGCGGCGGGTGTCTCCGTAGAAGTAGGAGCGGACCCGGCTGCGGAGGTTCTTCGCCTTTCCCACATAGAAGACCGCGTTGTTGCGGTCACGGAAGAGGTACACGCCGGGACGGCGGGGGAGGGAGTCGGCCAGCCGGATCTTCCCGTACTGGGGGGTGCCCCGCGCCGTCGGGAGCTGGAGGAGGTCCTCCAGATGAGTCACGCCGAGGGTGCCGGCACGCTCCAGCAGGCCCCAGAGCACGTGGGCAGTGGCCTTGGCGTCCTCGAGAGCCCGATGGTTGGGCTGGACGGGCGAGCGGAAGTAGCCGGCCAGAGTGGACAGCTTCAAGTTCCGCACTTCGGAGCGCATCAGGCGGCGGGCGAGGGCCACCGTGTCGACTGATCGATTGGCCAGCCGGCCGTAGCCGAGCCGTTCGGCGGCGGCGTTGAGAAACGACAGATCGAACCGAACGTTGTGGCCGACTACTACGGCGTCGCCGATGAATTCGAGCAGAGAGGGAAACGCCTGCTCGATGGGGGGAGTCTCCACCACCATGGCATGGGTGATGCCGGTGAGAACGGTGATGAACGGGGGGATCTCACAACCGGGGTTCACCAAGGTGTGAAAGGCGGATTCGAGGATTCCTCCCCGGTAGCGCACGGCGCCGATCTCGGTGATCCTGCAATGGGCCGGAGATCCGCCGGTTGTCTCGATGTCGAGCACGCAGAAGGGCACCTCAACCAGCGGCGCTCCCATGTCTTCGAAGCTGCGCTGCATAGCCAGGGGCATAAGTGGACGCTAGACCGAACAGACGTTCGATGTCAACAAACGGCGGCCCCGCACCTGGGCGGGGTCCCACCTCGTGATGAGTGGTCTACTTGGTGTCGGAGACGCGGTCCAGGAACTCGTAGACCTCGGCTATGTCGACGCCGGGGAACGCCCCGGTGGGCATTGCCGCAGGCACATGGGCGTGAGCGCTGGATGAGGCCCAGACTTGGCCTTGCCAGCGGGCGCTGGATGCGGTCGAAGGCCGCTTGCAGCACAGGCCGTCGGGGCAGCGGGACACGGCATGCCGCGGGGTGTCGGAGCCGCGGAATGCTTCAGCTTGCTCGGCCCTGGTCCCAACGGTGATGGCGTGGTGATTCTCGCCGTCGGCCTCAACGTGTGTCGTGCACCAGAAGGTCCCGTTGGGGGTGTCGGTGTACTGGTTGTGTACGGCGTACTTGTCGGCGCTGTGGAACACCTGGCGTGTGCCCCACTGGCGGCACAGGCGCTCGCCTTCGATGCCCCCGTCGACGGCGGTAGGGAAGGGCACCCCGTCGTTCTCCATCGCTTTCCAGATGACGCCCTCGGCGTCGGAGCGCACAAAATGGGTGCGAATGCCGAGAAGGCGGGTGGCCAGGTTCACAAACCGCTGCGCCGCAGTCTCGTAGGTCACGTAGAAGAGCTCTTTCATGTCACCCACCGACAGGTCGCCCTCGGAGCGGGCGGTCTCGAGAAACGGCACGGCGGCGTCCTGGGGCACCAGCACGGCGGCGGCGAAATAGTTGCACTCGATCCGCTGCCGCAGGTGCTCGAAGAACGATGACGGCTCTGCATGATCGAGGGCAAAGTGGCCGAGGGTCTGCAGTATCACGGCGCGGGCGGCCCGAGTTCTCAATGCATCACGCTGGGGAATAAAGATGCTGCGGCGGCGCAGGTCGGTGACCGACCTCGTAGAGGCGGGTACTCCCCGCACTTGCTGAACGGTGAAGCCGAAGTGGGAGGTGAGATCGCTGAGCACTCGCTGGGGGAGGGCGCCGGTTCCGGAGTACCCCACTGCGGCCAGGGCCTCAGTGGCAATCTTCTCGATGGGCGCCAGGTGGAAGTCGTTTTCGCGCATCTCACGCCGAAGGGCGATGTTGGCGGCGCGTGCATCGGCCACCGCCGGTGTTGCCGGCATGTGGATGCGCTTCAGCTCCCCGTACAGCGTGAGCAGGTGGTCGAGGATCTCGTCGGGAACCGACGTTGCCGCTCTGATGTAGGGGAGACGACACTGGCGATAAAGGGGTTCGTGCTGGGCGCGTTCCAGGCCGACCTCGAGGTGTGATCTGCGATCGGGGAGTTCGGCGCGCAGCAGATCGGCGGTGCCGACATCGAGAGCCTGTGCCAGCATTTCGATCAGCTGGGGACGGGGTCGGCGCTTGCCGCTCTCGACCATGGAGAGGTAGGGCGCCTGCTTTCCGATTCTCGCTCCAAGCTGTTTGAGGGTGAGGCCCCGGGCCTTGCGGTAATGGCGCAGCCTGCGCCCGAACACCAGGGGATCAAGGGTTAGCAGTCCCATGGCCACCTCCTGCGATAAATCCGGCATCAATTCCGGAGCATTGGCTCATTTTTGAGTCTACGAGTGAATTCAGCCGCTTGTTGCGCAGGGACGGATTTTCTGCACCGGCCCAGCTGGCTCTTGACGGCACGTCAGCGGTGTGTGCCGGGTACTCCGCAAAGTGTCCCGTTGGGGGAGCCGGGCGAAGATGACCTCTAGCCCACTTGACGTTGCCGGGCCGCTTCGAAGAGCACGATGGCGGCGGCCATGGCGGCGTTGAGGCTGTCCACGGAGCCGGGCATGGGGATGAGCGCCTGGTAGTCGGCGGCCTCGAGCCAGGCCGCGGAGAGCCCGTACTGCTCGTTGCCGACAACGACGGCCACGGATCCGGTGAGATCGGTTTCCCAGTGGGGCCGCCTGGCGCCGGGGGTGGTGGCCACGGTGCGCACGCCGTGGCGGCGGAGCCAGGCGATGACATCGGAGGTGGAGGTGACGCCGAGGGGCAAACAAAAGAGGGTGCCCAGCGAAGCCCGCACCACATTGGGATTGAAGGGGTCGGTGGTGGGATCGCAGACGATCACGGCGGCGGCGCCGGCCGCCTCCGCGGCGCGGAGCATGGTTCCCAGATTGCCCGGCTTCTCGATCGATTCGGCGACGAGTAACAGAGGGTCGGTGCCGAGTTGAATACGGTCGAGGCCGGTGGGGAACTGCCGGGCCACGGCGATTAGCCCCTCAGGCCGGTCCCGGTACGAGGCCTTACGGAACGGCGTCTCAGCCACCTCGACGATGTCGGCGCCCTGGGTTGCCAGCCGATCGACAAGCGGTTGCTCGTTGTTGCCCAGGTACAGCTGCGAGCAGGTGAAGACTTCGAGGATCTCAACGCCGCCATCGGCGGCCCGGCTCAGTTCACGGTAGCCCTCGATCAGAAAGAGCCCGCTGCGGTCGCGGTGGCGGCGATTGCGGAGGCGTACGAGCTGTTTGATACGCGGGTTCGACGTGCTGGTGACCGGGTCGAGGCTCACCAGCCGCCGCCACTGCTCGAGCCGCCGCCAAAACCTCCTCCGCCCCCAAACCCGCCAAAGGAGGTGCTTCCGCCCGACGACCCCCACGAGCCGCCGCCCCAAGAGGATCCGCTGCTGCCGAATCCGCCGCCGCCGCCAAAACCTCCCCACCACGACTTGCCGTCACGGCTCCAAGACTTGTCCTTGTACACCGGTTCCCAGCCGTAGGAGCCTTTGGTCCCCTGGGTGACCGTCCAGTGGTAGTAGAAGAAGGTGAAGGGATCAAAGTCACCGTAGCCGGCGGGAATGGGCTCGCCGGTCCAGGAGTCGGTCTGGCGACTGGTGCCCTCGTGGGCCAGCTCGGGAGCAAAACGATCGGCATCGTCGATGTCGGAGCGGGCCAGCGCCTGGCGCTGGGCGGCGTAGGCGAGGGCAAAGGCGCGGGGGCCGCGCCTGTCCGAGGCGCCAAAGGCGGCGGCGATGTCGGCGTAGGCGCCCTGGAGCCCCAGCTGGGCCAGGGCGGAGCGGGCTTCGAGCCAGCGGCGCACCGCCTGGGCCGGCTCCAGGGAGACGGCGAGGATGCCGGCGACGGCGCGCCGGGTATCACGTTTGAGGCCATGCTCGGTGAGTTGACGTCGCAGCTCCTCGTAGACCTCGATGCCGTCGTCACGACGGCGGAGCAGTGCCGCGGTGATGGAGACGGGCAGATGCATGAGGCGCGAAGCCTCACGCACCCGTTCAATCTCGCCGGGGTCGCGCAGCCCGGCGAGGGCGTACTCGACCGCCTCGGCGGGGGAGCTGCCGGCCACCCGCCGCTCCGTGTAGGCGGCAACAAAATCGTCGACGTTGCCCTCGTCGTGGTTCATCAGCAGCAAAGCAGCGACGGCGGGAATCTGGAGCCCGTCGCTTTCCAGTGCGTCTCCTTGGTCCTCCAGCCGCCGGCGGACGTCTTCGTATGAAGCCAGGGCGGCGTCGGTGTCGTCGTTGAGGTCGGCGAGCGCGGCGGCCACCGCGGGACGGGTGGTCGACTCGGGGAGGCCCTCATAGAGCCGGCTCAGTCGTCCGGTCTTCTCCAGGGCGGTGGTGTACACCGCGTCAAGCTCGTTGAGCGACTGGGACAGTGGCGCCGAGCCGTCGAGGGCGGCGGCGGCACGATGCAGCCGCTCGCCCAGGTCGGTGACGTAGGTGGGCCCGATCTCGGTGTCGGTGAGAGCGTCGGAGATGGCATCGGCGGTGCGTTGCCGGGCGGCGGCGACCCGGTGCGGGCGCAGGGCCTCGACGAGTTTCCGCAGCTCGGCCAGAGCAAGGTCAAACCGGTCCTCGTCGTGCCTGGAGATATTCAGAGCTTCCTTTGCCGCCGTCTGCACCGCGTCTTCCAGCATGCGCCGCTCGCCGGAGGTGCGCAGCTCGAGGGAGACCCGGGTATCGTCGATGAGGCGGTCCCGTTTGAGCACGGCCACGGCGCCGCCGTAGCAGAGGGCGCGCAGCGTCTTCTCGTCGCCGCCGGTATGACGCTCGATGAGGTTGTTGAGCAAGGCGATGGCGTCAACGGTGGGCAGATTGAGGCCGACCCGCTTGGCCCGAACCGAATACTCGTCGATGAGGGGAAGCTCTTGGCCGGTGGCCTCGAGAGCGGCCAGCTCGGCGTCGATGCGGAGAGAGCGTTGGTCCTTGACGCGTTGCCCCGCAGCTCTGCGGGAGGCGGCGACGGCCCCGACGCCGCCTGCGGCGACGAGGCCCCCAAACACGATGGCGACGATCAGACCGGCGTTGCTCCCGTCTCCGGAATCGGGTGCCAGCGACCCGCCGCCGAGGATGGAGTCGAGGCTGCCCAGAATGGCGACGGTGCCTCCGCCAAAGTCGCTGGCAGCGAAGAACGAATTGCCTGAGGAGCGGGCAGAATCGATGTCGCCTTGATCGAGGGTGAGCCCCGACCCGGTGATGATCCAGGTCTCGCGTTCATCGAGGGCGACGAGCACGACGATGCCGTCGTCGGCGGCGGCGCTGCCGACCCTCCAGGTGTTGCCCAGGCCTTCGGCAAACTGCAAGGGAGTGAGAGCACCGGAGCTGGAGATGATCACAACGGCGATCTCGTTGCCGTGGTTGGCGATGACTCTGCCGGCGACCTCCTCGAGGTAGGCGTCGTCTTTGATGACGCCGGCGGTGTCGGTGACCCAGCCGTCGCAGGTCACACCCTCGTATTCGGGGCAGTCGGCCGGCTCCTCTTGTCGGGCGAAAGCGGAAGCCGACAGAAGTAGGAAAGACAGACAGAGCAGCAGAGCGAGGCGTTTCACGGGGTGATCCTCTCAAGCCGGGTACGGGCCGTCATCAGCACGATGATGCCGTCCCGCGGCGCCGGTTCAAAACGTCTTGCCATAGTTGTCTACCTCGACGGTGAGTCCCTCTACGGCTTCGAGGTCGACGTCGATGCCGAGGCCGTCACGCGGCGGCATCTCCACAACACCTTTTCTGATCGACCATGGGGCGCGAAGCAGGTCGGTGGCCAGCAAACGCCGGGGCGGGGCCAGGTCGGCGGGTGCGGTGATTCCGGGCATTGTGGCCGCGGCCAACGCCGCGGCGCGTCCGATGCCGCTCTCCAGCATGCCCCCGACCCAGACTCCGGCGCCTGCTGCGGCGGCAACGTGCAACACCTCGCGGCTGGTCCCGAAGCCGCCCAGCCGGGCCGGCTTGACCACGATCATCGAACCGGCACCCGCTTCGAGCACCCGCCGTGCCACTCCCGCGCTGGTGATCGACTCGTCGAGGCAGATCGGCGTCTCGATGCGACCGGCCAGCTCTGCGCTGGTGCTGATGTCGTCGGGAGGGAATGGCTGCTCGACAAAACACAGGCCGAGATCGTCGATCTTCTCGAGAGAGCCGAGGTCGGCCCTGGAGAAGGCGCCGT
>Ga0307420_1001531_pt1 | contig 10208 bp, 8 predicted proteins | sample SalMarWE160240MG_2_FD_202167 | JGI IMG/M metagenome (GOLD analysis project Ga0307420, IMG submission 202167) | Salt marsh sediment microbial communities from the Plum Island Ecosystem LTER, Massachusetts, United States - WE1602-40 | ecosystem: Environmental > Aquatic > Marine > Intertidal zone >... | reverse complement strand
CGATGGCATCGATAGCACGCCCGTATATCGAGATATCCCCAAATTCGATCAGCGTTGGGGAAAGCAGCACAGCATCTTCCAAAGACGCTTGAGCGACACTGACGACGTTATCGCCGACGAGTGCTCTGTACTCGGCAGATTCGGCCAGCGACCTGCGCGGCGGAATCATATCGGAGGGCGTCCGCACTTGGCTGCTCAGGAAGGTGATCCACTGCCAACACGCCTTGGGGTACGGGGTATCGGCAGAGATGGCGTACCCGTTGGTAGAAGCCAGCACGGCGGCTTGTTCACCACGGGGCAAAGGCACCATTCCCCAACGCATCTTCCACTCTCCCGGCCAGTCAGAAGAGCTTACGCCGCTCCCGCCACGCTCGTCGATCCAACCCATCCACATGCCGATCTGGTTCAAGTAGACGCCGGCGCGCACGTTCCCGCCTATCGCATAAAACTGACCGCGCCTGGGAGCGACGTTATGGTCGTGTATCAGCGCGGCGTACCATTCCATCGCCTCGATGGTTCGCGGGTCGTCAAACGTCATGCGGGTGGGGTTCTGCGTGTCGTCGAGGATGCTGCCTCCGTTCTGGTAGATAAACGTCAGGGGATCGAGATATTGGTCGGCATATCCATAGCCAAAGATATCGGCTTGGGGATCGCGCAAGGCCTGTGCTGTATCCAGGAAATCGCTCCATGTCCAATCGGGCTGCGGGTAGGGAACGTCATACTGGTCAAACAGATCCTGGTTATAGTAAAACACCCGTACTGTCACATCGGAGGGAATGGCCCATAGTTGATCGTCTCTGGTAAAGAGTTCCAGCGTGGCGGGATAAAAGCCGTCTAGATCGAACGAGTCGTCCTGCTGAATGAGCGGGGCGAGGTTCAAAAGAGCCTCTTGCTCCAGCAGATTGCTCAGGCCGAAGGGCGAGACGAAAAAGGCGTCTACGTCTTCATTAAAGCTATAGTCCGGGACGTCCTCGATAGTGATGTGTGGGTAGATCTCGTTGAACTCGGCGATCAGGGTTTCATAGTACGCCTCTTCGGCATCGGGATAGGCGAAGGTGATGGTCACCGGTTCGGCGGGCGGTGGCGCTTTGGCGCAACTGCAGGCCGTGGCGAACAGCAGAAGGGCCAGTGCCCAGATGCGCTTGATCCGCCCGATCTTTTCGTGAGAAGTGTTGTCGTGCATTTGCATCTCCTGGCTATTGGGATCACGCTACAAAATCAAGATCTCACGCAAAGGCGCAAAGAGGCCAAGAAAAAAAAGGCTAATCAGCATTCCCGGTGAGAAATCGCGTCTTGATAACTCTGCGACTTGGCATGAGAAATTCTTTTTCAATATAGCACACGTGTTCCATTCTGACAACCTAAATTGAAGGCGGAGCAGCGCCTATCCTGCCCACATATCGTAGGTGAACATCATCGCGAACAGCCCCATGATCAGGACGCTAATGATGCTCCAGGCGCGGTCGAAGGTCGGGTGCTTGCCCAGGCGGCCGAGGAACAGGAATACCGAAGGCGCGCTCAGGACATAGCGGTGCATGCCCTGGGCCGGGCCACTGGAGAGCGAGAGCAGCACCACCGCCAGGCCGTACGCGCTCAGGCCCGGGTAGCGCCTCCAGGTAGCCAAGCAGGCCCCGATGCCCAACACGATGGCACCGAACTCGACGGCGTAATAGGCCGCCGCCTGCGGGTTGGGACCGAACAGCGACCAGAATGCCTGTCTCCATGTGTAGTACGACACGCCCAGCGACAGGAACCCGCGCCCGAAGAACAGCTCCTCGACGCGGCTGAACGCCGTGCCCCAATAGGAGAACCTCCACACCGCAAAGGCGACCAGCGGCGCCAGACTAATGAGCGCCTTCCACAGCGACTTCCATGGGATACCTTTGAAGTAGAGCTGCCTCCACTCCATGTCGAGCTCCATCCAGTCGCCGTTCCTGATCCAGGGCAGGGCCAGCGGGATCATCAGCGCCGCGCCCGCCGCCTTGGTCCACGTGGCGAGCGCCGCCAGTAGCGCCGCCCAGGCCAGCTTCCTGCGGCGGATCATGGCCAGGCAGGTGAAAGCCAGCCCAACGAACAGCCCCTCGGTATAGACCTGGGCCAGGAAAAAGCCGGAGGGAAACACGATCAGGTAGAAAGCGGCGCGGATACCGCCAGCATCGCCCAGTTCCTCGCGCGCCAAATCGTACAGGGACAGCATGGCCGCCAGCGTGCCCAGGGTCGACACAATCACCCCGGCCAGGGAGGCCGTGGCGATGGGCGTCAAGCCGAGCACGCGCAATGGCCAGGCCACCAGGCGGATCACGTGCGGATACAGAGGCATGAAGGCGTAATTCAGGGATAGATCCGTGTTCGGCACCTGGCGCACCAGTGGATCGTCGTACCCTACGAGGGCGATGGAGAGGTAGAACTCGGAATCCCAGCACACCTGGTCGTTCAAGAAAGGCTCGATCAGGTACACCTTGTCGTTCTGCGCCGTGGCCGTCGTCTCTGTGACCGTCCACTCCTGGACCCGGTCGGGCCGCTCAGGGCGGAGGCGGGCCGACGCCAGGGCCTGAAAACCGATCAGGATGAACACCCAGGCCAGCCATAGGAAAAAGACGTTGCGCACAGCAGACTTGGTTCCAAGCTCTCGGGCCGTGGTTTTGAGCCAGGCTGCGATTTTTTTCATAAGCCACCTACTTTTCCAATCCGGTGATAAGCACCTCGTGCATGAACTCACGCTGGGTGAGGAAGAGGACGAGCACCGGGATCGCCATGGCAAACAGCGCGCTCACCTGCAACATGTTGGGCGGCGCAAAGTAGCTCTGGTACTGCTGCACCCGGAAGGCCAGGGTGTACAGGTCGGGGGAGATGCCCAGGTAAAGGGACGCCTGCCGCAGTTCGTTCCACGCGTAAAAGAAGTGGAGCAGCGCCGCCGTGGTGATGACCGGCCCCGACTGGGGCAGGATCACCGATGTTAGAATACGCAACGGGCCGGCGCCATCGATCATGGCCGCCTCCTCCATCTCGCGGGGGATACTCTTGAAATTCTGGCGCAGCAAAAAGATCAGGATCGCGTTGCCAAACAGGTGGGGTACAATCAGCGGGTAGTACGTGCCGTTCCAGTTCAGTATGCGCGTAAACATGTAATAGGTCGGAATCAGGGTGATCTTTTCGGGGATGAGGACCGTGGCGATGAGCAGGATGAAGAGCAGGTTGCCGCCGGGAATGCGGAAGCGCGAGAATCCGTAGGCGACCAGGATGGAGGATATCATGACGCCGATGCCACTCAGCATCGTCACCTTTACCGTGTTCCACACCAGCCTGGGATAATTGATCGTCGCCCAAAGGTAAGCAAAATTCTCAAACGCCGGATAGAACTCGTACACCGGATCCAGCGTGCGCCAGCTTCCCTCCCAGGTGATCGGACCGGTCTCAGGGTTGGCCGGATTGACGAACGTGCTTTCAGTGCGGTGCCTTTCCACCAGCGCCCATTTCTTGATGCTGCCTGCGGTCGGCACCTCGTAGAGCGGGTAATCCTCACCCGTGTAGGTATAGGTGACAATTCGCGCCGGCCAGATGGGGGCCTTGATGTCGCTGAATTGGCTATCCATCTTGAAAGCGGTAAAGACCATGTAGCTGATGGGAAACAGGTACACGATGACCAGAAACACCACCAGCAGGTTCACCAGCGCGGTTCCCAGCCCGTCCCAAAGCTGCAGGCCCAGGCGAGCTTTTTTGTGGGCGCGATGGTGTTGAGGTGAATCCGCCATTATGCCTCGTCTCCGTCGGGGTAATAGACCCAGTAACGGGCGGTGGCGAACAGGGCAATGGTCGTAGCCAGCATAATGAGAAACATCATCCAGGCCAAGCTGGCGGCGTACCCCAGTCGATAGCTGCTGAACATCACCTCGCCGATGTAGAAATCGAAGGGCGACTGGCCGCCGCCGCTGAAGGACGTGCCACGGTCGAGCAGCGTCGCCCCACCAAAGACGCTGACCAGGTTGATCACCAGGCTGAAAAAGACAGCTGGCGAGATGATGGGTACGGTGACCTTGAGAAGACGCATAATCGGACCGGCGCCGGCGACATGGGCCGCCTCGTACAGCTCCGGTGGCACGCCGCGCATCGCTCCCAGCATGATCAGGAATCCGGGGCCGATGCTCCACAGGGCTGTGATGATGCGGAACAGATTGTACCCCGCCTCACTATAGGGGCCGGGGTATGGCGGCAGACCCAGGGGTTCCAGGAACAGACGGTTGAGCCAACCGGTGGTCGGGTCGAGGAATCCAAACCAGACGAAGGCGATGGCAGCCCCAGGGATGACGCTGGGTAAAAAGACGAGCGTCCGGTGCAGTTCTTTGGCGGCCAGTCGCTGGCTGTTGAGCAACACCGCCAAGCCCAGCGCCGTCAGGAGTTGCGCCGGCACGGAGAGAATGGCAAAGCCGATGGTGTTGGACAGATAATAGCCCGCTGCTCCATCTTCGGAGAAAAGATCCTCCAGGATATGGGCATAGTTTTCCCGACCGACGAACTTGGTATCGCCCGGGTAGAGCATATAAAAGTCGGTGAACGAAAATCCCAGCGACACGAAGATGGGTACGAGCTTGAGCAGCAGAAAGCCGACGATCCACGGCGAGATAAAGAGCAGCCCGACCAGCGCTTCCCGGCGCTCCATCCTGGTTTGCGGGCACAGATTTGACTTGGACAAGAATCGACGAATGGACGTCATCATGGCAGAAACCTCGCGAATACCGGCGAAATTCTCACGACAATACTACTACAACTGTGCTATTATACCAGAAAAACGACGCAGCAGTATCAGCCGAAAGGAGTGCTTGAGGTACGTTCTTCGGCAGGCGATCCCTCCGCTAGTACATGACTATATACACGGATACGTGACCGATTAATCACCGGCAAAGCTGTGCTCACGCCAAGACGCAAAGCCGTCGGGATTCATATCTCTGCGTCTTGGCGCCTTTGCGTGAGCTTCTGTTTTCAGACAGATGCGGAGGACACTGAAAAAAAGACCCACAACTGTGACTCGGCGATGGAAAGCTTTTCTTGCGACCGCACCTGAATCCTGGTAGAATGCGGAGCAATGGAACACGTCACCGTGCGCAAACTCGACCATACCGGCCACCAGATCACCGCGTATCCTGGCGAGGTCGTGCGGCGTACGGACGACATTCTTGTGCTGCGCACCACGTGGACCCGCCCACCCCTCGACCTGGGCTTTGTCACCCTTGAGACTGGCAGCCGGTGGACCGAGTGGTTTTTCGCCAGGCGATGGTTCAACATCTTTGAGATTCGCGCCCGCGGTGGCCGCTTGCAGGGCTGGTACTGCAACGTCACCCGCCCGCCGCGCGCCACCGTCGACGAGGTCGCCGCCGAGGATCTGGCGCTCGACCTGTGGGTGGCGGCCGACGGGACGACGCGGGTGCTGGACGAGGACGAGTTCGCCGCGCTGCCCGTCTCCCCGCAGGAGCGCGAGGCCGCGCTGGCCGAGTTGCGGGCGATGGTCTCGCAAGAGACACCCCCTTTCGACAGGATGCGCGCCAATGCGTGACGTCACACGGCAGCGGTGGGAGCTATGGGCGCTGGTCGCCGTGCTGCTGGCGGCGGCGACCCTGCGCCTGGTCGCCTTGAGCGACGTGCCGCCCGGGCCGGGGTACGACGAGCTGCAGGACGCGCGCTTGGCCGAGCGCGTCCTGGCTGATCGGTGGGCCATCTACTTTCCGGAGAACCACGGGCAGGAGCCGCTCTACCCCATGCTGGAGGCGCTGGCGGTACGCGCGTTGGATTGGAGCGTGTTCTCGATCCGGCTGCCCGCCGCGCTGCTGGGCGTGCTCTCGGTGCTGGCGCTCCACCTGGTCGGTCGCAAGCTGGCCGGCCCGCGCGCCGCGTTGCTGGCGGCTTCCTTTTACGCCGTCTCCTTCTGGCCGCTGGCCGAGACCCGCATGGCGCTCGAGACTGCGCTCCTGCCCCTGATGGCCGGGCTGGCGATGCTGTTCCTGGCGCGTGGCCTGGACGGGAACCCGGGACCGCGCTGGCGCGCCGGGCTCGATTTCGCGCTGGCGGGCGCGTTCCTCGGCGGGCACGTCTACGCCTACACGCCAGGCCGGGTGATGCTCTTACTTCCGCTGGGGCTGCTGGCCTACCTGCTCGCCTTCGACCGGGCCACCCTGTGTCGCCGTTGGTCCGGCCTGCTGGCGCTGTGCCTGGTGACGGTTCTGGTCGCCCTGCCGCTGGCGCTGTTCCTGCGTGCCCATCCCGAGGCCGAGGAACGCCTGGATCACCTCAGCGGCCCGCTGACCGCGCTGGGCCAGGGCGACCCGCGCCCGGTGCTGGAGATCGCGGCCAGCACGCTGGGCATGTTCACCTTGCAGGGGGAGCCGCAGTGGCTGTATAACGTCGCGGGCCGCCCCGTGTTCGATCCGCTCACCTCGCTCTTTTTCTACGGCGGGCTGGCGCTGTGTGCCGTCCGCCTGCGGCGGTGGCGCGCCGGCTTGGCGCTGCTCTGGCTGGCGGTGGGGCTGGGGCCGGCGTTCGTCAGCCCGCCTTCCGGATCCTTCACCCACACCCTCGCGGCCCAGCCGGCCGTCTACCTGGTGCTGGCGCTGGGGGTGGACGCGGCGTGGACGTGGCTGGCGCGGCGCCGCGCTTGGATCGGTCCATTAGCCGCGACCCTGCTGCTGGTCCTGAACGGCGCGCTCTCCTGCTACGCCTATTTCCTCGCCTGGGGCGGTGCCCCCGAGGTGCGGGAGCTTTACCAGGGCGGCGTCACTGCTGTTGCCCGCGAATTGGACGCCAACGGTTCACCCGGCCCGGTAGCCATCGGCGCGCCCTACGTCGATTACTGGCAGCCGTGGAACGCCGTTGGTTTCGACCTGGCGCTAGAGCGGGATGACCTGAGTGTGCGCTGGTTCGACCCGGCCGGAGGCTGGGTTTGGCCAGCGGGAGACGGGCCGATTACCTATTACTTTCCCACCAATCCACTGGGATCACAGGCGTTTGACTCAGAGTTGCAGGCCCTGTTTTTTGCCGATGCTGTGTTGCTCCCCACCGACCACGATGACTTTGCCGCCTTTCGCGTCGATACCCCCGTCGCGTTCGAGGCGCGGCTGGACGCGCTGGATCCCCTGCCGTTGGCCTGGCCGGTGGACAAGGCGCATCTCCCGCCACCGACGCTGCCCCTCGTCTTTGACGATCGCTTCGCCTTGTTGGGAGCCGAACTGCAAACGGACACCGTGCCGCCCGGCGGGCAACTGCGCCTGCTCACCTACTGGGAGGTGCTGACCGCCGATTCCACGCCCGTGGTTGCCTTCGTGCACGTCACCTCCGATGGGAGCGCGATCTGGGGGCAGGTTGACTGGCTCAGCGTGCGGGCGAAGGGGCTCCAACCCGGCGACCGGTTCGTGCAGGTGCACCGCGTGCCGGTCGCGCCGGAGACGCCGCCCGGCACCTATCACGCCTTACTGGGCCTCTATCCGCCGCCCGATTGGCAGCGGCGTTTGCCCATCGCCACGGGCACGAAGGAGACCGCCGACCGGGTGCTGGTAGGGAAGATCGCGGTAGAGTGACTTTTCGCTGAATGCGCTTTATCCTCCCGTTTCATCCGTCAAAACCACCTCGACCGGCTCGTCGCCGACCACGCCCTTGACCTTGCGGCGCACCTGCTCGATGAGATAGCCCGCCTGAGAACACTGGGGGTGGACCAGCGCTATGCGCACCTCTACCCCCTGGCCGTTCATTTTGATCTCCTGGATCAACCCCAGGTCGACGACGTTGATGCCCACCTCCGGCTCGATGACTTCCTTTAGCGCCTCGCGGATGACAGCCTCACACGCCGGCGATAGCTCGCACGCACGAACCGGCGGCGCCGGGAGTTCAAGCCGCGAGAGCGCTTGCTCCAGTTCGTGCACACGCTCCTCCAGGAGGCTTTGCCGGCCCAGCGTCTCGCTGAACGTCCGCAGCACAGGATCGGGCAGCTTGCCGTGCTCTAAATCTGCGCCGGATTTCTTTTCGCGCCCGGCGCCCGCGACGCGGCCCGGCACGCCGACGATGGTCGCGCCCAGCGGCACGGGTTTGATCACCACCGAGCCCGCGCCGATCTTGGCTCCATCTCCCACGGTGATCGGCCCCAGGATCGTCGCGCCGGTGCCGATGACGACGCCGGTGCCGATGGTGGGATGGCGCTTTGTCTTTTCCAGGCTCGTGCCGCCCAGCACGATCCCCTGGTACATCAGCACGTCATCGCCCACCTCGGCCGTCTCGCCGATGACGACGCCCATGCCGTGATCGACAAAGAAGCGCCGCCCGATGGTAGCGCCGGGGTGAATCTCGATGCCCGTCAGCCAGCGGCTGAAATGGGAGAGCAGCCGCCCGAGGAAAAGGAGCTTGTGCTGCCACAAAAAGTGGGCCGCCCGGTGCAGCCAGATGGCGTGCAGGCCGGGATAGCACGTCAGCACCTCCCACACCGTGCGAGCCGCCGGGTCCTCGGCAAAGACGGTCTGGATGTCCTCCCTGATGCGGCTAAGCATCGCCGAACACTCCCGTGCTCAGGTAGCGCTCGCCGGTATCGGGAAGGATGGCAACGACGAGCTGGCCCGCGTTCTCCGGCCGGGCGGCGATCTGCAGGGCGGCGCAGGTATTGGCCCCGGAGGAGATGCCGGCAAAGATGCCCTCCTCGCGCGCCAGGCGGCGGGTCATCTCCCAGGCCTCATCCTCCGTCACCTGCACGATCTCGTCCACCAGGTCTAGGCGCAGCACATCGGGGACAAAGCCCGCACCCATCCCGGCGATCTTGTGCGGGCCGGGCTCGCCGCCGGAGAGGACGGGCGATTCGGCCGGCTCGACGGCGATCGCCTGAAAGCCGGGCTTGCGCGCCTTGAGCGCCTCAGCGATGCCGGTGATGGTGCCGCCGGTGCCCACGCCGGCCACGACGACGTCCACCGCGCCGTCGGTGTCGCGCCAAATCTCCTCGGCGGTGGTGCGCCGGTGGATCTCGGGGTTGGCCGGGTTCTTGAACTGGAAGGGGATGAACGCGTCATCGTGCTCTGCCGCCAGCTCCTCGGCTCTGCGGATGGCGCCTGGGATGCCCTCGTCCGCCGGCGTCAGGACCAACTCCGCGCCCAACGCCTGCATCACCTGGCGGCGCTCCAAACTCGCTTTTTCGGGCATCGTCAGGACGAGGCGGTAGCCGCGCGCGGCGCAGGTAAAGGCCAGACCAATGCCTGTGTTGCCGCTCGTCGGCTCCACGATGACTGTGTCTGCGGTGATGCGGCCCTCTCTTTCTGCGACGTCGATCATGTTCACGCCGACACGGTCTTTGATACTGCTGAGTGGGTTGAATGACTCGATTTTGGCCAGCACCGTGGCCTCTACGCCCTCCGTCACCCGGTTCAGCCGCACCAGCGGCGTGTTGCCGATGGCCTTGGTGATGTCGCTATAGATCCTCGCCAGGGGGTTATTTCTCCTCTAGTTGACGTGCCTCGTCACACAGGTCCTGCAACGTGACCGAGTCCAGGAACTCGGTCATCACTGCCGACAACTGCGCCCAGAGCAGGTGCGTGGCGCACGCGGCCACACGATCGCAGGAATCGTCCTCCGGCAGCGTGCAGTGCACTACGGCGACCGGCCCCTCCACCGCTCGCACCACATCACCCGCGGTGATCGCGGCGGCATCCCGGGCCAGGCGGTACCCGCCCCCCGGCCCCTTCACGCCCTCCACCAGTCCGGCTTTGTGCAGGGGCCGAAACAGTTGCGCTACATAATCGGCCGAAATGTTCTGCCTCTGAGCGATGTCCTGGCGCAGAACGGGTTCTCCGTCGGCGTGCCGGGCCAGGTCGACCATCGCCCGCAGTGCATATCGTCCGCGTGTCGAAACTCGTATCATATCGTCCTCCCGATGCGATTATACAACAGTTGAGTGTTAGTGTCAACTATTATGGCCAGTTGGTTTGTTGACAATAAGATACTATCTATGATATACTCAGGGAGATTTAGAACGTTTGTGCTCAAAACTCAATCTCTACCTTCTGCTTGACATGCCTGCGAAAGTCTCAACGGAACACCTCCTAGGTAAATGAAGCATGGTTACCTTTGTGTTAAGCTGAAAGGTGTCGCTTTTTGGAGTACTATTTGAAGTGTGGTAGAGTAAGGATGGCAGCCGCAGTAGCGCTGTGGAAAGGGTGGGCAGCGCGGTTTGCTGTCCACGCTTTCCACAG
>Ga0307420_1001530_pt1 | contig 10210 bp, 6 predicted proteins | sample SalMarWE160240MG_2_FD_202167 | JGI IMG/M metagenome (GOLD analysis project Ga0307420, IMG submission 202167) | Salt marsh sediment microbial communities from the Plum Island Ecosystem LTER, Massachusetts, United States - WE1602-40 | ecosystem: Environmental > Aquatic > Marine > Intertidal zone >... | reverse complement strand
TTCGCCGCCTGTCTGTATCGGGTTTGGCAGCATGAACTGCGGTCGACCGGACGAGCTGACGCGAATCGTCGTACAGGCGCTCAAGCGCTCCGGGCAGCGCGGTATCTTGTTGACCGGCTGGGGCGGGGTGCGGGCCGCCGATTTGCCGGACGATGTGTTCATGGCTGGCATCATCCCCTACGCCTGGCTCTTTCCCCAGGCGGCAGCGGTGGTGCATCACGGCGGTGCGGGCACGACAGGGGAGTGTCTGTGGGCAGGGATTCCGTCCATCAACGTGCCCTTTTTTGCCGATCAACCCTTCTGGGCGCCGGACCGCGTTCGATTCCCCGAAACAAGCTGTCGGTGGAGCGATTGGCCGAAGCGATTACCACAGCGGTCGGTGATGGGGACATGCGGCGTCGTGCGGCAGCGCTGGGGCGCCGGATACGGGCGAAGAACGGCGTGCAGCGCGCGGTCGAGCTCATCACCGGCGGTGACGACTGATTAAGGTGGCTATGCAATCACAGGAATCAAACGGAATCGGCACGTTGAACGAACAGCCGCTGCACGCGGCCCTGAAAGCGTGGTACGCGCAGCCGGGCGACCAATTCGAGGTACCAGTCGGCGGCTTTATCATCGACATCGTCCGGGGTGATCTGCTGATCGAGATCCAGACGGGCAACTTTGCGTCCATCAAGCGCAAGATGCGGGCCTTGGTGCGAGATCACCCGGTGAGGGTGGTGTACCCCATCGCGCGGGAAAAGTGGATCGTGCGGCTGGCCAAAGACGGGAGCGGGGAGGTGCTGGGACGCCGCAAGTCGCCCAAGCGCGGCGCGGCCGAGTACGTCTTTGCCGAGTTGGTCCGGCTGCCCAAGCTGCTTGCCAGCCCCAACTTTTCTGTGGAGGTGCTGCTCGTCCAGGCGGAGGAGATCCGCTCCTACGACGGCGAGCGCGGCTGGCGGCGGCACGGCTGGGTGATCGAGGAGCGGCGGCTGTTGGAGGTCGTGGACCGCAGGCTTTTCGAGACGCCGGATGATCTGGTCGCCTTCGTTCCGTCTGACCTGGTCGAGCCGTGGACGACGGCCGATCTGGCCGCCGCCATCGGCCAGCCCCGCTGGCTGGCGCGCAAGATGGCCTACTGCCTGCGCAAGATGGGCGTGGTCGAACCGGTAGGGAAGCAGGGCAATGCCATCTTGTATGTCGGGGCTGCGGCTTGAGTTTGGCGCGTTTACCTGCGCCGCTGCGCGGTCTTCCGGCGGGGGGAGCCGCCTTTGTAAGCACGGGCTGAGATTGGACAGTGAACGCAAAGTGTTTCGTCCCGTATCCGGCTTGCGAGGCGTTCATCTAGTTCTTTGACGTAAGAGGCCGTGGTGATGACGGTGGGTAGACGCCCGTTGTATCGGTAGTTGAAGATCTGATAGAGCTTCTCTCGTACCCAAGGAGTTGCTGATTCGGTGCCTAAGTCGTCCAGTATCAAGAGAGGGGTGCGACGCACTTCCTCGAAGCACTTATCGTAAGAGATGGGGCTGGTTGGGTTGAAGGTCGCCCGCAGATGATCCAATAGGTCAGGGACGACGACGAAGAGAGCAGAGTAGCCTTTTTCCGCGCGGCAGTTGGCGATGGCGGCGGCCAAGTGAGTTTTGCCGCAGCCATAGGGGCCTGTGAAGACTAGCCAACCTATTGGTTGTTCAGCGAAGGCCTGTGCATAGTTGAGGGCGTTCTGGAGACTTTCTTGCTCTTCACGAGGAAGCTCTCCTCTGCGCAGGTTGAATCGTTCAAAAGTCTGGGTGGCATGCTGGCCTAAGCTGCTCAAATCGGATTGATCTCGGCTCGTTTCCGCGCGGCGATAGTCTGGCGCGCGGATTCTGGTTTTGGTGACCAGATCTGCGTCAAGGAGACGAGAGCGCAAACGTAGCGGAATTTCCTCTAGTTCGTGATTAGTGGTGATTACAGTGGGCAGTTGCGTGTTATATCGGTGGTTCAATATCTGGAACAATTTTTCCTGCGCCCAGGGAGTGCTGCTTTCGGTGCCCAAGTCGTCGAGGATGAGCACAGGGGCGGTGCGGACCTCTTCGAAGCGGTCGTCGTATGTAGCGGGACTGGAAGGCGAGAAGGTAGCTCGCAGGTGATCCAGCAGGTCGGGTACAGTGATAAAGAGCACCGGCTGGCCGCGCTCGACGCAGACGTTGGCGATGGCCGCGGCTAGATGAGTCTTGCCACAACCATAACTTCCTAGGAGCAGCAGCCAGCCGTTTGGGGATTGGGCAAACTTTAAAGCATATTGTTGGGCAACGGACAAACTCTCATGCTGATCAGGAGATAGGCCAGATCTTTCTAGGAATGTCTCAAAGGTCATACGATCTAGTGCTTCAAGGTTGCCCAAAGCTCGCAGTGCAGACACTTGCTGTTCAGCTATCTGAGCCAGTTGGCAGGTGCAGGGGATCAGTTTGCCAAAGTCGGGATGGCCAACCGGTACATTGGCTCTTGTATAACCCAAACCTTTGCAGATTTTGCAATTCACGACCTGCTGCTCTATGCTAGGCTCTAGGTTGTTATCCATTCTTTTCCTCAAGGTAACGGCGGCGATCTTCTGGAGTCTCCCCTCGTGATTTTCTGTGTCTTTTTCCTTGTCTAGCCCACCGTTCCAGTATTTTCAAGACGTAAGCCCAGCCTCGGGCATTCTGTCGCACCGCCTCTCGGAATGCCTCCTCGATCCACTCCGCCGGGTAGGTCTGCTCCGCCTCGCGCAGCTCGTCGGCGATGAGGGGTGTGAGCAGGGAAATGTTCTGCTCGTACAGCGCAAAGACGTTGGGTCGCCCGGCCGATTCGAGTTCGTCCGGCCACTCGCCGCGCGCGATGGCCTCGACGGCGGCGCGCCCCTTGGGCGTGTTGGCAAAATAGATCTCCTCGCTCCCCTCTCCCTCGATGGTGTGTGTGCGCAGCAGCGTCCCGCGTTCGACGGCGCGAGCCAGAGCGGCGTCCAGCGCCTCGGTCGGGGAGCCGCCCAAGCCCGCTAACAGTGTCTGGTCGGCGGCCAGGTCGGCGCGGCGTAGGTAGCGCACCTTTCCTTGCTGTTGCTCTAACCGCCACAGCACGTGCAGCGTGAGCTTGAGCTCGGCCAGGTCGTCGATGATGGGCACCAGGTCGCTAAAGACCGGCTCGGGGAGGGTAACGCTGCGCACTTTGCCCGGCGGAAAGCCGCTAAAGGTCTTCATGGTATGTCGTTCACTCGACGAATTCGGTGCTGGCGATGACGTCCTCGATGGTTGCCTGGTAGCGTAGCATCATATCGGAGGTGGAAGCGCTGGCCACGACCGTGTACAGGTCGCGCCCGTCTGCGAACATGACCTGCAGGGCGTAATACTGGCCGGTGGACGAACTAGGATCTTCCTGGATGAGGCTCCTCTCGATTGCTTTTCTATCGTCGATCTCTACCTCGTCCGTCGAGAGCAGGGTGGCCGAATCGCTGAGGCGCTCCCATCTCTCCTGGTCGGCTTCCTCCAGGTCGAGTTCGTCCTCCTGGGTCTCGCGTATCAGCACGATCTGCACGTTATCCTCGGCGTGCGCCAGGACGAGGCAGGTGACGTGCGGCTGATTGCAGAACTCGTCCCCGGTCACGTCGAGACTCAGCCAGTCGCCCGGATACGTCAGCGAGATTTTGTCGTCCCGGTAGGTCTGTGGCGTCGTGGGCAGTGGGCTGGTCGCAGTTGTAGGTGTGGGCGTAGGAGCAGCAGCGGACGAGTCGACAAATCGCGTGCTGGCGATGATGGCCTCTATTTCGGTCTCATAGCTCGCCATCATCTCCTTGGTGGGAGCAAAGGCCAGGAAAAAGTATATATCGTATCCATTCGCGACGGCGGCGAATAGCGCGTGACTCTGTCCCTGGGAGGATTGGAGAACGAACTCCCCTGTCAGCCCCTGCTGCCCGCCGATCTCTATTTCCTCCTCGATAGCCGGGCTTGTCGCCCCAAAGTTGCTGGCCGTAAAGGCTTCGATCTCTGCCTCCAAATCCGGCGTCTCTGAGAGGGTGAGTCTGTAGACCTGGAGCAGAACGTTGCCGTCGGTATGTTGGATGATCAGGTACTCGGACTGGGATTCGCTGCCGGTCTCGTACACCTCCCAGTTGTCGCTGAACGTGATGCTAAAGGTCTCCCCGGTGTGGGTTTGGGACGCCGGGGCCGACGCAGGGGTTGGAGGCTCGGTAGGGAGGGGCAGCGGTGTGGGCGTCATGGTGGGCGTGGGCGTGATCGTCGGCGTGGGCGTGGCTGCTATGTGGGCCAGCACGCCTCCAGGTGTCAGCAACGTGGGGATGAATACCACGAGAACGATGAGCAGGCTGATGGCGGCGGTGACGATGCCCCCGATGGCCAGTCGCTGGCCTTGCCCGGCCCGTTTGCGGGCTTCCAGGATGCCAAACACGCCGGTTGTGGCAGCGGCGATGGCGACGAGCACGCCAAAGCAGCCTACGACGCTGATGGTACCTGGCACCGAGCAAAATTGCGCAAAGGCCACGGACAACGCGCCTAGCACCAGACTGGTGATGGCCAGCACGTTTTTGTTGGGTTTGTCCTGTGGCTCAAAGGGTGTTGACATCGATGGTTTCCTCTGTCACGTGGTGGTTCCTGAGATCGCAGTGTATCACACCGCGGGCAAAAGCGCAAGAAAGCAGTCAGCGATTCCCGTACCGTAGCCGCGATTTCCGAATCGCGCGCGCGGGCTGGACTTTTGGTCCAAAGTGCACTATATTGACTTGGAACCTTTGTTTGGCCTGTAGCGTCCTTAGAGTGAGCGCGCGATTGGCGTGAACATTTTCCTTTGATCAGGCATGTAATCTGGTAGAAGGGCCTCATAACCAAAAGGAGGAACGCTATGGTTACCCAATCCCCGAGTACGACCCGAATCGACAGACGTTGGATCAACACCGCGCTTTTTCTGCTGATTGTCCTGGCCGTCGTGGCCGGGTTCGCCGCGCTGTGGTGGGTAGCGACCCTGCCTCGGCGCGTGGACGAGCAGCAGACAATCGTGGTGGGGCGGACGCGCTTTGCTCCCGACAGCGAGGGATCGGTGCGCGTGGTGGTGCAGGATTTTGGCCGGGGCAAACCCATCGCCGGCGCGTCGGTCAAAGTCAGCCTGAAGCCGGAGGTGGGCCGGGCGATCTCCCTCTACGAGGGGGAGACGGACGCCACCGGCAGCGTGCCCGTCAGCTTTCACGTGCCTGCCGATGCGCCCGCGGAGGCGACCCTTGTCGTAGAGACGCGGTCGTCGGTCGGACGTGACGTGGTGGAACAACCGGTGACGGTCGAGCGGGAGTACCGGCTGCTGCTCACCAGCGACAAGCCGCTTTACCAGCCGGGTCAGGTGATCCACATGCGGGCGCTGGCGCTGAGCACCTTCGACCTGACGCCCGCCCGCGGCGCGACGGTGGGCTTTTTAGTGGAGGACCCCAAGGGCAACAAGGTCTTTCGCCAGAGCGTCGAAGCCTCCGATTTTGGCGTCGCCGCCGCCGATTTTACCCTGGCGGACATGGTGAACCAGGGCAGCTACAAGCTCAGCGTCGCCATCGGCGATACCGTCTCCGAGAAGACGGTCGAGGTGCGGCCCTACGTGCTGCCCAAGTTCGGCGTGAGCGTGTCGACGGATCGCAGCTTCTATCTGCCCGGGCAGCGGGTCGAGGGCGTGGTGCAGGCCGATTATTTCTTCGGCAAGCCGGTGGCGGATTCCGAGGTGCGCATCGTGGGCAGCGTGTGGGACGTGGAGCGCACGGTGGTGGTCGATCTACAGGGGCAGACGGATGAGGGCGGCACCTATGAATTCGGCTTCGATCTGCCCGAGCACTTTGCCGGGTCTGGATTGGATTCGGGGCAGGCGCAGTTCGCGCTGGAGGTGACCGTCATCGACCAGACCGATCACCCCGAGCAGACGAGCACGGTGCTGCCCGTCGCCGCCCAGCCCCTGATCGTCGAGGCGGTGGCCGAAAGCGGCGTCCTCAAGCCGGGGGTGGAGAACATCGTCTACATCCTCACTTCCTACCCTGATGGCCGTCCCGCCGAGACGCAATTGCAGATCAGCATCGACGGTGGTGAGTCGGTCGAGTTGGCCAGCGGTGAGTTCGGCCTGGCCGAGTTCGCCTTCACACCGCAGGCGAATGCCAGCCCCTGGATGCGCATCGTGGCCAGGGACGAGACCGGCCTGGAGGCCAGCCGCGACGTGGGCTTTGAGACCGAGTATGGTGGCGACAGCGTGCTCCTGCGCGCCGACCGGGCGGTCTACGTCGTCGGTGAGACAATGCACCTGACTGCCCTCACGCCGGTCGCGTCCGGCAGCATCTACCTGGATATTGTCAGAACAGGGCAGACGCTCTCGACCCGCTCGGCCGAGGTGGAGAGTGGTAAGGCCGAGTTTGCCGTGGACGTGAGCCCTGATATGTACGGCACGCTGGAACTGCATGCCTACAAGGTGCTTTTGGATGGCACTATCGTGCGCGACACGCGCATCGTGGTGGTGGACGCACCAAACGACGTCGATATCGCCATTGCCGCCGATAAGGACACCTACCTGCCGGGCGAGATGGGCACCATCGACTTTCAGACGACGGACGAGGGTGGGGGCGTGCAGACGGCGCTGGGTGTGGCGATCGTGGACGAATCGGTCTTTGCGCTGCAACGCCAGGACCCCGGCTTTGCCAAGCTGTACTTTATGCTGGAGCAGGAGCTGATGGAGCCCTTCTACCAGGTCAAGGGATTCGAACTGCCGGCTACGATTCCCCCTGATGAGGAAGAGGTGCGGCTGGCGCAGGACGATGCAGCCAAGGCGACCTGGGCCGGTCTGTCGGCGGCTGCCGCGCAACCCATCAACTCGCGCTATGAGAAACTCTCGACCGTCTCCGAGGCGCAGTCCGCTGGATTCACCCGCATCAGTCAGGGGGCCGTGATTGGCATGATCCTCGTCCCGCTGGGGCTGTGGGCGGTGGCCATCGTCGCCCTGGTGCGCTCGGGCGTCGCCAAGCGCGCGCTGGTGCGGCTGGCCATCGCTTTTGGGATCGTGGTGGTCGGAAGCTGCCTGCTTTCTGGCTGGTTCTTTGCCCTGGTGAACGAGTTCTACTACTTTGATCCAGAGATATTGCTGATCCCGCTGCTCTTGATCTTTGGCGCGGGGATGCTAGGGTTCGGCATCTATGCCTGGGTGAAGCGCGACCCGCCGGCCAAGTTCTTCACTCTGCTGACTCTGGCCTGGCCCGCTTTCCTGTTCCTGCTTTTCTTAGCTTCAGATCAGGGTGGCGAGCCGTCAGAAGCATTGACCGTCATCGCGCTGGTGGCGCTGGCGCTCGTTCCTGGTGTGTACCTCCTCTTTGGCCAGATGCGCTGGGCTCAGAAGCGGCGTGTGGTGGGCGGGATCGCTACCGGGCTTGGCGCGCTTTTGGCTTTGCCCGTGATGGTGGTCTTGTTTGCAGGTCTCCTGGTTTTTGCGCCTGTACCGATGATGGCCGGGATGCCGGAGCCTGGAATGGCAGACGGGGAGTGGGCGGGTGAGGAAGGGGGTGTCGTGAGAGAGGTGGAAAAAGAAATGGAGGCTCCGCCAGAAGGAGCACCGACTCCGATTCCCGACACGGCGGGTGGAGGAGAGCCTACGACCGAGGACAAAGAAGCGCCACGGTTGCGGCAGTACTTTCCCGAAACCCTCTACTGGGCGCCGGAGGTGCTCACCAACGCGGACGGCTTTGCCTCGCTAGAGATCCCGATGGCCGACTCGATCACCACCTGGCGGCTGACGGCGCTGGCCTCGTCTCAGGACGGCCGCCTGGGGTTCACCACCCGGGGTGTACGCGTGTTCCAGGATTTCTTTGTCGACATCGACCTGCCGGTCTCGCTGACGCAGGAGGACGAGATCAGCATCCCGGTGGGCGTCTTTAATTACCTACCTGAGGCACAGGAGGTGCGGTTGGAGGTGCAGGAGGAGGATTGGTTCGATCTGCTGGGTGATAAGGAGCAGACGCTGACGATCGCGTCGAACGACATCGAGGTGGTCTACTTTCCCATCCGCGTGCTCGATTTCGGGCGGCAAGGTTTCCAGGTCACGGCCTGGGGCGAGATGATGAGCGACGCCATTCGCCGCGAGGTGACGGTGGTACCCAACGGCAAAGAGTTCCGCCTCACCGAAAGCGACTGGCTGCGCGAAAACAAAGAGGTTGCGCTCGACATCCCGGCAGAGGCGGTGCCCGATACGCCCTACGTCGAGGTCAAGGTCTATCCGGGGGTGATGGCCCAGGCGGTGGAGGGATTGGAAAAGATACTGCGCTTGCCCCACGGCTGATTCGAGCAAAGTACGTCGGCGACGTACCCGAATGTTCTGATTCTCGACTATATGCAAAAGACGGGCAACGCTAACCCCGAGGTGCAGATGCAGGCCGAAAAGTACGTGGCCACCGGCTACCAGCGGCTGCTGACCTTTGAGGTGGACGGTGGGGGTTTCAGCCTCTTTGGCAACCCCCCGGCGGAGGCGTTCCTCACCGCCTACGGGCTGATGGAGTTCACCGACATGGCCGAGATCCACCCGGTGGACGAGGCACTCATCGCGCGCACGGCCCAGTGGCTGTTGAGCCAGCAGCGGGCGGACGGCACCTGGGTCGACCAGGCATATTCCGAGCACTGGCATGTGGAATCGCAGGCGCCCACCACCGCCTACATCGCCTGGGCGCTGATCGAGGCGGGGTACGCGGACACGCCGGAGGTTGGGCGGGCCATCGCGTATATCCGCGAGCACGCCTCGGAGGTGGAGGATGGCTACGGTCTGGCGCTGGTGGCCAACGCGCTGGCCGTCTACGACCCCGACGACTCGGCGACAAGGGTGGTAATCGACCGGCTTTACGAGATGCGCGTTGAGGAGGGCGACGCCATCTACTGGCAGACCGGCGCGGCCTCGTTCATGGGCGCGACGGGTGAAAGCGGCAGCCTGGAGACCACGGCGCTGGCGGCCATCGCCCTGATGCGCGCCAAGGCCTACCCCGACGCGGTTAGCGGCGCAATGGCTTACCTGATCCAGGGCAAGGACTCCTGGGGCACGTGGCAGACGACCCAGGCCACCACCCTCTCGCTCAAAGCGCTGCTGCTGGCCAACGAGCAGACGGGCCAGGCCGAGGGGCCGGCCACCGTCACGGTCAGCCTAAACAACGAGCTGACACAGGAGGTCGTGATCGGCGAGACCAACGCCGACGTGGTGCACCTGGTCACCTTCGACCGCGGCTTTTCGCCCACGGGCGAGAACCGCGTGCAGATTGAGTTGGAAGGTGGGGGGAACCTGATGTTTCAGGTGGCCACGCGCTACTACTTGCCGTGGGACGAGGTGGAGCCCGTGCCGGAGACGGAGGAGTTGATTACCATCGACGTGGCCTACGACCGTACGGCGTTGGCCGTCAACGACGAGGTGACGGTCGACGTGGACGTGCGCCTCAACCAGGAGGGCGTGGTCAAGATGGCGCTGATCGATCTGGGGGTGCCCCCAGGATTCAACGTGGTGACTGAGGATCTAGGTCAGTTGGTGGAGAAGGGCGTCATCGCCCGCTACGAGCTGACGGGAAGGCAGATCATCATCTACCTGGAGGATTTCTCCCCTGGGGCACCGCTGAGCTTTAGCTACCGCTTGCAGGCGCGCTTCCCGATGCGGGCGCAGACACCGCCCTCCAGCGCGTACGACTATTACAACCCCGGCGACGTGACCGTGCGCGCGCCGCTGGAGGTGACGGTGAGCGAGTAGGCACGAGACGCAGACCCCGGCGTGGGGTGCAAGCACACCCGCGCCGGGGTTTTCTCGTGTTATTCCCAATCGGGCAGGCCGTGTATGTTCTTGAAAGCGGCGGTCATAGCCGGTTCGCCCAGCAAGAGAAGCTTGGTTTCGTCACTCAAGCCAGAGCTTTCAACAATGACCTCACCTGAATCTGCGTAGGCATCCGTCCATACGCTCACTGCGTAAGCGATGGTATCCATATCGGTGCTGCCGTGTGTGGGGATGACCATCTTGGGTTTCACCTGGTCCATCAGGTTAAAGCCCTTTTTGTTCTCGATATCCATCTCGCTGTAGGAATTCTTCAGTTGGGTGAGGGCAATGTCTACCTCTCCTAGCTCGTCAAGGAGCTCCTGGGTAAACTGGTCCTGTCCGATACCCCCAAAGTCCACGACTCGCAACTCGCCCATATCGATGATGTAGATATAGTTGCTGCCGTCAGGTTCGCGGGGGC
>Ga0307420_1001529_pt1 | contig 10211 bp, 9 predicted proteins | sample SalMarWE160240MG_2_FD_202167 | JGI IMG/M metagenome (GOLD analysis project Ga0307420, IMG submission 202167) | Salt marsh sediment microbial communities from the Plum Island Ecosystem LTER, Massachusetts, United States - WE1602-40 | ecosystem: Environmental > Aquatic > Marine > Intertidal zone >... | reverse complement strand
GACGACACCACTCAAATATTTACATTTGATGGAGATGCATTATTCTGTTTTGCCAGGGGGAAATAAGATGAAGAAGAAAATAATTGGAATATTTATTTGTACGCTGTTGATTACAACTGTACTGCCAATAACAGGAACTGTTATTGCTGGAGATGAAAATGATCCTGAGATTGTAGATGATCCCGACACCGATGTTTTTGATTATTTGGACATTATATCCGCATGGTTTTATGAGAATACAGATGAGCCTGATTACTTGTTCACCGCATTAAAAATAAAGGAAATTAATCCCTTACATTTAAAACAGCATTTGACCATCCATTGGGAATATAATGGAGTTGAATGTGCATCTGGCATGCATATCGGTTATGGTAAACCATGGTTTGATTTTAGCGCGGGATATGGTCACGGCTGGTGGTTTCAGGAGCATTATCAGAGAATCGAAGGAGAGTATGATGAGGAAACAGGCATTATTATCTGTAAAATACCTAAAAGCATAATCAACAATCCACAGAAGGATGATGTTTTAACAAATACGTATGCCCTTACTTTTGAACGTTTTGGATTTATTGGAAGAATGGGATTTGATCGATGGGTAGTTACTACTCTAATTTCATTATTATTTCAAAAACATACATGTGATTTTGCACCTAACACAGGATACGGAAGAGATTACATTATTCAATATTAAGGACAAATAGATAGTGAAAAAGAAAATAATTGGAATCTTTGTTTAGTATCTGTTGATTGCAACTGCAATACCTTTAAGTCTAGCAACAAATGAGAATGAACCCAGGGAATCACCTTAGACAATGTCAGGATTTAATTCTGACATTTCAATGAACGAAAGCATTGAGTTTGGAATTTTCTCTAAATCTTTTCCTTACCCTTTTTACACTGATTTTATTTCCGTAAAAAATGCTTGGAATTAATTCAAACAAAAAAGTCATGTAAACGAAATTAAATTTTCTTCAGTTTGAGTTTACCAGCGCCAATCGGCTCTGTACTTATTTTGTTCCCTGGCTGGAAATTATATAAGTCACATACTTGCTTTGGACTTGTAATTGAGATAGGACAATATGTTATACTATATTCATGGTTATGAGTCGAGTCCAGATGGAGCTAAAGGAATTATATTTAAGGAGAAACTAAACGCCAAAGCAATAAAATACCGAGATTGCAAACCAGAAGACATAGTGATCTCCAATTGCCTAAGACGTATTGCTGAAGAGATAAAACATGACAAAGATGCTGTTCTCATCGGTTCATCCCTTGGAGGTTTTCTAGCGGCCAAAACTGCCCTTGAAAATTCAAATGTTAAAAAAATTATACTGCTTAACCCTGCAGTAATCCCTCCATCAATAGATATAAGCACCATCAAAGATATGCCAATGAGCATACTCACTGATATGAAGGATAACAGGCTTTTTAATGAAAAATTAGATGTCGAGATTTTTATATTTGCAGGAACAGAAGATGAAATAGTTCCCCCTAATTGGGTTCTTGAATTTGCAAGGGCACAAGAGGCCACCGTTCGATTTTTACATGATGACCACCGTTTTACACGCAATATAGATAGATTTCCAGGCCTCATTACTGAATTACTGTACAAAAAGCATTAATCATTGAAAAACATTCACCGCTTGATTTACAATGAATGATATCTGGATTGAGAAATACCGGCCAAAGACACTTGATGATGTAGCAGGTCAAAGTGAAATAATCGAACGGTTAAAGGCATATGCAAAAATCAAGAACGTACCACACCTTATGTTTGCAGGGCCAGCAGGTACTGGTAAAACTACTTCAGCCCTAGCTCTTGCAAAGGAGGTATTTGGAGATACATGGAAGCAGAATTTTAACGAATTAAACGCCAGTGATGAAAGGGGAATAGGAATCATCAGAGGAAAAATCAAGAATTTTGCAAGAACTGCACCTATGGGAAAAACAAGTTTTAAAATAATATTTCTGGATGAGGCAGACTCGCTTACATCTGATGCACAGGCAGCTCTGCGCAGAACAATAGAAAAATACACGCATATCTGTAGGTTTATCCTATCTGTAAATTACTCGTCAAAGATTATAGAACCGATACAATCCAGGTGTACTGTTTTCAGATTCAGACCAATTAAAGCAGAGGATATAAAAAAATACATGAGAAAGATTGCTTCCAATGAAAAACTTGAGATAACACCAGATGGACTCGAAACAATTATTTTCATATCTCGAGGGGACCTTAGAAAAGCAATAAACATTCTACAGGTGGGTGCATCTGTAAATAAGAAAATAACAGCCGAACTCCTCTATGAAACAGCCGCCACTGCAAAACCAGAGGATGTAAAAAAGTTGATCAACTCTGCATTATCTGGTAACTTTATGGCTGCACGAAATCAGCTATATGACCTTCTGATAAAGTACGGATTGAGTGGAGAGGACATTATAAAGCAAATTCATCAAACAATATTTGATCTTGCTATACCAGACAAAAATAAGGTACGACTTATAGAAAAGGCAGGGGAAACAGAGTTTAGACTGACTGAAGGTAGTAACGAGCATATACAACTAGAAGCACTACTTGCACAGTTTGCCCTTGAAGGTGGCAAACTAAAGTAACTTCTTTGTGAAATCGTCGACTATTTTTTCCAGCTCCTTAGCGGTTTTTTCTCCCACGCCGTATCTTACACGCACAATAGGTTTACTGGCTTTTAAAACCCGATTTAGGTCAATAGGCGTTCCACTGACAACAATGTCACAGTCGGTATTGTTTATGGTTTCCTCTAATTCTTTCTTCTGTTTATCGCCATATCCCATAGCCGGAAGAACACTTGTCAAATGATTATATTTGTTGAATGTTTCAGTAATGGATCCAACCGCAAAGCTTCTTGGGTCAATGATTTCGCCTGCGTTGTTATCGTTTGCCGCAACAGTACCTGCACCGTATCTCATACCACCATGTGTTACTGTTGGTCCATCTTCAATAACCAGTACTCTCTTACCTGTAATCCTATCACCGTCATCAACAGTCACTGATGAAATACCATCAATAATTTGAGCAGATGGATTAATCTTTTTTACATTTTTACGAACTGTTTCTATGTCCACTTTGTCCGCCGTATTTACTTTGTTAATAATTACAATATCAGCAGCCCTCACATTCATCTCACCAGGATAGTATGCTATTTCATGACCTGCACGGTGCGGGTCAGCAATTGTTATAAGCAAATCAGGTTCGTAAAAAGAAAAATCATTGTTGCCGCCGTCCCAGATAATTACATCTGCTTCTTTTTCAGCTTCTCTAAGGATTTTTTCATAATCAACGCCAGCAAAAATTACTCCACCCATGTCTATGTACGGCTCGTATTCCTCTCGCTCCTCAATTGTACAATTATATTTATCAAGATCTTCATAGCTTGCAAACCGCTGACATATCTGTGTTGTCAAATCTTTATCATAGGGCATAGGGTGTCTGATAGAAGCAACCTTGAGGCCTTTCTTACCCAAGATTTCAAATATTTCCCGAGATACCTGTGATTTTCCACATCCTGTTCTAACTGCACAGACTGCTATAACTGGTTTTGTTGACTTGACCATGGTGCTTTTTGGCCCAAGTAAAATAAAATCAGCACCCGCTGCATTTACCATTGCAGATTTTTCCATAACATAAGGGTATGGTAGATCACTGTATGCAAAAACAACCTCATCAATATCGTTTTCTTTTATCAGTTTAATTAGATCGTCTTCTGGATAGATTGGTATGCCATTTGGATAAAGTTTACCGGATAGTTCTGGTGGGTACTTTCTACCTGCAATATCAGGTATTTGTGTCGCTGTAAATGCTACAACTTCATAGTTTTTGTTTTCTCTATAGTAAACATTAAAATTGTGAAAATCTCTGCCTGCTGCACCCATTATAATTACTTTCTTTTTATCGGCCATAAACTAAGCCTCCAATCTCTGACGGGTAATATATGCCTATTTAAAGAGTTTTCTAGATGAAAAATAGAAAGGATGAGTGATTTTTATCATCCTTTAAAGCTGTTCAAATTTCTTTGCTATTTCTTCTGCAACCTCTAGCGAAGTGTTATCTCCACCAAGATCGTAGGTTCTTACCTTACCGTCTTTGATCACATCAGCTATTGCCTGTTCTAATTTTTTAGCATCTTTTTTCTCACCAAGCCAATCTAGCATAAGCTTCACTGACATTAGCATAGCAGTTGGATTTACCTTATACATTCCCGCGTATTTCGGTGCTGATCCATGAGTCGGTTCAAAGACTGCAAAGTCATCTCCAATGTTTCCACTAGCTGCAAACCCAAGACCGCCAACAAGTTGAGCGGAAAGATCTGAAATAATATCGCCAAACATATTTGATGAGACTAAAACCTCATATATCTGAGGGTTTTTAACAAGCCACATGCACATTGCATCAACGTTAGTCTCCCAAAGTTCAATACCAGAGTAATTTTTGGCAATCTTACGTGCCTCTTGCACCATCATTCCACTGGTTTCTCTGATAACATTTGGTTTCTCAACAAGCGTTACACTTTTACGGTTATGCTCCTTTGCATATTCAAATGCCTGACGGACAATGTTTTGACATGCCTTCCGAGTAAAGATACGGGTTGAAATTGCCATATCATCTAGTGGAACATTTTCAAATTTCTTCATCTTCTTATGAGACATAAGTGCATTAAAAATTTCATCTGGAACCGGTTGAAATTCAACGCCCGCATAAAGTCCCTCAGTGTTCTCTCTGAAAACAACTAGGTCAATGTCATCACGATAATTCAATGGATTTCCTGCAAATGCCCTGCAAGGGCGCAAGTTTGTATGTAGGTTAAATGTTTGTCTCAGTCGTACTATAGGACTAGAATAAACAAATCCCTTGCTTTTAAGTTCAGGTGCAAGTTCCTTTTGTGCTTCATCATTAGGTTTTGATGTAATGGCACCAAAAAGACCGCAATCTGTTTCTTTCAAGAGTGCTATAGTCCTAGCTGGTAGTGGATCGCCTTCTGTTTTCCAGAATTCCCAGCCTATGTCCCCGGGAATGTACTCTGCGTCAAGATTTATGGCATCAAGAACGATTTTTGCAGCATCCATTACATCGTTTCCGACACCATCACCAGGTAACCAAGCTATATGATATTTTGTCATGATTTGCTTTAATCAAAAAGATTGTTTTAAAGCTTTTGAATAGCTAATTATTTTTACTAAAAAATCTATCGAAAGTTTTACTAGAAGCCCTATTGATAATTTGTATCAAAATTACCATAATTGCGATCGTAAAAACAATTCTTGCAAACAAGATCCCAACAAGAGATGCACCGATTGCCACCATCAAAATAGTATCTTCAATTAGACTATGTGAAAGTCCCATCATTGATAGAGATAGAAAAGCATCTTTTTTACTAAGAGCTTTCTCTTTCACCTCTCTAATTATTAATCCTCCACCATATGAAATACCGAGAGTAAGTCCGATTATTGCAAGTGGTGCTGCATTTTTGCTCATACCTAAGAATTTAAGACCTGGCTCTAATGCAATGTTAAGCTTCTCAATCACACCAATATTTTTCAAAACTCTTATAAGAACAAGAAGGCTGAATATAATCAAAAAAATCATTGCATAGTTTCTAAGTTCACCAATTCCCCATTGTGTAAGAGTTGGATTTGTAATACCTGGTTGCCATAGAATCTTGCTTTCTTCTTGAAAGATGTTAAAATATAAAAAAATGAAACTCAAGATTCCTCCAATTATAACTGCGTTTATAAAACGGAATAGAATTGTAAACCTTGCGCGTACTCCTGCTTTTTGGGCGATACGAACTTCAATTGGAAAAGTATGTGAGATAAGCATCATTGTTGCAAGAACTGTTACTTGTGCAACAGAATAAGAATTTGCATTTGAAAGATTGAAAAAAACAATTAGTCCACCGTAAATGTTTGTAATCATCGCGGTGCCCCATACTAAACCAAAATCTCCTGGAAGGCCTACGACATTCATTACTGGTGAAAGATAACCTGCAAGAATTTCAACAATACCACATATAATTAATATTTTAACAATAATACTTACAGGAATCATTATTTTAAAAAGTGTAAAACTAGTTTTACAAGCATCAGTAAAAACTTTTTTGCTTTCAGAACTAAAGCTCATAAATCTATTTTCTAAGTTCACCAAGGGTTGTCACACGTTCAGCAAATGCATTATGTTTGTGAATAGACTCCTCACTCTCGCTTCTAACCACAACCAATACATCGTCGTGTAGTTCCTTATATTCCTTCAAAATAGCATTTAAGATATCTCTGACCACATCCTCAACAAATTTTGGATTTTTATGGGCATCAAAAACCAGTTGCCCCTCTTCCCCACGTTTTAATATTCCATATGTTGGAATACTAAATGATCGTTCTGCAATATCTATTAAATCATTTGCATCAACAAATCTATCCTCACCAGGAACCTCTATCATAAGGGTGGTGATATTCCTTTGATTATGAGTTGGGGGAACATCTTTCTCACCATAGCCATCAAGTTTTCTTATGACTTCCATGGCACAGGGACAAGCAGTCATGCCAATAACTTTTACGCCGATGAGTTTTTTTATTTCTCCATCGTTGTTTGCTCTAGCTTCGGCAAGTAACTTATATGGCTCTAATCCTTTTTTACCAGAAGGATATGTTCTTTCTAGAAAATAATCTGCCTCTGCCTTTACTTCAGAAAAGGTCGCATATTCGTGTTTTTTTAGAAGAAGTTTTGCTATCGTGGCACAGAACGATTCAAGGTCAGAAACAGGTTTTTGAAGATTCATATCGATAATATCTGAAACCAACTCAAGGTTTCTAGACATGTGACTTCCCTTCTGAGAAGCAGGAAGATCAACAAAAAGATCCATTTTAACTACAAGAGGGCTAGCTGTATTTTTATCTGGTCTTTTTATGTGAACAAGTTTTTTTACACCGGTTACCCCCACGCGAGTTATCTTAAAATTAGAGGAAGAGGGTCCGGATTGGACATCAGGCAGGTCTATGGATTTCATATACAATTACCTCGACCTCAAAATAAACAGTATTAAATTAAATTTCGCTTTCAACCCAGTTTTGCAAAAAGTAAAATAAACCCCTCTCATTTATCTTTTATATTAGTTTCTCCCCTTCAAATATACAATTTTATAATCTAATTTATACTAACTAGTTGTTCAATCAGAAATAATTCCAAAGCTTTTTGAAAATGGATTTTTTTTAAGCCATTCTTCATAACCTTCTGGAATATTATTAAAAATTGATTTAATATCCTCGCCACGTGATAGTCTGCTCTTAGCATCAACTGTAAATTCTATGAACTCAGGATTGTCTTCATTAGATACAATATTCAATTTTTTTACAATATATGCCATACACTGAGTACACATAATTCTTCTTATTTTTTGATTTTTTGTAGTTTGCTTACTACAAAAGATGCAAACATTTACTCCCATATTACCCATTTTTCCACCTCTCTTTCAAATCTTCAATTTCATAATCGTCTTTTCAAAAGATATCCATTTACTATTCCATCATTCTATGGATCCCATTCCCAGTATATTTCAATTTGATCTATTAGTTCTTCATCTACGTAGAGTCTCCCAGTCCAGTTACCTTCCAAATAATAACTAAAAGGTTCTAATTCTTGGTATCCACTTGCCTTAAACTTTATCATAGGTTGTTTAGTAGGCTGAAACAGATAGATAGAATCATTGAAAGTTACATTTCCAGTGTATAACTCTGGTTGAGATGTATTCTCATCTAAAACATATACTTCATACTCAAATTCACAGAATATATCATGTATACCTATCCCCATAACAAAGTAGTTAAATTCAATAGCGATAGACCAAAAAGAATCATTATTCCACGTATAAATAACTGAATCGACCTCAGCCTTTAGAATAAATCCCCAGTAATTGTTATTATTAATTTGTGGATTATTTGCAGATACGACTGGAATAAGAATTGGCAGTACAAAGATTAGAATAATACCAACTACCAAAGATTTCTTTAACAAGTTATCCCCCATATATGTAATACAATAGCACACCTTAAATTTTACGGTAAGGATATATTTTGTAACGACTACACAACCCTAAAAATCTATCTTAATAACTCTCTGTTGCCTCAAAAGTGTGGTTTATTCTACACGACAATTCCAACTATTAGAATATGAGTTGGATTAAAGGAAACTTTAAAAATGGTTGGGTAATTTAGGGAAACTCGCTCAACATCCATGGATTACAAATACCGTCAATAAGTATAAAATAACTATTACCGATTTTGGTATGATAGACCCCTATATTCATGGAAGTAAAAAAATGCCGCTGTGGCTTAGAGGTATAGCGATTCCTTGGTAAGGAATAGGTCGTGGGTTCAATTCCCATCAGCGGCTTGAAAATAATTTCCATGCTTTATTTTTGACAACTTTATACGAATCGAAAGGCAGTATTTGTCAGATGGGGAAAAAACATTATTTTCCAAAGTCTAAAATATCTTAGCGCAATTATCACTAGATAAACTAAGGTGAGAACAAAGAGCATATATGATCGACCTTATCAAAGGTAAATATGAAGGAGAGAATGTATTGCATGATATTACTCAGACAAACCCGTAAGTAAAATTATAATAATCTAGATTGTATTTCACTTTTCAATTTCTGTATTCTGAAATTGCTTCTATACATGGTGGGGTAGATGACAAACGTAATAGAGATAAATAATCTGACAAAAAAATTTGGAGATTTAAAAGCTGTCGATAATGTTTCATTTTCTATTAAGAAGGGAGAATTGTTTGGGCTGCTTGGACCTAATGGCTCTGGGAAAACAACTATGATAAAGATGTTGACTGGCCAGATCAAACCAACAGAGGGCACTGCTAAAATCCTTGAAATGGATGTTTTACAAAACCCTATTAAAGTCAGAGAACTGGTTGGTATAATACCAGAGCAGGAGACCCCACCTAGTTTTCTAACCGCAGAGGAATATCTAGAATTTGTAGCAGATATAAGAAAACTGGAAAACATAAAAGAGAAATGTGATGAATGGTTCAAACTACTTGATTTTGAAGACCAAAGAAATGCATTATGTAAAGATCTTTCCAGAGGTACACGTCAGAAACTCATGGTTGCACAAGCATTTCTACACGAACCACATCTCGCTTACATTGATGAGCCACTAATCAATCTAGACCCAATCATTCAGAGAACACTCAAAGATTTCCTATTGAAATATATAAAAAAGGGAAATACTGTATTTTTTTCTACACATGTTCTTGAAATTGCTGAGGAAATATGTACACAAATCGGAATACTAGATAAGGGTAAACTTCTACATCAAGGAGCAATACAAGAATTAAGGAAGAGAAATGAACACCTTGAAGAATTCTTCATAAAACTTGTGAAAGAAGGATAAACATGACACTGGAAATCCTTAAAGCAATGATAAAGGAAGAATGGAGATTGCATACAAGTCTATTTGGCAGCCGAATGTTTGCACTCTTCCCATTGTTAATAGGCATAAGTGCTTTTACCATCTCACTTTTTTTACCATATATGACAAAAGTAATGACAATAGGACAGATGTTGCAGTCAGCTCATTACCTGTTCATCTTCTTTGGAGTAAGCATCGGAGCCTTTGGTCTTTTTGGAAGAGAAGTAATGAACAGACGTTTCGGTCAAGCAAGCCTGATAGCTTATTCATCTAGAAGCCTTCCGATCTCAGAACGAATCATTTTCTTGAACTTCTTCATAAAAGATATTCTTTTCTACATACTGTTGTGGATTCTACCAATAACCCTTGGATTTATACTTGCCACGCCATTTATCTCAATAGGCACAATATCTATGCTTTTCGCCTGTGCAACATTAATGCTCTCATTTCTTATCGGATTATCATTAGTATTCTTTCTTTCAACACTATATGTGCATTCAAGCAAATTGCTTATAGGCTTACTACTAGTAACTATGATATCTATGACAATACTCACCAGACATCTAACCATTGATACGAATACATTGTTACTCCCATATTCAATGTTCTATCAGCCATCACTCAAAAAAATACTACTGTCATTACTCCTGATCGTAGTTCCATCATCTCTATCACTTATTTTTCTCAAAGTTGATTATCCTGAGAAGAAAAAACAATATAAGAACTCATTAACAGGTCTCTCAAATAAACTAAGAT